>JAEEGI010006311.1_pt1 | contig 26807 bp, 17 predicted proteins | sample 8958751 | NCBI WGS metagenome assembly JAEEGI01 (sample SAMN16246545, study PRJNA631951) | gut metagenome | biome: gut microbiome; feature: rumen; material: KS-attached | host: Bos | place: Iran: Karaj | collected 2018-10 | reverse complement strand
CCGGTCAGATCACGGTAAAAGGCCTGACTGACGGGACCGTCGATATCACCATTCAGAACAACAGCTCCTATGGAAGTCAGTACGTCAGAAAAGGCACCATCCACCTGACGGTGGGCGACGGCGGTTCTGCGCCCGTTGATCCTCCGTCAGGTAACACGGTGGATATTACTCCGAGCACTGACAACCCTGAAAAAACCGCGAATATTGACGTCGGCGATACGCTGGTCATCAACGTGACCAACGGTTCGTCGAGCAGCGAATACGACTTTACCGCCACGCTGAGCAACAGCGGGGTCGCGGAGATCCAGGGCAGCGCGACGGTAACCATTGCAAAGAGCGGCACCGGTCAGATCACGGTAAAAGGCCTGACTGACGGGACCGTCGATATCACCATTCAGAACAACAGCTCCTATGGAAGTCAGTACGTCAGAAAGGGCATCATCCATCTGACGGTCGGCGACGGCGGATCTGCGCCGATCGATCCTCCTTCCGGAACCGGCACAAATATCGGCATCACGTCCGACGTGCACGGCAACGTCTCCGGCCTGAGGAACTGGATCACAGCCGTTCAGAACGCGGTGGAACCGGATCTGGACAGCATGCTCTACTGCGGCGACTTCTCGTATAATATGAACAATCTGGAGTCCTTCGTCGCAGATTACCACCAGGTCGTGGATGCGACGAATGCACTCGTCGGAGAAGGAAAGGGCGTCTATACCAGCGGAAACCACGAGTATTACATCGGCAATCGGGAGATCCCGCTGAGCGATCAGTTCACCAGCGTTCCGGGCTTCGTCCGGATCGGCGAAGCGGTGCATAAGTCGAATTACATCGTCTACTGCATGGGCGCCGCCGGCTGGTACAGCGGCATCGGCACATATCCGGATGAGGATATCGCACAGCTGAGGGCGTATCTGGAGACGGCCCCGACGAATATCCCGATCTTCATCCCCGCGCACTTCCCCCTGCATATGAACAGCAACAGAACGATCACCAACGCAGACAAGATGATCGAGCTGCTTAACGAGCACCCCAACGTGATCTTCCTATGGGGCCATAACCACTCCCAGGGCGACTCCCATTACGGTCAGATCCTGACCGCGGGAGACTCCATCACCTACGCCTCCGGTAAATCCATGGAGATCAGCTTCACCTATGCCTGCGCCGGCGGCATGTATCAGGAGTCCCAGACCCAGTATTCCGGCCTCGTCGCAAACATCAGTGAAAGCGGCGATACCGTGATCTTCCAGTATTACCGCACCAGCACCGGCGCGCCCATCGGCAGCTCCAGGACGATCAACCTGGTCACGGCGCCCGTGGCCGGCGTGACCCTGGACATGAGCGCGCTCACCCTGGTGGAGGGCAAGACCGCGACCCTGAAGGCTGAGGTCGCTCCTTCCAATGCGGCGAACAAGAGAGTCAACTGGAGCAGCAGCGACTCGTCCGTGGTGTCCGTAACCGAGAAGGGCGTAGTAAAAGCCCTCAAGGAAGGTTTGGCGACCATCACCGTTACCACGGAGGAGGGCGGCTTCACGGCGGAATGCGCGGTGACCGTAGAGCCCAAACCGGTTGGACAGGGCGTGAACATCGGCATAACCTCCGACGTCCACGGCAATCTTACCGGACTGAGGGACTGGCTGACTGCCGTGCAGGATGCGGTGAATCCCGCGCTGGACCATATGCTGTACTGCGGCGACTACTCCTATCAGACGAGCAGCCTGGACTCCTATGTTTCCGATTTCCGCGACATCGTGAGCGCGACGGATGAGCTCGTTGGAGAGGGCGCGGGCGTCTACACCAGCGGCAACCATGAGTACTACATCAACGGCGAGATCCCGCTGAACGATCAGTTCATCAGTACGCCGGGCTTCACCCGAATCGGCGAGGCTCTTTCCGAGAGCAACTATATCGTCTACTGCTTGGGTGCCTCCGGTTGGTACAGCGCAAACGGCCAGTATCCGGATGCGGACGTCGCAGCACTCAGAGCTTACCTGGAAACCGCTCCGGCGGATATCCCGATCTTCATCGCGGCGCACTTCCCACTGCATTATTTCTCAAGCCGGACGGTCACCGGAGCGGAAAACGTCATCGACGTGCTCAATGATCATCCGAACGTCATCTTCCTGTGGGGCCATAACCATTCCCAGAACGATTCCCACTACGGTCAGATCCTGACTGCGGGTGATTCCATCGAGTACGCTTCCGGCAAGTCCAAGCAGATCAACTTCACCTATGCCAATGCCGGCGGCATGTATCAGGATTCCCAGACCAACTATTCCGGCCTGGTGGCCAATGTAAACAATGCCGGCGACACTGTGGTATTCCAGTATTACCGCGCAGCCACGGGGGAGCCGATCGGGCAGTCCCGGACGATCCGGATTCAGGCCCCTGCTCCGGTGACCACCTATACCATCACCGCAGCCGCCGACGGCAACGGGAGCATCACCCCCATTGGGCAGATTCCCGTCAAGGCCGGGGAGAGCGCCACGTTCCAGTTCAACCCCGACGAAGGGTATGAGATGGACACGGTGCTGATCGACGGCGCGGCGGTTACGGTCAGCGGTACGAGCTATACCTTCACAAACGTTTCCGCTAACCACAGCATCCAGGTCAGCTTCAAGGCGATCCCGGCGGAGACCTGGGGCGAGCCGACCTACACCTGGGCTGCGGACAACCTGCATGTGACCGCGGAAAGGGTCTCCTCCTTCGGGAACAAAGAGACGGAGACGGTCAGCGCGGCGGCAGTCACCACCGATCCCACCTGTGAGGATCAGGGAGAGACGGTCTATACGGCGCAGTTTGAGAACCCCGCCTTCGCCGCCCAGACGAAGACGGTGACGACCCCGGCCCTGGGCCATGTCTGGGGCGAAGCGGAATATACCTGGTCCGAGGACAATTCCAGCGTCACCGCGATCAGGGTCTGCACCAGAGACGCAGCCCATGTGCAAACCGAGACGGCGGAAGCCGAAGTGAACGTCCTCCATGATCCCACCTGCGATACCGACGGCGAGGCAGTTTACATCGTGTTCTTCCCCCTGACCGGGATCGAGAGACAGACGAAGGTGGATACGCTTCCGGCTCTTGGCCATGCCTGGGGCGAGGCGGAATATGATTGGGAAGAGGACGGCAGCAGCGTTACCGCGACCTGCATATGCGAAAGAGACAGCGACCATGTGGTGACTGAAACGGTGGAGACCGAAGAGGTTGTCATCATCCTTCCTACCTGTGTGACTGTCGGACGGACTGACTTCACTGCGGATTTCACCAAGCCCGAGTTTACCGATCAGACTGAGACCCGGAGTATTCCGGCGCTTGGCCACATTTGGGGTGAAGCAGAGTATTCCTGGGCCGAGGATTACAGCAGCGTGACGGCGACCCATATCTGCACCCGTGAAGGTTGCACCTGTGAGGAGACGGAGACGAGCCTGCCCATCCAGCGCAGCATTTCCAAGCCCACCTGCGAGACGGCAGGACAGGTAATGTATATCGCGACCTTCGACAATGATGCTTTTACGATTCAGACGGAGATCGGACTGGTCCCGGCTCTGGGTCATGCCTGGGGCGAAGCGGAATACGTGTGGTCCGAGGACAACTCCAGCGTGACGGCGACCCGCGTCTGCACCCGGGATGGCAGCCATACGGAGACCGAGACCGCCGATGTCAGCATGAGCATCACAAAGGAGTCCACCTGTGAGGCGGAAGGCGAAGCGGTCTATACGGCGGAGTTCGCAAACGAAGCCTTCACGGCCCAGACGAAAACGGAAGTCCTCGCCAAGCTGCCCCACAGCTACGGCAGGCCGGTCTGGGGCTGGGATGGGTACAATACCGCGTTTGTGATCCTCACCTGCGCAAATTGCGGTGAACGGGAGACCATCCAGGCGGCGATCACGGCCATCAGCGTTGAAGCCACCTGCACCGAAACCGGGGAGACCGTCTATACCGCCTCCGTGGAAGTCAACGGCAAGACCTATACCGATTCCCGCAGGGAGATCCTCCCCATGCTGGAGCACACCCCCGGCGAGGCTGTACGGGAGGATGAGGTCCCCGCGACCGTCACCGCCGAGGGCAGCTATGATGAAGTGGTGTACTGCGCCGTCTGCCATGCTGAGCTGAGCCGGACCCACAAGACGATCGATAAGCTGCCGATCCCCCTCGCCATCAATATCCAGCCATATGACCAGACCGTCGCGGCGGGCAAGACTGCGACCTTTACCGTGGCGGCCTCCGGGGAAGGTCTGACCTACCGGTGGCAGTATTCCAATGACGGCGGCAACTCCTGGCACAACAAAACCGGCGCCACCGCGACGACCTATACCGTCACGGCGAAGACCTCTTATGACGGCATGCTCTACCGCTGCAAGGTGACGAACGGTGGAGGCAGCGAATACACCGCCACCGCAAAGCTGACCGTCACAGCGGTGGTCGCTCCCGCGATTGCTGCCCAGCCGAGGGCTCAGACCGCCGCCGTGGGAGAGACTGCGGCCTTCACCGTCGCGGTCTCCGGAACGGGTCTGCAATACCAGTGGCAGTATTCCAACAATAACGGCCTTACCTGGACAAACAAGACCGGCTCCACTTCTGCGACTCACACCGTCACGGTAAAAGCTTCCTATAACGGTATGCTCTACCGCTGCGTTATCAAGAACAGCGCGGGCAGCGTGACCACAGAAGCCGTACGGCTGACCGTCGATGGCGTGAAACCGAAGATCATGACCCAGCCCGAGGACAAGATCGCCGCCGCCGGGAAGACCGCGACCTTCGAAGTCGATGCAGCGGGTACTGGCCTGACCTACCAGTGGCAGTATTCCACCGACGGGGGCAACACCTGGAAAAACAAGACCGGGGCCACCTCCATCAGCTACACCGTTACGGCCAAGGCTTCCTACAACGGCATCCTCTACCGCTGCCGGGTGAAGAACAGCTATGGCACCGTGTATTCCGAAAGCGCGGTGCTGACAGTCGGCTGAGGAAGCGCACGGACAAAAAAGCAAACAAAGATACCCGAAGCGGCCGCATTTCGCGGCCGCTTCTTCATGGTCGGGAATCCATGGTTCATCTTATCGCCGCTGCGGCGGGGACAGATGTACCCTCATCAGTCATCCGCCTTGTGGGCGGCGGCTGACAGCTGTCTCGCTGCGGCTCGGTCAGGCGCGGCTCTGACATGCCACCGGCATGTCATTCACTCCCGCGCCCCTGCTTCGCAGCCCCTGGGGAAGCCAGGGAAGCAATCGTTCCTGCGCCGGTGCGGCGAAGGGCACCCTGAAAAGCAAACGAGCGTTGCCCGCAGTATAGTCAGCGGCACAGAGGCGCATATACCATCCGCTTGTTCCCCGCCGCGTCAGAGTCCCCTTCGCTTCAGCGCCCTGGGTACCAGGGTGCAGGAGGACGCCCCTGCCGCGCTCTTTCCCCGATTTCTCTCGTGTGAGAGAAATCGGGCCGCCGGAGGCAATCCCCATCGCGGGGAAAGGATTCCCCCACAGCCTACGCCCCCATCATCCGCAGAACTCGTCTCGGAGGAAGGCGTCCGCATGGGTGACCCACAGGTCAAAGTTGGGGAAGCCCACTCCGTCCATGATCTTCCACCCTGCGTAACCGTGGGGGTGGCCCGCAAAGGTATGCACCTCCAAAGGAACCCCCCGGGCCAGAAGATCCGGGTACAGGGCGTGGAGGTTCTCCATGCCGTCGTCCAGCCGTCCCACGGCGAAGAAGGTGGGGGGATATACCGTCCCGGTGTAGTCGTATTCCGTTCCCTTGTGCCGGGAACCGTAGATGCTCAGCTGGGCGTCCGGTCCACCGGGGAGCGCGTCCAGTTCATCCGGCCGGTAGTCCGGGAAGCGGTCCGCCACCTTCTGGTCCCCGGAGAAGGATTCGATGCAGAAATCGATGGTGATGCCCCCGTTGGAGAAGCCCGCCATGGCGATGCGGTCCGGCTTGATCCGGTATTTCTCCGCGTCCCGGCGCAGGATGCGCAGACACCGGGCGGCGTCCGCCCCGGTCTCGTACCGGCTCCAGGGGCAGCCGTTGGGACGGCACTGGAGGATGAAGCACTGGTACCCCAGGGCGTTGAATTCCCTTCCCGTCTGATAGCATTCGTTGATGGTCCCGGCCCCGTGGCTTCCCCCGGCGATGAGCACGATGGCGCCCACGGGGGTCACGTTTTCCGGCAGGAGCATCTCCAGGAAATAGGGGAGGAAATCCGGCTCGTGGTCGTACTGGTATCCCGGGTTTTCCCGGTAATCCGTATCCTTCGGCATGTTTCCCGGCTCCCACAGGTAGATGCGCTCCTGCGCCTCCGGCAGGGGACGGATGGCCTTCCGCATTTCGGCAAACCGCGCCTTCAGGGCGGCCCGTGCTTCGGGTTCCTCCGTATCCATCATCTGCTGCTGGAGTTTGAACAGGGCGATGAGCTCCTCCACCGGGTAGCGGGTGGGATCCTCGTACAGGGGAATGGCCAGGTTCACCTCGTCCCCGCAGGCCAGAGCGAACTCCCGCCGCTTCCGCATGAGTTCCCGGAATTCCGGACTGTCCATAAATACTGCCTCCTTGAATGGGAAATGGGGAGCCGTTCGGCTCCCCATTATTTTACCAGGATGGCTGGTTGGTTTCAACTGACGAAAGCGGTGTGGTCGCTGCCCGGATCGGCTCCCTGACCTCTCGGGACTCCCCAAGCTGCGTCTCCCCTTCGGTGTGGAGGACGATGCCCTTTTTCGCCAGCCAGGCGTTGGTGCGCCGGGAGGTGACCAGGGGATGGGTGTAGAAATCCGCGGAGCGGCGATGGCCGGATTTGCTGTTCTGCTGTTCCTCTTCGCAGGTGATGGAGATCCTGGCGGAATACACCTGGGCATAGTAATCCTTGTCGGAGATCAGCCAGATCCGCCCCAGGGTCCCGTCTTCGATGTCCGGCAGGATGCAGTCCCGGTAGAAGGCCTCCGCTTCCGCATCCGTCAGGCTGAGATCGTAGGAGATGAACACGCCCTCCAGATCCTGGGGACCCGTGTACTCGGCCCCGTAATCCCAGCCGGATGCGGCAAAATCGTTCAGGACCTCTTCGATCCGCTCCCGACGCTTTTCCGGATCCAGCATGGACAGGTCTGCCGTGGAGTATCCCGCATAGGCGGAAAGCAGATAATCCTCCGGATCGGAGAGACCGGCGGCCCTGGCGCACTCCTCCACGGTCATGGAGGCGGAGACCACGGCATAGACGATGTTTTCCCGGGTGACGGGGACGTCGATCTCCTTCCGGGCGGCGGTGGCCTCGGCGCAGTTCAGCAGATCCTGGACAAGGCCCAGCTCGCCCGATTCATTCAGATCATACCAGTAAGCAAGAGGATAGGACCGGTCCATGTGCAGGCCGTTTTTCAGCTCGTAGCTCAGATGGAGATCCATCCGCGCATGTTCAGGATCCTGATTCAGGGCCTTGTCCGCCAGGATCTCCCTGTGCAGCTCCAGGACCCGGGCGACGTTCTCCGGCTCCGTCAGGAGGGCGGATTCTCCGCTGCAGGAGAGGGAGACGCTTTTCACCTGCTCCGCTTTGGGGATGTGCCGCTCATAGCCGAAGAGGTCGAAGCGCATGCCCAGCATCAGGACCAGGATCACGGCGCAGCAGATTCCGAAGCCCGCCCAGGACTTCTTCCCGAAGACCCGGAAGGTCTTTTTCATAAGCATCTCCGCGGCGAACCAGCCGATGAAAGCCCCCAAAAGGAAGAAGACCAGCAGCGTGGAGAAGGAGGAAGCCGCGTTCTGGCTCCAGTAGAGGATGGCCTGCATCAGGCAGGCGAGGCAAAGACCGCAGCCCAGGGCCATGCACCAGCGGAACACGGGACGCAGAAAATCCACCGCCACCACGTCCCCGGCGGACTCCATTTTCCGGCGGCGGAACAGGAGCAGAGCGGCCATGATGCAGAGGATGCCCACCGCAGCGTAGATCAGCAGCAGATCCCAGCCGCGGAAAACCACCTGTCGGATCACGTATTCCCCCTGAGGGGTCTGTCCGTAGATGCTGTCCACGTCCAGCCGGGCGATCATCCCCACGGCGGGGGAGAGGTAGCAGGCCAGGTCGCTCACCATACCATCCCTGTACATACCGTAGACGAAATAGCCCAGCACCAGGTGCAGGAGGAAGTCCACCGCCACCGCCACGAAGTTCAGGATCCCGTATACCACGGGGAGGATCAGGATATTCCCCGTGAGCTGGGCGCAGAGGGTGGCGAAGCCGTAGAAGAACAGGAGCATCAGCACCGAGATGCAGAAGAATTCCCCCAGGACCGCGGGGCTGAAGCCCCCGGCGAGGCACACGGGCAGGGTGAGGAGGCAGACGATCAGGTTCCCCGCCGCCAGGGGCAGGAAACCTGCCAGCAGGGCGGAGAAGAACTGTCCCTCCCGCCGGACGGGGAGACAGGCCATGCCGCTGGCGCTGCGGCCGGCATACAGGAAGCTCCATACCGCCATGGCGGAGAAGACGGCGAAGATCGCCCCCATGATCTCCCCGCCGAACCGGGCCAGGTTCAGCACCCATTCCCGGAACTCCATGGCCGAGATGCCGGGATACCGCAGGCCCCGCAGCAGGGGCAGGGGCATGACCAGGATCCAGATGAGCAGATATCCGGCCCAGAGCGGCCAGAAGCGCTTCATGCCGCTGCGCAGCAGGGCGCCGTTAAAGCAGGATGTCTTTGACCGCATAGTCGTTCCCTCCCAGTTCGTAGATGAAGATCTCCTCCAGGTTCAGGGGCAGGGCGTCCATGTACAGGGGCTCCAGCTCCTGGAGCCTCGCCAGGATCTCCCGGGTATCCCCCCGAAGGATCAGGGTATGGAGCCTCCCGCTGACGGATTCGTGCACCAGGTTCAGGCCTGCAGGCAGGGGTTTTTCCTCCTTCAGGGCCAGCTGCACCTTGGTGATGTTTTCCTGCAGCTCGCTGAGGCTGCGTTCCAGCAGGAGCTTTCCGTGATCCAGGATTCCCACATGGTCGCACACGTCCTCCAGCTCCCGGAGGTTGTGGCTGGAGACCAGCACTGTGATGCCCCGCTCCGCCGCGTCCGCCATGAGCAAGCTCCAGATCTGGCGGCGCATCACCGGGTCCAGACCGTCCACCGGCTCGTCCAGCACCAGGATCTCCGGGCGCATGCACAGGCTGAGCCAGAAGGCCGCCTGCTTCTGCATGCCCTTGGACATGCGGCGGATGGGCATGTGCTCATCCAGGGGGAAGACCTCTTTCAGCTTTTCGTACCGGTTCAGGTCGAAGGCGGGGTAAACGCCCTTGTAGAAATCCCGCATGTCCCGGATCCCCGCGGAGCTGAAGTAGAAGATCTCGTCCGGGATATAGGCCATTTTTGCTTTGATCTCCGGATTTTCGTAAATGGGCTCTCCGTCCGCCAGGATCTCCCCGGAATCCGGCCGGTAGATGCCCATGATATGGCGGATGATGGTGCTCTTCCCGCTGCCGTTGGGGCCGACCAGCCCGTATACCGCCCCGGTGGGGACGGTCATGCTCAGCCCGTCCAGGGCTTTGAAGTCCCCGAAGGTCTTGACGACGTTTTTCACTTCGATCATGTTCTCTCTCCTCCTTCGCGCACACAGGCCAGGAGTTCTTCTTCTCCCGTCCCCAGGCTCCGCAGTTCCGCGGCGGTCTCCCGCAGCCGGGTCATCAGCTCGTCCTTCCGCTGGGAAGCGGCCTCCTGCTTCAGGGCCGCGAAGTTCCCCTTGCCGGGGACGGAGTCGATGTATCCCCCCTGTTCCAGCTCCCGGTAGGCCCGCTGGATGGTGTTGGGGTTGATGGCCAGCTCCTGGGCCAGCTCCCGCACGCTGGGGAGCTTTTCTCCCGGAGGAAGGACCCCGGTGAGGATCAGCTTCTGCAGCTCATCCCGGATCTGCTCGTATATGGGTCTGGGATCCCGGTAATTGATGGAGATCAAGTCCCTCACCTCGCTTATGGCGGACGGATCCTCAGGGAACCCGCCCAGCTGTATTACCTGTATTAGTACAGTTAAAATACACCGGCGGAAACGGCTTGTCAAGAGGGTTTTCGAATTTCTTTTCCCTTTGTGGAAAAGGCAGAAAAAACGCCGGAGCACTTGACACCCGCCCTCGGAAGTTGTTGAATACAGATGTGTCGCATCTGATATACCGGATTACTTATAAAGGACAGAGAGATGGAGAAAGACCTGCGCACCTACCGGGCTGGCATCGACGTGGGCTCCACCACGGTGAAGCTGGCTGTCCTGAACGAGGAAGGAGCGGCGATATTCGGGGAATACCGCCGTCATCATGCCCAGACCCAGGAGACCTTGGGGGAGCTGCTCGCCCTGGCGGCGGAGCGGCTGGGTCCCTGCGCCCTGCGGCTGTGCATCACCGGCTCCGGCTCCATGGGGCTGAGCAAAGCCCTGGGGATCCCCTTCGTCCAGGAGGTGGTGGCGGTGGCGGATGCGCTCCGCTCCTCCTGGCCCCAGACGGACGTGGCCATCGAGCTGGGGGGCGAGGACGCCAAGATCATCTACTTCCGGGGCGGATTGGATGAGCGGATGAACGGCGTCTGCGCCGGCGGCACCGGCTCCTTCATCGATCAGATGGCCTCCCTGCTGCAGATGGACGCGGCGGGACTGAACGAGGCCGCGAAGGAGTATAAAGAGATCTATACCATCGCCGCCCGCTGCGGCGTGTTTGCCAAAACGGATATCCAGCCCCTGATCAACGACGGGGCTTCCCGGGCGGACCTGGCCGCCTCCATTTTCCAGTCCGTGGTGAACCAGACCATTTCCGGCCTTGCCTGCGGCAAGCCCATCCGGGGCTGCGTGGCTTTCCTGGGGGGACCGCTGCATTTCCTCACGGAGCTGAAGGCCGCCTTCATCCGTACCCTGAAGCTGACGCCTGAGAACATCGTGGACCCGCCGGATTCCCACCTCTTTGCCGCCATGGGAGCGGCCATGCAGGAGGGGGGCGCGGTCTTCGATCCCCTGGCGCTCCGGGAGAAGCTGACCCGGGGCGTGGAGACGGAGCAGGCCACCAAGCGGCTGGAGCCCCTCTTTGCCGATCAGGGGGAGTATGACGCCTTTGCCGCCCGGCATGCCCGGGCGAAGGTCCGCAGACGGGAGCTGAAGGACTATGCGGGTCCCTGCTATCTGGGGATCGATGCAGGCTCCACCACCACCAAGCTGGCTCTCATCTCCCGGGAGGGGGAGCTGCTGTACTCCACCTATGCCGGGAACAAGGGCAATCCCATCGAGACCGCCCGGGCCGCTTTGGGGGAGATCTCCGCCGCCATGCCGGAGGGGGCGTATATCGCCCGCTCCTGCTCCACGGGTTACGGGGAAGCCCTGCTGAAGGCTGCTTTCCGCCTGGACGAAGGGGAAGTGGAGACCGTGGCCCACAGCACCGCCGCCGCCTTCTTCGATCCGGAGGTGGACTGCGTGCTGGATATCGGCGGGCAGGATATGAAGTGCATCCGCCTGAAGGACGGCGTGGTGGATACGGTGATGCTCAACGAGGCTTGTTCCTCCGGCTGCGGCTCTTTTATTGAGAATTTCGCCTCCTCCCTGGGCTACACGGCCGAGGCCTTTGCCAGGGAGGCCCTCTTCGCCGCCTCTCCCATCGATCTGGGCACCCGCTGCACCGTGTTCATGAACTCCAACGTGAAGCAGGCCCAGAAGGAAGGAGCTCCGGTTTCGGATATCTCCGCGGGGCTGGCCTACAGCGTCATCAAAAATGCCCTGTACAAGGTCATCAAGCTGGCGGATGCCAGCGACCTGGGAAAGCATATCGTGGTCCAGGGAGGCACCTTCTTCAACCAGGCGGTGCTCCGGGCCTTTGAGCGCATCGCCGGAACGGAGGCGGTGTGCCCGGATATCGCCGGGATCATGGGCGCCTTCGGGGCAGCCCTCATCGCCCGGTCCCGGGACAAGGGGGAAAAATCCGGCATGCTCACCCTGCCGGAGATCCGGGATCTGAAATACACCGCACGGGCCGCCCGGTGCGGCGGCTGCGAGAACAACTGCATGCTCACCGTCAACACCTTCGAGGGGGTGGGGCGGTACATCAGCGGCAACCGCTGCGAAAAGAAGATCGCCTCCCATACCGGCGTCCGCAAGGGAGAGGATCTGGCAGCCTGGAAGCTCAAACGCATCTTCGATTATGAGCCTCTTCCGGAGAAGGAGGCTTCTCGGGGCGTCTTGGGGCTGCCCAGGGTGCTGAACATGTATGAGAATTACCCCTATTGGGCGGTGTTCTTCCGGGAGCTGGGCTTCCGCACCGTCCTCTCCCCTCTGTCCAGCCGGAGCATCTTCGAGCTGGGCATGGAGTCCATCCCCAGCGAATCCGAATGCTATCCCGCCAAGCTGGCCCACGGCCATGTGCAGTGGCTCTGCGACCAAGGGATCCGCACCATCTTCCATCCCTGCGTGTTCTATGAGTATCAGGAGACGCCGGACGCCCAGAACCATTTCAACTGCCCCATGGTGGTCTCCTACCCGGAGAACCTGAAGAACAACGTGGAGGCGGTGTCTTCCGGGGAAGTGGAGTATATCCGCCCCTTCCTGGCCTTCACGGATGAGAAGACCGCGGCGGACCGGCTGGTGCAGGTCTGCCGGGAGCACTGGGGCATCCCCGCCCGGGAGGTCCGGGCCGCCGCCGCCAAAGCCTGGGCGGAGCAGCGGAAGGTGAAGGCGGAGCTCCGGGCGAAGGGCGCGGAGGTCCTGGCGAAGATGGAAGCGGAGGGCAGGAAGGGCATCGTCCTGGCGGGACGGCCCTATCACATGGACCCGGAGATCCACCACGGCATCCCGGAGCTCATCGCCTCCTATGGGCTGGACGTATTCACGGAGGATTCTCTGCCCCTGGATTATCAGCCCCAGCGGCCCCTGCGGGTGGTGGACCAGTGGGTCTTCCATTCCCGTCTGTATCAGGCGGCGGAGTTCGTGGGGAAGCATCCGGACCTGGAGCTGGTGCAGCTCTTTTCTTTCGGCTGCGGCCTGGACGCCGTCACCACGGACCAGGTGCAGGAGATCCTGGAGAAGTACGGCAAGCTGTACACCCTGCTGAAGATCGACGAGGTGAACAACCTGGGCGCCGCCCGGATCCGGATCCGCAGCCTCCTGGCCGCCGTGGCCATGCGGGAAGGGCGCGCTCTGCCCGAGCCGCCGGAGTCCATCCGCTATGAGCGGCGGGAATTTACGAAACAGATGTACGACGAGGGCTGGACCATCCTGGCCCCGGATATGAGCCCCATCCATTTCGATCTGCTGGTGCCGGTGTTCCAGCGGGCGGGCTACCGCATCGTCATCCTCCCGGGAGAATCCCGGAAGGCGGTGGACGTGGGCCTGAAATACGTGAACAACGACGCCTGCTATCCCTCCATCGTGGTGACGGGGCAGATGCTGGAGGCGGTGCAGTCCGGCCGGTACGACGTGGACCGGCTGGCCCTCCTCATGAGCCAGACCGGCGGCTGCTGCCGGGCCAGCAACTACGTGAGCTTCATCCGCCGGGCGCTGGAAAAGGCGGGCTATCCCCAGATCCCCGTCATCAGCCTGAATTTCAACGGCATGGAGAAGAACGAAGGCTTCCATATCTCTGCCGGCACCCTGATGGAGGCCCTGCGGGCCCTGGTGCTGGGGGATCTGATGATGCGCTGCCTGTACCGCACCCGGCCCTATGAGCAGATACCCGGTTCCGCCAATGCGCTGCACGAGCGGATGAATAAGCTCTGCCTGGATTACCTCCGGGGAGAAAAGGGCGCGCCCGGCTACCGGCAGCTCTGCCGGGAGATCGTGGAGGAATTCGACGCCCTGCCCCTCCGGGAGGGACGGCGGAAGCCCCGGGTGGGCATCGTGGGGGAGATCCTGGTGAAGTATATGCCCATCGCCAACAACCACCTGGTGGACCTGCTGGAGCGGGAAGGGGCGGAGGCTGTGGTGCCGGAGCTGCTGGATTTCTTCAGCATGATCCTGTACAATCAGGAATATAAACATAAATATCTGGGTACGGGCTTCTGGACAGCCCTCCTGTCCCGGATCGGGATCGAGGGGATCGAGGCCGTGCGCCGCCCCGCGGTGGAAGCCCTGGAAAAGAGCGGCCGTTTCGGCGCCCCGAAGCATATCCGGAAGGTGGCGGAGCCCACGAAACCCTTCCTCTCCATCGGCAACCAATATGGAGAAGGCTGGTTCCTCTGCGGCGAGATGGTGGAGCTGCTGGAGGAAGGGGTCAACAACATCGTGTGCATCCAGCCCTTCGCCTGCCTGCCCAACCATGTCATGGGCAAGGGGGTCATCAAAGCGCTGAAGAAGGCCTACCCCAGGGCCAACATCGCCGCCGTGGACTACGATCCCGGCGCCAGCGAAGTCAATCAGCTGAACCGTCTGAAGCTCATGCTCACCGCCGCCCGGCGGCAGTTGGCAGAGGAGAAACGGGACGCATGAAGGATCTGAAGCATCTGGACGATAAGCCCATATCCCCCCTGTACCGGTTCATCCGATGGGCGGTGTGGAAGCTGTCCCCGGTCTACACCCTGGCGGGGACGGAAAACCTCCCGGAGGGGCCCTGCATCATCGTGGGGAACCACAGCCAGATGTACGGCCCCATCGCCGGGGAGCTGTACGTCCCGGGGAAGCACAGCACCTGGTGCGCCGGGGAGATGATGCACCGCCCGGAGGTGGCGGAGTACGCCTTCCGGGATTTCTGGTCCGGCAAGCCGAAGTCCGTGCGGTGGCTGTATCGTCTGTTCAGCCGTCTGATCCCGCCCCTGAGCCAGCTGGTGTTCACCAGCGCCCATACCATCCCGGTCTACCACGACGCCCGGCTCATGACCACCTTCCGGGAATCCCTGGCCAGGCTGCAGGAGGGAGAAAAACTGGTGATCTTCCCGGAGCGGGATCAGCGTTTCAACAATATCCTCTATGCCTTTCAGGATAAATTTATCGACGTGGCCCGCATGTACCGGCGGAAGACGGGGCAGGAGCTGGATTTCGTTCCCCTGTATCTGGCCCCGGCCCTGAAGACCATGACCTTCGGCCCTCCCGTCCGGTTCCGGGGGGAGGAACCCATCGAAGCGGAGCGGAGCCGGATCTGTCGGTATCTGACGGACGAGATCACGCGCATGGCCCTGGCCCAGCCGAAGCACCGGGTGGTGCCCTACGCCAATATGCCCAAGCGGCAGTATCCCCAAAGCCTTCCTCTGGAGGTATATGATGAAGAAGCCCGTTGACTACAGCGGTTTTTCTCTGAAGAGACTGGGCGAACCCAGGTTCCGGCATATCCTACTGGCCCTGGGCTGGGTCTGGTATTTTCTGATGTATTTCCTGACGGAAAACCTGATCCCGGCGGAAAACTGTACCGTCATCCATATTTTCCTGGATGATCTGATCCCCTTCTGCGAGTACTTCGCCGTTTTCTACGTGGCCTGGTTCCCCCTGATCTTCTTCTCCCTGCTCTTTGCCCTTCTGTACGATGTGGATAAATTCACCCATATGCAGAGGTTCATCATCGTCACCCAGGTGGTAGCCATTGCCTGCTACATCCTCTGGCCCAGCCGCCAGGACCTGCGGCCGGAGCAGTTTCCCAGGGAGAACGTCTTCACCTGGATCCTGGGGCTCATCTACTCCGTGGATACCCCCACGGGGGTCTGCCCCTCTCTCCATGTGGCCTACGCTCTGGGCATCCTCTCCGCCGATCTGAAGGACCGGGAAATGGGACGGGTGTGGAAGGCGCTGCTGATCCTGCTGGTGGTGATGATCTCCCTCTCCGTGTGCTTCGTGAAGCAGCATTCCGCCATGGATGTGTTGGCGGCCCTGCCCCTGTGCCTCCTGGCGGAGATCGTGTCCTACGGCAGGGACTGGTGGCTGCCCCGGCTGAGGGGGAAGAAGGAGGCTGCCCATGGAGAAAAATAACCGACGGAAGGAGCTTCTTCGGGCGGTCAAGTTCACCCTGTTCTCCATCAGCGCGGGACTCATCGAAATGGCGGTCTTCGCCCTGCTGAACGAAGTGACCCCCTGGTCCTACTGGCCCTGCTACCTCATCGCTCTGGTGCTTTCCGTGCTTTGGAACTTCACCCTGAACCGGAACATCACCTTCCGCTCCGCGGCCAATATCCCCGTGGCCATGCTGAAGGTCGCTCTGTATTACGCCGTATTCACCCCCTTGAGCACCATCGTGGGAAACTGGCTGGCGGAGGACCTGGGCTGGAACGGATACCTGGTGACCGCCCTGAACATGATCGTGAACTTCGTCACGGAGTTCCTGTACCAGCGCTTCTTCGTTTTCGGCAAAAGCATCGACACGAAGAAGAAATCCTCGTAAACCCCCATGGATGCGCCGACCTCCGGCACCTTGGCCGGAGGTCCTTGTTTTCGCCGCTCCGGAATAAACATATAAACATATAAAATTTATAGGATAATACTTGACAAGACGGGAAAAACGTTGTATCCTTCCGGTAATTTCCTGCGGAAAGAAGGGAGAATATGAAAAAGACGGACAGAACCACCCGTCGGATCGCCATTGCGGCCATTTTCATGGCCATGAATATCGTCCTCAGTTCCTTCGGGATCCCGGTGCCCGGCGGGCATCTGTATCTCTGCGATATCCCCATCTGTCTGGCTGCCATCCTGTTGGATCCCTTTTCCGCCTTTGTGGTGGGAGGCGTGGGATCCTTTATCGGGGATATGCTGTTTTACCCCGCGCCCATGTTCGTCTCCCTGGTGACCCACGGGATCCAGGGGATCGCGATCTCCCTGATCTCCCATCGGCTGCTGAAATCGCGGCCGAAGCTGGCCTCCGGCGTTGCCGTGAGCGTGGGCGTGGTGATCCTGGTGGTGGGCTACACTCTGGGCCGCGCTTATGTGTACAGCACCCCGGAATACGCCCTCATCAAGCTGCCCTTTGAGTTCCTCCAGGGGATCGTGGGGGCGGTGGTCGGCATGATCCTGTGCTGGCGCTGCGGCATCCGCAAACTATATCTGAAAATGGTGGGAGAGTAACCGAAAGAAGATCGCAGGATTTCAGCCTGTAAACAAAACATGTTGAAAGCCTCGCAGAGTTCGCGCCCGCAGGCGCGAAAAAAGAGAAAACATGATGGGGCGGAATTTATTTCTGCCCCATCATACTACTCACGAAGCGGACTGTGCGAGCGAAGCGAGTGCGGGGAGCGGAGTGCAGCCTCTTCGAATTGGAACCCAGTGAAACGGGTCCAATTCGATACGAAAGATCCCGCGGGGCCGTTCGGTCCCGCGGGATTCTCCATTCAGGGGTAAAGTTTACTTCTGCAGCTTCTTGCTGGGATCGATCCAGTCCAGATCGTCCCGGGCCTTGCCGAAGGGCTCGGCGTCCTCGGGGGTGGCCCACATGGGCATGGGGGGTTCCTTGCCGCTCTTCCGGGCTTCCTCCATGGCCTTCATCATTTCTGCCCGGCGCTTGGCGGCGATCTCGTCCCGCTGGGCCCGGGTGAGGGTGTAGTTCTCGATGGTCTCGTTCAGGCTGCGCAGCTGAGCGGCCCGGCCGTCGGGATTGTGATCGGGCAGGCAGATGACCCGCTGGTTCTCGATGGCTTCCTTCAGGATCTCGCCCAGCTCTACGGGGTCGATGCCCGTGGCATGGATGGCCCGGAGGGACGCCATGGTCTTCTCGTTTACCCGGTAGCCGGTGTTCTTCAGGTTGGCGGGGCGGAACTTCTCCGCATTGCCGATGTTGGAGTTGATGTTCCCCGGGCAGAGGACGGTGGCGCCGGAGCCGTAAGGCCGCAGAGCCTCGTCATAGGAGTACATCAGGTTGTTCACGGCGGCCTTGGCGGCGCTGTAGGGGCCGGTGCCGGAGCCTGCCATGAAGGCGCCCATGGAGGAGGTGGTGGCCACATGGAACTCGGTCTTGTGGGCATAGGCCTTGATCATCCGGGGAACAAAGATCAGCAGGCCGTTCACCACGTGGTTCAGGCAGACGCCCATGACCCAGTCAAAGTCGTCGAAGGTGGAGGCTTCGATGGGGCCGAAGGAGTTGACGCCCGCGGTCTGGATGAGCAGGTGGGGAGGACCGCCGAAGACCTCTTCGATCTTGTCCGCGCAGCGGGTGTAGTCCGCACGGTCGGTCAGGTCCACCTTGATGGCCAGGATGTCCTTCTCGGGGATGCCGAAGGCGATGAGTTCCTTCACGGCGTTGTCCAGCGCGTCCTGCCGCACGTCGCCGATGGCGACCTTCATGCCCTCCCGGCCGAAGACCTTGGCCTGGCCGAGACCGGCGCCGGAGGCGCCGCCGGAGACGAATACGATCTTGCCCTTAAAATCTCTCATGATACTTCTCCTTTTTATGACTCGCCCCGGAGCCCGACGTAAGCGGGTCCGGGGCGAATGAACTGATTTAGATGTGGATGCAGGCCTGGAAAGCCTGGTTGACGGCCTCGGAGATGGTGCCGGCCTTGTTGTTGCAGTCGCCCACGATGGCAACGTTGCTCTCGGGGGCGCAGTGCCGCAGGGAGTCCACCACGTCCAGCCGCGGCCTGATGCCCATGGCCAGAAGCACGGTGTCGGCCTTGATCTCGCTGAGCTCGCCGGTCTTGGCGTCCTTTACCACAACGCAGTCGTCCTTGATCTCCGCCAGAGCGGTCTCGTACTTGATTTCCACGTCGTAGTCCTTCAGGGCCTTCATCAGATCCATGCTGCCCCGGCTCCGACGCATGGAAGCCATGGGAGCCAGCATCTCGATGACGGTGATCTTCCGCTTGGTGCCGGAGGTGTTGGGGGCGGTGAGGGGGCTGCCGAAGGCGATGGTGTCCTTGGGATCCCGGGCCGGGACCTTGCCGGGCTCCTCACCGTCATGGGCGAAGTCCAGAGCGGCCTCCAGGCCCACCTGGCCGGCGCCGACGATGACGATGTCCTTGCCGCCCTTGCTGAGGTCCGCCTCGGCGTCGGGCGCCCACTGAACGTGAGGCTTGTTGATGCCGGGGATGCTCTTGGGGATGATGGGCTCCGCGCCTACGGCCAGAACGACGGCGTCGTAGTTGCCCATATCCAGCATCTCTTTGGTGGCTTCGGTGTTCAGCAGGATCTTGGCGCCCCGGGCAGCGCACTGCTGGGCGGTATGCCGCATCCACTTGAGGTAATCCCGGACGTCGATCTTGAAATAGGGAACGGCCGCGCCGACCACGTTGCCGCCCAGATGGTCGCTCTTTTCGTACAGGGTGACGTCATGGCCGCGGTCCAGCAGGGTCTGCATGGCCTGGATGCCGCCGGGGCCGCCGCCCACGATGGCGACTTTCTTCTTCTTGGCAGCCTTATGTACGATGCCGTCCTTGATCTCGCCGGTCATGGCGGAGATGGGGTTGATGGCGCAGAAGATGGGCTTGGGGATCATCAGGTGGTTCATGCAGGTGTTGCAGCGCAGGCAGGGACGCCGGTCCTCGGGCCGGTTCTCCGCGTACTTGTTGGGCATATCCGGGTCGGCCATGAGGGGACGGCACATGGACACGAAGTCCGCCCAGCCGTTGGCGATGATCTCCTCGGCGTAGTCCAGGCTCATGATGGAGCCCACGGTGTTCACCAGCAGGTCAGGGTAGGCCTTCTTGATGTCCCGGGCATAGTGGACGTTGAAGCCGTGGTCCATCAGGTAGTTCTGGCACCAGTTGTTGAAGTAGGCCATGTTGAAGTCGCTGTGGAGGCCGGCGGAAACATGGAGGATGTCGATGTGATCCTTCAGGTAGCCGATGAGCTCCAGGGTCTCGTCAAAGTGCATGCCCTCCGGAGCGATCTCGTCGGCGGAGATACGGAACTCGATGACGAAATCCTCGCCGCAGTGACGGCGGATGGAATCGCAGACCTCGATGGCGAAGCGGGCACGGCCCTTGGTGTCGCCGCCGTACTCGTCGGTGCGCTTGTTGTACAGGGGGCTGGTGAACTGGCTGATGAGGTTGCCGTGGCCGCCGTGGACCAGGACGATGTCCATGCCGGCTCTCTTCATCTGCCCCGCAGCCGCGCCGTACTTCTCGATGGTCTCGTGGATCTTGTCGATGCTCATCTCGATGCAGGGATGGGGCTCGCGGTTGTTCATCTGGGCGGCCCGGCGCTCGTTGTCGGAGATGCGGGCGGAGGAGGAGTAGGGCCAGTGGCCCACGGTCTCGTACCGGGTGTTCTCGCCGTTGTGGTTGATCTCAAAGGAGGCGTGGCAGGCGTACTGCTTGCACATGTCCGCGTACCAGGTCATTGGAAGCACGCCGTTGGGGTTGGCGAGGTTCAGCTGGAAGGCTTCGTCCTTGCACTCGGTGATGTCGATGGAGCAGTTGCCCACGTACAGGGTGCAGACGCCGCCCCGGGCGAACATACGGAACCAGTCCACGAAATCATGAGTGACGAGACCGTCCGCGCTGGCGAGGTTGGGAGAGGGGGGGGCCAGGGTGATGCGGTTTTTGAAGTCGATCCCCCGGATGCGGATGGGTGCAAAAACGTGAGAGTATCTGGAGCCCATGGTGATCATCCTTTCCTTTATTCGTTCTGTCTAATTACTTCCATGAATTTTTTCGGTGTGTATTATACATTGTACAGGATTTATCCCGAAAGTACAAGTGTTAATCTGCATTTCCGGGAAGAAGGGGGATATCTCCCAGATTTACGGATTTTTCCAGCCGGATACGGTCGAAGCGCTTATATTCCCGGCCGGGGGCGTGTACCACCAGGTCATATATGCCCATGGGCAGATCCCGGAACCAGAAGTCCCCGAATTCGTCGCTGACGGCCTCCCAGGTCTTGCCCCCGTTGGTGAGGAGGCAGCGGGCGCCGATGATGACCTCCTTCTCCGCCGGATCGTACAGGGTGCCGCCGATAAAGCGGCCGGGGATGTTGCGGTAATAGATCCGGGGGAAGCAGCCCGACTCGGGCTGCAGGACTTCCGCTCCCAGAAGGTCGTCCTTCAGCTCTTCCTCATCCCCGAAGCGGATGGCCTCCGTGGGGCAGGCCTCCACGCACCGGGGCATTTTTGCCCCGTGGTCCAGCAGATGGGCGCAGCCGGTGCACTTCTGGGCGATGTTCAGTTCCGCGTTCATGAAGATGGCCCCGTAGGGGCAGGCGGCCTTGCAGGCGCCGCAGCCGGTGCAGGCTTCGGGGTCGATGAGCACCAGCCCGTCCTCCCGCCGCCGGATGGCCTCCGCAGGGCAGGCCTTGATGCATTCGGCGGAGCGGCAGTGATTGCAGAGCCTGGGGATATAATGGATCTTCACCTTGGGCAGGGTGTCCTCCACCTTTTCCTCCACCCGGATCCAGAACTGGCCGATCCGGGGCTGGGGCGCTGCATAAGGCTTCCAGTCGTTTCCCACATGCTCGTCCTTGCAGGCCAGCTGGCAGTTGTAGCAGCCGCTGCACTTGGATATATCGATCACAAAGGCCTTTGCCATTTTCCGCATCCTCCCCCGTCCCGGTGGTGACCGTCTGTTTTATCATTATACACCGGATCCCCCGGGGTTGCAATGAAAAGCGGGCGGGGACGCCCCTGCCGTCTGCGCCGGCTCAGGCGTCCCGGGGCGTCCCGGAGGCAAAGGGCTTTTTTGCGAGATAGAGAACGTAGGTGTCCTCAAACACAACTTTTCCGCCGTTTTCCGCCACCGCGTTTCTGAGTCCGTCAAAGAAGGTCGTTCTGTACGGCTCCGGGATCACGATATGGTCGCAGTGGGTCCCGCAGAAGGAGACGTACTCCTCCGGATCCATCTCCCGTCTGCCGTAAAAATCCCGCCTTTCGAAATCCGTGTAACCGTAGTCCGGAGCCCGATCATACCGGAAGCCGCCGTGGGGATAGGGGGTCTCCGGCTTGAAATACCGGTCATAGACCTTCTGGATCTGGGCATAGAGTTCCTCGTTCGGCGTTTTGTAATCCCCCTTGGTCAGCATCATGGCCAGAACGCCCCCGGGCTTCAGAAGCGCGAAGGTCTTGGAAAAAGCGACCTCCTCCGGGATCCACTGGATCGTTGCCGCCGAATAGATCAGGTCGAATCTGCGGTCTCCGAAATCATGGGTGATGAAATCGTCGTTCACGATGTGGAAATTGGGGAACCGTCCGTATTTTTCCTTCATCTTGGCAAAAAGGTGTTCTCCCAGCTCGATGGCATGATAATCGCACCCGGTTTCCAGGATCGGATCCGTCGCCTGTCCGGTCCCGGGGCCGATCTCCAGAACGGTTTTGTCCGGACCGATCCCCGCGTATCCGATCAGGGATTTGAATAATTCCGGACTGTATCGCGGTCTGAACCGGTCGAACTGTTCGGGGATCGTATCAAATACTTTCCGGAGCTCCATTCCTGTTCTTTCATCTCCCTTTTAACGCTTGTTCAGCCCTCCAGCAGATAATAGACGGGCAGCAGATCCGCCGCGGGGGCTTCGGTCAGGAGCCAGCTCTCCTGCCGGGGGAATTCGTCCGTGGACAGGGTAGGGGTCCGCTTCATTCCCAGGATGGACCGGAAACTGTCTTCCGGAAGCTGGATCAAAGCCAGCTCATCCCCGGCCGTGCGGTACAGCAGGATCTTCTCCCCGCGGGGGAAGATCATGGCCAGTCCCAGGTCCGCCGTGGGAACGCCGCCCTCCGGCAGCGCCTCCGGATCGGCGTCGGGCAGAGCCGTCCCCTGGACGGGATGGGCGGACTGGAAGCTGCAGAGGTACACCGGCCGCCAGTCTTCCGGCTCCTCTCCGGTCCAGCCCAGGTCGGAGAGGGAGAGGGGCCGGCCGTCCAGCTGAAAGCCTCCGGGCACCGGGACCAGCTTCCCGGTGTGGAACAGATCCCGCAGCGTCTCCAGAGCGGTCTCATATTTTCGCTGTCCCGCCGCCAGCTGCTCCAGCGCCGCGGCACGGCCTGCGGCGACCTCCTCCGGGTCCGGGAGATATCCCGCCGGGATGCCCGCCGTGTATTCCTCCAGCAGCTGGACCACCCCCTCTTCCCCCACAGCCAGATAGGAGGTGAGGAACTCCCGGGCGGTCCCTTCGGCGACAGCCTTTTGGAAGGCTGCCGTGAAGCCGGGGCCCAGGGCCGCCTCGGTTGCGGGAGGAAGATCTTCGACGCCGTATAGGGCAAGTCCCCGGGAGATGCGCATGACGCTCAGATCCAGAAGATCCGGGAGCATGGAGGGCACGGTGACGCTGAGCAGGACCTCATCCTGCCCCGCCCGGAGAGTCACTCCCTCCGCGCCGTATTCTCCGGGGCTGATCACATAGGACCGCACCAGGTCCGGCTGCCCCAGCCGCTGGGCCAGCTTTTCCGCGGAGACGCGGAGCAGGGGGCCGATATACACCGATTCCGGGGTGATCCGCAGCCCATCCCCCTCTTCCTCCAGAGCGCACCGCAGCTGCAGAGGCAGATGCAGGAAACCCAGGGCCCGCAGGCGCAGGTTCACCCGGGCCTCCTCCGGCTGCAGGGAGAAGCCCAGCTCCTCCAGCTCCGGCTTTACCAGACCCGCAGGGGCGTATTCGGACAGGAGCTCCTCCGGGGGGCAGTATTCCAGCAGCAGGGAATACAGGTCCGCCTTGTCCAGGCGCACCGTCAGCTCTCCCGCATCGGTGAAGTCCGCATAGTCGAAGGGGTATTCGTTCTCCGCCGCCAGAGTCCTGTAATCGTCCCAGGGGAAGGCGGCAAACTGCAGATAGATCCAGGGCAGAGCCAGGATCACCAGGATCAGCAGGATGAGAACGAGGGCAAGAAGGGGACGGCCGCCCCGTTTTTGTACGGACATGGCATTTACCTCAAAAGAGAATCCCGGCGCGCTGCACCGAAAGGAGGCAGCGCGCCGACGAATCGATCGGTCATCAAAAACGAGCCAAAGCGTTAAGCTCTGGCTCATTATCTCATGGGAGCGGGTATTTGTCAATCAAGCGGGCTCATGATCTGTGCCGCTTTCAGTGTGTGCCCCGGACGATGCGGACCCCCCGTTCCTCCAGGTAGGCGGCAGCCTCCGTGATGGTGCGGCATTCCTTTTTCTCTTCCCCGTGGCGGGTACAGACCCCCAAATGGCAGACCTCCGACCCTTCGGATACGATCCGGTCCAGCTTCTCCCGGAAGCCCTCGTCGATCCCCTTGCCGCAGCCGTTGCACCGGGCCATGGCAACCAGTTCCAGAGGGATATCCCCGTATTCCGCAAAGTGCTTTGTACGGCTGTTGAACGCCCGGAGGCAGCCTGCCCCGGTGCAGACCTGATTTGCATTCAGACAATTGAGCATGGCGATTTTCATCCTGTGACCTCCCTGTTTATGATAATGTGGAAAAAAAGGTAACGTTGAGCTTGCCGCTCACCGGGTGACGGGAGACGGAGCAGTCCACCTCGTAGACGTCCCGGATGAGCTGTTCGGTGATGACCTCCTCCGTATTGCCGTGGGCGACGATGCGCCCGTCCTTGAGCACGTAGACGTAGGAGCAGTACATCAGGGTGAGATTCAGGTCGTGGAGCGCCGCCAGGACCCCCACGCCCATGGACTTCACCACGTCCATGATCTGGATCTGATATTTGATGTCCAGGTGGTTTGTGGGTTCGTCCAGAATGAGCATCTCCACCTGCTGGGCCAGGGCCCGGGCCAGGATGATCCGCTGCTTTTCCCCGCCGGAAAGGGTGATGAAGCTCCTGTCCCGGAAATCCAGCATGTCCACCCGGCGCAAAGCGTCCTCCGCGATACGGTAGTCCTCCTCCGTATCCCGGTCGAAGGCCCGCTTATGGGGGGCCCGGCCCATGAGGACCATTTCCTCCACGGTGAAGTCAAAGCTCAGATTATTGAACTGGCTCACGACCCCCATACGTTTTGCGGTTTCCCTGTGGCTCATAGTGCGGATGTCCGCGCCGTCGATGTACACCACGCCGCCGGAGGGCTTGAGCACGCGGTAGATGCTTTTCAGCAGCGTGGTCTTGCCGCTGCCGTTGGGGCCCAGGAGCCCCACGAAGGCGTTGTCCCGCACCTGCAGGGACGCCTGCTTCACGATCTCCTTCCGGGAGAGGGTGACGGATACTTCCCTTGTTTCCAGTTCCATCAGTCTTTCCCTCCGAATCCGTAAGATCTTCTCACCATCATGTATACGAAGATCGGCGCGCCGATGGCGGAGGTGATGACGCCCAGGGGGATCTCCGTATTTGCGATCAGGATCCGGGCCACCACGTCGGCCCAGATCAGGAAGATCCCGCCGGAAAGGGCGGCCAGGGGCAGAAGGAACCGGTGGTCGGAGCCTGCGAAGCCCCGGACGATATGGGGGATCATCAGGCCCACGAAGCCCACGATGCCGCAGGTGCACACCGCCACGGCGGAGAGAAGGGAGGTGACGATCATGTAGATCCTGCGGCGTTTGGACAGGTCCACCCCCAGGGTGATGGCCGCCTCATCCCCCAGCAGGAGGGTATTCAGGGTCCGCAGCTGGGTGAGGAAGAACAGAAGCCCCACCGCTGTGACGATGCCGGGCAGCAGGAGCTTGGGCCACCGGGCGGAGACCATGCTGCCCAGGAGCCAATAGGTGACGGTTTTCATGTTCTCCGCGTCCTTGCCCACATAGACCATCATGTTGGTAAAGGCGCTGCACAGGCTCCCCACCACGCAGCCCGCCAGGACCAGCTTGGCGGAGGTGAGCCGGCCGCCCCCCATATGGGCCAGGAGCATCACCAGCGCCATGGCGCCCAGGGCGCCGAAAAAGGCCCAGAAAGCCGTGCCCATGGTGGCCAGCACCCCGGTGAAAATGGCCGAAGCGCCGATCATGATGGAAAAGGTCGCCCCCAGGGAGGCACCGGAGGAGATGCCCAGGATGTAAGGGTCTGCCAGGGGATTCTGCACCGTGGCCTGCATCACCACGCCGCAGGTGGACAGGAGCACGCCGATGAGGGCGCCCATCAGGACCCGGGGCATCCGCAGATTCCAGACGATCTCGTACATGGTGCCGGAGGACAGGAATTTCTCCTCTCCGATGCGGATATGGGTGAGCTGATACAGCACGATCCGGTATACGTCGGAAAGGGAGACCTTGACTGCGCCGATGGTCACGGCGCCCAGGATGGAAAGGATGAACGCGGCCAGAAAGACCAGGATCGCAGCGCCCAGCATGGCATGTCTCGGGTTCAGTCGCTTTTTCAAAACAGCGCTCCCTTCAAAAAACGGAAGGGGCAGACGGATGCGTCCGGCTGCCCCGTTTCGACTGGGGGATCAATCCCCGTACATGAAGTTGAACATGGTCTCCACGGAAGGCACCATGCGGATGCCGCCGCCGTACACGTCCGTGAGGTTGATGGCCATGACCTTGCCGTTGGCCACCGCGGTGACTTCGGCCAGGGCGGCCTCGTCCATGATGGAAGCGATGGCGTTGGCCTTGGATTCCTCGGGGGTCAGATTCTCGTCGTCCATGTAGTCTACGATGATCACGTCGGGGTTCAGGTTGACGATGTCCTCCAGGGAGAGGTCGCCGCCGTCGGGCAGAGCATACTCCGCGCCGGCCGCCACCACCAGGGCGCCGGTGAGGGTGTTGGAACCCCAGCAGTAGAAGGTGCCGCCGTAGGGCTCGATGATGATGGCGGTATAGGGCTTCTCCACGCTTTCCACCTTTTTGGCGATCGCATCCATGAGGGCGTGGGCCTTGTAAATGTAGGTGCCGGTCTTGTCCTCGATATTGAAGATCTTGCCGATATCCGCGATATCCTGCAGCACGGTCTCCAGGTTCCGCTCGGGAGCGGTGTTGTTGGAGCAGCGGAGGATCATTGTGCCTACGCCCATGTCGTGCCATTCGGAAACGTCGCCCAGCTGATCCTCGGCAAAGGCGCTGCGCCAGCCGAAGATGAAGTCCGGCTCCAGAGCCAGGACGACCTCCTTGGAGGGATAGCCCTTGACGGTGAGCTCCTTGCCGGCGGCCTTCAGGG
>JAEEGI010006304.1_pt1 | contig 26820 bp, 10 predicted proteins | sample 8958751 | NCBI WGS metagenome assembly JAEEGI01 (sample SAMN16246545, study PRJNA631951) | gut metagenome | biome: gut microbiome; feature: rumen; material: KS-attached | host: Bos | place: Iran: Karaj | collected 2018-10 | reverse complement strand
TCTCCCTTGTGGTATTGGCAGTTATGATGACCGAGGTGCAGCCAGTGATGGCCTGCACCTCGGTCATTGTTTCTGGCCGTGTCACCAAAGATGGTCGTCCTATGATTTTCAAACATCGCGATTCGGGAAATGTGCACAATATGATGATTGTGGTGCAAGGCCAACGCTACCGTTATCTTGGCTTGGTGAATGCGGAAGATACGACTCCTATTGACGTTTGGGGCGGTCACAATGAAGCCGGATTCGGTATCATCAACACGGCGGCCTACAACTTGAATGGCGATGGAGGCGACACCGATGGTGATGGCATTTTCATCCGTAAGGCTTTGGAACTCTGTGCCACTTTAGAAGACTTTGAATATCTGCTTGATACGGTGAAGAAACCTCGTGAGATCAACTCCAACTTTGCCGTGCTTGATGCTCATGGCGGCTGTGCTTATTACGAAACGGGTAACTACAATTATGTGAAATTTGATGTGAACGATCCTGAAGTCGCCCCTGACGGTTATCTGATGCGCACCAACTTTGGCACTACAGGCAACCACAAGTTGGATCAAGGGGTAGAACGTTATCAAGCTATTACAGATTTCATGGCCGAGGCCAGTAAGGCGGGTCATCTCGAACACGACTATCTCATCACACATATCTCACGTTATTTGAAGCATGGGGTGACCAAGTTGGATATGTACGACTTCATGCCCGAGACGGAGAACGATGAACGCTATATCTCTTTCCATGATTATATCACACGCTATTCCACGGCATCGGTGGTGTTGGTGCAAGGTGTCAGACCAGATGAATCACCACTCAACTCCGTCAGTTGGACGATTATGGGCTGGCCTTTGACCACCATAGCCATGCCTTTGGTGCTATTGCCTTCGGGGAAGCTGCCGACACTTGTGACGGATGACGGCAAAGGCCATTCCCGACTGAACGAGATGGGTTTGGAGTTGAAGTCGCGTGTTTTCACTCTGAAAAAAGGCAACAATACATCGTTTTATGGCAATCTTGCTCCGTTGATCAACAAACAAGGGACGGGAATCTTGCAGCAAATATTGCCCATTGAAGCAAAGGTGATGAGCCAAGGCGAAGAAGCCGTTGCAACGCTGCGGACAACTATGAATGTTCAAGCGATGGAAGCCTATTACGATTGGGTGGATGCCTATGTCGCGGAGCAATATAAAAGTAGGTTTGGAATCGAGTAACAATTTAAATTCTTCAAAATGAAAAAACTAACTATCCTGTTCCTCCTCCTTATAGGAACAATGGTGTCTTACGCTCAAAGCGGAGACCTGAAAACCAAGACATTCCATTTGGACAATGGATTGAAGGTGGTGATGTGTGAAGACCACTCGCAACCTGAGATTTATGGTGCCGTCTATGTTCATGCGGGCAGCAAGAATGACCCTGTGGAGGCCACAGGTATGGCACACTATTTTGAGCATATCATGTTCAAGGGAACTGATAGAATTGGTACGACCAACTGGGAGGCTGAGAAGGTTTTTTTGGACAGCATCGACCTGATGTATGACCGTTTGCATGAGACCTCTGATGTGACTGAAAGACAAGCCATCCAACAGAAAATCAATGTGTTGTCTCAAAAATCGGCCGACTATGCCATTCCGAACGAGGTGGATGTCATCCTCACTCAGATGGGCGGCAGAGGCTTGAATGCGGGTACTGCCTATGATCAGACCATGTATTTCAACACCTTCCCCTCAAACCAACTCTCCAAGTGGATGGATGTGTATGTGGAGCGTTTTCGCAATCCTGTGTTTCGCCTGTTCCAGTCGGAACTTGAGACGGTGTACGAGGAAAAGAACATGTATGGCGACAGCCCCATCAATGCATTTCAGGAGTATCTCTTCCATGAGACTTTCGGCGAGCATCCCTATGGCCGTCCTATCGTTGGGTATACCGAACATCTGAAGAACCCACAGACCAGTAAAATGCACGAGTTCTACAACACCTATTATGTGGCCAACAACATGACGCTTATCCTCGTTGGCGACTTCGACATCGATGCGACGGAGCCTATGGTGGCCGAGAAGTTTGGCACATGGCGCAGCGGCAAATTGCCCAAGGAACCGACATACAGCCTGCCGAAATTCAATGGACCAACGGTGAAGGAAGTCAGAATGACCCCTGTCAAGATGGGAGCATTGGTATTTCCTGGAGTAAAGAATTCCGACCCTGACATGATTCCTTTGACTCTAGCCTGTACTATCTTCGCCAATGGTGAGACCGGTTTGGCCGATAAGTTGATGCTTGATGGTAAAGTCATGGCTGCGGTGCTGATGCCATTGTCGCTCGAGGATCATGGCGCAAACTTGATGTTGTATGTCCCGAAACTGTTGGGACAATCGCATGAGGATGCTGAGAACCTCATTTTCGGTTGTCTTGACCAATTGAAGAATGGCCAGTTCAGCGATGACCTCTTTGAGGCTATGCGTATGACCTTATTGAAAGAACGTCTGAAAGAGACGGAAAGTTTGGAGAGTTTGTCCAGCCTTTTCCTTGAACTGGAAACGACAGGTCAGACCTATGAGGAGTATCAGGCTGAGACGGAACGACTGAAGAATATTACCAAGGCTGAAGTGGTGGCCGTCGCCAACAAGTATTTCGGCAACGATTATTTGGATGTGCGCTCCAAGATGGGCTTCCCAGCCAAGGATAAAGTCGACAAACCCAATTGGAAGCCCATTGAGGCCAAGAACACGGAAGCCAAGTCAGTTTTTGCCAAAGCTATCGAGGCACAGCAGGTGCCCGAGGTGGAGCCTCAAGTCGTGAAATTTGGCGAGGACGTGGTGATTACTGAAATTAACGACAGTTTCAAGTTGTACTCGACTACCAATCCGCGTAACGACATCTTTGATTTGCAATTGAGATTCAATTATGGTACAAACAACGACCCAGACTTGAGCCGTGCCGTGCAATATTTGCAGCTGCAAGGTACCAAAACGCAATCTCCTGAAGAATTTGCGCTTCAGTTGCAAAAGATGGGTGCATCCGTGGATTTCTCTACCTTTGACAATGCGTTTAGTGTACGTTTGACAGGCTTTGAGAAAGACCTGAACGCTATTTTGGCGTTGTGTAGTAGTAAATTGTGGAATCCCTCTAACGAAGAAAAATATATTCGGACCTTGGCGGAAGGAGAAAAGACCAACCTAAGTACCCAGAGTGAAGATGCCTCCACTTGGGCGCAAGCCGTGCGCGAGTATGCACTTTATGGCGACCAATCTACTTTCCTGAACCATATTACCTTGAAGGAGTGGGGTAAGAAGAGCGGTGAAGCCTTGCTGAATGAAGTTGCCGAGGCCTTGAAATACGATGGCTATGTGCTTTATAGTGGCAATACCCAACCTCAGTTGGTGGTTGACATGCTGAAAGCGAACAATTTGGTGAAGTCGAATACCATCAGGGGAAAGGAGAAGGTTCGTGTGGAAAAGAAATATACAGAACCTCAGGTGTTTATCGCATCCAACAAGAAGTTCCGTCAAAGCAACATCTATTTCTATGTGCCAGGCGAGAAACTGACTGCCAAAGATGAGGCGATGGCTTCCCTGTTCAGCAAATACTTTGGAACGGATATGTACTCCATCATCTTCCAAGAAATCAGGGAATTCCGTTCTTTGGGTTATACGGCCTACGCTAACTATCGGTACGACTATTTGGAACGTAAGCCAGGCCATCTCTTCGGCTTCTTGGGTACACAATCCGACAAGACCTTGGATGGCATGACCGCATTTAAGGATTTGATTGTCAACATGCCAGTGCGCATGGAGAAGTTCAATGCCTCGAAAGAAGCCTTGCTGAAATCGAGGGCGAGTGATTATATCAGTTTCCGATCCATGCCAGCGACAGTTCAAAACTGGATGAAGAAAGGGTATGACCATGACCCACGCGGGGAAGTCACGGAACTCATCCGAAACGCTGGTTTTGAGGATGTTCAGAGTTTCTACAACCGTATGATCAAAGACCGCCCCGTGCTCATCATGATGTCGGGTAACCAAAGGAAAATCGACAAAAAGGAACTGGGCAAGTTTGGCGCAGTGACCAAGCTGAAATACAAGCAAATCATTAAGGAGTGATGATACGAAAAAGGAAGAGTCAATCGACTCTTCCTTTTTCAATTTATTCTTTCAGTAGTTCTTCTACTTTCTGTATCAACTCTTTGGTTGGCCCAATTATTGTTTCAATTTCTTCCTCTGTAATGGAATAGTAGCAATTATAGTCACCTTTTTCTCGGAGTTGTTCCATTCGAGATAAGAAAGCACCAAGTTTTGAATCAACTTTCCCTGCTTTTACAAAATGAAGCCCGAATTGGGTTAATAAACCATCATGTGTGTGTGCAACCAATTCATTTTTGATGAGCAATGCTTGAACCGCATGATAACAAGCGTAATAGTATCGGTTGGAAGCAATGTCCCAATATTTTTGCCTACACATTTCATCTGCTTGCTCAAGGAAGCGATGTGCCTTTTCCATTTGTAGGCCTACTACAATCTGCCTTTCTTCATCAGTCAGTTTCATGCCAATCGTATTGCGTCATCAATGACATTATGATAAAATGGTGTGAACTTGCTGCTCTCCCATTCCTTGGCGGTGTACATCACAGGGTTAATGTATTCGCCAAGTTCCCAACCAAGTTCTCTTAAAGGATAGGAAATGGTATCGTAATCTTCGGGCAAAAGTTTCTCTTTGTCTAGTACAATAAGGATGTCCCAGTCGGAACCCGAATGAGCATCGCCTCTTGCCCTCGAACCATACAACAATGCATAGCTTCCCGCTGGTAAGTTCAGTAGGAGCGATTGCTTGATGCCGTTGATAACTTTCTCTTCCATTTTTTATTGGTTACTTGTGCAAAAGTAGTCATTTTTTTCAAATTAGGTTGGATCGGGACAAAAAAATGAAGGAAGGACAAAAGCCCTTCCTTCTAGTAATGTTGTTCTTTAGTGTTTAAGCAATCTCTCCGCCCTTGGCAAAATGCTGATAGAAGGCAATGATGGTCTCGATGCCTTTGTAGAAGTGGTCGAGGCGGTACCTGACTTTGACACACTTTTCAGCTTCAGTTTATAACAAGCTAATAATCAATTGTTTGAAAAAATGATTTGGTGACGCGGGTGACGCAGACCTCAAAAAAGCCTATATTTGGGGCATGTTTGTCCGCAAAAAACGCAACCGCAGTGGCACAACCAGCGTGTCCGTGGTATTCAAGAACTCGGGGAGCTTCAAGGAGGTTCACCACCTAGGCTCGTCCGCAGACCCCGCCGAGATACGTCGGATGTATAACGAAGGCCGGGAATGGATTGCCAAATACGGAGGGCAGCAACAGATTGACTTTGACGAGAAGTGGCGGAAGGAGCGCGCCGACGCCGAGGCGAATGCCCTGGCTATCGCCGACTTCCGGTCTGTCCTTTCTCATGTGGAGCGAACCACGCTTGATGCGCCGCAGGCCATTTTGGGCCGTGTTTACGACCGCATTGGCTTCAATGCCATTGGGGACGAAATACTGCGCCACCTTGCCATAGCGCGAGTCTGCCAGCCGATGAGCAAGACGGCGACAGTCGAGTACTTGAGGTCATACTTTGACGAGGACATCCAGCTACACAAGATATACCGCTACATGGACAAGCTGCACGACACGCAGCGGGAGAGAGTCCAGCGGATCAGCGTGGCGCACACCATGGATGTCCTTGGAGGCCGCATAGGCCTTGTGTTCTACGACGTGACAACCCTGTACTTCGAGTCCGCCCCCGACCCGTCCGACGAGTTGCGGCAGGACGGGTTCTCGAAGGACGGGAAGACGGCCGAGTCGCAGATTGTGCTGGGGCTGCTCGTGAGCGAGGACGGCTACCCGCTGTCATACTCGGTCTTCAACGGGAAGCAGTACGAGGGGTACACCATGATACCCGTCATCGACGACTTTGTCCAACGCTTCGGTCTGACCGACTTCATCGTGGTGGCGGACTCCGGCCTGATGAACGAGGCCAACGTCGGCCTGCTGGAGTCGGCCGGGTACAAGTACATCCTTGGCGCCCGTATCCGGAGCGAGTCCATGGAAATCAGGGACTGGATGCTTGGTATCGACTGGACGGACGGACGTTGCGAGGAGCACAAGAAAAGGGCCGGCCAGCGTCTGATAGTGAGCTATTCCGACGCACGGGCCAAGAAGAACGCCCACAACCGCGAGAAGGGCGTCGAGAGACTCCAGAAAGCCTATGCCAAGGGGACGCTGACCAAGGACAAGGTGAACAAGCGGGGCTACAATAAGTTTCTGGACATAAGCAAGGACGTCACAGTCTCCATCAACTATGACAAGATAGAGGAGGATGCCCGTTGGGACGGGCTGAAAGGCTATATCACGAACACCGACCTGGATGCCAAGGAGGTAATCAAGCAATACCACGGGCTTTGGGTGGTCGAGCGCGCCTTCCGAATAGGGAAGTCAGACCTTGAGATGAGGCCGATGTTCCACTTCACGCCAAAGCGCATCGAGGCGCACATCTGCATCTGCTTCGTGGCGTACAAGGTCTACAAGGAACTGGAGAGGACCATCCGGCAACTCGGCATTGGAATGAGCGTGGACAAAGCCCTGTTCTATGCCAAGACAATCCCCACTTTGCGCTTCAGACTACCCAATGGAGAGACCTACTCCGAACGACTCTACACAATGCCTCAACAAGAAAAGATACGCCCCCTATTGGAGGACTGAACCCTCGCGCATGCGCATACGCGCAAAGGGTGACGCATTGTCGAAGTCAGGAAATAAATTGTTTTTTTTGTAATTTTCGGACAGAATACTATGTTAGGGTGTTATGACTCAATATCATATTGGCTTACAGAACTTCCAAGGGCTTCGTGAAGACGGCAAAGTTTATGTAGACCAGACAGCCCAATATAAAATCGGCGTGAACTTCTCTAACGCAACGCAGCGTATTGAGGAATGGAAAATGATTCCTTAAGTACCATCCAAAAACCAAAAAACGACCCCCCTCCTCCGAGAGCGGCCGTTTTGCTTTCAATTAAGGCTGGTTGAGCCTATTTTGAGCCTGTGTGGATGATTAGCGTCCTCGGCGTGCTGCTGGCGGAATAGTACATGTAGCCTTGGCCAGGTTCAAGCGTCTCAAAGTCGCCATACCAGCCCCATTCAGGATCGTATTCGATTTGGGTTACTCTGTTCTTAATCTTATCCCCTTCTTGGGCAAAGCCTGCAAAGGCATCTTCAAGGCTGATGGCCACGCTGCTGGGGAATCCAATCCAATTCCAACCTTGATTGATTGTGATGGGATGATTCGCGGGATTAGCGGGTGTGCCTTCCACGGTCACCGTGCAGGGGGCGATGACTTTGATTGCGTACATCTGCTCATTGGTCATTCCCACGTCGTCCAAATCACCGAACCAGCCCCACTCGGAATCGAATTCCGTGTTGACTTGGCTGTTCTTGATCTGTACACCGTAACCGCCGAGACCCGTCTCCACCATCTGGAGCATCGTTACAGGATCGTCCACTTCGATGTAGGTGCTGATCCAGTTCCAGCCTTGAGCAAGATTAATCGTTTGCGTGATGTTGTTCTCGTTTTCCACAAACACGGCATAAATCAAATGATCCTCGGTCACCTCAAACGACACCGATGAATCAAACGACAACACATCCTCATCTTCAAACCAGCAGAAAAACACATAACCACCATTGGCATAAGCTGTCAGCGTAGCTGTAGTTCCATAGTCATAGCCTCCGTCACCTATAATCGTGCCTCCATTTGAAGGAAGGGCAATGGCCGTGACCGAATAGGTGTTGGCATTGAAGTTGGCCTGCAATGTTCTATTCCCACTCACCACGAACTGATAAGTGGATGATGTGGAGACTACCGCCCCATTCTCTGTCCAGCTCACGAAAGTGTAGCCCTCTGCAGGCGTGGCCGTCAAGGTTGCAGTAGAACCATAGGTATAGGAATGTGCGCCCGACACCGTGCCGCCCACTTCGGGGGAAGCTGTGGCATTGACCGCATAGCTGTTGATGACAAAATGAGCCGTGTATTGGGCCGACTCAGTCACCGTGAAGCTGTAAGTGGATTGTGTGGAAACCTGATTGTCGCCTTTGGTCCAATTAGAGAAGGTGTATCCTGTATTGGGCGTGGCCGATAAAGCACAAGTAGAACCTATCGCATAAACACCAGCACCAGTAACCGTACCACTATTAGCAGGACTCATGGCTGTAGTGATGTTACAGCTATTGGCGACAAAGTTGGCAGTATAGGTCTGGTTTCCCAAAACCGTAAAGCTGTATTCCATATCAGTGGAAACCACCGAACCATCACACGTCCAGTTGAGGAAAGCGTAACTTTCGTTGGCCTGAGCCTTCAAAGTACAAGGCTGTCCGTAGTCGTACAGGCCGGTACCCATAACAGTGCCAGCATCCACAATGTTCACATTGGCTAAAATGGTCTCCGATTCAGTAAGGCTGCGGATGGCTCTGACTCGGCAATTGCTTGTCTTGTTCGTGGAACTCATGGCAAACATAGGTGTCCAAGCTTTGCCAGCCGACTGCTCCGTACTGCTCCAGTAAGCATCCTCCGTCAAAGTGGTGCCACCGGCATCAACGATAGCTCGCTCAATCTCAGGCAAGACAGCATATAGTTTACGCAGCTGTCCCGCCGAAGGCAGATACCAGCCGTTGGCAAAGTCAGTCTTGCATGCTGCATAGTTTGTGTTGCCACTGTACCATTCGCGAATCCTATTCGTATTGCTCTTGCCACACATGTCGTTCAACAGGTCCATGACCGCACTCGGCGACTGGTTGTCCATGATGGTAATGTCCTCGTTGAGGCCCCAAGGGCATCCCTCCGAGACATCTTCCAAAGCCACCATCAGGCCGCCAATGCCCGAAGGATAGGTGTAGAATATTACACCCATTGTACCGTCAGCGTTATGTACAATGCTGCCTATACTGTTCTCCTTCACGAAAACAGCCTCCAAAGAACGCGTCCTGGTAAAAACAAAGCTATAGTTCGAGTTGTAGGAAACCACACAACCATCTTCAGCCCAGTGGTCAAAGACGTAATTGCTTGCAGGTGTAGCCGAAACGGTTACTGTGGCTCCGTAGGAGTAGGTACCTCCCCCACTCACACTGCCGTATGCTGGATTATTGGGTCTGACCGCCACTGCATTGACATCGGAGATGATGAAACTCCTGATGGCTCTGACCCGCAACGAGGAAGCCTTATTCGAAGTGCTTGTAGCAAACATCGGGCAATAGGCATTCGACGCAGAACACTCGGTGCTGCTCCAATAGGAATCTTCGGTCAAAAGCGTGCCACCAGCATCCAAGAGGGATTGCTCAATCTGCGGCAAGACAGCATAGAGCTTGCGCAGTTGTCCGGCAGAGGGCAAATACCAGCCATTGTCGAAGTCAACCAAGCTGGCCGCATAATCGTTGTTGGTGCCATTGACTCTCCTGATGACATCCGTATTGGCGTATCCCGACAAGTCTTCCATCACAGAGAGACCTCCATTGGGATAGTCGCGCAGCGCGTTGATGTTGGTGGTCGGTCCCCATGTACAGCCCTCAGAAACATCAGTCAATGCTACCATCCAGCCCTCAGTGCCTTCGGCGTTCTGATAGAACACCACGCCCTGGCTGCCATCGGCATTGTTAACGATGCTACCAATGGTGCCCGACAAAATGAAATTTGCCACCAAAGTGCGGTTTCTGGTGAAGGGGAATTGATATTGCGCATCAAACGACACCGTCAAGCCGTCTTCCGACCAATGGTCAAAGAGATAGCCAGGCTTCGGTTGGGCGGTAACCGTCACAGTAGTATTCAAGTCATAATTGCCTGAACCCGTGACGGTCCCCTTGATAGTGTCACAAGATTTCGCCAAAATCGAACTTGTACCGGAAGTCAGGAAACGTCTGATAGCCCTCACACGCAACGAAGAAGTCTTTGAGCTGCTGCCCATACTGAACATGGGTGTCGAAGCACTAGAGGTGGAATACTCCGTGCTGCTCCAATAGGTATCTTCTGTCAAAGTTTGGCCTCCTGCCCTGACCAAAGCCGTTTCTATCAAGGGCAAGGCGGCATAGAGTTTCCGCAACTCGCCCGACGCTGGCAGATACCAGCCATTTTCGAAATCCACCTTGCCTGCTGCAAACGTGGAATCGTTGCCTTGTGATGCCCTGATGATGCCCGTGTTGCGATAGCCCGCAACATCCTCCAAAGCACGAATGTCGTTAATCGGCCGGTCAGTCAAAGTCATGACGTTGGTTGCAGGACCCCACTGACAACCTTCGGAGGCATCCTCCAAAGCCACCATCAGGCCTTCGGTGCCCTCGGGGTTCACATAAAACACCACACCTTCGCTGCCGTCGGCGTTGTGTACCATGGTGCCGATGCCACCCGAGGCTACAAAGTGGGCTGTCAGTCGGCGACTATGGGTAAAAGTGAACGTATAAATGTGGTTGTACGACACAGGCAAGCCCTCCTCCGACCAGTGATCGAAGAGGTATCCTGGCTTGGGATTGGCCACCACTGCCGCATTGTCACCGTAGGAATACACACCATTGTTATAAACCGACACATAGCCGCGAGTGGGACTATCGGGAATGGCGATTATCATATTGTCCTGAGGCGAATAGTAGTTTCGAATGGCCCTTACCCGTAGGTTGGAAGTCTTGGCAGAATTGCTCATGGTGAACATGGGCGAAGCCGCATTGGAGCTGGAATATTCAGTGCTGCTCCAATAGGTATCCTCACTGATGGTGGTGCCTCCATGTTGATACAACACGGAATCCACGAAAGGCAAGGCGGAGTAAAGCATGCGCAGTTGTCCTGCCGAAGGCAGGTACCAGCCGTGGTCGAAATTCACTTGCGAGGCCGCGTAGTCGTTGTCGGTGCCGAGTTCTGTCCTGATGAGGCCCGTGTTCCTGAAACCCGAAAGGTCTTCCAAGGCAACCAAGCCATTGCAAGCGCGGTCGGGCAAGAGTTGGACGTTGGTGGAAGGCCCCCATTGACATCCTTCTGAGGCGTCATCCATGGCCACCATCCACCCTACTCCCGTAGCATCAACATGGAAAATCACGCCCTGACTGCCATCGGCGTTAGTGACCACGCTGCCAAAGTTGCCTGAGCTCGACGGCGTGCCGATACTTAAGATAGCTAATAGGTTGCGATCACTTCGGAGAGTGAAGGTATAGGTAGGACTGTTGCTGACCAAAGTTCCATTCTCCACCCATCCGCTGAAATGGTGGCCTGAGGTGGGCGTGGCCGTCACCGTCACGATGGAGTTGGCAGGAAAGGTGCCAGCACCTGACACCGTTCCCGAAGAATAGAATGGCACTGGAGAAAGGGTAACGGTGTAATCGGTGGCCACAAAGCGGGCAGTGACGGTCTTGTCATAATGAACTAGTTGTGTAAAGTCGGGATTAGTACTCCAGCAATAATCCCTACCATCAACCAACTCATACCAACCCAAAAAGGCATAACCAACATTGGGTTCCGCATGGAAATGGCATTCGGTGTCATAACCGTAGATGCCTGTCCCAGTTGCGGTTCCGCCATCAACAGGATCCACAACGACCGTGATATGAATCTGGTCTGGATCAAACTCCGCAGTATAAGTCTCGTCGTGATCCACTTTGAAGGTGAGGTCGGGCGAGGTTGACACCTGTATGGTGTTTCCATAGGAGTCGGTGCGCGTCCATCTATGAAAATGTCTTCCATCCTTGGGTTGGGCATGTAAAGTAACCGTGTTTCCTTTGGGATATTTTCCTGCACCTGTCACGGTTCCCCACGAAGGCAACGAGACATTTACTGATATGTTCGCACTGTCAGGAAGGACGTTAAAATAGGCACATTGGCTGTAATTGTAATAATTCCCCAACGGTAATACATACATCTCATTAATACGACACCATACACTACCAACCATCTTTCCGCAGTCAAGATAAATGAAGTCTGTGCCCAACACGTTCTTCCATCCATGACACACAAAACCTTCCGTATGGTTACTTTCGTTCTCAGAGGCACCATAAAGAATGGGGCGCGGCGGGTCGGCTGAAAGCGCATCCTTAATCATTTGAATCCATTGCTCGTCGCTATAATAATCCTTGCTTTTGAGTTGGTCGCATTGATAGTAAAAGTTGTTCACCAAGGCATTCTGTATTTTATTGTTAAAATCCGTGCGATACAAGTAGCTTCCAAAATGGCCAGTTACCCAACTCATGTAGTCATAGCGCATGTCCACGCTAACGCCGCAGTGATACATGAGCATCGACACGGCCGCCTTTTGCGCCTCGTTGGAAATGAAGTAATGGTTGATCATGTTCCCCCAATCGTACTGGGTCTCCCCAAAATTGGCATACAACGTTCCATATCCTCCATTATAAGTATTGCGATGGTCTCCTTTTCCCTGCTTGGGATGTTCCCAAAATTTCATCAAACTGGCCATAGCCGTAGCCACTGAACCTGTCGTACACCTAAAGCCTGCAGCATCATTATAGGGACACTGTAGATTGAAAGGATCATCGATGCCCCATTCTGTCTGCCACGACAAGTTGATGGACTCACGTGTTTGCTCCATATTCCCCGCGAAGAGACTATTCCAATAGCCACGGATCTCCTCGGTGGGCTCGACACGTTGCTCTATGACCTTTTGCAACTGCCAGTCATAGTCCTCCAACATCATTCTCAGGCCTTCTGGCAGATGCGTCGCGTCAATATGCCCGTCTTCCGAAAAGCATAGCACGGGACTCACCCGATTATCAGCAGCAAGCACCACATAGCCTTTGCTGCCGTTGAATGCATAGAGGTGGCTGAAGCCCAAGGCCTCGCTAACGTCCGTCAATTCGGAGGCATCGCTGCACCTTGCGCCACAGCTTCGCAGGAAGGTAAAAGCGGCTCGCCGTGCATCCTCAGTGCGGACATGCTCCGCCCGTAGTGACACCGACAGCCCACATAGCAGCCACACCGCCAACACCAGCCACCGAAACGGTAGTTTGTAACTCGTTTTCATAACAAACGGCTTTTAATTGGGACTATGGTTAGAAATTTCTCACGCCTCTAACACGAAAAGCCGTATCCTTGTGGTCGTAGTAGGAGATATAGCCACCGCCGTTATTGTAGGTGCCTATGGCCAAATCACCGGAGGATTTCAAAAACCATGCGAAAATAGAGTTACACTCTGTGGAAGACCAATAGGTCCAACTTGTCGAAAACTTGGTACCTCCTGCAACAGAAAGGCTTTTATTTACTTCTATGATATTGCTATAGAGGTAGTTGAGCTGTCCGATGGCCGGTACATACCAGCCGTTATCGAAATTAATGGCATAAAAGGCGGGATGGTCACTGTTGTGCTGGCGCACGATGAGGGTATTGGTGTAGCCGTCGAGGTCGTAGATGGCCTGTCGTTTGTTAGTATAGTTGGGCAGAGGAGTGTCCGAGTCTTTCTTGCCCCATTTGTAGCTTCCCGCATCCTGCAAGGCCACGGCCCATCCGTGTAGCCCAGTGTCGTCCACATAGAAAATCACGCCTATGGCGGTGGCACCAGAGACGGGATAAGTAGAAGGCGGATAAATCAGGTTGCCCTCGCAGAGGATATCGCCCACATGCACCTGGGCGGTAAGGGTGGGCACTGCGGCGGTCAGAAGGAGTGCCAGGATCAATTGTTTTAGTAGGTTTTTACGCATAATGTTTTGTATTTAAAGATTTAAGATTCAAAGATTTAAAAATTGGCTTTTAGCTGTTAGCCGTTAGCTTTTAGCTTGGTAGCAACTGAGCTTACGGCTTATAGCTTATAGCTTTTCATTATTTCAGGATTTCTAATTTCAAGATTCAATGATTCAAAATTTAAAATTCAAAGATTTAAAGATTGGGCAAAGTTAGGGAGTGTTTTTGGAATTTGCAAGTTTTTTCGTTTAGAGTTGAGAGTTGTTGTTTGAATCCCCCCTGCCCCACTTAAAACGGAATTAATGGATTGACAAGTTAGGGTTTTTGTAATCACTATAGCGGTTTTAGGGAAAATGTATTATTTTTGCAGGCGAAAACAAAAAAGTTAGGATAATGACAGCTGTACAGATAAATGCGGAATTGTTTCGCACTATGAGCGAGATTGCTGACGATGAAGGACTGATGATGAAACTCTTGAAATATGCCAAGAAATTGGCTGCTACCAAGGAAGATAAGACCTTAGTATCGAAAGAAGAATTCATGGCCAGCCTGGAACGTGGCGAAGAAGAGTACAGGCAGGGACAATGCGTCCGTTTGTTACCAAACGAGTCAGTATCAGAGATGCTTAGGAGGAGCGGACTCTGATGTACAACATTGATTTCACCACCGAAGCCCGCGAGGGACTGGCAAGACTGGAAAAGAGTGAGCCGAAAGTCTTTGCCAAGGCTGTGCGGTTCATTGACGAATTGAAAGAACATCCCAAAACAGGCTTGGGACATCCCGAGCCGCTAAAAGGCAAACCTGAAGGCCGATGGAGCCGTGAGATTACAAAGAAGCACCGACTTGTTTATCGCATTTTTGAAGAGGACATCCTTGTCCTTGTGCTTAGAAGCTACGGGCATTACGAGGACAAATAGACGAGTTTTTCATTCACTCCGCGTCACTGCAAGCGAAACAAAAGCAAAGCAAACAACAAAAACGGCCGCCCTCTCCCGAGAGCGGCCGTTTGGCGTTTAGTTATGAATGGACTATTTTGCACCTGATGGGAAGACCAACGTCCTTGGCGTGTTGCTCGCGGAATAGTATATATAGCCTTGGCCAGGCTCCAGTGTCTCAAAATCGCCCCACCATCCCCATTCTGGGTCGTATTCGATCTGGGCTCCACTGTTCTTAATCTTGTCTCCTTCTTGGGCAAAACCGGCAAAGGCATCTTCAAGGCTCATAGCCACACCGCTCGGGAAGCCAATCCAGTTCCATCCGTGAACGATGGTGATGGGATGGTTGGCAGGATTGGCGGGTGTGCCTTCCAAAGTGAACGTACAAGGACCACTGACATGAATCATGTACATCTGCTCGTTCGTCATGCCCACGTCGTCCAAATCGCCGAACCAGCCCCATTCGGAGTCATATTCCGTGTTGACTAGGCTGTTCTTGATAATTATACCATTCTCGCCCAAGCTCTCTTCCACCATCTGGAGCATCGTCACGGGATCGTCCACCTCGATGTACGTGCTGAACCAGTTCCAACCTTGGGACAGATTGAAGGTCTGTTCTTCTGTAGTAGGTGGGGTGCCGAAGACCACCTGGTTCTTCTCCGACAGAAGTGTACCATAACAACCCCACCCCCAAACACCGTCAAATCCAAAAAGATTGTACGGGTCTATAACGTCAGAATCTTCATAATACATGGCTTGTGTGCCTCCTGTTTCATAGGTACGACAAGAAACGCTACAACTCCATTCACCGGTTTTGCCGTAAACCATCATAGCTATATTGGAAAAACCATCGTAGGCAAAAGGCGTATTGAAATAAATGGTCGACCAACCGCTTCCATTCATGAAGACTGTGCCGTCGAACACTATATCCGATTCCGTCACCGTAATCCAATCCATGTTGTCTTCAAAAGACATCTTGTTGGTATGCACCATATAAATCGTCATTTCACGTGTACAATCGGAATAACTCGTGTTGAAGAATGACACGCTGGAGATTTCACAATCCTCAACATTCAGTTCCCCAGCTGTATAAATCTGCTGCGACAATGAATAAGGATAAGATGAAGCCGGAAGAGAATAATTATCGCTAGTCGATTCTCCTACGACTATTCCATCCATTTGTTGGAAATTCGCTACATATTCAGAATTACCTGTTACTGAAACTATATCCGAGGAATAGTATGAGGCCAGCCAACCGTTTCGTGTCCAATAGTTGAACACATAGCCCTCATTGGCTGTTGCAGTAATAGGTATGGGTTGGCCGTAAAAATACAAGCCTCCGCCCCCACTCACTGTACCACCCTCAATAGGATTGGCAGAAACACACACCGTGTATTGGTAACTCGCAATGCCGAAAACAATCTCGTTCTTTTCCCTCATAAGTATACCAGAGTAACTTGAAGAATTATTTGGGTCAAAATTGCTCTCAAAATCAGAACAGAGAATAGCTTGAGTGCCATCAGCATCAAAGGTCCTAAAAGACGCGACCCAATCCCAGCCCCATTCCCAATCAATGTATTCTCCAGTTTTGTCATTGACCACAATGGCTATGTTGGAGGTGCCATCGTATGCAAAAGGCGTAGGAAAATAAATGGTTGACCAACCATATCTAAACGAGCATGTGCCGTTATACACTTGATCTGCCTCAGTGACAGCAATCCAGTCAGTATTGCTCTCAAAAGAGCTCTTGTCAGTATGTACTATGTAGATTGATAACTCACGTCCGATGTAACCACTAGAATTAAAGAACGAAATGCTGGAAATATCACATGCATTTAGATTCAACTCATCGGCTGTGTATATCTGCTGTGAAAGAGAATAAGAATAACAATTTGAAGTCGGAAGAAGGTAACTGTTGTAGGTCGCCTCTCCCACGATTGTCCCATCCATTTGTTGGAAATTCGCCACATATTCGGAATTCTCCGTCACTGAAACATGGGCTGTGGAAAGGCAAGAGACAACTTCATCGTCTTTTGTCCAATAATTGAACACATAGCCTTCGTTGGCTGTTGCGGTAATGGGAACAGACTGGCCATAATAATACAAGCCACCACCACCTACGGTGCCGCCCTCTTCAGGATTGGCCATGACGCTCACCGTGTATTCATCCTCGTAATTCGGAATACCAAAAATGACCTGGTTCTTTTCCCACATGAGCGTTCCCTCATAGCTGTTTGGATGATATGGGTCATAGACCATTCCAGTACCGGAAACCAGAATGGCTTGACTTTCTCCTGTACCGAATGTACGGCTGCTCCAATATGTATCAAGGCCCGTGTTGTCAACAATAATCAGAGCAAGATTGGACAACCCGTCATACGAGAATGGCGTTTCAAAACAGACAGTCATCCAGTTGCCGGCAATCGCGGTAACACTGCCGCTGAAAACCTTATCTGCTTCTGTGACAGTAATCCAGTCCGTATTACTTTCAAAAGAAGTCTTGTTGGTACTGACCAAATAAACCGTAAACCTACTAGGCGTATAAAAACCCTCAAAATAGAAAAATGAAATGTTCGAGATTTCGCAAGCTTCGGAATTAATTTCTTCGGCAGTGTAGATTTGTTGCGACATGGAAAAACTGGAACACGACGGAAGAGAATAACAATTGTTGGTTGCATCACCAATGGCAATTCCATCCACCTGATGGAAATTTGCAACATAGTCAGCATTTCCATTTATGGATACATTGTATGTGGAAAGGCAGGAAACCGGATATGAATACCCATTCTTTGTCCAATAGTCGAACACATATCCTTCGTTGGCTGTGGCCGTTATGGGAACGGACTGACCCGAATAATACATGCCTCCTCCGCTCACCGTACCGCCTTCTTCAGGATTGGCCGAAACATTCAAAGCACAGTCATAACTTGGGAAGCCAAAAATGACTTGGTTCTTTACCGACATGAGCGAACCCACATAGCCAGCAGGGTCAAGCGGGTCGTAATTCGTTCCTGATCCAGAAACTCTAATGGCTTGACTTTCATTCGTATCAAATGTGCGACACTTTACCCCAGAATAGCCCCAACCTATGTTGTCATCCACAATTAAAGCAATATTGGACAATCCATCATACGAAAATGGTCTTGAGAAATTGATAGTTGTCCAATTTTTGGCCGACATAGTAACTCTGCCATTGAATACCGCATCTGCTTCAGTAACGGGAATCCAGTCAGAAGAGTTTTCAAAGGCGACCTTATCTGTACTAACCAAATATATAGTGAATTCCCGATTCTCGTACCCACCAGCGTTGAAAAACGACACGCTTGATATTTCACAGGCTTCACCCCCCAACTCATCAGCTGTATAAATCTGTTCTGACAAAGAATAGGGATAGTATGAATAAGTAGGAAGCAAAGGATTGTCGGAAGTTGCATCTCCTACGGCTATGCCATCAACATGCTGGAATTCTGCCACATATTCGGCATCAGCGGTAACGGTGAAGCTGTAATTGGAGAGATACGAAAGGGTGGTGTTATTTTTAGTCCATTTCGAAAACACATAGCCGTTATTGTGGGTAGCGGAAAGGGTGCAGGTTTGGGAATAACCATAACTTCCGCCTCCGCTCACCACCCCTCCTTCTTCTGGATTGGCTGTTGCAATGATATTTAACGGCGAACCGAAATTTGCCACAAGATTCATATTGCCCGTGACTGGGAAGGAATAGGTAGCATCTGAAGAAACTACGGTGCCATCTACAGTCCAATTGTAGAAACAATAGCCTTCATTGGCTGTAGCGGTCAGCGTGCAGGTTTGACCTTGATAATAGAGGCCTTCTCCCCCACTTATGGTGCCTCCTTCATCAGGATTGGACATGGCAGTCACAGTCAGATTGTAATCGGGGAAACCAAAGACAACTTGATTCTTTTCCGACATAAGTGTGCCTGAATATCCAGATGGATTGAACGGGTCGTAATTTGGGCTTGAACCACAAATGCGGATAGCCTGGGTTTCATTCATTGCAATTGTTCGGCAACTAATATTACCGTTATTATTACTATATGTATTGTCATCCACAATCAAAGCAACATTCGACAATCCATCATAGATGAAAGGCGTGCCGAAGTATATGGTATTCCAACTTCTGGCGGCCATATTCACACTACCACTGAACAATTGATCCGCCTCCGTGACGGTAATCCAATCGGTAGTGCTATCAAACGCTGTCTTGTCGGTATTGACCAGATAGATAGTGAAATTTCGGGTTCGGGCTTGTCCTGTATTGAAAAACGACACGCTTATAATTTCGCGAGCCTCTGTCCCCAGCTCTTCAACGGTATAAATCTGTTGCGTCAAAGAATAATATGAATTGGTCGGGAGAAACGAATTGGTGGAAATTGCATCTCCGACGGCAACGCCATTAATCTGTTGGAAATTGGCCACGAATTCGGTCGTTTCGGTCACTGGAACACTATCTGTAGAAAAACAAGAGACTATTTCATCGTTTTTTGTCCATGTATTGAAGACATAATTCTCGTTAGCTGTGGCATTGAGAGCGACAGGCTGACCATAATAATACGGACCTTCATCCCCAATAACCGTACCGCCCTCTAAAGGATTGGATAAGAAAGTTACCGGATAGTATCTTGCATAGCCAAAGACAATTTGGTTTTTTACAGACAGACGTGTTCCTGTATAATTGGTAGGATTATATGGATTGAAATTTGGACCCTGTCCAGAAACACAAATGGCCTGGTTTTCATCGGTATCAAAGGTGCGACAGTATATTTTACCATAATTCAAACTATTAGTATTATCGTCCACAATCAAAGCAAGATTTGACAAACCATCATAATTGAACGGCATATTGAAATAAATGGTCGTCCAATCTTTGGCAAGCATAGTGACACTACCACTAAACACCCCATCCGCCTCCGTTATGGTAATCCAATCGGTGTTGCTTTCAAATGCTGTCTTGTCAGTATTGACCAAATAGAGGGTTAAGTTACGTGTTGTAGTGTATCTTGTTGTGTTGAAAAACGACACACTTATGATTTCACAAGCTTCACCACCCAATTCATCGGCAGTGTAGATTTGCTGTGACAATGAATAACTAGAATAAGTCGGAAGCGATGGATTAGAAGAATTGGCATCTCCTACTACTATGCCATCAATCTGTTGAAAATGAGCAATATAATCTGCCGTCTCGGTCACACACAAGTTGTATATTGGAAGGTATGAAACCACCTCACCATCCTTTGTCCAATAATCAAACACATAACCCTCATTCGGTGTTGCCATAAGCGTACAGGACTCACCACAGCTGTAACTGCCACTGCCGATGACAGTTCCTTCATCTGACAGGTTGGACATGGCAGAAACCTGATAGACAGTTCCAGATGTACATCCAGGGTGAATGTTAATGATAGCATTATTCCCAAGATTGTAAGCATAGATACTTGGATTCAATGCACCAAGGGAATAATATCCATTACAATAGCCTTCCCAACCCCAATTGAAGTGTAACTGATTGTTTGTGCTATAGCCATCACAAACGAAGGCATGACCACCCAATCCTCCTTCATCACTACCACTATAATAAACTGGATATCCCAAATCAAGATTGTTCTTTATGATAGCTAGCCATTCCGAATAGCTATAGTCTTCTCTATCAACTAAAGACAAATCATCAGAATAGCCGAAATATCCCACTAAAGCAGGAACGACATCAACAGAAAACGCCCCAGACTCTTGTGGACCATAAAACATATCAATGGCGACCCCACAATGCCACATCAGGGTGGCCACTGCGTTGATTTCCGTTTGAGTGGTTGGATAATCAAACAAGTCATCGGGCATGTTAGCCCAATCGTATGTGGTAGCACCAAAATCGGCTGTCTGTTGAGAATAGTTATTAAGGTTATAGGTGTGCAATCCCCCTCCATTGGTTGGATAGCCCCAATAGCGCATGATTTGAGCCATTGCAGTAGCCACGCAACCTGTGAGAACATGGCCACAATCTCCTAAATCATCTTCAGGACACAGGTCATTATAATAACAGCTTTGGCCCCATATTGTAGTTATCAGGGGTTCCACCGCTTGATTAGAGCGATTATCGGACAAACTCCCTGTGGCTCTCACCAACTCCCATTGCTGAGCCGTCTGTTCATCGGCTTCCAAATGGTTCTCTATGCCATATTGGATTTGTTCCACAAAGCCTTGCAGATAATCCTGCAGTTGAATCGGAATGTTGTTCACGTCAAACTGCCCTTCATCGGAATAGCCCAGGATGGGTGTGGCGCAGTCATCAGCCGAGATGATGACAAAACCAGCAGGCGTGTTGAAGACGTAAAAGGCTGCATCGCCACGGTTGATGGTGTACGTACTCACCAATTGTAGTTCGTCCGCACCTCGCAAGGACGTTCTCGTATTGGTATTCATGAATTTCATCGCAACCTCACGGGCGGTGTTCAGGTTAACGGGGTTGGCTCTCATCCCAAACATGCTTAGCACCATGGCAAGCAGGAGAGCCGCTTTGGGTAGAAATCTGTTCATTGTCCTATGTTTTGGGGTTAATAATTGCATTTAAAATCGCTTCAAAGTTAGGAATAAAATTCCATTATCTATGTTTTACTCAAAATTAAAGTGAAATAACTGTTTGGGGCAAGCAATACAAAAAAAACGGCCACCCTCTTCCGAGAGCGGCCGTTTGGCGTTCAGTTATGAATGGACTATTTCGCAACAGTTGGGAAGACCAACGTCCTGGGCGTGTTGCTCGCGGAATAGTACATATAGCCTTGGCCAGGCTCAAGCGTCTCGAAATCACCATACCATCCCCATTCTGGGTCGTATTCGATCTGGCTGCCGCTGTTCTTGATTCTGTCTCCTTCCTGGGCAAAACCAGCAAAGGCGTCTTCTAGGCTCATAGCCACAGCACTTGGGAAGCCTATCCAGTTCCATCCGTGAACGATGGTGATGGGATGGTTGGCTGGATTGGCTGGAGTTCCATCCACACTCAGCGTGCAGGGAGCGCTGACCAAAATCAAGTACATCTGCTCGTTCGTCATACCCACGTCGTCCAAATCGCCGAACCAACCCCACTCGGAGCCGTATTCTGTGTTGACCAGACTGCTCTTGATCTGTATGCCGTTCTCGCCAAGGCTCGTTTCCACCATTTGGAGCATCGTTACGGGATTGTCCACTTCGACGTACGTGCTGAACCAGTTCCAGCCTTCAGCAAGCGTGATGGTTTGTTGCGAACAGCTTTCCTGAATATTGGTGAACTGGCTCCAATATTCTGCTGACTGGTAAGCTTCCACGCTTCCGCAGGGAACATAGACCGGAATGGATTTGGGGACATTTTGGAAAGTATTATTTGTTATTGCAGGTGGGTTGTCCGCCAAAACAGTCATTGAAGTCAAGCCACTACAACCTCTAAACGCATAACTGTCGATGGAAGTCATGGAATTAGGGATTTCAATCGAGGTTAGACCACTGCAACCCCAGAAAGCGCCATAACCTATCGAAGTCACAGAATTGGGGATTTCAATCGAAGTCAAGCCGCTACACAGATAAAACGCATAGTTACCGATAGAAGTAACGGAATTTGGAATGATGGTGTTCTTACAACCTATCACCAATTTGTTAGTTTCGGTTTCGATGATGGCGTTGCTGTTTCCTCGGGAGTCATAAATCGTGTTTTCAGAATCCACAATAATTTGTTCCAATCCGCTGCAACCATAGAATGCTAAGTTATCGATTGAAGTCACAGCATTGGGAATTTCTATTGAAGTCAATCTACTGCATCCATAGAACGCACGGTATTCAATGGAAGTCGCAGAATTAGGAATTACAATTGAAGTCAAGTTGCTGCAATATGAGAATGTTTCTCTATCTATCGAAACCAAACTTATAAAATATTGTAGTTCATTAAATGATGAAATTGAGGAATTGTTTTTGAATACTGTTCCTAAATCTGTCACTTCGGCAGCTTCAGCATAGCTCAATTCACCGTCGCCGTTAGTGTCCCAATTGGCTACGCAAAGGGCTTTTACAGCAGGGTCAGCAAAGACGATGGGACTATTAGAATAGAAATTGGCGATGATTGTAGTAGGATGGGCATGGAAAGAGTAAACCGGATCTCTTGAAATGATTCTTCCGTTTTCCATCCAGTTTGCAAAACTAAAGCCTTCGTTTGGTGTTGCTGTCAATACACAAATGTCACCACCGTCATAATACCCTCCACCGGTAACCGTACCGCCTTCAGACGAATTGACCGTCACCACAACATGGCCGGAGCACATTCCTATGATGTTAGTGAACAGGTTCCATTCGCCATCGTTTTGGTAGGCCTCTACTGCATTGCATGGCACATAGACGGGGATAGCATCGTCTACACCATCAAAAACCCAACCACTTCCAATCCATCCTTCTTTCCAATCATCTATTGGTACTATACCTTGCAAGGTAGGAGGATTTTCTGCCCAAACGGTAATTGAAGTCAAGCCAGAGCAATAAAAAAACGCGTCTGAACCAATATAAGATACAGTATGGGGGATTTCGATGGAAGTCAAGTTGCTGCAATGAGAGAATGCTTCTTCATCAATCGAAGTCAATCCTATAAAATATTGAAATTCGTTAAATGATGAAATCGAGGAATTGTTTTTGAACACCTCTCCCAAGCTCGTCACTCTGGCAGCTTCAGCATAGCTCAGCTCGCCATCGCCGTTAGTGTCCCAATTGGCCACACAAAGGGCTTTTACGGTGTTATCCGCAAAAACAATTGGACTGTCGGAACAGAAATTGGCGATGATTGTGGTGGGGTGAGCATAGAAAGAGCAAACCGGATCCGTTGAAATGACACTTCCGTTTTCCATCCAGTTTAGAAAACTGTAGCCTTCGTTTGGCATTGCTGTCAAAACGCAGAGTTCACCGCCAGTATAGTATCCTGCGCCAGTAACCGTACCACCTGCTGACGGATAGACCGTCACGGAAACTTCGCCAGAACACAAACCTATAAAATTGGTGAAATCTCTCCAACCACTCGCCGCTTGGTAATCTTCCAAAGCATCACAGGGGACATAAACCGGAATGTCTTTGGGAACATTAGAAAATGGAGAATCACTATATGAATAATAAAGAGTAGGCGGTGTTTCGGCCAACACTGTCATAGAATTCAAAAGATTGCAATTAGAGAAAGCATAGCTGTCTATTCTATTCACCGAATTTCCTATTATTATAGAAGTCAAGCCGGTGCAAGAATAGAAAGCGTAACTATTGATTGTGGTCAGGTTAATAAAATACTGTAATTCATTGAATGATGTGATTGAAGAATCGTTTTTGAATACTTCTCCCAAGCTCGTCACCCTGGCAGCTTCAGCATAGCTCAGCTCGCCATCGCCGTTAGTGTCCCAATTGGCCACGCAAAGGGCTTTTACGGTGTTATCCGCAAAAACAATCGGACTGTGGGAACAGAAATTGGCCACTATTGTGGTGGGGTGAGCATAAATAGAACAAACCGGATTCGTTGAAATGACTCTTCCGTTTTCCATCCAGTTTGCAAAACTAAAGCCTTCGTTTGGCGTTGCTGTCAAAACGCAGATTTCACCACTAGAATAATATCCATCGCCAGTAACCATACCGCCCTCAGACGGATTAACCATTACAGATACTTCGCCAGAACACAAACCTATAAAATTGGTGAAATCTCTCCAACCACTCGCCGTTTGATAGTCTTCCAAAGCATCACAGGGGACAAAAACCGGAATGTTTTGAGGAACACTAGCAAATGAATATAACGAAGGATTATTAGGATGAATATAAAGAGAAGGCGGTGTTTCGGCAAGCACTGTAATAGAATTCAAACGATTGCAGGCATAGAAAGCAGTACTACCGATCGTACTAATCGAATTTCCTATTGTTATAGAAGTTAGGCCAGTGCAATTATAGAATGCGGAACTGCCTATCGAGGTCACGGAATTTGGAATCACCGTGTTTTTGCAACCCGTTACCAATGCATTGGTGCTGGTTTTGATGATGGCGTTGCAGTTCTCTCTTGAATCAAAATAGGCATTGTCCGAAGCCACCACGATTTGCTCCAAACCTCGGCAACCTGTAAATGGATTTGTTCCTATCGAGGTCACGGAATTGGGAATTTCAATAGACGTTAAGCCTGTGCAAAAATAAAACGCATCGCTAACGATGGAAGTCACGGAATTCGGTATCTCTACAGAGGTCAGGCTAGTGCAATAATAGAAAGCCCAATAGCCTATCGAGGTCACGGAATTCGGTATTTCTACAGAAGTCAGGCTGGAGCAATTCAAGAAAGCGCTATTGCCTATCGAGGTCAACCCAGTAAAATATTGCAGTTCGTTGAAAGATGTAATGGTTCTGTTACTTTTAAACACCTGTCCCAAATCGGTCACAGCTGCGGCTTCGGCATAGCTCAGTTCGCCATCGTTATCGGTGTCCCAATTGGCCACGCAGAGGGCTTTCACATTGGCATCGGCAAAAGCAATGGTGCACATTGGTCCAAATCCTTGTATATTAGTGAACCCGCTCCAACCGCTTGCGGTAAGGTATGCGTCATAAGCTTCACAAAGCACCTGAACAACCATAGTGGTCGGCACATTCTTAAACGCATTGGTTCCCACAGCAGGTGGTGTTTCGGCATATACGGTCATTGTGTCCAAGTTGGTGCAATTGTAGAACGAGCCATTGCCTAATGCCGAGACCGAAGACGGTAGAGCTATCGAGACAAGACTGGTACATCCATAGAAGGCTGTATTAGGCAGTGAGGTCAAACTTGTGAAGTATTCAAGTTCCTCAAACGAGGTGATGGCGGTGCTTTTGAAATAGGTACCTAAGTTGTTCACTGCGGCGGCTTCGGCATAGCTCAGCTCACCGTCGCCGTTGGTGTCCCAATGCGCCACGCAAATGGCTTCTACATTGTCATCAGCGAAAACGATGGGGCATAAACCATATTCAAACTCCTCATAATAAGAGAAGTCGCTCCATCCGTCAGCTGCCTGGTACAATGCAGCGGTGTGGCAAGGCACATTGAAGACCACAATGGAGGGCACATTATCGAAGACATTACTGCCCAAAGTTGGTGGTGTACAGGCATAAGAGGTAATTGATGCCAGACTGCTACAATCGGAAAACGCATAACTTCCTATGGAAGTCACAGCATTGGGGATGGTGATGGAGACGAGGTTAGTGCATGAGTTAAACTCATCTTCGCCAAAGGATGTCAAACCTGTGAAGAACTGCAGCTCATCGAAGGAAGCTATATCTCCGTCAAACATGAACACGCCGTCCAAGTTCGTCACCGCAGCGGCTTCGTCATAGCTTAGTTCTTCATCGCCGTTAGTGTCCCAATTGGCCACGCAATAGGCTTTCACGGTGGCATCAGCAAAAGTGATGTTCTCGGTCTGCGCTTTCGTCAATTCTGCTACACTTAACAGCAGGATGAGCAAGAAACTGCGCAAGATTCTTTTTAGTTGTAAATTTTTAAATTGCATAATCTATCGGTTTTAATAGTGTTATTGTTTTAACCATGTCTCAGGGAAGTTATTTGTTCATTGGCGGGGGTTGGTGAAACTTTTGTTTTTGTCGGCCGCAAATATAAGGAATTATTATTGTCCATCCGATAAAACGCGATGTTTTTGCTTTTGGATTTGAATGAACAGTTTCTGATTAAGCAGAAATAAACCAGGGAAAAAAGCCACGTATACAGAAGTCGGATATGCAACTCCTAAAACAAACGGCCACCCTCAACAGAGAGCGGCCGTTTGGCGTTCAGTTATGAATGGACTATTTCGCCCCCACCGGGAAGACCAGTGTCCTCGGCGTATTCCTGGAGGAATAGTACATGTAGCCTTGGCCAGGTTCAAGCGTCTCGAAGTCACCGAACCATCCCCATTCAGGATCGTATTCGATTTGGGTTACTCTGTTCTTGATCTTGTCTCCTTCTTGGGCAAAGCCTGCAAAGGCATCTTCAAGGCTTATGGCAACACCGCTGGGAAAACCGATCCAGTTCCATCCGTGAACGATGGTGATGGGATGGTTCGAGGGATTGGCGGGTGTGCCTTCCACGGTCACCGTGCAGGGGGCGCTGACATTGATTGCATACATCTGCTCATTGGTCATTCCCACGTCGTCCAAATCACCGAACCAGCCCCACTCGGAATCGTATTCCGTGTTGACTTGGCTGTTCTTGA
>JAEEGI010006301.1_pt1 | contig 26836 bp, 22 predicted proteins | sample 8958751 | NCBI WGS metagenome assembly JAEEGI01 (sample SAMN16246545, study PRJNA631951) | gut metagenome | biome: gut microbiome; feature: rumen; material: KS-attached | host: Bos | place: Iran: Karaj | collected 2018-10 | reverse complement strand
TGAAGCACGCGCTCCAGGTCTTCCATATCGTTGTGCTTGTAATGCAGCTGCTTGGCGAACGACAGACGGCGGCCATCTACGATAGATGCGTGATCGCGGTCGTCACAGATGATGTAGTCGTCCTTACCGACCACCATTGCCAGAACACCCTGGTTTACTGAGAAGCCCGTGGAGAAGCAGAGACAGTCGTCCTTGCCGATGAACTCGGCAATCTCCTTTTCCAGCTTCACGTGAAGATCCAGCGTGCCATTGAGGAAGCGGCTGCCGGCACAACCTGAGCCGTACTTGTCGAGGGCTGCCTTGGCGGCATCGATGATGCGCTGGTCGCCCGTCAGACCCGTATAGGCATTTGAGCCGAACATCAGCACCTTGTGTCCGCCCATTTCAACTTCGGTACCCTGCTTGCCTTCTATGGCACGAAAGTAGGGGTACACATCAGCCTCCATGAACTTCTGTGGCTCACGATAGTGCTTATATTTCTCTTGTAATTGTCCCATTCCGATGACAGGTAAAATGTTTTATTTATTTTGCGGTGCAAAATTACACATTTTTTTTCAAATCGTGCAAGTTTTTCTTAATAAATGTGCCTTTTTTGCAAATTTATTGTATAACGGCATCGTTTTTTCATCGTTTTTCGTACTTTTGCAGCATCAATTATGAGTAAGAAAAAGATTGTATTCATTATAAATCCTATCTCGGGTACCCACTCGAAGGATAAGATACCGGCTCTGATAGAGAGCGGGCTGGATCTTGAGCGCTTCGACTACGAGATACGATTCACGGAGTATGCCGGCCATGCCACGGAGATCGCACATGACTGCGCCAAACACGGGATTGACTCGTGCGTGGCGGTGGGTGGCGACGGCACGGTGAACGAGGTGGCTCGCGCCCTGACTCATAGCCAGACAGCCCTCGGTATCATCCCCTGTGGCTCGGGCAACGGGCTGGCAAGGCATCTATGTATTCCCGTCGACGTGAAAAAGGCCATCAAAATCATCAATGCCGACAACGTGGAGACGTTCGACTACGGTGTGATCAACGACCTGCCATTCTTCTGCACCTGCGGAATGGGTTTTGATGCGTTCATATCGCTTAAATTCGCAGAGTCTGGCAAGCGCGGCCCGATCACCTACGTGGAGAATGTGCTGAAAGAAGGTCTGAAATACAAGCCTGAGACCTACGAGGTGGTAGCCGACGATGGGGCTCACCGTTACAAGGCTTTTCTCATAGCCTGCGCCAACGCCTCACAATACGGCAACAACGCCTACATCGCACCTGGGGCAACGATGAAGGACGGCGAGATGGACGTGATTATCATGGAGCCTTTCGATACATTCGAAGCTCCGCAGATAGCCGCCGACCTGTTTATGAAAACGCTGACGAGCCACTCGAAGATCAAGACCTTCCGCACGAAGCATCTGCATATACACCGCAAGGAGCCGGGAGCCATACACTACGACGGCGACCCCATCATGACCGATGCCGACATCGACGTACACATCGAGCATGAGGGCATACGCATACTGACAGACCCCGATATGATTGAAGATCCAGGACAGCCCAACTTCTTGCTCAACGCCTTCAGCGACTTCTTTAATAATATAAATAATGTACGCGAGGACATTGAGAAGCGAGGTCACAGGATACAGGTCATCAGCAAGCTGATGCTCCGTAGGCTCACGAAACTTTAGCCGCAAATATGCAGACCGTTGCTGTGATTATCATCGTTGCCTTGGCCGCAGGCTTCGCTTCGTGGCGAGTCTATCGGACTTTCCTACGCAAGAATGACCCTTGCGAAGGATGCAGCGGATGTGACCTGAAACGGCAGATATGCGAGAAAAAACAGGAAAAAGCGTGTTGCTGTCATAAAAACTGAGAAAAAAGTTTGGCGGTATCGATAATTATGCTTACCTTTGCACCCGCAATCGAAAGGTGCCTTGGATGAGTGGCTTAGTCAACGGTCTGCAAAACCGTCTACGGCGGTTCGAATCCGCCAGGCACCTCAAAGCAAAAGAGGATGTGACAATCACATCCTCTTTTTTTATCGTATTTACGGCTCAGTCCGAAAATATCCTCGTGATCGTCATTCTTCTTCGTTGAAGAGATTCTGAATCTCATTTATCTCCTCTTCGTCGAACCACTTCGACAACTTCTCACGTGCCTGGGCGATAATCTCAGGATCAATGCCCGTCCACACACGCTTCAGCACATAGAGCAACACGGCGAGATCGTCGGTGAGTCCGGCGATGGGGGTGGCATCGGGAATCACGTCAATAGGGCTGATCATATAGCCCAGCGCTCCGATGATGATGGCCTTGTCGGCCTTGCTCACCTTGTCGCTCTGGAGTGTATAGTACAGGATTAGTGCGGCATAGACGAGTTTGGAGCCAGCTCGCTTGGCTATACGGGAGATTTTCTCAGCAAATTCTGACTGCGAGAATTTGTTGGCGTAACTCATAAAATCGGGTAATTCCATTTTCATATCCAGTTAAGTATTATTTGTTGATTCTAATGATTCTGATACCAGTGTGAGAGGCGTGTTGGCTGAGATACTGGCCGAGTGTCATCGGCTCCTCAACCACCTTCTTGTGCAGTTGCGAGGCGTTAAGCAGATGAAGACCGTCTTTCCGCCACACGGCAAAACCCAGATGGGCGATGTCGAGACCGGCTTTCTTGCAGGTAATGGCAATAATGTCGCCATCTTTCACGGCCTCGCGCATGGCCTTCGTATTGAGGACCTTTGACTTGGGGATAAAGCGGAACTTCATGCCCGTGATCCGATTCTCCATAGCCTTGATCTCCGGCACGTACTCCGGATGGCGCTTCAGGGCCTTGTAGCTATCGGGGTGCTGACTCATATATCCCACGTTAACCGTCTGTACAGCGGTAAAGGGGGGATTGGGCTTCTGTATCTCGCTAACGATGCCTGCCTTCGAGTTTGAGACAATCCAGTCGGTGAAGTAATGAATGCGTGATGGGTAGCGGTCGATGACGCCATTGTGATATCGCATCACCTGAAGCCTCTTGCAAAAAGCCGCAAAAGTGTATTCGCCTGCCTTGGCACAAAGGGTAAGAGCCGTGACGGTTTCAACCAGCGTGGTGCAGTCGAGTTGGCGTGTGTTTACCACCAGACGCTCAGCACCATCTTTTTCGAGGGTATGGGCAACGTATGGCCTGTCGATGAACTTACGGGCAAAGAAGAGTGGGAAGTTCGTGGAGCGTGGCTGCTGGCGGACCTCGCTGAGCAGGCGACACACAGTGATGCTGTCGGCCTTCTCATAGACCGCCCCACTCGCCTGCCTTGCCTTCATCGTCAAGCAGCAAAGCATCGCCACAACCGTTACTATTAATCCCTTACTATTCATCAAAACTTTCCAAGTATTCTGTCCATCGCCCAGTTCACAGGCGTTGCCGACACACTCGTACAAGTGCACACGGCCAAGCCCTGCAAGTCTTCTATCACATTCTTGATCAGCGGGTACTGCACATACGGCGGATTAGGTACCATGATACTCTCATCGCCATCGCTGGTCTGAAGACGGATGGGGTTATAATCGAACACAGAAAAACTGACCTGTCCCTCGGTGCCGATAATCTCTATACAGTCCTCACGGGCACTCTCATGGGCCACATAGCACCACGAGCCGCTGCCAGGCACACCACTCTCAAAACGGAAGCACGCACTCACGGAGTCCTCAGCATCGTAGAGGCCACCACGATTGGCACGTATGCCGCGGGCCTCAAGGATGACGCCGAACATATCCTGTAACAGATCGAGCTGATGGGGAGCCATATCGTAGAAGTAACCGCCTCCGGCAATTTCCGGCTGAAGTCTCCAAGGCAGAGGTGTATGGTTACGGATGGCCTCGGCATCGGCAGTCCGAAGAGGCTCCGTGTAGCGTATCTGCACATTGAGTATCTTACCTATCCTGCCACTGTTCACAATATCCTTAACCTTCTGGAAATAGGGCAGATAGCGTCGATAATAGGCCACGAAGCAGGGGATGCCTGTCTGCTCAGAGATACGGTTGATACGGGCACAGTCGTCGTAACTTGCCGCCAAGGGTTTCTCTACATATACTGGCTTACCAGCCTTCATAGACATGATGGCATAGGTGGCATGACTGGAGGGAGGTGTAGCCACATAGATGGCATTCACATCAGGATCATCAATCAGTTCCTGAGCATCGGTGTACCATTTCTTGATACCATGGGTGACTGCATAGGTGCGTGCGCGACGTTCCGTGCGGCTCATGACTGCCACCACACTCGACCCTTCCACTTCGCTGAAGGCAGGACCGCTTTTCTTCTCCGTCACCTCACCGCAACCGATGAATCCCCATCGTAATATCTTCATGTGTGTGCGTTACCATTATATATTTGGGTGCAAAGATACAAATTATTTGATAATTGCCAATTGACAATCGACAATTTTCAAACCGTTTTAATTTAATTAACGTACTCGGCTGTAAGAAAATCGTAAATCCTAAATCGTAAATCACAAATTATCATTAACTTTGCACGCAAAAAATTGAAAACTCTATGGAAAAAGATCAAGACAGCATCCTCATGAAGGATCGAAGCGGGCGCGCATGTATCAGTGCAGGTTATCGGCTGTATATGTCAAATTTCAGACGAATCTTCCGTTATAGTTGGGTGGCAGCAGTCATTTTTGCCCTGACGGTCAGCATTGGCGGTACCATTATGATTCTCCGTCCGATGCTAGCCCTGTTCTCCCTTCTGCTGATCATAATTGTAGAGGCACTCTTCGCCTCTTACGGCTTTTCCGTACTCAAGCAGCATCAGCAGACAGGTGCCATCAGCTTTGCTCCGCGCTGGTTCAACCTCGACGTACACATTTTCGTGCGCACGCTGAAGGCATGGCTTAACCTAATTGTCATCTACATCGTAGTGGCTGGCATTGTGGCTGGCATTTCGGTTCTCGCAGTCAAATATCTCTCGACATATACTGCCATCGCATTCATCTGTCTCATGGGACTTCTGGCTTTTGTCATCCTATTGCCGCTGGCATATACTAACATGCGTTATGTATTGACCGATGGTGTAGGTTACTGGAAAAACCTGCGGGAACGATACGGCATCGGCTTCCGTCGCTGGGGATTCATCTTCCTCGTGGTCTTCGTCACCACCCTGCTCATTTCTGTCTTCAGCCTGTTTACGTCGCTGCCAGCCGTCATACTGACCATCGCCAACCAGACAGCCACCATCGGCTATCTAACTGGCGATCCCCTTGGCATGCCCTCCTATATCGGATGGCTCGCGGCTGTGGTGTTCCTGCTAATAGGCTTCATACAGGCCTATGTCATGTTGTCGTTCCTATTCCCCATTTATTATATGTACGGCTCCATTGACGCACATGAGAGTGAACGTAAAGAATTTAACAATCCAAAAGCATGAAACGCATCCTATTTATCGACCGCGACGGCACCATCATCCGTGAACCTGCCGACGAGCAAATCGACTCGTTCGACAAGCTTCGTTTCGTATCCGGTGTCATCCGCAACCTCGCATTCCTTCGCGAAAAACTCGACTTCCGTTTTGTAATGGTCTCCAATCAGGACGGCCTCGGTACTCAGGCTTTCCCTGAAGACACATTCTGGCCTGTTCACAATTTCATTCTCCAGACACTTGAAGACGAGGGCATCACCTTCGATGATATTCTCATTGACCCGCACTTCCCAGAGGACAATGCACCTACACGCAAACCGAACACCGGTTTGGTGGAGAAATATATGAATAATCCTGAGTATGACATTGCTAACAGTTATGTCATCGGTGACCGTGAAACTGACCGAACCTTTGCTCGAAATATCGGCTGTAAATCATTGATTCTTAGCGATGAAGGCATTACATGGAACAAGATAGCAGAACTGCTCTTTGCTGGTGAGCGTATCGCAGAGGTGAAGCGCGCCACCAAGGAGACCGACATACACGTCAAGGTGAATCTCGACGGTACAGGCAAATGCGACATTCAAACAGGACTCGGTTTCTTTGACCACATGCTTGAGCAGATTGGCAAGCACGGCATGATGGATCTGATGATTCACACGAAAGGGGATCTTGAGGTCGACGAGCACCATACCATCGAGGATACTGCCATCGCCCTCGGAGAATGTATGCTTCATGCGCTCGGCGACAAGCGGGGTATTGAGCGCTATGGCTACTCACTGCCTATGGATGACTGTCTCTGCTCCGTATGTCTCGACTTCGGGGGACGTCCCTGGCTCGTATGGGATGCAGAGTTCAAGCGTGAGAAGATTGGTGAGATGCCTACTGAAATGTTCTTACATTTCTTCAAATCGCTCAGCGATGCAGCCAAGATGAATCTGAACATTAAGGCCGAGGGGCAGAACGAGCACCACAAGATAGAGGGTATCTTCAAAGCCCTCGCCCGTGCCCTGAAGATGGCTGTCAGACGTGACATCTATCATTACGAACTCCCCTCTACGAAAGGAATGTTGTAGAAAATTTGGTAGTCTCAATTAATATTCGTACCTTTGCAGCCCAATTATTATAATAAGGTATAGAAGAAAGCGATGATAACATTAACAAATCTGCAGATACAATTCGGAAAGAAGGTTCTCTACAAGGATGTGAACCTGAAGTTTACAAGCGGTAATATCTATGGCATCATCGGTGCCAACGGAGCCGGTAAGTCTACCCTGCTCCGTGCCATCAGCGGTGAGCTGGAGCCTAACAAAGGTTCGGTGGAGATGTTGCCAGGTGAGCGCATGAGCGTACTGGAACAGGACCACTTCAAATACGATGCCTTCACGGTGATGGACACGGTAATGATGGGACACAAGCCCATGTGGGATAACATGAAAGAGCGTGAGGCCCTTTATTCGAAGCCTGAGATGACAGAGGAAGATGGCAACCGTGCCGCTGAACTCGAGATGGCTTTTGCTGAGATGAACGGCTATGAGGCCGAGAGTGAGGCTGCCCAGCTTTTGCAGAACCTCGGTGTGGCTGAGGGTCAGCACTACAAGCAGATGTCAGAGATATCAAACAACGAGAAGGTGCGCGTGATGCTGGCCAAGGCGCTGTTCGGACATCCTGACAATCTGTTGCTCGATGAGCCAACCAACGACCTCGACCTCGACACCGTGCAGTGGTTAGAGGAATATCTCTCTAACCTTGAACAGTGCGTGCTCGTTGTTTCACATGACCGTCACTTCCTTGATGCTGTCTCTACACAGACCGTAGACATCGACTTCGGTAAGGTAACCTTGTTCTCTGGTAACTATTCGTTCTGGTACGAGTCTTCGCAGCTGGCTTTGCGTCAGGCACAGAATCAGAAGATGAAGGCCGAAGAGAAGAGAAAGCAGCTGGAGGAGTTTATCCGCCGTTTCTCTGCCAACGTGGCCAAGTCGAAGCAGACAACATCGCGCAAGAAGATGCTGGAGAAGCTGAATGTGGAGGAGATCACTCCCTCAACACGTAAATATCCTGGCATCATCTTCTCCATGGAGCGCGAACCTGGCACACAGATACTTGAAGTGGAGGGTTTGAAGGCTGTGGATCCCGATGGAACAGTACTCTTCGACAACGTGAGCTTCACCATCGAGAAAGGCCAGAAGACCGTATTCCTCTCTCACAACCCCAAGGCCATGACGGCTCTTTTCGAGATTATCAATGGTAACCGTCAGGCCGACGCAGGCACATACAAGTGGGGTGTCACCATCACCACTGCCTATCTCCCACTCGATAACACGGAGTTCTTCCAGAGCGAGATGAACCTCGTGGACTGGCTCTCGCAATGGGGCCCGGGTAATGAGGTGACGATGAAATCGTTCCTCGGACGTATGCTCTTCAAAGAGGAGGATGTGCTGAAGCACGTGAACGTGCTCTCCGGTGGTGAGAAGATGCGTTGTATGATCGCACGCATGCAGCTGAAGAACGCCAACTGCCTGATCCTCGACACGCCAACGAACCACCTTGACCTTGAATCCATTCAGGCGTTCAACAACAACCTGATACAATTCAAGGGCAATATCATCTTCTCTTCCCACGACCATGAGTTCATCAACACCGTTGCCGACCGTATCATCGAACTGACACCAAAGGGCACTATCGACAAACTGATGACCTACGACGATTACATCTACGATGAATCCATCAAGGCAAAAAAGGCAGAGATGTATAGTTAGCAGTTGACAGTTAGGCACGAAATTTGCATGAGGAATTGCAAAGACTTCAAAACAACGTAATTATGACAGAAAAAGATATTAAAATCGAAGACGAGGAGACTTTGAACGAGGATCCCGTCGAAGAGACTGACAAAGAGGCAGAAGCCTCCGAAAACTCAGAAAACTCAGAGGACTCAGAGAACTCAGAAGAAAAGGACCCTCTTGAAAAGGCTCAGGAGGAAATAACAGAGTTGAAGACGCAGTTGCTCTACAAGGCTGCAGAGTTTGACAACTATCGCAAGCGCACATTAAAAGAGCGCGCCGAACTGATTCTTAACGGCGGAGAGAAAGTCATCACTGCCATCCTGCCCATTCTCGACGATATGGAACGGGCCATTGAGAACGGTGAGAAGACCGACGATCCAGAGGTTCTTCGTGAGGGCATGACACTCATCTATCAGAAGTTCATCAAGACACTCGAAGGTCAAGGTGTGAACAAGATAGACACCGACGATGCCGACTTCGACACTGACGTTCACGAGGCAGTGGCCATGGTTCCCGGTATGGGTGACGACAAGAAAGGCAAGGTCATCGACTGTCTGCAGAAAGGATATAAACTAAACGACAAGGTAATACGCCACGCGAAAGTAGCCGTCGGCCAGTAATCATAAAGTTCAAAGCTCAAAGTTCAAAGTTCAATGGCAAAAAGAGACTACTACGAGGTGCTTGGGGTCGCGAAGACCGCCTCGGAGGACGAGATCAAGAAAGCGTATCGTAAGATAGCTATCAAATACCACCCCGACCGTAATCCTGGTGACAAGGAGGCTGAGGAGAAGTTCAAGGAAGCCGCAGAGGCTTATAACGTTCTCCACGACCCGAAGACCCGTCAGCAGTATGACCAGTTCGGCTTCAACGGACCTGGTATGGGCGGCTTCGACTTCAGCGGCTTCGGTGGAGCTTCAATGAACATGGACGATATCTTCTCCATGTTCGGTGACATTTTCGGAGGCCATGGATTCAGTGGCTTCGGAGGAGGTTCACGCCGTCCACAGCAACATCGCGGCAGTGACTTAAGACTGAAGGTCAGACTCTCCCTTGAGGAGATCAACAAAGGAGTCACCAAGAAGTTCAAGGTGCGCAAGGATGTTCCGTGTCCGCATTGCAACGGCTCTGGTGCTGAGGCTGGCAGCGGTAAGGAGACATGTCCAACCTGTCATGGTCAGGGTGTCATCACCCACACAACACAGAGCATCTTCGGCATGATGCAGCAGCAGAGTGTCTGCCCCACATGTAACGGTGAAGGTCAGGTGATAAAGAACAAGTGTAAGCACTGCGGCGGCACCGGTGTAGAGAAAGGTGAAGAGGTTGTGGAGATCACCATCCCTGCCGGCGTAGCTGAGGGAATGGTTGTCAACGTGCCTGGCAAGGGTAATGCAGGAAAGCATAACGGCATAGCAGGAGACATACAAGTGTTTATCGAAGAAGAGGATAACGAGACCTTCGTACGCGACGGCAACGACCTCATCTACAACCTGTTGCTTGACTTCCCGACAGCTGCTCTCGGCGGTGAGGTGGAGATACCTACCGTCGAAGGCTCCAAGCTGAGAGTGAAACTCGAAAACGGCACTCAGCCTGGCAAGACGCTTCGTCTTCGTGGAAAAGGACTGCCCGCAGTTCAAGGCTACGGTAGTGGCAGAGGCGACCTTGTGGTGAACATCAGCGTATATGTACCGAGAACACTCAGCCGCGAAGAGAAGCAGGCCATTGAGAACTTCCGTCAGAGCGACAACTTCAAGGGCGATAAGCAAACCCGTGACTCGATCTTCCAGAAGTTCAAGAACTACTTCAATTAATACGAAGGGATTATGATGACCTATCAGGAGACGTGCGAATATCTGTACAACGCCATGCCGATGTTTGAGAGGCTTGGTGCCAGTGGATATAAGGAGGGGTTGGAAAACAGCCGCAAACTGGATAATCATTTTGGGAATCCCCACCGGGATTTCCTCACTATCCATATAGCCGGCACCAACGGCAAGGGCTCATGTTCGCATACCATCTCAGCCATTCTCCAGATGTGTGGCTACAGAGTAGGTCTATACACTTCACCACATCTTGTGGACTTCAGTGAGCGCATCCGTATCAACGGCCAGCCCATATCTGAGGATTATGTTATCAACTTCGTCAATAAGGAGAAGAGTTTCTTAGAGTCGCTTCAGCCATCGTTTTTCGAGGTGACTACCGCCATGGCTTTCAAGTACTTTGCCGAAATGAAGGTCGACATCGCAGTCATAGAGGTGGGACTCGGTGGCAGGCTCGACTGCACAAACATCATTTCACCAATCCTCTCCGTCATCACCAACATCGGATATGACCATACCCAGTTCCTCGGTTCCACACTTGAGGAGATTGCCCTTCAAAAGGCCGGTATCATCAAGCATAGGACACCCGTTGTCATCGGAGAGACAACACCAGAGACGAGAAATGTCTTCGACGCTATTGCCGAAGAAGCCCATGCTCCCATCATCTATGCAGAAGACCATATTGAGGTGTTGGACTGGAAGCCGTCAGAAAATGGCATCACATACCAGACAGAACATTTCGGTATCGTTGAGGGAGAGCTTGCAGGCATCTATCAGGCAAAGAACACCAACACGATTCTCTGTGTTATCAGACAATTGGAACGACTGGGATATATGCATCCCGTCACTTGTGATCCTGATACTATCTGCCAGAACAAGGAGGTCAGGGAAGGCATGAAGTCGGTATGTGATCTAACGGGACTTAAAGGCCGCTGGCAGACTGTCTGCAAACAACCTCTTACTATCTGCGACACAGGCCACAACGTACCGGGATGGAAATACTTGAGCGAACAGCTCAGCACCATCAAGTGTCATCACATGCACATCCTCTTCGGCATGGTCGATGACAAAGACCTGGAAGGTGTCATGGCCCTTCTCCCCAAAGACGCCACCTATTATTTCACGAAAGCCAGTACGAAACGCGCTGTTTCCGAGAATCTCCTGAAACTATTTGCACAACAGGCAGGCCTTCAAGGCGAGTGCTACCCGAATGTTCCAAGTGCATACGAATCCATCAAAAAGGCTGCCAATGATAATGATTTTGTGTTTATTGGGGGTAGCAGTTATGTGGTCGCAGACTTCCTGAAAAATTGCATTTAGGCTTTTTTAATACATCGATAACCTTTTTTTCGTAGATTCATTCGTCTATTTGGATTGTTTTCCGTACTTTTGCAAGCAATATAGTAACAGTATTGTAATTGTAACTAAAAACATATTCAATTATGGCAAACTCTACAGAAACAGCGAATCTCTGTGGTCTGAAGCGGGAGAACTTCCAGGCCACCATCAACGGTAAGAAAACCGATTTGTACATCCTCCGCAACCGTAAAGGTTATGAAGTGGCTATCTCTAACTACGGAGGTGCCATTTGTGCTATTATGGTGCCAGACAAGGATGGTAACGTAGCAAATGTCATCCAGGGGCATGACAGTATCCAACAACTTACCAGCGGAAAGGAGCCCTACCTCTCTACCCTTATCGGACGCTGGGGCAATCGTATCTGCAAAGGTCAGTTCACGCTGAACGGCAAGGACTACCAGCTGGCACTCAACGATGGTCCTAACCATCTGCACGGCGGAGCCGTAGGCTTCAACGCCAAGGTTTGGGACGCCCGTCAGATGGGACCTCGCTCCCTGGCCCTCCACCGCATCTCATCTTACGGTGAGGAAGGTTACACCGGAGAGTTAGACGTGACCGTGGAATTCACATTCACCGACCTCAATGAACTGGTTATTGAGTATCTGGCTACGACAAACAAGAAGACCATCGTGAACCTCACCCACCACGCCTTCTTCTCACTGGCAGGAACTGCCGATCCCACACCGGCAATTGACGACCAGATCTGTGAGATCAACGCAGACTTCTATCTGCCCACCGATGCAACAGCTATTCCTACAGGTGAGATCCTGAAGGTTGAGGGTACTCCGTTTGACTTCCGCACACCGAAACCCTTCGGTAAAGATATCAATGCTGACCACGAGCAGATCAAGTTCGGAAAAGGCTTCGACCACAACTACGTGCTTAACAAGAAGGAGGAAGGTGAGCTTAGCTTTGCAGCCAGAGTGACTGAACCGAAGAGCGGACGCACCCTCGAGTGCTACACCACCGAGCCCGGCATGCAGCTCTACACTGCCAACTATGCCACAGGATACAAGGGCGCCAATGGCTGCACCTTCCCCTATCGCTCGGCTTTCTGTCTAGAGACACAGCACTTCCCCGACACGCCTAACCGCCCGTACTTCCCCAGCGTTGTTCTTCGTCCTGGCCAGACCTACAAGCACAAGACCATCTACCGTTTCGGTGTAGTTGAATAAACGACCGTACATTAACTTAAAAGACTTTACAATGAGTAATCAGAAAACCAATGGAAGTATCATCGCCATTATCACGATGATGTTCCTCTATGCCATGATTTCGTTCGTCACGAATCTTGGCGCACCTATCGGAGTCATCTGGAAGAACCAGCCTGAAATTGGTGGTTCCAACGTGCTTGGCATCATGGGTAACTTCATGAACTTCTTTGCATATCTGTTCATGGGTATCCCTGCAGGAAAAATGCTGACAAAGGTTGGCTATAAGAAGACCGCTCTTATAGGTATTGCCGTAGGCTTTATCGGAGTGCTGATACAATTCCTGTCAGGCTTCTCAGGAGGCATTGCCGGATTCTGCATCTACCTCTTCGGTGCCTTCATCTCCGGTTTCTCGGTATGTATCCTAAACACTGTGGTCAACCCGATGCTGAACCTCTTAGGCGGAGGCGGTCACCGTGGTAACCAGCTGAACATGATCGGTGGTACGCTGAACTCACTCTCTGGTACTCTGACACCGATGCTCGTCGGTGCGCTCATCGGAACCGTGACAGCATCCACCCAGATGGCCGACGTGAATCTCGTCATGTATATCGCCATGACGGTCTTTGCTTGCGCCTTCGTCATCCTGCTCTTTATCCCCATCAAAGATCCTGAGCTGGGTAAGGTCACTGCCGATACAAAGTTTGAACATTCGCCCTGGGCTTTCCGTCATTGTCTGCTCGGCGTTATTGCCATTTTTGTTTACGTTGGCGTAGAGGTTGGTATCCCCGGTGGTTTGAATTTCTACCTCTCTGATACCAGTGCCAATGGAGCATGGGTTAATCCCGAGGCAGTGCTCAATGCTGCCACCATCGGAGGTGCCGTTGCTGCCATGTATTGGCTGCTGATGCTCGTAGGACGTATGGTTGCCAGTGCCATCGGCGGCAAGGTGTCTTCTCGCCAGATGATGCTGTTCTGCACCTCCTTGGGTATGGTGCTCATCATTGCAGCCATCCTCACACCGAAGAGCGTAACGACTACCATGCCGCTGGTGAAGATCCTCGAAGGTTCCGTTGAGATGACCACCGTACCGCTAAGTGCATTGTTGCTGGTACTCGTTGGCCTATGCACCTCCGTGATGTGGGCATCCATCTTCAACCTTGCCACCGAGGGACTGGGTAAGTATACGGCTCAGGCATCCGGCATCTTCATGATGATGGTCGTAGGCGGTGGTGTGCTGCCGGTTGTGCAGAACTTCTTCGCCGACATCATGGGCTACATGCCGAGTTACTTCATCTATCTATTGGCCATGGCCTACATGTTCTACTATGCTCTCATTGGCTGCAAAAATGTGAACAAGGACATCCCCGTAGAGTAATAATAATTATTTCAAACTTATAATTATATGGATATTGAATTTGTAAGAAGCCGCTTCATCAAGCACTTTGACGGAAAGACAGGCAACGTCTATGCATCTCCCGGACGTATCAACCTCATCGGCGAGCACACCGACTACAATGGTGGTTTCGTGTTCCCTGGTGCAGTGGATAAAGGTATCATGGCAGAGATGCGCGCCAATGGAACTGAGGATACCGTGATGGCATACGCCATCGACCTCAAGGATCGTGTTGACTTCAAACTCTCCGACCCCAATGGGCCCCGTGCATCATGGGCACGCTATATCTATGGTATAGCCTTGGAGATGAAGAAGTTGGGCGTTCCCGTTAAAGGCTTCAACATCGCTTTTGCAGGAGATGTTCCCCTTGGAGCAGGCATGTCTTCTTCCGCAGCTATGGAGAGTTGTTTCGCTTATGGATTGAATGACATCTTCGGTGAGAACAAGGTTTCACAATGGGATATGGCACTTGCCGGACAGGCTACGGAGCATAACTACTGCGGTGTCAATTGTGGTATTATGGACCAGTTTGCCTCTGTCTTCGGAAAGGCTGGTTGTCTGATGCGCCTCGACTGCCGTAGCCGTGAGTTCGAATACTTCCCCTTCAAACCCGACGGCTACCGTCTTGTGTTGCTTGACTCTGTGGTTAAGCACCAGTTGGCTGGCTCACCCTACAACGATCGTCGCCGTTCATGCGAAAACGTAGTGAAGGCCATTGCGGAGAAGCATCCTGAGGGTAAGTACGAGACACTCCGCGACTGCACATGGGAAGAGTTGGAAGAAGTGAAGGAGATAGTGGGTGACGAGGATTACAAGCGTGCCAAGTTCGTGCTCGGTGAGAAAGACCGTGTGCTGGCAGTCTGCGACGCCCTTAACGAAGGCGACTACGAGAAGGTTGGTGAGATGATGTACAAGACTCACGAAGGCCTGTCGAAGGACTACGAAGTATCTTGCGAGGAACTCGACTTCCTGAACGAAATCGCCAAGGAAGACGGTGTAACTGGCTCCCGTATTATGGGCGGCGGCTTCGGAGGATGCACCATCAATCTCGTACGCAACGACCTTTACAAGAACTTCATTGCTGATGCCAAGAAGTGCTTCAACGAGAAGTACGGTCATGAGCCGAAGGTCTATGATGTAGTTATTGGCGACGGATCACGTAAACTCTGCTAAAAGCTATCCGATAAAGCACAATTTGTGTTTACAAAGGTTAAAAAATGGCGGTAAGGTGTAAATAATACACTTTACCGCTAAATTTTAATCCCTTTTCCTTTGCTAATTCAGAAATAAGTTGTAAATTTACACCCAAAAAAAGAACTCTAACATTTAACAACTTAAAACGAATGAAAATGAAAGCACTGAAAAGTAGTTTTCTGAGTATCAGCGCAGCTGTGCTGATACTCTCATGCACCGAAGCTAATCAGGCTCCGGTATTAACGGTTTCGGGTCTTGACCCAGCCAAGTTTGACACCACCATTCAGGACAAGCCTGTCAGGCTCTACACCCTGACAAACCAGAACGGCATGGAGGTATGTATTACAAACTATGGTGGACGTATCGTGTCCCTCGTTGTTCCCGACAAGGATGGTAATTCCACCGATGTCGTACTGGGATTCGACAACATTGCCCAGTATGCCGACACCGTCAACACCCCCTCTGACTATGGATCAAGCGTAGGCCGCTATGCCAACCGTATCAAGGAGGGCAAGTTCACACTCAACGACGAAGAATACCAGTTGAAGAAGAACGATGGTCCCAACTGTCTCCACGGAGGTGGCAACACAGGTTGGATGCATCAGGTGTACGATGCTGAGCAGATTGGTGACTCCATTCTGAAGCTGACCATTGTGGCAGCCGACGGTGAGAACGGATTCCCAGGCAAAGTGATGGCTGTCACCACCTATAAGCTCACAGCCGACAATGTGCTTGACATGACATGGGAAGCTGAGACTGACAAGCCAACGATCATCAATCAGACGAACCACAACTATTACAACCTGAGCGGTGACTTCACACAGCCGGCCTACGACATGGTATTATATGTTAATGCCGATAACTTCACCCCCAGCGACAAACTCTACATCCCCACGGGTGAGATCAAGTCTGTGGAGGGCACTCCCATGGATTTCCGTACCCCTCATGCTCTCGGCGACAGCATCCAGTCGCAGTTCGATCAGATTCAGAACGCCACTGGCTACGACCACAACTTCTGCCTGAACACCTTCAAGGACAACAAGGGCGACGATACACAGGTATGCGCCAGCCTCTATTCTCCTAAGACCGGTATCTTCATGGAAATGTTCACCAACGAGCCTGGTGTACAGGTATATAGTGGAAATTTCCAAGGCGTAGGTGCCGACAAGGACATCGCCCGTAAAGGCGGCATCACCTATCCCAAGCACGTCAGCGTATGTCTCGAGAGTCAGAAGTATCCCGACTCTCCCAACCATCCCGATTGGGTACAGCCCGTGCTGAATCCTGGAGAGAAATATTTCAGCCACGCTGCATATAAGTTCTCAATTAAGTAAATCGTAAATTGTAAATCAGAAAATAGTAATTTAAATTATGGATTGGAGTTCAAATCAATTTCAGTGGCTTGACTGGGTAGTGCTCGCTATCGGAGTCCTCGCCATCGTATGGGCGGTCTATCATGCCATCAAGAAAGATAAGGAGAAAATGAAGGGTGCCGACTCACAGGACTATCTGTTCGGTAAGGGTGAGCCCTGGTATGTAATTGGTATGGCCATCTTTGCTGCCAACATCGGTTCTGAGCACCTCGTCGGTCTCGCCGGTACAGGTGCCAAGGACGGCGTGGGAATGGCCCACTGGGAGATGCAGGGCTGGATGATTCTCATCCTCGGTTGGCTGTTTGTACCGTTCTATCAGTTGCTCAACAACAAGATGGGCAAGATCATCACCATGCCCGACTTCCTGAAGTTCCGCTACACCCAGCGCACTGGCTCATGGCTGAGCATCATCACGCTCGTAGCCTACATTCTGACAAAGGTATCGGTAACAGCCTTCACAGGTGGTATCTTCTTTGAGTATCTCATCGGCCTGCCCTTCTGGTGGGGTGCCCTCGGCCTCATCGCAGTCACAGCCATCTTCACCGTGTTCGGCGGTATGAAGGGCGTGATGACCATGTCGGCCATCCAGACACCTATTCTTATTATAGGTGCATTCTTAGTGCTCTTCCTCGGTCTGTCTACACTGGGTGGCGGCAGCATCGTTCAAGGCTGGGAAAACATGATGGCTTTCTGTAGCACGCTTCACGACGGTTACGGAACGACCCATATGTTCCACTGGGCCGACATCAACGCATCAGGCAATCCAGACCCCCTCTACCATGAGTATCCCGGTTTCGTGGTGTTCATTGGTGCCTCTATCATCGGTTTCTGGTACTGGTGTACCGACCAGCACATCGTTCAGCGTGTACTTGGTCAGCAGAAGGGTGAGAGCAACGTTGAGGTCATGAAGCGTGCCCGTCGTGGCACCATCGCCGCTGGTTACTTCAAGCTTCTTCCCGTATTTATGTTCCTCATCCCTGGTATGGTGGCTATGGCTCTGGCCAACGGTGGCTTTGGCGACTTCGGCATCCAGATGGATATTGCCAACCAGCACGACACCGACGGTGCTTTCGCTATGATGGTGAAGAGCATACTGCCTGCTGGTATCAAGGGCTTTGTGACCATTGGTTTCATCTGTGCACTCGTCACCTCTCTGGCAGCCTTCTTCAACAGTTGCGCTACGCTGTTTACTGAGGACTTCTACAAGCCCATGAAGAAAGGTATGAGCGAGGCTCACTACGTTTTGGTTGGCCGTATCGCCACCGTCGTGGTCGTTATTCTCGGTCTGCTCTGGCTCCCTGTTATGATGGGTATGGGCAACCTCTATAGCTATCTGCAGGGCATCCAGTCGCTCCTGGCTCCAGCAATGGTGGCCGTCTTCACGCTGGGTATACTCTCTAAGAAGATTACGCCGAAGGCTGGTGAATGGGGCCTCATTGGTGGTTTCCTCATCGGTATGCTGCGATTGGTAACAAATGTTATCACCGATACGGGTTCGGCTCAAATGGACGGTGCCTTCTGGAATGCCACCGCATGGTTCTGGCAGACCAACTGGCTCATCTTCGAGTGCTGGCTGCTCGTGTTCATCGTGCTGCTCATGGTGGTTGTTTCGTTCTTCACGCCTGCTCCCACAGCCGAACAGAAGGATGCCATCACCTTTACAGCAGACTATCGCAAGCAGATTGCCCAAAGCTGGGATATATGGGACATAGTGGGAACACTCGGTGTCTTATTCCTCTGTGGCAGCTTCTACTGGTACTTCTTCTAAGAACAGGAAATGACCTATTATAGTCAACACGCAAAAGTCTGGGTGTCGGTAGACTGCATCATCTTCGGCTTCGACGAGGGTAAGTTGCGTGTACTCATCGGCAGGCGACACATGGATCCCGGCCGCGGCGAATGGAGCCTCTACGGAGGCTTCGTCCGCAGCGACGAGAGCATCAACGATGCTGCCAACCGTGTTCTTTTCGACCTTACCGGACTCAGGAATCTCTACATGCGGCAGGTGGGAGCCTTCGGCAGTGTCGACCGCGACCCTGGCGAACGAGTTATTTCCATCGCCTACTATGCGCTTATCAATGTGAAAGACTACGAAGATGAACTTCGTAAGGAACATGGTGTGGAATGGGTGAACATCGACGAGATTCCCGAGCTTTACTCTGACCACAACGAGATGATCAGGAAGGCTCGCAAACTGATGCGGCAGAAGATATCCTCTGAGCCCATCGGTTTCCGTCTGCTTCCCAGTCTCTTCACACTCTCTCAACTCCAGAAACTCTATGAGGCCGTACATGGCGAGGATCTCGACAAGCGCAATTTCCGCAAGCGGATCAAAGAAATGGACTTCATCGAGAAGACTGGACTCATCGACAAGACTGGATCAAAGCGTGGTGCGTACCTCTATCGTTTTAACAAGAGGGCGTACAACCAAGATCCGAACTTCAAGCTTTAATATCATATATTATGTTAGAAGAACTGAAAGAAAAAGTATTCAAGGCTAATCTTGACCTTGTAAAGCAGAATCTGGTGATCTTCACCTGGGGCAACGTATCAGGTATCGACCGTGAACACGGACTGGTGGTTATCAAACCTTCCGGTGTTGACTACGACGTCATGAAGGTTTCCGACATGGTAGTGGTTGACCTTAAGACCGGTGAGGTGGTCGACGGTGACCTGAATCCTTCAAGCGACACCCCCACACACCTTGTTTTATATAGGGCTTTCCCCAACATCCAAGGTGTAGTCCACACCCACTCCACTTATGCCACCGCCTTTGCACAAGCTGGCCGTGATATCCCCAACATCGGCACCACCCATGCCGACTACTTCTACAAGGATATCCCCTGCACGCGTGACATGACGGAAGAAGAGGTAAAAGGCAACTACGAGCTGGAGACAGGTAACGTCATCGTCGACGAAATCCTGAACATCCGCAAAATCAATCCTGACCACACGCCTGCCGTGCTGGTGAAGAACCACGGCCCGTTCTCGTGGGGCACTTCTCCCGACAATGCAGTCTACAACGCCAAGGTCATGGAACAGTGTGCCAAGATGGCGTTCATCGCCTACTCGGTCAACCCGGAGCTCACGATGAACCCGCTCCTCATTGAGAAGCATTACATGCGTAAGCATGGCCCAAATGCATACTACGGTCAGAAGAAGAAATAAGAAAGGAAATATTCACATTAAATATCAATCAAAAATTATGAACAAAGCATTCGAGAATTTAGAAGTTTGGTGGGTGACTGGTGCACAGTTGCTCTATGGTGGTGACGCAGTCGTAGCAGTCGATGGTCACTCAAAGGAGATGGTCGATGGCCTGAATGCCAGCGGCAATATCCCTGTGAAGATTGTATATAAGGGCACAGCCAACAGCTCCAAGGAAGTGGAAGCTGTGATGCTCGCTGCAAACAACGACGAGAAGTGCGTAGGTATCATCACCTGGATGCACACCTTCTCACCCGCAAAGATGGGGATCAAGAGTCTGCAGCAGTTACAAAAACCCCTCCTCCACTTCCACACACAGTATAACGCTGAGATTCCCTGGAACGAGATCGACATGGACTTCATGAACCTCAACCAGAGTGCTCATGGCGACATCGAGTACGGACACATCTGTACCCGTATGCGCATCGCCCGCAAGGTGGTTTGCGGCTATTGGAAGGACGAGAAGGCTCAGAAGCAGATTGCCGTCTGGGCTCGCGTGGCTGCCGGTGTTGCTGATGCTCATAACGTGCGCTGTCTGATGTTCGGTATGAACATGAACAACGTAGCCGTTACCGATGGCGACCGTGTGGAGTTCGAGCAGCGTCTCGGCTACCATGTGGACTACTACCCCGTCAGCTCACTCATGGAGTACTTCAAGAAGGTGACCGACGCCGAAGCTGATGCTTTGGTTGAGGAATACAAGAAGCTCTACACCATCAAGATCGACGAGAGCGGCGAAGAGGTTTACTGGGAGAAGGTGAAGAACGCCGCCAAGGCCGAGATTGCCCTGCGCCGCGTGCTGAAAGACGAGGGCGCTACTGCCTTCACCACTAACTTCGATGACCTTGGCGACGCTGACATCGACGCACCCGACTTCTGCGGCTTTGACCAGATTCCCGGTCTGGCTTCGCAGCGTCTGATGGAAGAGGGCTACGGCTTCGGTGCCGAGGGCGACTGGAAGACCGCCTGCCTCTATCGCACACTCTGGGTCATCCAGCAGGGCATGCCCATCGGTTGCTCGTTCCTGGAGGACTACACGCTCAACTTCGCCGGCGACCGCTCATCGTGCCTGCAGAGCCACATGCTCGAAATCTGCCCGATGATTGCCACCGACAAGCCCAAGCTCGAGGTGCACTTCCTCGGCATCGGCATCCGCAAGCAGCAGACCGCCCGCCTCGTCTTCACCTCGAAGACCGGCCCCGGCATCAAGGCTACCGTCGTTGACCTCGGCAACCGCTTCCGCCTGATTTCTCAGGAGGTAGAGTGCATCGAGCCGAAGCCCATGCCTAAGCTCCCCGTTGCTTCTGCACTTTGGATTCCCCAGCCCACCTTCGAGATTGGCGCCGCTGCCTGGATTCTCGCCGGCGGTACCCACCACTCAGCCTTCTCCTACGACATCAACGAGGAGTACTGGGAGGACTTCGCCGAGATGCTGGGCATCGAGTACGTCAAGATTAACAAGCAGACGAACATTGCCGACTTCAAGCAGACCCTCCGCAACAACGAGGTCTATTTCATGCTGAACAAGGCGCTGAAGTAAACCCTATTATTGAATAAGGACAAAGAGCGACGCACCTCCCCGTCAGATGCGTCGCTCTGTTTTAACTAAAAACCATAAATGATGAAACAGAATCTGAACATTTTCGCGAGAATGACGGTAGCCATCCTGCTGCTGTTGAGTGTAAATCTCTGTGTCAATGCCGATACGCTCAGGAAGGGCGGCTCTATAGTCGGCAAGATTGAGAGCAATGGCGATGTCCGCATCAACGGCTCTATCGTCGGCCGCTTCGAGAGCAATGGCGATATCCGCGTAAACGGCTCTATCATGGGCAAGATCGAGAGCAACGGCGATATCCGCAAGAAAGGCTCCATCGTGGGCAAGATCGAGAGTAACGGCGATGTCCGCATCAGCGGCTCCATCGTGGGCAAGATTGAAAGAAACGGCGATGTGCGCAAGAGTGGCTCCATCATTGGCAAGGCCGAGCAGATGAGCGACCCGCGCCGCGTTGCAGTCATGTATTTCTTCGACTTCTTCAAATTGTAGCCGTCTGCCACCCTTTTCAAAGCAATTAAAATCTTCCGACAATCCTTTGGCATTTGGCGGAAAATTCGTAAATTTGCAGCAGAAACGATTATTCACAACTAAAAACAGGAAAAACAATGACCGCAAAACAAACTATCGAGGCCGGAAAGGCCATCTTAGGTATCGAGTTCGGCAGTACACGTATCAAGGCCGTCCTCATCGACGAGCAGAACAAGCCCATCGCACAGGGTTCCCACGAGTGGGAGAACCAGCTGGTTGACGGACTGTGGACCTATAGCATCGAAGCTATCTGGTACGGACTTCAGGACTGCTATGCTGAGCTCCGCAAAGACGTTCAGAAGCAGTACGACTGCGAGATCGAGACCCTTGCTGCCATCGGCTTCTCGGCCATGATGCACGGCTATATGGCTTTCAACAAGGAGCAGCAGATTCTCGTTCCCTTCCGCACATGGCGCAACACCAATACGGGCAAGGCTGCCGCAGAACTCTCTGAGCTGTTCAACTACAACATCCCCCTGCGCTGGTCAATCTCCCACCTCTACGAGGCTATCCTCGACAACGAGGAGCACGTTCCCAGCATCAAGTACCTGACCACTCTCGCCGGTTACGTTCATTGGCAGGTAACGGGTCAGTTCGTCCTCGGTGTAGGCGACGCTTCGGGTATGATTCCCGTCGATCCCGCCACCAAGACCTACGATGCCGAGATGGTGCGCAAGTTCGACGAACTCATCGCTCCCAAGGGCTTTTCTTGGAAGCTGCTCGACATCCTTCCCAAGTCGCTCAATGCAGGCGAGAACGCCGGATTCCTCACTCCCGAGGGTGCCAAGCGTCTCGACGTTAGTGGCCACCTGAAGGCAGGCATCCCCGTTTGTCCTCCCGAAGGCGATGCCGGCACGGGTATGGTAGCTACCAACGCCGTGAAGCAGCGCACGGGTAACGTCTCTGCCGGCACTTCATCGTTCTCGATGATTGTGCTCGAGAAGCCCCTGTCGAAGCCCTACGAGATGATTGACATGGTAACCACTCCCGACGGCTCACTCGTAGCTATGGTGCATTGCAACAACTGTACCAGCGACATCAACGCGTGGGTAGGTCTGTTCAAGGAGTACCAGCAGCTGCTCGGCGTGCCCGTCGACATGAACGAGCTCTACGGCAAACTGTTCAACAAGGCCCTTGAGGGCGATGCCGACTGCGGCGGTCTGATGGCCTACAACTACGTCTCTGGCGAACCCGTTACCGGTCTTGCCGAGGGTCGTCCCATGTTCGTGCGCTCTGCCAACGACAAGTTCAACCTCGCCAACTTCATGCGTGCCCACCTCTATGGCGCCATTGGTGTGCTGAAGATTGGTAACGACATCCTGTTCAAGGACGAGATGATCCGCGTCGACCGCATTACCGGTCACGGAGGCTACTTCAAGACCGCCGGCGTAGGTCAGCGCATGCTGGCTGCTGCCCTCAACTCGCCCATCTCCGTCATGGAGACCGCTGGCGAAGGTGGTGCCTGGGGTATCGCCCTGCTGGCAGGCTACGTGGTGAACAATCCCAACAAGCTGTCGCTGGCCGACTACCTGGAGACCGTAGTCTTCGCAGGCAACACGGGCGTGTCTATTGCTCCTACTGCCGACGACGTTGCCGGTTTCGAGCGCTACATCGAGAACTACAAGAACTGTCTGCCCATCGAGCAAGCCGCTGTCGACAACAAGAAGTAATAATGCCCCCCATCAACTTTGGGTTGACAAAAACACTAAAGGCTCCCGCTGAATATTCATCAGCAGGAGCCCTTTTTAATGTGTCATCCGTGAAATCCGTTTTAATCCGTTGATTTAAAATCAAGGGAACAGGGGTTAATCCCTGTCCCCATTGATCCATTGTTTAAGGCTCGGGCTCCGGGTCGGGGTCTGCCTGGCTGATGCCGTACTGCGACAGCGGGATGCGCTCCTGGTAGGTGACGTCCTTGCCGTCCACCGTCTTGTGCTTCACCGTCACGTAGTCGTTCATCTTGAACACGGCAGCGTCCTTCAGCGTCTTCTTGTCGAGCTTGTCGTCGACGAAGCCAGCGCCCTCGGGGCGGAAGTTGATGCGGATGCCCTCGATCATCGCGCTGGGGTCGAAGCCCTCGATGCTCTCCGAGCCGCCCTTCGACGACTGCAGTCCGGGCGAGAAGATGCCCAGTCCGTCGAGCTTCACGGGAATGCCCTGGATCATCATCTCCTTCAGACACTCCACGATGTTCTGGAGTACCAGCACCGCCAGCTTGTAGTCCACGAGCGACCCGTGCTCGGAGATGTGGCGGGCGAAGCCCTTGAGGTTCAGACCGTCGCGCTTGAAGATGCGCGGGTAGTACATGCCGTAGTACTTCGAGTCGGTCACGGTGTTCTTGTAGAGGTCTACAAGCATTGGAATTTGAATGTTCTGTGCCATAGTGTTTTGTAATGTTTTTTATGGTATTAGAAACTCGTTGCGACCAGCTACATCGGGTGGCCGCCTCCCGCTTTTGTGTCTCTCATGATTGACAATGCAAAGTTACAAAAAATATCCGAAACTACCAAACATTTTGAAAGAAATTTTCGCAATATTTTTAAAAGAAATTCGCAGATAAAATTTCAACAATTGAAGTCCTAACTTTTCTTTCCGAACTTCTGCATATACGCTTCCGTCTTGCAGTACCTGCCGCTCACCTCGTCGTAGGCGATGTAGCCGCGATTCTGCCAACTGCGCAGCGTGCTCTCGCCGTCGCCGCTCTTGCCCTGCTGCTGGCGCATCTGGCGGTACTGTTCCTTCGAGAACTCGTCACTGAGCAGTTCCAAGAGGTTCTGCGGACCCGACTGCCGCTGGATCTCCACCTCCTCGCGCAGCTCCTTCTCCAGTTGCTGACCGAAGTAGAGCATCTTGCACCAGAGGTTGTACTGCTGCGTCCAGCGCACGAACTCCGCGATTTCCTTCGACCACTTGCAGCCGTGGGCCACGTAGAGCACCATACCCTTCAGCCAGGCAATGACGTTGGCACGATAGCTGAACACGCGGTAGGCCTCGCTCTCATAGAGCTTGGCGGCATCCTTGTTCTCCTGCCTCATCTCCAGCGAGAGGCGCCTTCCCTGCGGACACTCAATGAGTCCGCTGGCGGCCTCCAGACGGTCGATGTAGGGCTTCAGCTCGGCGGCAAAGGTGTGGTCGTAGATGCCCAGGACGGGTGCCGTGTCATCGTCGTCATCAGCCTTGATGATGGTCGAGATGTCCAGTCGGCTCACGGTACCGTCGTTCACCATCTTATAGAAGAACCTCTTGGCGTTGGGCGGCGTGGTCGAGGCGTTGAAGTTCCAGCGCAAGGGGGCAATACCGCTGACGCTGTCGGCTCCCACGCGCTCCTGACCGGCATCGGCATTGTCGAAGGCCTTGCGGATGAGCAGTCCCACTTCGTCCGCCGTTCCCTTCGAGGTCACCTTCTTCAGCGCCTCTATCTCGTCGACGATGGTGAAGAGAAACCGCTGACCGTTGTTGTGGGCATCGACGATGCGCTGGTTGAAGACGGCGTCGGTCAGGTTGTCAATCAGCCTCTGGATGCAGATGTCGGTAGGCCGCGGTTCTTTCTTCGGCTTCGCGCCCGGGTTCTTCTGCTTCCACTCGGCCTCGCGCTGACGGTTGGGCTCGTCGCGCTGTTTGATGTCGGCCATGATGTAATCGATAGGCTTCTTGATGGAACCCTTACCGATCGACTGCGCACCAATCAAGACGTTCATAAACGTGGCCTCGTGCTCCACATTGTCCCAGTAGCGGAACTTCACGCCGTGCAGGTGGGCACCCAGTGCCGGAAACACCGCGTTGGCTACGGCGGGCTTGTAGATCCACGGCACGTTCTTCGTCAGCAGCTTCAGCAGCGGCGGCAGTTTCTTCGGCATCGGCGGCGGCGTGGTCAGCGTCCCTCCGCAGGCCCTTACGCCCTTCTGGGCCTTCAACGCCTGCAGCACCTGCTTCAGCCTGTAGGGCATACCCTTGCGCGGCTCCTTCAGCGCGTTCTCCAAAGTGCGGCGCCATTCAGACTCTCCCCCATCCCCTCCCTCACAGGGAGGGGCGTAGATAGTTGCTGCCGCTGAGTCTGACTGCTCCCCTCCATTCAGGGAGGGGCAGGGGGTGGGTCGCCAATAATTAGGAATAACCTGCATCATCTTTTCCAATGAATAGCCGCAGATGCTGCGCAGGGTTACCGCCAGCTCAAAGGTCAGCACGTTGCGGTCGCCCTCCGTAGGCTCCTTGCCGTCGTTGAACAGCTCCCAGTACTTCGCGATGATGTCGGTGAACGGGATGCCGTTATAAAGGAGCCCCTCCCCCTTCCCCTCCCCCAAGGGAAGGGGCGTAGATACCTTATCCGAACTGCAACACTGCGTCGCTGCAACACACGGGGATACTTCGCCGTCAGACATATTGTTCCCCTCCCTTGGGGAGGGGGTGGGGGTGGGCTCGAATACTGCCTCGTCTATAAAGATGAGCTCAGCTTCCGTCGTCGTGAAGAAGACCCTCGTGATGTCCTTCGCCCCTTTGTCATACGCCACCTCCAGCAGTTCGCTGGCCCACTTCAGGTTCTCCTCCTGACTGAGCTCCGGTCGGCGACGGAACACCAGGTGGTAGCCCTTGCCGCGGGCACTCTCCTCCAGCATCAGCAGTCCCAGCTCGTCTTTCTTTTGCAGGATGCGCTCCTTCACCACTGGCATCTCCTCAGCCGTCAGATGGTCGATGTCCATGCCCACCGTGGTGCTCATGCGCTTGCTGCCCTTCAGCGTGCCGTCGTCGTTGGGCAGGCACGAGTAGTTCATCTGCACCAGGCTCGATTTCAGCGCCTCGTCGCCCTGCCGAATCCTTGCCACGTTCTGTACCTGGAACCCGCCGTTGCGCAGCCCCAGATACTCCTCTCTGTTCAAGACGGGGCGCATCATCTTCACCCCGTTCTGCTTATAAATCAAATGTACACTCATAGTATTATCTCTTTAAGTTTCGCATTCGCTCAACTCTTTTGGAGTTAAGGAGTTATGGAGTTAAGGAGTTATGACATCAGTCTAGTATCTCCTCATCCTCCATGGAATTATCAGTGTAATGGGTATTGTCTTA
>JAEEGI010006300.1_pt1 | contig 26842 bp, 23 predicted proteins | sample 8958751 | NCBI WGS metagenome assembly JAEEGI01 (sample SAMN16246545, study PRJNA631951) | gut metagenome | biome: gut microbiome; feature: rumen; material: KS-attached | host: Bos | place: Iran: Karaj | collected 2018-10 | reverse complement strand
GGCAGAAAGACGGGGAATAATTTGGTGGATTCAGAAAAAGTTCTTATCTTTGCACAAACTAAAAACTGAAATAATGAATTTCGAATCATTAGTAGGACGCATCAATCAGGTGCAGGATGTGCTTCAGGCCCAAGCTGCACATGCTGTGAACCTCGCGCTCACGGCCAGGAACTGGTTGGTAGGATATTATATTGTGGAGTTTGAACAACATGGCGAGGATCGCGCTAAGTATGGCGACAAACTTATTAATAGGTTAGCTGAAAGGTTGAATCACAGAGGTTTCTATCCTCGACGTTTACGCGATTACAGACATGTGTATCAGGTTTATCCAATTTTGGGCGAGGTAATATCTAGATATTTGACAGATAATCATATTCTATCCGCTAATTCTGACGAATCTTCAATTTGGCTGTTTTCAACCGCCAAATTACAACTGCCTGATAATCAAGAGAATGGAATTTGGCTGTCAAAAACAGCCAAATTGGAAAAATGGCAAACATCATCTGACAAATTGTTTTATCGTTTGAACTATACAATCTTATCATATTTGGCCACAATAGACGATCCTCTGAAACGTGCTTTCTATGAGCAGGAGACAATTCGTGGTTGCTGGACACAGAAAGAACTTGACCGTCAGGTGTCCTCACAATACTACGAGCGCATGGGGCTATCAAAGGACAAGAAAGCGCTGCAAAAACTCGCCGTGAAAGATGCCCAGCAACTGACACCTTATGATATTCTACACAATCCTGTAACGCTCGAATTCCTGGGGTTAGAGTCGCAAGATGTCTATACGGAAACCAAGTTGGAATCGTATATTCTGAATCATCTGCAGGCGTTCCTGCTGGAGATGGGGCGTGGTTTCTGTTTCGAGGCCCGTCAGAAGCGAATTCTCATCGATCAGGACTATTTCAAGGCCGACCTTATCTTCTACCATCGCATTTTGAAATGTCACGTCATCATCGATTTGAAGATAGACCGTTTCCGCCACGAGTATGCCTCGCAGCTGAACCTCTACATGAACTACTACAAGCACGAGGTGATGCAAGCGGACGACAATCCGCCCATCGGCCTGCTGTTGTGTACAGACTACGGCGTGACCACCGTACAATATGCCACCGAGGGCCTCTCTCAGAATCTCTTCGTCAGCAAATACCGCCTCCAACTTCCATCAGAAGATGATATTAAGCAATATCTTTTGGAGAATATATCGAAAGAGAAGTTTAAGGAATTGAAGGAAGAAGAGGAAAACGCAGGGTAAAATGGCAAAACTGACCACAGAAGAATTCATAGCAAAAGCCAAAGCGGTGCATGGAGAGAGATATGACTATTCCAAGGTAGAGTACGTGAATAACCATACACCTGTTAAGATAGTTTGTCCTATACACGGAGTCTTTGAGCAAAGACCGAACAACCATTTTCATAATAATGGATGCCCCAAGTGTTCTATTTTAGCCCGAGCAGCAAAACAAGCAACGAGTCAGAATGAATGGATAGAACGGGCCAAACGTATCCATCATAACAGATACGATTACTCTAAGGTCACATACGTAAATAATCATACACCAATAAGTATTATTTGTCCTATTCATGGAGAGTTTATGCAAACTCCTGCTAATCACATTAAAGGGCAAGGGTGCCCAATATGCAGTATGAGTAAAACTAAGCTCTCTCAAGAAGAGGCGAAGAAGCGTATATTTAACAAGCTTTCCAAGTTTCCATATGAGGTTGTAGAACCATTTATTTATAAAGGAGATAGGGGTACCGAAGTAACCCTCCATTGCAAAACACATGATTTTACTTGGACGACATCATGGCATCAAGTTATTTATGCAGGAACAAATTTGACTGGAGGTTGTCCTGGTTGTCGGACAACATATAGCAAAGACGTCTGCCGTGAAGCTGCATTACAATGTCAATATCGAAGTGAGTTTGAAAAGAACTATCAAGGTGAATATATGGCAGCTCTCCGAAATGGATGGTTAGATGAAATCTGTAGCCATATGATAGTAGTTGGGAACCATTACAAAAGATGCATATATGCTTATGAGTTCCCAAATATTGATGGTAAGGATTATGTTTATGTTGGGCTTACAGATCATATACATCAAAGAGACCTTGTACACGGACGAAAAGGGGCTGTGTATACATTCTGTAAACAACATAATTTAGAACGTCCTAAACCAATTCAACTAACAGATTATATTGATAAGGAAGAAGCGAAAGAGCAAGAAGGTATTCAACTTGCCAAATATGTTTCAAAAGGTTGGATTCCATTAAATCGGGTGAAGACGGGTAGCTTAGGTGGTCATTTAACTAATGATGGCTTCACATTTGAAGAGTGTAAAGCAAGAGGCCAAAAGTATAGCAAACGAAGTGAGTGGAAACGGGAAGATTATCCAACATATTATATTGCGAGCAAGCGTGGATGGATAGATGAAATTTTGAAGCAAGGTGAACGTTTTGGAAACTCTAAGCAAAAGTATTGGACAGAAGAACGGATTAGGGAGAAAGCCTTAATGTTTAGTTCTAGATCTGAGTTTTGGAGAGAAGAACCAGGTGCATGTGTGCAAGCAAAGAAAATGGGTATCTTGGATGAAGTGTGTGCTCACATGAGAAAACTATTAGAACCAACAGGATTCACTATTGATATCATTAATTCTGAGATTGAAAAGTATGATACTATTTCTGATTTTATTAAGAACAATCCACGCATGTGCAATTGGCTAACAAAACATAAAATAAAACTTCGAGAACTTTCAAACAAACCATATAAGAAACCCACAGGGAATCCCAAACCTGTACATCAGTTCACCCTTGACGGTGTTTTTGTACGTAGTTACAAGAATGCTCGTGAAGCAGTTGAATATGGATTCAATTATAAATCAATCTCTGCTGTTTGTCATGGCAAACTAAAATCTCACAAGGGTTATATATTCCGATTTGAAAAATAAGGCACGATTTAATTTTTGTTAATTACCTAATTCTTTCTTTTTATGCCACGTTACCTAATTGGTTTTCCTGTATATAACGCGTTTTTTGAAACAGATGAGATGTCGTTTAAAGTCGCAGATGTGACATTTATGAGTATGGTCTCTTTGTCAAAAGAGATTCCTTATCTCAATGAGGAAAAATCGCATTTTAAAGAGAATCAGATTTTCGCTATAGTTACTATATGTAGAGCTCTGCCCAATGCAAAAGAACAGGCATATGACAGGTGTTGCTTTGCAACTGATATATTTAAAATCTGCTCGGATCTGTATCATAGCAATTTCTTTAATCCCAAGAAGTGGCAGTTTGATGTAAATAAAGACTTTATTACCTATGGGGAATCGGATTGCTATTGCAAAGAATTAGACTCGATAAATCTTGAGAATTTCCATGTAGATTATAAAAGAAACAGATTCCCTGCATATATTAATTCGGACGTATTATCGAGTGTAAACAAATGGAACATTAAGGATTTTGAATCCTTGTATAATATAGTATATTCGCCAGAAGCAAAAAACATACATAAGGTACTCAAGAGGGGTTGTCGTATATATAGCCAATCTTTCTCCATCAATAATATCTATGAAAGAATTGTCTGGCTATGTACTGTTCTCGATACACTAGCAACTTGTGAACGGGAGAATAAGGTGGGTCAACTAAAGAATTATTTACCGGCTTTAGTCCTAAAGTCAGACAGGTTAAGCGAAGCTCTCGGATGTTTTATTCGTGATATTTATGACCTACGCAGTGCATACATTCATAATGCAGAGGAAAACCCGATTTCAGAGAAAGATGTGGATAAACTCGAAAAGATTGTCTACAGATTAATTCTGCAGTTAGTTCGTAAGTCTAAAGAATATAAAAGCATAAAGGAAATATTTAAGAACATTGATAAAGGCTTGTTTGTACCAAATAATGATAATGTGCAGGATATATACGTTCCAAAAGGTATAATGACATGATTTTTCTTCTATCATGTCATGAAGCCGCAGAAACAGGTCTCGTGAGTTGTATAACGCACTTAGACCTCGCAATCGCTGCGAGGTCTAAGTGTTTCTAACATTATTAACTAACATATCAACCAAACTAAAAGCATTATGAAAAAACTATTTTATCGTATGAAAAAGAAAACTGACTCTAACTAATTATTTATTTTTGTTGATGCAAAGTTACGGTGATTTTCAGCAGATTCCAAGAAATTTCGCCAATTCTTCTTCAACTTGTATGGACAAACTAACGATTTTTGGTCAAATCGGGGAAAATAGCAAAAAAGTTGTCCAAACAATTTTTTATTTCGTAAAACAGTTGGAGGATGTTTCGAGATTTGAAACATTCTCCGATTAATTTTGCAGCCGATTACTTTTTTTGTCGAACTTATAAATAATAAAATTATGAAATTTAAACTGAAAACAACTATTTTGCTGAAAAATAGCTAAATCGGAGTATGTTCAGTCAATTAGGACGGTCAAATCAGTCAGCTGAATGAGGCGATTTTGAACTGAAATCGACAAGAATTGGTCTTAAAACAACCTTTTCGTCGGAGCAAATTCAGTCAAAGCCCGAAAAATGGCCCGAAAATCGGAGCAAATTAAGTCACAGCCTCCAGACTGATCTCCAAAGGGTGCCAAAACGCACTTTCGTCGGAGCAAAATCAGTCAGTTTTGCAAAAGAAAGTCCTGATAATCAGCGACTATCGGAGCAAATTCAGTCAGTGACATTGAAAAATCGGAGCCTCAGTCAGTCAAATCGGCAGAATTCTGCGTCGGAGCAAATTCAGTCACTCAAAGTTTGCTATCTTTGCAAGTGAAAGTAATATTCACAAGCAGAGAAGAGTATGGCAAATAAACCAGTAGACATGAGTAAATTGAAACAAGTTCTCCGGCTCTACAAGAATGGTGACATGTCCAACCGCAAGATTGCGGAGACAGTGGAGCTCGACAAGAACACAGTAAACAAGTACATCAACCAGGCGAAGAAGGACAGCCTGAGTATCGATGAGCTCCTGGCTCTCGATGATCCGGTTCTTGCCCATCGCATGGTGGGAGGCAATGCCGCCTATTCAGACTCCAGATTTGATGAGCTGAAGACGATGCTCCCGTACCTCGCGTCTGAGTTGAAACGTCCCCATGTGACAATGCAGCTGCTATGGGAGGAATATCGCAAGGAGTCTGTGAGCCCTTATGGAATTACTCAATTCAAGGAGCATCTCAACAGGTATATCAAAGGCACTACCGACAAGACTGCATCTACAATCCTCAAGGATCTCTACGTGGGTGGAGAAAAGGCATTCCTCGACTTTGCAGGTGGCAAGATGCAGTATGTAGACATAGATACTGGCGAGATACACAGCGTGGAGGTCTTTGTGGCCTGTCTGCCAGCTACTGACTATGGCTTTGCAATGGCTGTACCGTCGCAGAAGGTGGAGGACTTTATACGTGCCGTTGAGTGCTTCCTAAGACACATAGGCGGAGTGCCCAAGATTCTAGTGCCAGACAACCTGAAGGCTGCGGTCATCAAACGCGAGAACGGTATGCCTGTGCTCAACAAGATCTTTGATGACTTCTGTAACCACTACGGCTGTGTTGCCATCCCCGCACGTCCAGTACACCCTAAGGACAAGAGCCTCGTCGAAGACCATGTGCGGATTATCTACCGCAGGGTCTTTGCCCCGCTCCGTAATGACATCTTCTATTCTATAGAAGAACTGAATGCTGCCATTGCCCAGAAGATGAAGGAGCACAACCAGAAGCGTATGCAACAACGTCCACAGACTCGTGAAGAGCTTTTCCTTGCCATAGAGAAGCCCAATCTCAACCCTCTGCCTGAGAAGTATTACGAGCCCAAATTCTATACAAACCTGACTGTGGATGACAATTGCTGTGTCTATCTTGGGCGCGACATGCACTATTACTCTGTGCCGTACAAATATATTGGCTTCCGCATGCAGGTAGTATATACAGCTACGGTTGTGAAGATATACACGCCTGATGGTATGCTTGTCAGAGAATGGGACAGAGACAGAACTCCTGGCACTTATTCCACCAAACAGGAAGATATGGCTTCCAACAGTCAGGCTTACAGGCTAAGGTCACCAGCCTATTACATCAGCAGGAGCCGTGATGTAAACGAGAACCTCGGAATCGTGGTAGAGACCATGTTTGGCAATCTGTCCAAGGATACACCTCCTGAGGTGCTTTATCATCGCTGTGATGCTCTGCTTCGCCTTCAGAGGACTACGGAACCAATTCTGTTTAACCTCGCTTGTGAGCATGCCATACGTCTTGACAGATGCTCATATAAGTTTATTGACCGAGCCATCAAGAGCAAATGCCTGGGCATCCTTGAGACCTGTCGTGAAGATGATATAATAGCACCGCCTGAGCACGAGAACATCAGGGGGCTGTTTGTATAGCAAGTCACTTACGTTTAATATAAATCAGTCAAATTATGGACGAAATCTCAGCAACAATCAAGCAACTGCGACTCCCTGGCATGGAACAGTGCTGGAGATCGCTCGTAGAGACCAGACGTGTCGATGGCATGTCCCTGCGCGATGGACTGCTGCTCCTTTTGCAGGCAGAGAACGAGCAGAGGAATGAAAACCGGAACATGCGTCTGCTCAAGCATGCCAGATTCCGCTATCAGGCAACCCTCATGGAAACCCAGTTTGATGTAACCCGCGGACTGGACAAGAATCGTGTTATGGAACTGGCCACCTGTCGCTACATCAAGAGTGGCATCCCTGTCATCATCACAGGTCCTGCTGGTACGGGTAAGAGCTGGCTTGCTACAGCCCTGGGCCATCAGGCCTGTATGCTTGGCTTTAAGGTGCGCTACTTCCATGTGTTTAAGCTCTTCGAGGAGATTACGAACAATCGAATCGAGGGTACTCTCTCTAAGTTTTTTAAGAAGCTTGCCGACACTGATCTGCTTATCATCGACGACTTTGGTGTAAGGTCGCTCGACAAGCAGCAGATGCTCGATTTTATGGAACTGATGGAAGACCGTCATGGCATGAAGTCAACCATTATTGTCAGTCAACTACCTGTGGCTAACTGGTACGACATGATGAAGGTAAACTCTACTGCTGCGGACGCCATTTTGGACAGAATCGTGCATACGGCACAAAGATTTGAGTTAAAAGGTGATAGTTTAAGAAAAAAATGATTATCTTTGCCGCGAAATTAGTTTAGCAGACTCGTGAGTGACTGATTTTGTCCGATGCTACTGACTGAATTTCGCCCGACGTAAGCAGAATATTGGTTTATTTCTCTAAATGACCCCGCGGCTACATTCTTCAGTTGACAGTTGACAGTTTCCAAAATTTGAGATTTAAGGGGTAGACTTCACTTTTACAGAGCTGGTCACGTGTGGCCAGCTCTTACCGTGTCCTGATGGGTTGTCGTCTGGTTACCAAAATAATCAGTTGATGTGTTCTGAAAATTGTTTTCGTAAATTCTTGCTGTTTTATTTGCAAATTTCACTTTTTCTTCATATCTTTGCAAACAAGATATTAATGGTATGGGTGTAACATTCGATGATACAGAGAAGAGGTTTGTGTTCGATTTCGAGCACGATGGTGCAGAAGACATTGTCAGTCTAACTGGTGATGGCTATCAAGTAGAGGCATTCGGAAAGTGCTTCTACTATGGTTATGAGTTCTCTGAGCAGGTGGAAAGCTCCGTACGTACCGCCTTTATTAAATATGTAAAATTCACTGAGGCATTGCAGGATACACCAGATCTGACAAACTTCATCAAGAAAGCTGTAGATAATCTTCATAAAAAGATTAATCTTTATAATTATGACCTTGTAGTGATGCCAGAATCATCGAGTAAGGTGAACCAATACATGCTGCGTTATATCTACAGATTTGCTCAACCCACATTATATAAGATGACGCTTGTTAAGACTCTTCCCTCGAATATATCTTTCGATATGAAAGCCTATGAGAAGCAATATCTTGACGATACTCTGGAGAACGGGATGCCTCGTTATAGCCCAGCAGCGAAAGAGCAGGCAAAGAGTTCTATCAAGGCCATGTTAGAAATGATTCATCAGAAGGATTATTTCACGATTGCCAAAGATGTGAAGAAAAGCAGACTTCGTCCGTATATTATGAACTTCCTCAGATTTGAATCTGATGAAGATGCGGAACTTTGTTCTAAGATCCGTCAGCAGAATGTATTGGTGATTGACGATGTAACCACTAGCGGCTCTACATTAAACGAGGTCCTGCGCACACTCCGCATTCTCAACGAAGATAATAACATTTCCATTTTTAGCCTCATTGGACGTAAAGACTTAATGGCGGAGTCATTATAATACCTCTAACAGAATTATGAGGATTCTATTTTGAGAGGCTTCGCAAAAAACGTAAATAAATAACCAATAGCCGGTTTCGCTTTTTTTCTGTCGCAAGCCTTGTGAGGATTTGGAGGTTTGAGAAAAGTTTGCTAATTTTGCAGACGGATAGAAAAACTGCGTGATTATGGGTGAGGAGACGATACCGTTTTTTGCGGATGAGATTAAAGACACGATGCAAGGCATCATCAAGGTTGTTGGTATTGGTGGTGGCGGATGCAATGCTGTGCGTAACATGTATAATGAGGGCGTAGCTGGTGTGACGTATGCAGTTTGCAATACTGATAGCCAGTCGCTTTCTAGGTCACCTGTGCCTTTTAAAATCCTTCTGGGAAAGTCTGGTCTTGGTGCTGGAGGAAATCCTGAAATGGGGCGTTCAGAAGCAGAAACTAACATCAACGATTTTGTGAAACTGTTTTCTGATGGTACCAAAATGACGTTTGTAACAGCTGGTATGGGTGGCGGAACAGGAACAGGTGCCGCTCCCGTGATTGCTGGAGTGGCCAAAGACATGGGTATTCTGACGGTGGGTGTGGTGACAATCCCCTTCTCCTTCGAAAAAAAACGTAAAATCATCAAAGCATTGAAGGGCGTGGATGAGCTGCGCAAAAATGTGGATGCTCTGTTGATTGTGAACAATGAACGCCTGTGTGACGTGTATGCTGATTCCGACCTCTCTGTAAAGGAGGCTTTTGTGAGGGCAGACAATATACTGATGGATGCTGTGAAGGGAATATCGGAATTGATAACGCTGCCTAGCGACGGAGGTATCAAGAGTGACTTCCGGGATGTGGAAACCACTATGAAAGATGGTGGAGGCGCTATCATGGCGATGGGAAGAGCCAGCGGAGAGCATCGTGTGGAGAAGGCTATTCTGAACGCTCTCGATTCGCCACTGATCTATGGAAACGATATCGGCAAGGCTAAACGTATCCTCTTCAATATCTATGCGAGCGACGAGCACCCCATATTTGTACGTGAATTACAGGAGATTGATGATTTCTTCGATCAGCTGGATCCTAATATCGAGGTTATCTGGGGAACGGCTACGGATGACACTTTAGGCGAAGATGCGAAGGTGACCATTCTGGCTACTGGTATGGAGAATCATTTGGAAAAAGAGGTACAGATGGATGTACATGCCAATGAGGATGATTACTACGAGGATATCATAAAGAAACTCTACAAGCCCGTAGCGAAAGGCCCCACTCCTACTATGGCCAAGGCGATTACACAGCAGGAACTGGAGTTTAAGGTGGAACCTGCGCCAGAGCCGGAACCAGCACCAGTGCCTGAGCCTGTTGAGGATGAGGAGTCTACGATGCTAGGCAAGTGGAGGAAGTGGCTCAAGGATTTGATGAAAGATGTGACGGAATGAGCGAACAACAGTATTCACCAGAGGAGATAGCCCGTCAGATCAGACGTCTGATAGAGCAATTGCAGAGGGCAGGACGGAATGACTTGCTGCTGCATGCTGTTGGCGTGCCTTTGCTAGAGGAACTGCGGATAGAGGCGGCGAAGGGTAAGTTGAGCAGGCTGGTGATTACAAAAGATTATCGCTTCATTTTGGAGGATTATCATCAAGAGGTGGAGCTGCAGCCTGTGCACAAGGCGGTGTATCTGTTGTTTTTGGCACATCCTGAGGGAATTGAATTCAAGCGGTTGGCTGAGTATCGTGAGGAACTGATGCGCTATTATCTGGCAACTGCGAAGATGATGGACAAGGAAAAGATTATCGAGGGCGTGGACCATTTGGTGAATCCGCTGGATAATGCCATCAACGAGAAGTGTTCGCGCATCAAGAAAGTGTTTCTGGAACTGATGGACGAATACAGGGCGAGCTATTATTTCATCAGCAGTCATACGCAGAAACATATTGCAGGCTCGAGCCGTATCTGGTATGAGCGGCTGAAGGTGATTACTCTGCCAAGAGAATTGGTGGTCATGATGTAAGTATAATTCTTCAATTATCTTTTGGATATTTGCTCGATTTATACTATCTTTGCAGCGATGTTCGAAAAGGATATTGAGGGATTCTTAGCAATATGATTCAGGACGAGCTGATATATAGGATCCGGGAGCGGTTCGGATTTGAACCGACGATGGAGCAGGAACGGGCGCTGGAGGTGTTTGCGCAGTTTATGACCGACAGGGCGGAGCATGTGGTGATGATACTGCGAGGCTCGGCTGGAACGGGTAAGACCACATTGGCTGGTGCGATGGTGAGGGCGCTGGGAGCACTGAACCAGAAACTGATGCTGCTGGCTCCGACGGGTCGCGCTGCAAAGGTGTTTTCGCTCTATTCGGGTCATGCGGCCTACACAATCCATAGGAAGATCTATCGCCAGAAATCGGCTGGTGACCTGAGTTCGTTCAGCCTGAATGACAACCTGAACAAGGATACGCTGTTTATCGTGGACGAAGCATCGATGATCTCTAATTTGGGCTTGGGCGAGATGGCTTTTGGTAGCGGGTGCCTGTTGGACGACCTGATGCAGTTTGTCTATAACGGCCAGAACTGTCGGCTGCTGCTCATCGGCGACAAGGCGCAGTTGCCTCCCGTGGGCGAGGAGGAGAGTCCGGCCCTCTCGGCTTCAATGCTTCGAGGCTATGGTATGGAGGTGTATGAGTGTGACCTGAACCAAGTGCTCAGACAGAGTGAGGACTCGGGGATATTATGGAATGCGACGAGGATAAGGAGTCAGGAGACAGGAGTCGGTAGATTACTGTTGCCGCAGATAAGACTGAAGGGGTTTGCGGATATTCAGGTGGTGCCTGGGGATGAACTGATTGAGTCGCTTTCGAGCAGTTATAGTCGTGTGGGGATGGATGAAACGATGGTTATCACACGGAGCAACAAACGGGCGAATATCTATAATCAGGGTATTCGTAATATGGTGCTTGAACGCGAGGATGAACTGTGTTGCGGCGATCTGCTGATGATTGTGAAGAATAATTATTATTGGGTGAAGGAGACAGGAGTCAGGAGAGAAGGAGAGAAGGAGTCGGGAGAAATGAGTCTGGAGTTTATTGCGAACGGGGATCGGGCAGTGCTGAGGAAGGTGAGGCATGTGCAGGAGTTGTATGGCTTCCGATTTGCTGAGGCCACGATGACATTTCCCGACTACGACGACTATGAACTGACCGCTGTAGTGATACTCGACTCGCTCACGACGGAGGCTCCTTCACTCACACGGGAACAGCAAGAACAGTTGTATAATGCTGTGCTCGAAGATTATAGTGATATTCCCAGAAAGGCGGATCGCGTGGAGAAACTGAAAAACGACCGTTTTTATAATGCGTTGCAGGTGAAGTTTGCCTATGCTGTCACTTGTCATAAGGCGCAGGGTGGTCAATGGGCGCATATCTATCTGGATCAGGGGTATATGACGGATGATATGCTCACACCCGACTATATCCACTGGCTCTATACCGCCTTTACACGTGCGACGGAGAAGTTGTATCTGGTGAATTGGCCGAAGAACCAGGAGGAAAGGATAGAAGGAGAGAAGGAGTAGGGAGGAAAGGAGACAGGAGTCAGGAGGATAGTTTGCTGAGGAGGATGTCGATGAGGCGGGGTATGGCGTAGTTGTCGATATCGGACTCTTTGATCCAGATGTAGTCCTCGGGTAATTTAGGACGCTCGTCGGGCTCCCAGAGATAGAAATCGGCGGTCAGAACTTGATGCGTGAGGACATGCTTTACCCCTTTCGCAATCAGTTGCATCTTTTTGTAATCTAACATTTCTCCTGCCTCCTGTCTCTTGTCTCCTGCCTCCTGTTTCTTGCCTCCAGTCTCCTTCAAAACCGGCTCCCAGAGCCCTTGCCAAATATCCCCTTTGCCACGACGATGGATGGCAGTTTCGCCCTGACAACGGATATATATATAAGTAAAGTGGCGCGTTTTGATCTTGAGTGTCTTTTGTTTGATAGGCAATAGGTCGACCTTTCCTGTGCGTAAGGCCTCGCACGTCTCCTGCAACGGACAGACGATGCATTTGGGCGACTGAGGTGTGCACTGGATGGCACCGAAGTCCATGATGGCCTGATTATAGAGGCCGCAGATGTTCTCGTTGCTATTGTCTTTGGCTTCTGGCATCAGGCTCTGCGCCAAAGCTGCGAACGTCTTTTTACCTTCTGTCGTGTTGATGGGTGTGTCGATGCCGAAATGACGGCTGAGGACGCGATAGACATTGCCGTCGACCACTGCTGCAGGATGTCCGAAGGCGATGCTGGCGATGGCTGCTGCCGTATAGTCGCCAACACCCTTGAGTTGTTTGATCTCCTCCAGCGAATTGGGGAAATGGCCTAATGCCACTATCTGACGGGCGGCAAAATGGAGGTTGCGGGCGCGGCTGTAATAGCCCAGTCCCTGCCATTCGCGCAGCACTTCATCTTCAGAGGCTGCAGCGAGGTCAGAGACTGTAGGCCAGCGATGCATGAACCGTTGCCAGTAGTCCCAGCCCTGTTTGACCTGCGTCTGCTGGAGGATGATCTCCGAAAGCCAGATGGCATAAGGATCGCATGTCTGTCGCCAAGGCAGCTCACGGCCATAGGTTTGAAACCAGTCTAATAAGGTTCGTGTGAAGCTGTTTGTGATGCGTTTTGCCTGCATTTGAGTGATTTTTGACTGCAAAGTTATGAATTTTTTCACTATTCACGATTCACTATTCACTTTTTTTATTATCTTTGCAGCGTCAATATGACAAAAACGATGTTTTAAAATCAATCAATAAGCAATTAGGTATGAAAAAGTTTCTAGTATCAATCGTTGCAGCCCTGATGGCTGTGCCTTCGTTCGCCCAGTATTCGAGCGGCGGTTTTGAACTCGACAAGGAGAGTCTGTATTATGGTGTACGTTTTGGTGGTACCATCGCTTCTGTCAGTGGTGATTACTCGGTAGGTAGTAAGATTGGTATGACGCTGGCAGGTGTAATCGGTCTGCGTGTTTCCAGTTCTACTCCCGTATTCCTGGAGTCTGGTCTTTACTACACTCAGCGTGGTGCCAAGGACGACGATTGGGAAATCACCTCGAACAACCTAGAGATTCCCATTCTGATCAAGTATGGTCTGAAGGCTACTGATGAGATTGCCCTGCTGCCTTTCTTCGGCCCTTGGTTCTCGTATGCTGTCAGTTCTGACAAGAAGGATAAGAGAAGCAAGGCTGATATGGATGCCGGCAAGAACGAACTGCATCGCCTGAATCGTAGAAACATGGGCTTCAAACTGGGTTGCGGTGCTGAGTATAACAAGCTGTATCTAGAAGTAGGTTATCAGTTTGGTGTCACGAATTTCCTCGACAGCGACGATTTTACCGCTCACAACAATGCTTTGTTCCTGAACGTTGGTCTGAACTTCTAAACAAAATTAATCCCCGCCCAATCTCTGAGCGGGGATTATTGTATCCTTACGGTTCGCACAAAGCTGTGCAGACCTTATCCTGAAACGTTCGTCCGCTAGCGTTTCGCAGTACCCCTTGATTGATGATGGCGAAAGCCAGTTGGTGACCGTTGGCTGCGGTGCAGTAGCCTGCGAGCGACGAGATGCCTGTCAGCGTGCCCGTCTTCGCCCTCACATTGCCGTTGGTGAAAGCACCTTTCATGCGCTTCTCGAGTGTGCCGTCGACACCTGCGATGGGCAGGGCGGGATAGAGGTGGCCGTAGACATTCTGGTTGTGATAGGCATAGCGCAGCAGACTGACCATGAGTTCAGCAGAGACATAGTTGTAGAGCGAGAGTCCGCTACCGTCGGCAAACTTGTAGTCGCCAGGCGTGAGTCCGATGCGGGTGACAAGTTTATTGATCCACTGACGTGCGTGAGTGGCTGAGGCGTTCTTGATGCCGCCAGCGGCCGCTAGCTGATAGAGCACCGACTCGGCATAGAGGTTGTCGCTCTCCTTGAGCATGCGAATCAGCACTTGGTCTAAAGAGTGGAAACGCGAGCAGAGATGGATGAGCGGACGGTTCTTGGTCTTGTTGTTGGCGATTGCCTCCTCGTTGTCGACCACGACGACCCCAACATCATTGAGTTCCTGGCGGAAGCGCTCCATAAACATATCTTTCTTTCCGATGAGCAAGGGCGTGAGCGATGGGTTGTCGTCGTCCCAACACCAGCCTTCGCCCAGACGTGTGTCGTCTTTCATCGAGGTGTCAGCAATCAGGCGTCCGCAGATGGTGTCGATGCCCATTTTCTGGATGCTCTCAACAAAGGCCAGCATGTCGTCGTTGTTGAAACGGGGATCCATGCCGCCCACGCAGTAGAGGTTACCTCTGAGAATGTTGCGCTCGATGAGGCCTGTATAATATAAAGAGGTACGGAACTGGTAACCGCCGCCTAGTTTGTCGATGGCTGTGATGGCCGTTACGAGTTTCATAGTCGAGGCTGGTCGCAGCGTCTGGCGCTCACCCTGTTTGTAGATGACGGAGTCGGCTGTGAGGTCGTAGACCATCAATCCGAGCTGCGTCTTCTTCAGCAAGGGCTCGTTCATGAGGCTGTCGAGGCGTGCAGACACGTTCTCTGGCCATTGCAGTTGTGGGGCAATGGTATCAGAGATGATGGTGTCGCTGACAATGATAGGAAGAGTGTCCTGGGCTCTGGACTCATTAAGAACCGTCCCCAATGAGCTCCACAAAAATGCGGTGATAAACAGTAATTTCTTCATATTCTTCGGCAAAATTACAAAATTATTATCAATTATCAATTGTCAATTATCAATTATTTTGTATCTTTGCAGCAGATTATTGATTTTTGCTTATGTTATACAAGTACGACTTCCTGATTATCGGTGCTGGCGTGGCCGGAATGAGTTACGCCTTGAAGGTGGCACGTGCCAAGAAAGGCAAGGTGTGTATGATCTGTAAGACCTCGCTCGACGAGGCTAATACCTCGTTTGCCCAAGGTGGTGTGGCGAGTGTGACGAACATGAAATTGGATACCTTCGACAAGCATATTGCCGATACTATCATCGCAGGCGATTATATCTCCGATCGCAAGGCCGTAGAACAGGTGGTACGTCAGGCACCTTCGCAGATCCAGGAACTGGTGCAGTGGGGTGTGAACTTCGACAAGAAGGAAGACGGCTCGTTCGACCTGCATCGTGAGGGCGGACATTCGGAGTTTCGTATTCTTCACCATGCCGACGATACGGGTGCTGAGATTCAGCGCGGACTGATGGAAGCTGTGCGAGCCTGTCCTGACATCGAGGTAAAGGAGGATCACTTCGCTGTGGAAATCATCACGCAGCACCATTTGGGTGTGCGCGTTACGCGACGGTCGCCTAATATCCAGTGCTATGGCGCTTATGTGCTGAATCCCAAGACACAGAAAGTGGATACCTATCTCTCGAAGATCACCGTGATGTGTACGGGCGGTTGCGGTGCTGTCTATCTGACGACCTCGAACCCTGTGATTGCGACGGGCGACGGTATTGCTATGGTGTATCGTGCCAAGGGTACGGTGGCTGATATGGAGTTTGTGCAGTTCCATCCGACGGTGCTTCACAACCCCAAGGAGACACATCCTGCCTACCTTATCACTGAAGCAATGCGCGGCTATGGTGGTATTCTGAAACTGCCTAATGGCGAGGAGTTTATGCAGAAATACGACGAGCGGTTATCATTGGCACCGCGTGACATTGTGGCCCGTGCAATCGATAAGGAAATGAAGATTCATGGTCTCGACCACGTGTGTCTCGACGTCACGCACAAAGATCCCGAAGAAACCCGTCGCCACTTCCCCAATATCTATCAGAAATGCCTCTCTATCGGCATTGATATCACCACCGACTATATTCCCGTCAGACCCGCTGCCCACTATATGTGCGGTGGCATCAAGGTGGATATCAACGGACAGAGCAGCATCGAGCGCCTTTATGCCCTCGGTGAGTGTTCCTGCACAGGTTTGCATGGCGGTAACCGACTGGCTTCGAACTCGCTCATTGAAGCGGTTGTCTATGCCGATGCTGCTGCGAAGGATTCGCTGGCACATGTTGATCTGTATGACTATAATGAAAAGGTGCCGAAGTGGAATGACGAGGGTACGATGACCAACGAGGAGAAGGTGCTGATAACACAGTCGGTGAAGGAGGTGAATCAGATTATGTCGAACTACGTGGGTATTGTGCGTTCCGACCTTCGACTGCATCGCGCATGGGATCGTTTGGATATGCTCTACGAGGAGACGGAGCGCTTGTTTAAGCGTGTCAAGGCTTCGAAGGATATTTGCGAACTGCGTAATATGATTAATGTGGGTTATCTCATCACCCGATGGGCCCTCGAGCGGAAGGAGTGTCGTGGCCTTCACTATACCATAGACTATCCCGTACACGCTTATGATAAGAAATAAAAAATCCCCGCTCAACCGAGCGGGGATTTAAATTGTTTAGTAGGTCATCTTCGGTTCAAGTTCCTTAGCCTGATCAATCATTTTCTGGATTTCGCTGACAGCAGGCACACGACCGCAGATATGGAACTCGGCGTTGATTTCCTCGAGTTTGGGCTGCAGGTTCTCGGCTACGCGATGACGGAACTCCTTGACGGTGTCGACACCAGCTTTCTCTAAGAGCTCAGAGAACTGTGGACCTACGCCGTTGATGCGGAAGAGGTCGGCATGGTTGGTCCAACGGAGGATCAGCTTCTCGCTGATGCCCGTAGCATCGGCCAATTCCTTGCGGCCCTTGGGTGCTGCACACTTCTCGAGCAGTTCACTTACTTTGTTGATACCAGCGGCAACCAGCTTCTCAGCATAAACGTCGCCTACACCTTCGATGTCGATAATCTTGTAATCCATAATCTGTTGGTTTAAAATGTTTATAAGTTTGTGAGATAATAACTTTTATGCTGCAAATATAGATAAAATATCTGATAAATGCAATTATTTGGCCGTTTTTTTGTATTTTTGCATCAAAATCAGAGATGATACATATCTATTTGAGTCAGGATATATGGGGCTTTGACCTCGATGCCGCCCTTGGGAAGATCTCCGGGCAGCGGCGTGAGCAGGCCGTCAAGTTCAAACATGAACTGGGACAGCGGCTCTGCGTGCTAGCCTATCAGTTGCTGAAACAAGGTCTGAGTGAGGTGTATGGTATCGAGGAGAATCCGGTTTTCGAATACAATGAGCATGGGAAGCCTTCGATTATCGGACATCCGGAGATTTGTTTCAACCTGAGCCATTGCAAGGAGGCTGCCATCTGCGCCATCAGCGATCAGCCAGTAGGGGTAGATGTGGAATCGGTGCGCTCTTTCAACGAAAGTCTGGTACGTTATACGATGAATGAGGATGAGATTCGACAGATTGAATCGTCTGAGGATCAGGCTGTCTCCTTTATCCGTCTGTGGACGATGAAAGAGTCAGCAATGAAATTGATAGGCACAGGTATCAGCAATGACATGAAACATGTTTTACAGCAGGAAGGACTCAATTTTGAGACGTTTGTCGATGCTCAGAGCCGTTTTGTCTACTCAATATGTCGTTTTATTGTTAAAAACTGAAAAAAGAGAGCAGATTGTTTGTTGGTTTGTATTTTTTTGTGTACCTTTGCACGCGAATTAGTTAGACCATTAAAAATTTTGATTAGGTGAAGCGTTTAGTAAAGTCATTGTTGATTGGATTACCTTTTGTGGCATCCTGTGTTTTTTCTAGTTGTCAAGGCTCTCAAACAAAGGCTACAGATAGCAGTAATTCTGATTCTATCCAGATTCTCGGTACTGACTCAACGTTGGTGTCGGATACGCTGCAGTCAGAAGTATCGGCTATGTTGGAGCGTGGTGTGGTGTTGGAGCGTGTCCAGACCATCTACTCGCTTATCAAACAGGAATGTACCTATTTGGGTGGCTCTACCGATACTGATTTGCTCGACAAGGCTTTCTGCACAAAATCATGGAACCAGCTGCTGATGGCTGTACGTCGTCAGGAGTATCTTACCAATACGCTTTTCTTTGAGGTGAACCATTGGACGATGTCGCACGACTCAGACCTTGTGAGCTTCGAGGAGTTCGAGGTCAGAAACATGGTCTTCACAGATGATGAAAAGCGTGCTCAGGTCGACTTCACCGTATATGAAGAGAATTCATATATACCAGCCCGTATTGAGCTGGTATATGAGGATGGTCAGTGGAAGATCGACAATTTCTATCATCTGAAGTATATGTTCAACCTGCGTGAGCGTATGTGGGAATATCTGGATGGCAACCAGATGGCCTATCTTCTCTAATCAGATTTCTTTATTATTTTACGAGATTGCCCAGGATGTCGCGTGTCAGTTCCTTTGTAATGGAACGTGTAGCGGCGCTGGTGGCATTCTTCACTACACGACCTGTGGCAGAGGTCTTCGACTTTGTCTTCTTGCCTGTAACTTTATCGCTGACATAGGTGCCAAGGATGGTGGCTAAGGTCGAGGTGATGGCAGTAAGTACAGCCTTCCATACCTTGCTCATCATGCCTGGCTTCTTCTTTTCTGCCTTTCCCTCTGCCGGCTTGGGGATATCAATCTCCGTTTCTTGTTTTTCTGCTTCGGCCAGTTGTCTTTCAGCATCGGCAATAAGCATCTCGAAAGCACTGTCGCGCTCCTTGGCTTCGTCGTATTTGCCGTAGATGAGGCTCTGCTTGATAATGTCCAGACGTTGACCCTCGGTGATGGCTCCGATCTGCGACAACGGGAATAGAATCTTGGCGCGCTCCACCATGCTGGGAGCACCTTTCTCGTCGAGGAAACTCACTAGGGCCTCACCGGTCTCGAGGTTCATGATGGCCTCGTCGGTCTTGAACGCTGGGTTGGGACGGAAAGTATCTGCAGCGGTCTTAACGGCCTTCTGGTCTTTCGGTGTATAGGCGCGAAGGGCGTGCTGCACGCGGTTGCCTAATTGGCCGAGGATATTCTCTGGAATGTCTGTCGGACTTTGGGTAATGAAGTAGATACCTACGCCCTTTGAACGGATAAGGCGGATGACTTGTTCAATTTTGTCAAGTAGAGCCTTGCTGGTATCAGTGAAAAGCATGTGAGCTTCATCGAAGAAGAACACAAGCTTCGGTTGTGGCAGGTCGCCTACTTCAGGCAGGGTGGAGTAGAGCTCGCTCATCAGCCACAGCAGGAAGGTGGAGTAGAGTTTGGGCTGCATCATCAGTTTATCAGCAGCCAGCACGTTCATGATACCCTTTCCGCCTTCAGTCTGCAGCAGATCGTAGATATCGAATGAGGGTAGGCCAAAGAATTTGTCGGCTCCCTGAGCCTCCAGCTGCAACAGCGAGCGCTGGATGGCGCCGATGGTGGCGGAGGTGATATTGCCGTATTTTGTGGTATACTCCTTAGCATGCTGCGATACCCAGTCGAGCATGGAACGTAGATCCTTCAAATCGTCGAGTAGCAGTCCACGCTCGTCGGCGATGCGGAACACAATGTTCAATACGCCGTCCTGTGTCTCGTTGAGTTGCAGCAGACGGGAGAGCAATTGGGGACCCATCTGTGAGATCGTAGCACGCATGGGGTGACCTTGCTCGCCAAAGACATCAAAGAAACGAACGGGGCAGGCCTGGAACTCAGGGTTCTCGATGCCGAATTCGGGCAGGCGTTTCTCAATGAAACCACTCATCTTTCCCACCTGAGAGATACCAGAGAGGTCACCTTTCATGTCGGCCATGAAGCAGGGTACACCTGCCTGACAGAATGTTTCGGCCATCACCTGGAGGGTGACGGTCTTTCCTGTACCTGTGGCTCCCGCAATGAGTCCGTGACGGTTTGCCATCTTACTTGTAATGCTGAGTGCGCCGTTAGCACAATGGGCGATATAAAGCCCTCTTTCCTTGTCGAGCATATTTTTTAGTTTTAAGTTCTGCAAAAAAGGCCCCCTCATCGGGAGCCTTATGTTGATTAGTTGTATTTCAGAATCTGTCCCGGCATCAGTCGGATATTCTTGCCTATATGGTTTAGTTTACATAAGGCATCCACTGTCATACCGCGTTTGCGGGCAATAGCCTGAAGGGTTTCGCCCTTCTTTACCTTGTGGAAATGAACGTCTGATGTAAATGAAGCCTCTGGAGCGGCAATAGCCATCTCTTCGTCATCGTCAGGTTCTGTGTCGAAACGACTGAGTTCGCTACCGCTGGCACCACGCAGACGGGTGGCAAGTGCAGACTCGCTGGCATACTTCTTACGATTATAAGTATAGAAGTCGCCTGTAACGTCTTGTGCGCGGAAGTCGAACAGCAGAGCTGGGTTCAGGGCAACACCACAAAGACGGGTCTCGAAGTGCAAGTGTGAACCAGTACTACGTCCGGTATTACCTCCCAAACCGATAGGATCACCAGCCTTTACCTCCTGGTCTTCACGAACCAGCTGCTTAGACATGTGAGCATAATAGGTCTCCAATCCATTATAGTGACGGATGACGACGTACTTACCATAGCCCTTGGCCTCATACTTCACGATGCGCACCTTGCCTGAGAAAGCTGCACGGATAGTGTCACCAACATACACTTTGATGTCGAGTCCTTTATGCTGGCGTCCCCAACGGGCACCGAAGTTCGAAGTGATAACGCGACTTGGGGTCGGCATACAGAAGCCGCGCAAGTCGATGGTTGCCGTTTCGGGCAATGTGGATTCTGCGTTATGATAATGGGTCATTTCCGTATCCCACTCGTCATAGAGGTCGGCAGCGGGATTCTCGAGCATCTCCTGATAAATCAACTGGTGGAGTGCTACGGAATCAACCTTCTTCATTTTCTTGTCTACGGGAGCCTGACGTGCTAACAGATCCTGACCATTCATGGGAAGGGTTGCAAACGACATCAGTGCTATTATAAATGCTTTATTAAGATTCTTCAAATTCATTTCTTTAGTTGGGTTTTGATTGCTTGGTGCAAAAAATACGTTGCAAAGGTAATAAATACTTTCCGTAAATCCAAAGATATGTGTGTACGTTAACAAAGTTTTGGAATGTTTTAACACTTAATGGCTTAGGAGATAGCAGCCCAGTTGATGTTTGTCTTGCGTAGTTCCTTGAGTCTGCGCCATAAGATGGCATATTTGTCGGAAATGCAGGTGGGATCTTCCTCTATGATGGGCTGAGCCGTCTCACGAGCCATCTGAACAAGTTGACCGTCGCGTGCAATGTCGGCAATTTTCAAATCAAAAGCCATACCGCTCTGTTGGGTTCCTTCAAGATCGCCAGGTCCGCGCAACTTCAAATCGGCTTCCGCAATACGGAAACCATCGTTGGTGTCGCACATAATATCAATGCGTTTGCGTGTGTCTTCACTTAGCTTATAGGGGGTGACGAGGATACAGAAACTCTGGTCGGCACCGCGTCCAACGCGCCCTCTGAGCTGGTGCAACTGCGAGAGACCGAAACGCTGGGCTTCGAGAATTACCATCACGGAAGCATTGGGCACATTGACACCTACTTCGATTACGGTGGTAGCCACAAGGATTTGTGTCTCGCCCTTGACGAACTTCTGCATCTCCTCTTCCTTGTCCTTGGGCTTCATCTTGCCGTGAACCTTACTCAGCCGGAATTCAGGGAAGGCTTGTTTAAGGACTTCGAAGCCGTCTTCAAGATTTTTCAGGTCTGATTTCTCGCTCTCTTCAATGAGGGGGAAGACGATATACACCTGCCGACCCTCGCGTATCTGCTGACGGATGCCGTCGTAGAGTGAGGTCATACGGGTGTCGAAGACATGCGTGGTTCTCACAGGCTTGCGACCAGGTGGCAACTGGTCAATGATGCTCACATCGAGGTCGCCGTAAAGGGTCATTGCGAGGGTGCGTGGTATAGGGGTAGCCGTCATCACGAGAACATGGGGAGGATTGGTGCTCTTGCTCCAGAGTTTCGCACGCTGGGCGACACCAAAGCGGTGCTGTTCATCAACGACGACAAAGCCGAGGCGGGCAAACTGTACGGTATCCTCGATGACGGCATGGGTACCTACAAGGATGTGGATAGTACCGTCCAGCAGACCTTCGAGTACTTCCTCACGGCGCTTGCCTTTCACAATACCTGTCAGCAAGGCGACTCGCAGGTCCATACCTTTCAGGAATTCCATGATGGTGGCCAAATGCTGCTCGGCGAGAATTTCAGTGGGTGCCATGATACAGGCCTGATAGCCGTTATCTATGGCGATGAGCATAGACATCAGCGCCACAAGGGTCTTGCCAGAACCCACATCGCCTTGCAGCAGACGGTTCATCTGGCGTCCAGAACCTACGTCGACGCGAATTTCCCTGATGACACGCTTCTGGGCCTCTGTCAGAGGGAAGGGCAGATTGTTGCGATAGAAGGAATTAAATACTTCACCGACCTGTGAGAATACATAGCCCCGATATTTCCTGCGCTGGTCGCTGGCATACCTGAGGATATTCAATTGGATATAGAAGAGCTCCTCGAATTTCAGCCGTACTCTTGCGCGCTCCAGATCTTTAGTGTTTTGCGGATAGTGCACAGTGCGTAAGGCCTCGTCGCGTCCCATCAGATGGCGTTCGGCGATGAGGAATTCTGGTAGTGTCTCAGGTAATGGAGGAAGCTTTTCGACGAGCGTCTTGGTCAGTCGTTCGATGGCCCTTGAGTTCAGACCGCTTTTCTTCATTTTCTCCGAAGTGTTGTAATAGGGCTGCAGTCCCATTGTCGAGAGGTCTAACTTTGCAGCGTCGTCGAGGTCGGGATGGGTGAAGTTGATGCGGTTGTTGAAAACGGTCGGCTTTCCGAATACCAAGTACTCGGTGCCGATTCTGTAAGTTTGTTTGGCGTATTTACCACCATTAAACCACGTGAGGTCGGCGATGGCTGTTCCATCTGTAAAGTGGGCAACGACACGCTCCTTTCGAGGACCCATGGGAAAGGTCTCGAAACTGAGAATATGACCGACGACCTGCACAAAGGGCATTTCGCCCGTCAGTTCGTGAATCTTATAGACCTTCGAGCGGTCCACGTATTTATAAGGATAGTATTCGAGCAGGTCACCATAGGTCTCAATGCCGAGTTCGTTGCTCAGCATCTTCTTGCGGTTAGGCCCTACGCCTGGCAAGTATTTGATGTCCTGACTCAGTATATCCATTTATATCAATACTTCTGCTATCTTCATATCATAAGGTGTGGTGATCTTGATGTTCTCGCGATTGCCCTCGACGAGGGTGATCTGGTGACCGAAACTCTCAACAACGGAGGCGTCATCAGTAAAGCCGTCATTATATGGTTGGCGATTCGCCGCTTTCAGCAGTTGGATATCGAAGGTCTGTGGCGTCTGCACGAGACGGTAGTCGCCACGCGGAACTGTAACAGAGCCTTCTCCTTCTATATGGCGCACCGTCTCCACAACGGGAATCACAGGGATGACAGCCTTTGCAGTACGGGCTGCTTCGTAGCAGTTGCGGATGACCTCGACGCTTGGGAAAGGACGCACGCCGTCATGCACACCTACGACACCTTCGACATCATCAGGGATAAGGGCAAGTCCATTCTGTACAGAGTGGAAGCGCGTCTGTCCGCCGTTAGCCAACTGATACTTTACCTTAAAGTGATATTGTTCGCAGAGCTGTCGCCAATAATCCTGCTGGGCTATAGGTAGCACAAGGATAATCTGCAGTTTCTCAGAATAATCCCTGAACCGCTCGAGTGTGCGCATTAAAATCGGCTTCCCGCCAATCGGCAAGAACTGCTTCGGAATATCACTCCCCATGCGCAGACCCTTGCCTCCTGCCACAATAATGATATAATCCATTAGGCCATTAAGTGCTTGAAACGCATACCTTCTGCGATTTGGTCAGAGGTCTTTTTGTCAACGATCTGAGAGAGCAGTTCGTAAGCATAAGGGAAAGCAGCAGCAGGTCCCTCACCAGTGGTGACATTGCCATCGACGGTGACTAGGTCGCCTGTATAGGTGGCGCCTGCCTCTTTCAGGGCTTTCTCGAAACCAGGATAACAGGTAGCTTTCTTGCCATCGAGCACACCAAGTTGGGCCAGAACCACTGCGGGAGCAGCACAGATGGCTGCCACTTTCTTGCCAGCTGCAAACTGGTTCATGACCACCTTGCAAACACCTTCATGCTCGAAGAGGTTGCTGGCACCAGGCATACCACCTGGCAGCATAATCAGATCTGCATCAGCGTAATCACTCTGCTCAAACTGGATGTCCGCCTCGATGTTCACACCATGAGCCGACTCTACGAGCGGAAACTCCGTAGTGCTCACCGTTACAACATCCACACCACCACGACGCAGTACATCAATGGGAATCAGGGCCTCGACATCCTCGAAGCCGTCAGCTAAGAATACATAAACTTTTGCCATATCTTTTTTAATTATTTGGGTTTCTGACCGCAAATATACGAAAAAAATCACAATGCACAATGCAGAATTCACAATTATTTCGTAACTTTGCCACCAAAAGCAAGAATTATGGCACAAGGCAAACTCAGATTCGCTCTTTTCGGCAATATCTATCAAAGTAAGAAATCGGCCAGCATCCAGGAGGTACTCTCGAGCATCAGCCGTCATGAGGCCGAGCTGTATGTCGATATGGAATACTATTATTTCCTGAAAGACAACCAACGGCTCGACATCAAGGCCACCAAACTGTTTACCGATGATGACTTCGATGCCGATTTCGTCATTTCGATGGGGGGCGACGGTACGTTCCTCAAGGCTGCCAGTAGGGTGGGAGCGAAGAGCATTCCTATTCTTGGTGTCAATATGGGGCGTCTGGGTTTCCTGGCAGACATCAGTCCTGATCAGTTCGCGCCTACGCTCGATGCCCTTTATCGCGATGATTATTACCTAGAGTCACGAGCCTTGATTCAGGTGGAGACGGATGGTGCATCGCTCGGCACCTACAATTGTGCCCTCAACGATGTGGCCATCTTGAAGCGTGATACGGCTTCGATGATCAGCATTCGCGCCTGTATCAACGGTCAGTATCTGCATACCTATCAGGCTGATGGTCTGGTGATTTCCACGCCTACTGGCTCTACGGCTTATTCTCTCTCTAATGGCGGACCTATCATTGTGCCTGGTACGAAAGTGTTCTCGATGACGGCCGTTGCTCCTCATTCACTCAATGTCCGACCTTTCGTGCTGCCTGATTCTGCTGTCATCGACCTCGAGGTAGAGAGTCGAAGCCATAATTTCCTGGTGGCTATCGACGGACGTTCTGAGAAATGCGCTGAGGGTACGAAACTCACCCTTCGTCGTGCACCTTACGACATCAAGGTGGTGAAGCGGAGCGATCATCGCTATTTCGACTCCCTCCGCGAGAAAATGATGTGGGGTGCTGACACGCGTTAAGTCTCTCTTCTTCACCAACCTTCAATTATAATAAGGTTCGCGCGAGGCACTAATCCTTAAATAACGTTAAGAAACTGAAGATTTCCGTCCAAAAGTTTGGAGGGAAAGCAAAATACTTCTACTTTTGCAGTGTACTATTAAAGTGGTACACTATTACAGAAGATTTATCAACTAATATTTTGCATTATGATAGAGGTAAAAAACATCAGTTTTAAGTATGCAGGTCAGAAGGATCTGGTATTCGATGATTTCAGTCTGGAGCTGAAACAGGATAACATCTACGGTTTGCTGGGCAAGAACGGAACAGGCAAATCTACTCTGCTTTATCTGATCAGTGGATTGTTGCGCCCCAAGGCGGGTAGTGTCAGATTCGATGGCGTCGAGACTAAACTCCGCAAGCCTGAAACGCTTCAGGAGATTTTCATCGTGCCTGAGGAGTTCGACCTGCCCTCTATGTCGCTCGAGCAGTATGTGAAGATCAACCAGCCTTTCTATCCCCTCTTCAGTTCTCAGGTGCTGGAGGCTTGTCTGCAGGATTTCGAACTCACGACCGACATCAAGCTCAACGCCCTCTCGATGGGACAGAAGAAGAAGGTGTTTATGGCCTTCGCTCTGGCTACCAATACAAAAGTGATGCTGATGGACGAGCCCACCAACGGTCTCGATATTCCCTCGAAGAGTCAGTTCCGCAAGGTCGTAGCGCAGTATATGAGCGGCGACCGCACGCTGATCATCTCCACCCATCAGGTGCATGATGTGGAGGCGCTCTTAGACCACATCCTGATCCTCTCGCCTCAGAAGCTGTTGCTCAATGCCTCAGTAGCAGAGATTCAGGAAAAGTATACCTTCGAGTATCGTACGCCAGATGATATGGCTGATGCACTTTATGCTGAGCCTTCGCTGCAAGGTAATGCTGTGATCGCACCTCGTAAGGAGGGTAGTGCTGAGACGCAGGTGAACCTCGAACTGTTGTTCAATGCCGTGAACGAAGGAAAGATCTAAAAGCGTCACGATTATGATACAGTTTGATTTCAATAGATTCGGAAAGCTGGCGAAGTGGTCGCTGACCAACGACAAGGGCTTTTATCTGAAGCAAGTTCTTCAGGTATTCGCGGCCTTTGCGTTGATATTCCTTTACTTCACCACATCATACTTCTCTTTCCGTGTACATGGCACTGAGCAGAATTTTATCCCCTGCTGCGTTTCCGTACTGGTGAT
>JAEEGI010006294.1_pt1 | contig 26866 bp, 25 predicted proteins | sample 8958751 | NCBI WGS metagenome assembly JAEEGI01 (sample SAMN16246545, study PRJNA631951) | gut metagenome | biome: gut microbiome; feature: rumen; material: KS-attached | host: Bos | place: Iran: Karaj | collected 2018-10 | reverse complement strand
ATGCAAGGGCGATTGCAGTCGCTTGATATGCGCCGGTCTCTCCACCGAAGGAAGGGCATAAAACGATCAGGATCGGGACCATTACGGTTGCCGCAGACAGGCCGGCAAGCCCGGTTCCAACGCCTGTAGTATCCTATACTGTAACCATGAAGCAAAAATAAAAAATACCTGTCCACAGGGGTGCCGCATAAGAGCGGTATGATGTTTTCAGGAGGTGCCAGCATGAGCAAAGTGATATTATTCGGGTTAACTGAAGAAGAAATAAGTATAATAGAAGACAGCGGACTGCGCTGTGATTGGATGATTTGTGACGTTTATCAGGACGTGATCGCGCATTATGCGGACCTTACGGTGATCAATCCTGATGCCCTTGATCATGAGGGGCGTATCTGTCTTACGAACTATTTTAAGGAAATTGATCCGGTTGATGAAAAGGTGATCCTGACGTCTGAAGATCCGGCATTCAATGGAATCTCGTTTGTAGAAGCGATCCCGGATCTGTTTGAATATCCGGACTCCATTCCGGTGATCCTTATGAGGAATCTGAAAAAGACCCGGCGGGATGTGGATTATTCCAGAAGGATAATGCTGGCAATAAAAATACTGCATCTGATCAGACGCAATCCGGGGATCACTTCCAGAAAGCTTTCAGAGATGGTGGAAGGTGTCAGCATCCGCAGTGTAAAAAGATACATCCGCAGTCTGCAGGCGGCAGGAATACTGATCGATTACCAGGACAAGGGATGGGTATGCGAGATGGATCCGGGAGAAATACTTTAAAGGAGGAGTTTTTGATGAGCTTAACGGTTGAGATCCTCAGATATCTGTGTTCCCGGTATGAAACTGCAACAGGAAGACCGATGATCTCCGACAGCAGCATGAAGTCCCCGCAGGCGGAATTCTATTTTCAGAGGCTGGAAGATAACCTGATCGAGGCGATGTGCGAAGAAACTGAAAAAGCCTACCGGTCAGGAGACGGAAATGAACTGGAAGAAAAGATGCGCGCTTTGCGTTCATCATCCGCGATGACTTATAACCTGCTGGGCAACGGAACGGTTGAAGTTAAAGATGACAGTCCGTTCTTTGTTCCCGGGAGATATGCGGTTTCCTATGAAGAACAGCTTGCAACAATAAAGAGGAATCCGCACAAAGCAAACCTTGATGCATATCTGAAGGGTGAAAAACAGCTGATCTTCTGTGAGATGAAAATGACGGAATGGCTGTTCAACCGGCCCGGATATCTGCGGGAAAGCTATAAGCGGAAAGAATTGTACCTGCATCCTGAAATCTTTGATGCCGCTATGATGTGCCTGGAAGAGATCGTACTTCAGGAACCGTCGGATCATAAGACGTATTACAGCTCCCTGAAGCAGTATGATGGATTACAGATGTTCAAGCATCTGCTCGCCGTGTATAACTTTGCGGCGGAGTATAACGGCCGCATTCCGCAAAGCATCCGACTGGTCAACTGCGTATGGCATCTTCCCGAGTCAGCTGATATTTCCGAAACGGCAAGAAAGGAATATCAGCAGAAGGAAACAAAAGAACGTCAGGAATTTGAACGGTTCTACTCTTCCGCAAAACAGATGCGGGAAGCCTTTGCTGACCTGGGCATCGATTTTGATATTGTGCTGATGACTGCGAAGGAATTTTCAGACCAGTTTATCAGGACCATGGAGCAGAAAAAGTACCTCGCCAGATATTTCGAATGATCAATGCATCGCCTGCAAAGGAGGTCTAATGGACGAAGGATTTAATATTACGGATCAGATGATTCAGGAGCAGCATAGTAAGGCAGCCACGCTGGCAGGAGAAATAGAAAAACTGATCCTCGGGGAAGAAAAGGAGTCGTTTGATATAAACCAATATGTGTATATTGAGCACAGCATCAATTACTTTGATTTGGTAAAGCGTATCTTTGAGACTCGCCAGACGTTACGTCCACGGCTGAAAGTACCTTGCAGATATGAGATCTATGCAGTCATGAAAGCTTTGCTGATTTCCATCGGCGGTATGTCTGAACAGGAGATTCCGCCCGCGGATCCGGAAGACCGCTTTTATGATTATGACTGGATCATGGAGATGGCGTCCGTGTTCCATGAGCACTATAAGAAAACGGCCGCAAAAAACAATTGTGTGATAACGTAAATTGCAGAAGGCGACCAATTACATAGAGATCAAGAGGAACAAAGATGAAAAAGACCATGACCAGGGATGAACTGTTAAATGTCCGGCTTGTGCAGCAGGCTGAAGGTACGGAGTTTTACAGGATCCCCGCACTGAATTATACCGGAGTCTGTACAGACGGCGCTCCATATGGAGAGGTGATCGCTGAGTGGCTTTACGACAACTTTGAACGTGAAGATGACCTCAAACGGTTCCTGTTAAACGGTTCTGAAATGAAAGAGGAGAAAGAGTTTCCGGCGGCTGAAAGCGAGGAAAAGCTATGTATATCAGCTATAAGCCGCTATGGCATACACTGATCGATAAAGGCATGTCCAAGGAACAGCTCCGTCAGAAAGCCGGACTGACCACGAACATGATTGCCAATATGGGTAAAGAATAAAACATCAGTATGAGTACGCTGGCGAGGATCTGCGAGGCACTGGATTGCCAAATCACCGATGTGATCGCACTCGCCGCCTGGCGATCCTCCCGCCGTTGGAGGAAAGCATAATGAGGAAGGTAATAAAGCTAATCTGTAAGATCGCCGTGCTTTCGGTTGCAGCAGCCATGACACTGATCCAATGGATCCTCATCTTTTTGAACAGCATCTCCGGAGTGATCACCGGTATCCTGTCGGCCTCTTCTGCCTGGTCGGAATCGCCGGTCTGCTCTTCGGAATCATAACCGGTCCTGAATGTGTTAGGATGCTGATCATCGGATTTATCCTGTTTATCATCCCGCATATCGGGAACTGGATTACAGATAGGATCCTGTCGTTCCGATGCTGGCTGAGTGATTTTATCTGGTCTTGAACCGGAAAACTGAATACCTCTTACATATCTTTGGCCGTCTGTCCCTTTGTGGAGAGGCGGCTTTTGATATGGGACAAAACAACATTTTTATGAAAGGATGGTACAAACCATGAACGCACTGTTCAACATCGAAACCCTTACGGAAACCCAGAAGAACGCCCTCTTTGCCTTCGGAGAGAAAGACAAGACCGGGACCGGCTGCAATCTGATGATCGCCGCCAGCATGTGCGAAGGACAGCTTACCGGAGTCATCCTGATGAGCCTTGCGGATTTGATCGAGTCCGTTGGGATCACGGATGAAGAATTCGAGGGTCTCATCTATCAGATCCGGCTCGAAGCCGAGGAAATCATTATGAATATGGAGAAGGACTATCAGAGCATGACCGGGAAAAAGGCCGGCACTCTTCCCTGGCGTGAATTTGCCAGGAAGAAGATCCTGGCCGCCTTCGGAAATGATACCTGCGGTACTACCGCGGTCCGTCTCAACTATATCGAGTATGTGACGGTTGATCCGGATCTTAAGCAGATCGTCCATGACATGACTTCGCAGATTGCCTCAATGAACGTCTTTCACCCGGAGAAGTACCCGGAACTGCTGGCAGATGCACGGAAGGTGGATGAGCTTTGGAAGGTGAAGGTTGATGACCTGGGATACTTCACTGTAAAGCAGTAATCCCACTGTTATCAGGCCGAAGAAGGCAAATGTATCGAAGCCGCTGTTCTCTTTCAGAATGGCGGCTTCAGCTCTGTTTATAGTCCAGTAAAAGTCATTCACGTATCACCCAGATATGGTCAATTTATAGTTGACAATGACCATATTTGGATGATATAGTTTTTGCGTTAGTAGATTAATTTTCGGAAAAGAAATGACGAGGTATTCATAGTGGACAGCATTACACTTCTAATAAAAAATGAGATAAAAAAACAGTATAAAAGCGTCATGAAGTTTTCTGAAGCAAGTGGTATTCCTTATAGCACACTGTCAAACGCATTATCAAAAGGTGTTGGTGGAACATCGTATGATACCGTGGTAAAAATGTGTAGGCTTCTGAATATCAAGCAGGCATATGATAGTGATTTGGTATTGTTTAATAGTGAATTTCACGATTTTTACACAAAACTAACTCAACTTGATGATCAAGGGGTTCACACTGTATGTACGGTACTCAACGTAGAATATAGTCGGTGCGCTAAGGATGATTCTAGAACTGCGGTGAAAGCTTTTAACGGAATCGGCTATGCCAGCAATACAGAGGACGCTTTCGATCCAAAACGGATTCAGGAACTGATTAAGAAGGTTCAAGAAGATGGCTGATCAAAAGGCAAAGAAAGCCGCTTTAACAACTTTCACATTGCGAGTTGCAAAAGTGTTGCAAAAACTGATCGCCCAAATTATACAAGCCCGCAAACCCTTGAAAACAAAGGGCTTGCGGGCATTTGTCAGCCAAGGGTCATTATTCCCACTCCTCAAAACGATCTGCATTCTAAACAATTCTGCTTGTGCGTTTTGATTCGTAGTGATTCCTGTTGATACCAATTATCCTTCAAATCGGGTCTTCCGGACTTTTTGTTATCAAAAATTTATCAACTGCAAATTATCAACGGATTTTTTGTTGACTGTGCTACGCGTAACTTGCAGGTGAAATGGATTAGTTTAGGAGTTTTATGCTTAACTACGTTGTAGTATAACACTTCTTCCAGAATATTTCAAGTTTTGATAACCTTTATTGTGGCGTTATCATGATAACCTATTATTTGAACGACACAATGCAATATAAATGTTTAGGGGATGCTCCAATTTTGGGTAAGCTAATAATAATGCTTTTTACCAGAAAAAACCGTTGACTTTTCAACAGAAATAGGGCATAATGGGAACACATTGGAATAAAAGGTGGGGATAAGATGCTTGATAATCTAATTTCAATAGAGACACTGCTAAATAGCTTTGATATCGCAGAGCAAATACTTGACAAGCATGGGTCTGTTGTTATCATTGCGAACAATGAACCCATGTATATTTTGACTAGATTTCCCGGAAATGCTGACAGGCTTATTGTCGGTCCAGAGAATAGGGGTCCGGTGGATAATGAGCAACTAACGCGCCTTCTTAATGGCATAGGACAGCGCGTGTTCGTCACATATTTTTCAAATTTTATGAACAATGAAGACCCCACTGTGTTCTTGGCGAAAGAGGGCTTTAATCTGAATTCCATTCGCTCTCGGGCATCAAAGGCTCGTTCGATAATACGAAACGGCTGGATAGAGGAAGCTTTAACGTTGATTATCCACTCAGTAAGGACGGACTACGAAATTCGGAAGCAAGCTAAGTGCATACTTGCCTCGTTGCATGAGGACGGGCAGATATGAGGGCGATATTGACAGCTATCGAACACTGCACATTATTTTGTACATTCCGGTCTAAGCGGAAGGAGGGGTGAGTATGGAATCACAGGCGGCAAGATGCTTTAGGCACGCTCAATCTCTTTTCGCCGAATCTCGGCTAAAGGTCAGAGATTCTAAAAAAATTAATTGTGAACACCCGGATGCCGAACTGTTGGCTAGACAACTCTTAAACAAATACTACTCATAATTGTCTATGATATCACGTTACTGGCTTAAAATAAGTTTTCAAGAAACTTGTTCTTGTAGAAGCAGTATTCCCTTACTATATAGTATGCTTTCCGCCAGTGCAGGCATCGTTTGAATGCCCACACTGGCGTTCCTTATTTGTCAGCAGTATACCAGCTCGTGTTTCACGATTTCCTCGGCCTGATGCCGGATCATATTCATCTGCCCGACCCATTGCATCTGATCTTCTGCTTTGAGTTTTTCATCCACGCCATACTGCTTTGCAAGCTTCGGGATGATGATTTCCAGTCTGTTCCTTGCAGCCTCGTCGATCTCGGCGCAGTGGTCATAAAGCTTCTCGGATAAGACAAGCTCGTTGTACAGTACCGGGTGAAACTGCTGCAGGAATGCCTTGCGAAGCATCCCATAGTGACCGATGGGGCGATGCTTTTTGATTACGATGTTGGGAATCTGATAATCTCCGTTTCTTTGATTTTTGATATATTGTTATTTGTTTCGTGTCGGAATACTTTCTTGCCGCCTTCCGATTTGCCCGGGCGGGCAGGCTGAAATTAAGCATATTAGTTTAGCCTGTGACATCATTATACTAAACATATTTAGTTAAGTCAATGGGGTTTGCAGCAAAATATTAAACAAAATTATTTAGATTTATATTGACAATCTTAAACATATCTGCTATACTACGTGGTAAAGACGTCAATATAGGAGTGAAGCATTATGGCAATTGGTGAGCGTATCCATTATTTTCGGACAAAATTGGGTATGACCCAAAAATACTTGGGACAGATCATCGGCTTCCCGGAAAAGAGTGCTGACGTTCGTCTTGCACAGTATGAATCGGGAAGCCGTACCCCGAAGGCTGATCTGACTGCTGCGCTGGCGGAAAAGCTGGAGGTTTCGCCTTCTGCGCTGAACGTCCCGGACATTGACAGCTATACCGGACTGATGCACACGCTGTTTGCTTTAGAGGATATTTACGGTCTGAAAATCTCCGAGATTGATGGGGAAGTCTGCCTCAAGGTGGATAAACAGCACGGCAAGGACGCTGTGGAATTACATAAGATGCTCTGCGCGTGGCAGGAACAAGCGGCTAAACTGGCTTCCGGCGAGATCACCGAGGATGACTACGATCAGTGGCGTTACTTCTACCCGGAGTTTGATACCACACAGCGCTTTGTGAAAATACCCTCGCAGGGACTGAGTGATATGCTCGTTGATGAACTGAGCAAGGATAACGATTAAGCTCAAATAGACGCCAAAAAGGTCTTACCGATTTACAAAAAATCAGTAAGACCTTTTCTTTTTGCACTCATTCAACCTGCAAGCCATCCGTCAAAGGACGGACAAATTAAACAGGGCTGTTTAAGAGCGCGTTATCAAATTGTTATCAACAGGAGATTGCGATTCTTCAAAAAGTGCCTGTTTTCAAGGCTTTTCAGCCTCGAATATCCACTTTTTGCTTATTCCCACTCTATCGTCCCCGAGGGCTTGGGAGTCAGATCCCAAAGGACGCGGTTAACGCCCTTGACCTCGGAGGTGATGCGCTTGACGATGCGCTGCAGCAGGGGGAAGCTCAGCTCGGCGACCTCGGCCGTGACGGCGTCCACGGTGTTGACGGCGCGAATCACGACGGGCCAGTCGTAGGTACGCAGACCGTCGGTGATGCCGGTGGACTTGAAATCGGGAACAATGGTGAAATACTGCCATACCTTGCCCTCAAGACCCGCGGCGGCGAATTCCTCGCGCAGTATCGCGTCGGACTCGCGGACGGCCTCGAGGCGGTCCCGCGTTATGGCGCCCACGCAGCGCACACCGAGGCCGGGGCCGGGGAAGGGCTGACGGTATACCATTCCGTCGGGCAGGCCGAGTGCCTTGCCGACGACGCGGACCTCGTCCTTATACAGGAACTTCACGGGCTCGACGAGCTCGAAATCAAGCTCCCTGGGCAGCCCGCCGACATTGTGATGGCTCTTTACGGGGCCGGATTCGAGGATATCGGGATAGATGGTGCCCTGAGCGAGGAAATTGATGCCGTCGAGCTTTTTGGCCTCCTCGGCGAAAACGTCGATGAATTCCTTGCCGATGATCTTGCGCTTCGTCTCGGGGTCGGACACGCCGGCCAGCTTGTCCAGAAAGCGGTCCACCGCGTCCACATATATCAGATTGGCTCCGAGCTCTTCGCGGAAAACGCGGATGACCTGTTCGGGCTCGCCCTTGCGGAGCAGGCCGTGGTTGACGTGGACGCAGACGAGCTGCTTGCCTACGGCGCGGATGAGCAGCGCGGCGACGACGGAGGAGTCCACGCCGCCGCTGAGGGCCAGCAGGACCTTCTTGTCGCCTATCTGCGCGCGGAGCGCTGCGATCTGTTCGTTTATGAATGCTTCGGCCTGCGCGGGAGAAGTGATGCGCGCCATGGTCTCGGGACGGACATTGCTTGCCATAACGGTTCCCTCCGAAAATCTTTGATTTTGATGGGACAATTATACAGTCGTCCGACGCGATGTGCAAGAAAAACCGAACGCAGGCAAGCAAAAAACATGCCGCTCTCCGCAGCGCCGTGCTGTCGGAATTGCACAAATCGCCGCCGCGGCTCCGGCGGGCGTTTTTTAGCTTCGCGCCTATTGACAAAATACGAACGGTGGGATAAAATTTCGGTATTCTGACGGCAAAGCTTTCCGGGAATTGAATTCCTGCTTACTTTGTCGTTTTTTGTATTCCCCCTGTGCGCAGCAGAAAGGAACGGGCTTATGAACAATGTGAGCGAATTATTCGGTTCCATGGTGTTTTCCGACGCGGTGATGAAGGAGCGTCTGCCAAAGGAGACCTACCGCGCTCTGAAGGAATCCATCGTTATGGAAAAGTACCTTTCTCCCGAGGTGGCCAGCGTGATAGCCAGCGCCATGAAGGACTGGGCGATAGAGAAGGGCGCGACGCATTTCACGCATTGGTTCCAGCCGCTTACGGGCATAACCGCCGGAAAGCACGACGGCTTCATTTCTCCCGCGGAGAACGGAAAGGCCATAATGGAGTTTTCCGGAAAGGAGCTTTCCCAGGGCGAGCCCGACGCATCGAGCTTTCCCTCGGGCGGTCTGCGCGCGACCTTCGAGGCGAGGGGATACACGGCGTGGGACCCGAACTCATACGCGTTCGTGAAGGACGGCGTGCTTTACATACCCACGGCGTTCTGCTCATACGGCGGAGAGGCGCTGGATAAAAAAACGCCGCTGCTGCGGTCCATGGAGGCGCTCAACAGGCAGGCTCTGAGGATAGTGCGGCTGTTCGGCAATACGACGGCGACGAGGATACATCCCACCGTCGGCGCGGAGCAGGAATATTTCCTCATAGACCGTGAGGTATATAAAAAGCGCAGCGATCTTATTTATACCGGCAGGACGCTTTTCGGGCTCCTGCCGCCCAAGGGTCAGGAGATGGAGGACCATTACCTCGGCGCGATCAAGCCGAGAGTCGCCGCGTTCATGAACGATCTGAACGAGGAGCTGTGGAAGCTCGGCGTACCGGCAAAGACGGAGCACAACGAGGCCGCCCCCGGCCAGCATGAGCTTGCCTGCGTTTATGAGACGGCGAATATCTCCGCGGACCACAATCAGCTCGTCATGGAGGTCATGCGCACCACGGCCGAGAAGCACGGCATGGTATGCCTGCTGGCGGAAAAGCCCTTCCAGGGCGTGAACGGCAGCGGCAAGCACAATAACTGGTCCATGGCGACGGACGCCGGCGAAAATCTGCTCGAGCCGGGGGACACGCCTGCGGAGAACGCGCAGTTCATAACGATACTCTGCGCCGTGATCAAGGCCGTGGACGAATATCAGGATCTGCTGCGCATATCGGCGGCGGGAGCGGGCAACGACAGACGCCTCGGTTCGGGGGAAGCGCCCCCGGCGATACTGTCGGTATATCTCGGCGACGAGGTCAGCGCCATACTCGAATCCTTCGGGAGCGACACGGTGTATGAGCCGAGTCTCCGCAAGCAGTTCAAGGCGGGAGTGCATACCCTGCCGCGCTTTTCGAGAGACAGCACCGACCGCAACAGGACCTCGCCCTTCGCCTTCACCGGCAACAAGTTCGAGTTCCGCATGGTGGGCTCGGGAGCCTCGATAGCCGACGCGAACGTGATGATAAACACCGCCGTCGCCGAAGAGCTCAGACAGTTTGCCGACCGGCTGGAGAACGCCGGAGATTTCGAAGGCGAGCTGCACGGCATAATCCGCGAATGCGTCCGCGAGCACGGACGGATAATCTTCAACGGCAACGGCTACGGCAGCGCGTGGGTGGAGGAGGCGGAAAAGCGCGGACTTCTCAATCTGAAGACCACGCCGGACTGCCTGCCCTATCTCGTGCACGAAAAGAACATAAAGCTGTTTGCGGAGCACAGGGTGTTCAGCGAAACGGAGCTGCGCTCCAGGCTGGAGATAATCCTCGAGGGCTACTGCAAGCGCATGAACATCGAGGCACTGACGATGGTGGACATCACCGTGAAGGACATTCTGCCCGCCGTGGACGCCTATATACAGGCGCTTTCCGCCTCCGCCGACGCGAGGCTGCGCGTATGCCCCGATGCGGACTGCTCGTTCGAGCGGGAGGCGATAAGCGAGCTTTCGGGGCTGTCGGGCCGGGCCTTCACTCTGGCGAGGGCGCTTTCGGACGCCGCGGCCGAGGGGAAGGAAACGGCGTCGGTGGAAAAGCAGTCGGTATTCTTCAAGGAAAAGGTATCGGACATAATGAACGCCCTGCGCGAGACGGTGGACGCCATGGAGGCCCTTACGGCAAGGTCGTACTGGCCGCTCCCGTCCTACGGCGAGCTGATGTTCAGCGTCAGCTGAACGGCCGTGCGTTTCGGCGCGGCTCCGGACGCGCGCAGCGACTGATCGAAAGGAAAAACGAAAATGAGTCATCCCTACATCCCGGCCGGCTATAAGGCGCGGCTCAACGTATACGAAACGCAGAGAGCCATAGAATTCATCAAGCAGATATTCCCCAAAAACCTCAGCGCGGCGCTGAACCTCAAGCGCGTATCCGCGCCGCTGTTCGTGCGCTCCGACACCGGCCTGAACGACGACCTCAACGGGGTGGAAAGAGCCGTGGCCTTCGACGTTCCCGCCGTGGGAAACGCGGAATTCCAGGTCGTTCATTCCCTGGCGAAGTGGAAGCGCTGGGCGCTGAAAAAATATGATTTCTTCCCCGGCAAGGGCCTGTATACGGACATGAACGCCATACGCCGCGACGAGGAAGTGCTGGACAACATCCATTCGGTATACGTCGATCAGTGGGACTGGGAAAAGGTCATCACAGCGGAGGACAGGAACGTTGAATACCTTAAGGACACCGTAAGGCGCATCGTTTCGGCCATATCGGTGACCTGCGAGGAACTCAAATGGGAATTTCCGGCGCTTGAAACCCACCTGAGCAGCGACGTGACCTTCATTACCTCGCAGGAGCTGGAGGACATGTACCCTCGGCTCACTCCGTCTCAGCGGGAGTACGAATTCACCCGTACTCACGACGTGGCATTCATAATGCAGATAGGGAAGAAGCTGCGCTCCGGCGGCATGCACGACGGCCGCGCCCCGGATTATGACGACTGGGAGCTCAACGGCGACATCATTTACCGCAACAAGCTCCTTGACCGCCCCTTCGAGGTGTCCTCCATGGGCATCAGGGTGGACCCGGAGAGTCTTGTCAGGCAGCTTAAGGAGAGAGGCTGCGAAAGCAGACTGTCCCTGCCGTTCCATAAGGCGCTTGCCGCGGGAGAGCTGCCGCTGACGATAGGCGGCGGAATAGGGCAGTCGAGACTGTGCATGCTGCTGATGGGCTGCGCGCACATAGGCGAGGTCCAGTCCGGCGTATGGGACGAGGAGACGGTCGAGGACTGCCGCGCTGCCGGGATAACGCTGCTGTAAGGCGCGAAGAATAGTAAAGACGGTTTTGCCCCATATCAAACGATCTGCCGCCGCTCGGGAGAGCGGCGGCAGATCGTTTGCGCGCGTTATTGCCCGACGGGGGAGAGGTAGCGGGAACAGAACGGCTTGATTTTACCGCCGTCGTACACGTGCAGGCTGCAGCGGCGCAGGCGCTCGATGTTTAAATTCATCGCGTCCTGAAAAGCCATTGCAGACAGCGTGAGGCGCCGGGTGCGTATGCGCCGCAGGAAGATATCGAAATCCGTATCGGAGGAGGTGCTTTTTTCGCTTTCTTCGCCGTCGGCCCTTCGCCAGTGCTTCGCGACGTATTCGCGGTTCTCCTTAGCGCGGCTCCGCGAGAAGGGCGCGCGGGTGATCGAGGTCAGGGGAGACAGCTCCCCCGAGGGCTCGATGAGATAATCCGCGTGAAAGCCGCACAGCGGGTGATCGCAGCGGGAGGGCATGAAGCTGTCGGGGTCTATGCCGGCCTGATCGGAAATATCCCGCATGAGCCGGTCGAGCGTATAGCGTTCGCCGCCGCCGGGCATTTCGGGGTATCTGCCGAAATACGATACGGGCTGAAAATGCACTCCGCGCACGGCGGGGGACAGGGAAGCGGCGAGAGCGATGATCCTGCCGAGCTCGCCGTCGTTCACGCCGGGAACGACGGTGGGCACGAGAGTTACGCCGACGCGCAGCTCGCCGCAGACGCGGACGGCCTCGAGCTTGGTTTCGAGCAGGGGCGCGCCGCGGAGATATTCATATACCGAATTGTCCGTGCCGTCGAACTGCAGAAAAACTATATCAAGGCCCGCTTCGGCAAGGCGGGCGGCATAATCCGGGTCTTTGGCAAGGCGTATGCCGTTGGTGTTGAGCTGAACGAAGCTGCAGCCGGCGTCCTTTGCGTACCGCACAAGCCCGGGCAGATCGTCGCGCAGCGTCGGCTCGCCGCCGGAGAGCTGCAGCAGAGGACCGCCGCAGCGTTCGGCTATGTCGCGTATGGCAGCTCGGAGCTCGTCCGCGGAGGGCTGCGCGGCGCTTTCACCGCCGCGGGCAAAGCAGAAGCGGCAGCGGAGATCGCAGCGGGAGGTCACCTCGAGCAGAGCGCAGCAGGTCTCGGCCTCATGCTCTCCGCAAAGACCGCAGTCCCGCGGGCAGCCGACGCCGCCGCCGTCGGGCAGAGGCTCGCCGCCCCGCGTCCACAGCTCGAAGTCCATGAGCCCCTGCCATACCGTCACGGAAAATCCGCCGTGCTCGGGGCAACTCTTTTCCATCATCACAGCTCCGCCGCTGCCGCGCACGAGCGCGGCGGGAACGTTTTTCAGACAGACCGGACACACCGAACGGGTCCGGCGCAGTATGTTTTCCATTACCGCTCTCCTTCGTTTTCGCCGCCGCCGACGCTCCGCGCAAGCTCACGCAGCCGGGCGATAAGCTCCGCGTTGTCGGAAAGCATGTCGTATATGCCGTCCTCGGACAGCACTCCGCGTTTGAGATCGCGGGGCAGCAGGCCGGCTTCGTCCGCGGCGAGGTCTTCCTTCCACCCGTCGCCGGAATAGTATTCCTCCAGCGCCTTTATATCCTCCGCGGCGTCGATATATTCGCCGAGGGCGCTTTGCAGGGCGTTTATCGCCTCCAGCGAGCGATCAAGCCTTGCCTCCATTGCTTTTATGCGGTCGATGCGGTACATAGGGAACCTCCGGATGTGAATCGGTAATGGGAAATCCGTTTTTATAATACACGAAACGCGCCGTATTCTCAACTTTTTTGACAGGCCCTTGCCCTGCCGCGTGTGCGGGACCGGGATCGGACCGAAAGACGTTCGGCCGGCAGAAAACTCCGGAAAAGCAGCGCGGCGCTTGCCGGCGCCGCGCGTCATCACAGGAAAAAGCCTGCCCCTTCGCAAGTTCGCGAAAGGGCAGGCTTTATGGTTTTTCGGATCAAGCCGTAAAGGCCGGATATTACACGCAGGTGTAGCCGCCGTCGACGGCGATGGCCTGACCGGTAACGTAGCTGGACTCTTCGGCGCCGAGGAAGATCGCGGCGGAGTTGAGCTCGCCGGTCTTGCCGTAGCGGGCCATGGGGACGGACTGCTTCGCGAAATTCTGGAAGAATTCGGAGTCGAGGGTCTCGGTGGTCAGCTCGGTGTAGAAATAGCCCGGGCAGATGGCGTTGACGGTGATGCCGGCCTTGGCGAGCTCGGCGGCGGCGCCGCGGGTGAAGTTGACGACGGCGCCCTTGGTGGCGTGATAAGCGATGGTGGGGATGGCGGTGTTGCCGACGAGGCCGTAGATGGAAGCGATGTTGATGACGCGGCCGTAGGTCTGCTTTCCGGCCTCGATGTTCTTCTTCATGTAGCCGGCGAAGAGCTTGGTGACTTCGAATACGGAGGTGAGGTCAAGAGTGAGAGTGAATTCCCAGTCTTCCTTTTTATAATCGACCAGGGGCGTTCCGGTGCCTCTTTCGCCGCCGGCGTCGTTGATGATGACTTCAACGTGGCCGAACTTGGCGTTGATGGCGTCAAGCGCCTTGGTGATGGCTTCAGTGCTGGTAACGTCGCAGGCGACGGGCAGGACCTTGACGCCGTACTTCGCTTCCCATTCCCTGGCGCTGGCTTCCAGCCTGTCGGCTCTTCTGGCGAGCAGGACGAGGTCGGCGCCGCACTGGGCAAAGCCCTCAGCCATCTGCTTTCCGAGACCGGAAGACGCACCGGTAATGGCAACTACTTTTCCTTTGTAATCGAACATGGTTTTCCTCCTGAAAAATATAATAAAAAAGTTTAATTTCCATGCAGTCTTTACTATGATATAGTATTCCATAAAAACGCATTTCGGTCAATCGGCGTTTCCACGATTTTACAGTGTCTCCCGCGGGGATAATGTGTGAATTTCACAAAAGCGCAGCGAGCGAAAAGAAGCGCGTGCGGTCATGCCGAAGGGACGGGAGGCGGGGAGAACGTATGCGGTTGTCGTTTATGCGGTAGCTGTGATATAATGAACATATCATGTTCATTATATCGCGCATCTCGCCTCTCCGAGGCGAGGCGCTTAAATCCAAAGGCCGTGCCGCCTCAGGCGGCACATGGCCATATATCATGTCCGCAGGACATGATAATATATAATATGTGAAAACATAAGGATCGGATGCGGATAGGCTCCGCACGGTATGATATGAAGAATAAAAGATTGGACGCGCTGCGTTCTTTCCTGCAGGGCATAACGGACGCTAAGCTGACGGTGTACGCTTCGTCGGGAGCTTTTTTCCTGTTTTTGTCCATGTTCCCGATGGTGCTGCTGGCCTGCTCCTTTCTTCCGCTTACGGCGCTGACGCAGGATTATCTGACAAATTATCTCTCCGCGCTGCTTCCGGACATCGTAAGCGAGCTGATAGCCGCCATAGTGGACCAGGTATACGACAGCACCATCACCGCCATATCGCTGTCCGCGCTGCTGGTGCTGTGGTCGGCGAGCAAGGCGTTTTTGGGCCTGCTGAGGGGCATTAACGCGGTATGCGGCGTCGATACGCCGAAAAACTATTTCCGCCTGCGGGCAAGGTCCGGCGTGTGCGTGGCCCTGCTGATGATAGTCACGCTCATCACTCTGGTGCTGATAGTCTTCGAACACCGCATGCTCGGTATGCTGACGGAGGCCTGGCCGCCGGGGAATTTCATAAGGGAATTCGTCATCAATTTCAGATTTCTGATGATACTGATAATGCTGGCGCTCGTGTTCATGCTCGTATACAAATGGATGCCGTACAAACGCATGAGGGCGGTGCGCCAGATACCCGGCGCCGTCATCGCCGCCGCGCTGTGGATGCTCCTGTCGTGGTTTTTCTCGTTCTACGTCAGAAATTTCGGCAGTATAAGCATTTACGGCAGTCTTACCACCGTGATCCTTGCGATGTTCTGGATGTATTACAGCATGTTCATTATCCTTTTCGGGGCGTTCGTGAACGTAAGGCTCGAAAAGCGCCGGGAGGCAGAAAACTCCGCGGGCGGGACGGGCGAAGGGGAGAGCGCGCAGCCGTGATATAAATATACGAAATGAGGCTTTCATTTTCACGCCGTTCGTGCTACAATCATTACAGGCCTCGGACAGAGGCTTGAATATTGATAAAAAAATATGGAGGACTGAGACGTGGGTATCAAGGTCGGCATCAACGGCTTCGGGCGTATTGGCAGGCTTGCTCTCAGAGCGGGACTGAAAATGGATTCACTGGACTTTATTGCGGTGAACGACCATAAGCCGCCGAAGCAGTTGGCGTATCTTTTCAAGTTCGATTCCGTGCATGGGAAATACGGCGGAACGGTCGACTTTACGGATGACAGCCTTATCATCGACGGCAGGGAGATAAAGGTATTCAATTACGGTGATCCCGCGGAGATACCCTGGAAGAGCGTGGGCGTGGAATACGTGCTCGAATCGACCGGGAAATACACAAAAACGGAAGACGCGTCAAAGCATCTTGTCGGCGGCGCGAAAAAAGTGGTGGTATCCGCTCCGTCCAAGGACGCGCCCACTTTCGTTATGGGCGTGAACAACGAGCAGTACGACCCTTCGATGAAGATAGTTTCCAACGCCTCCTGCACCACGAACTGTCTTGCCCCGCTGGCTAAAATAATCAACGATAAATTCGGGATAGAGAACGGCGTGATGACCACCGTGCACGCCGTGACGGCGTCGCAGAACACCGTGGACGGAAAAGCGGGCAAGGACGAATGGCGCATAGGCCGCGCCTCCGCCGTGAACATGATCCCGGCCTCCACGGGCGCGGCAAAGGCCGTGGGCAAGGTGATACCCGAGCTGAACGGCAAGCTCACCGGCGTGGCGGTGCGCGTCCCGACGGTGGACGTATCGCTCGTGGATTTCGTGGCTAACCTCAAAACCCCCGCGACGTACGAGGAAATATGCGCCGAGGTCAAAAGAGCGGCGGAAAACGAGATGAAGCCGTATTTCGGCTACACCGATGAAATGGTCGTTTCCACCGATTTCGTAGGCAGCGAGGTGGGCGGCGTGTTCGACGCGAAGGCGGGCCTCAGCGTGACGGACCGCTTCGTAAAGCTTTTCGCCTGGTACGACAACGAGTACGGCTATACCTGCATGGCGCTCAAACTGCTTGAGTACATATACAAAAGAGACAACGAATAAGGTCGTGTTGCTATTAAAACGGTACTGATGACAGCTCTGGCGGCTGTGATGGGCTATCTTATAGGCTCTGTAAGCGTCGCCGTGATCTACTCGAAAATCATATACAGGAGAGACGTGCGCACCCAGGGCAGCGGCAACGCCGGAGCCACCAACGTGGCGCGGGTATTCGGGATCGGAGCGGGGCTGCTCACCTTCGCGGGCGACGGACTCAAAACGGCGGCGGCAATGCTGCTGGGTCGTCTGATCGCAGGGGAGCCCGGCTTTATCGCCGCGGGCGCTGCCTGCCTGATAGGCCATGCGTGGCCGGTGTATTTCGGCTTCAAGGGCGGCAAGGGCGTGACCGTGAGCGCGGTGATAGGGATAATGCTCGACTGGCGCATTTTCGCGATCGGCATTTCCATTTTCATCATCGTCGCTCTGCTGACCAAGCGCGTTTCCGCGGGCTCGATGCTCGGCGCGTTCTCCTATCCCTTCAGCATGCTCGCGTTGGGCAACGATACGCCGGCGAGACTCGGACTGTGCATTTTCGTGGTCGTTTCCGTCTTTTTCATGCACAGAGAAAACATCAAGCGGCTGCTCAAGGGGACCGAGCCTCCCTTCAGAGCGCACAAGTAGATACCAAAATCAAAACATCGGCGCAGACATTTTATGTCTGCGCCGATGAAGCGTTATCGGGTCATTCCGCCGCGCCGAAGCGGCGCGCTGACGAAATCAGATCCAGCCCTGAGCCATCATCGCTTCCGCGACCTTGTCAAAGCCCGCTATGTTCGCGCCGGCAACGAGATTGTAGCCGAGGCCGTATTTCTCGCAGGCCGCCACGCTGCCGGAATAGATGCTCTTCATGATGTTCTGCAGCTTGGCGTCGACCTCCTCGGCGGACCAGTTGTAGCGCATGGAGTTCTGGCTCATTTCCAGACCGGAAACGGCGACTCCGCCCGCGTTGACGGCCTTGGAGGGAGCGACGGTAACGCCCTTGGAGGCCATGAGCTCTATCGCCTCGTTGGTGGTGGGCATATTGGCGACCTCGACGTAGTACTTGGTGCCGTTGGCTATTATCTTCTCGGCCTCGGCTATGCCGACCTCGTTCTGAGTGGCGCAGGGCATGACGATATCGGCCTTGACGCCCCAGGGCTTCTCGCCCTTGAAGAACTTGGCGCCGAATTTGGCGGCGTAATCCTCAAGCACGCCCTCTTTGCCGGAGGAGCGCATCTTGAGCAGATAGTCGATCTTCTCGTCGGAGGTGATGCCGTCGGGATCGTAAACGTAACCGGCACGGCCGGAAATGGTAACGGGCTTCGCGCCGAGCTCGGTGAGCTTCTTGATGGCGCCCCAGCTGACGTTGCCGTAGCCGGAGACCGCGACGGTCTTGCCCTTGATGCTCTCGTTGAAGTGCTTGAGCATTTCAACGGTATAATACACCGCGCCGTAGCCGGTGGCCTCGGGACGGACAAGGCTGCCGCCGTAGCTCATGCCCTTGCCGGTGAGCACTCCGTTTTCAAAGCTGCCGGTGAGGCGTCTCCACTGGCCGAAGAGATAGCCTATCTCGCGGCCGCCCACGCCGATGTCGCCCGCGGGAACGTCCTCGTCGGGCCCGATATACTTGTACAGCTCGGTCATGAAGGACTGACAGAAGCGCATGACCTCTGCGTCGGACTTGCCCTTCGGGTCAAAGTCGGAGCCGCCCTTGGCGCCGCCCATGGGCAGGGTGGTAAGAGAGTTTTTGAGCACCTGCTCAAAGGCAAGGAACTTCATTACGCTGACGTTGACGCTGGGATGGAAGCGCAGGCCGCCCTTGTAGGGACCGATGACGCCGTTGAACTGTACGCGCCAGCCGCGGTTGACCTGAGGACGGCCTTTGTCGTCGGTCCAGGTGACTCTGAATTCTACGATCCTGTCGGGGGTGACCATGCGCTCGAGAATGGCGTTCGCCTCGTATTCCGGATGCTTTTCGATGACCGGCTCGAGGGAAGTGAGCACTTCGGTGACGGTCTGAATAAACTCGGGCATGGAAGCATTGCGTTCCTTGACGTCTTTCAGAACTCTTTCAACATAGGCGTTCATTTTTTGCACTCCAATCTTAAAATATTAGCGGTTCGATGCCGACCCGTATGTGCGATATACGGTACATATTCCGTAATGAAAATATATATGGATATGCCGCCGTCGATTATGATTTAAAACTATAAAACCGAGGCGAAAAAAAGTCAAGAAAAAAACTTGAAAGCACGAAAAAAAATGACTTGCATTTCACGGTGTTTGGTGTTATTATGCATAAAGTCATCAGCGCCGTTAGCTCAGCTGGATAGAGCGTCTGGCTACGGACCAGAAGGTCAGGGGTTCGAATCCCTTACGGCGTGCCAAGAAAACCATCCCGCTTTTGCGGGGTGGTTTTCTTGATTTTCGGATAAGGGATCCGAACGGGATTGCGTGCCGCCGCTGCCGGTGGCAGAGAAAGGCGGCGCGCAATCTCCGCAGCGGTCGAAAAACGGGAGCAAAGCGAAAGCGCGAAGCGTTTTTCGGAATGCAGCAGGAAATCGGAGGTGATTTCTATCTCAAGCTGCAGTTCTCAAAGAAATCCGCCTGATTCAGATTGAAATACCAACGGTTTTTCATGTATAATAAATCGGCAGAGGTCGATATGGCTTTTGTTTTTCTCATATTTTTGCGAGTGCAAACAAATCTGACGGGAAGGGTATTGCGCCATATGGAAACCCTGTTTTTTTCCGAAGCTCTTAAGGACAAGCTGGAAAAAGTGAAGACCTGCGCGCTTTCCGCACTGGAGGCCCCGGCGGGCTATGGGAAGACTACGGCTATCCGCTGGCTCTTCGGGGAAAGCGACGCGGCGGCGCGCTGGTACACCTCCGTGGAGGGCATGGCGGACAACAGCTTCCGCTGGTTCATCCGCCAGATTGGAACGATAGACGAAACGGCGGCGCAGCGGCTCCAGGACCTGGGGTATCTGAACCGAAGCAACGCGGAGCAGGCGGCGCAGATACTCTTGGAATTGCACCCCTCCGAGCCGCTGACCCTGATATTCGACAATTTCCAGTTCGCGCTGCAGAGCTGGCAGCCGCAAGTGCTGGACGCGCTGGCAAAATGCGGCGCCGACGGCCTGCGCACCGTATTCATCTCGCAGAGCTTCGGGCGGCTGCGCGACGTGCTGACCGTGTTGGGCGGCAGCGTCTGTTATATCCGAAGCCGCGACCTGCTGCTTTCGGAGCGCGACATAGATGCTTACGCCCGCCGGCTCGGCATTCCGGCCACGGCGGAGGAGATCCGCGCCATCCACCGCAAAACGGACGGCTGGACGGCGGCGGTGGCGCTGTATCTGGAAAACCTGCGGGATGCCCTGCCGGAAAGCGGCTCCGAGGGGCTTGACGACCTGCTCTCCGCCACGTTCTGGCAAAGGCTGACGGATGCCCAGCGGGAAGCGATGCTGCGGTTGTGTCTTTTCGACCAAATCACGCCTGAGACCCTGCGTGCGCTCACGCCGGTCGGCCTGCTGCCGAAGGAGGAGCTGACGCAGCTTTTGCGCCGTGCGCCGCTCATCCTGTACCGGGAGACGCGGAAAAGCTACTACCCCCACGAGCTGCTCACCGCCTTTCTGCGCCGCCGCCTCGCGGAAACGGGCGCGGCCTTTCAAAGCGACGTGCTGCGCGCCTCGGCAGAGGTCTATCGGACGGACGGCAACACGAAAGAGGCGGTGGAATACTACTTTTGCGCACGGGATTACGAATCGATCCTCGCCTGTCGGCTTGTGTGCCTGATCACGGAGCAGTTCGACGGCGCTTCCTACACGCTTCTTGCGCGCACGGTGCTCAGCGAATGCCCGGAAGATATCCAAATCAAATATCCGCTTTCCCTGCTGCGTCTGTGCTACGCGCTCTACGCAGGCTGTGCTTTTTCTGATTTCCACGCACAGATGCGGCGCGTCCGCGCGCTTTTGGAGACGCTTGACGACCCGCAGCTTCTTGGCGAGTGGCATCTCATGAACGCGCTGGACTTCTTCCCCGATCTGGACGCCATGCGGGAGCAGTACCGGATCGCCGAAACGCTGATGGAAACGCCCTCGGAGGTCTTCGTCCGGGACGAGCCCTTCCTCTTCGGCTGCGCCTCCATGTGGTATCTCTTCTATTCCGAGCCGGGGACCATGCTCCGGACCGCCGACAAGCTGGCCGAGACAATGAAGATATACAACCGCCTGACAAACGGCCACGGCGCGGGCGCGGCGGAGATCTACCGGGGCGAGGCGTACTCCGTGCAGGGCCGCTTTGAGGAATCGGACATCCAGGCCTATCAGGCGGCCTTTCTCTCCGAGCAGTCCGGCAACGCTGCGGCCACCTACGGTGCGGCGCTGCTGCTGGGCATCAACGCCATCTACCGCTCGGACATGGTGGGCCTTCAAAAGGCCATCGACTACCTCGAAAACAAGGCGCAGGGCTACGCCTTCCTGCGGGGCAAAACGCTGGGGACCTACATGGTGGAGACCGTCCGCGGGTATCTGCTTGGGCTCATGATGGAGACCGGGCGCAGCGCGCTGTGGACCCAGGGCGAAGCTGACTCGCTGGAAGACCTCACCTTCACCAATTTCATGATAAAGACCTGCCGCATCACCGACCTGCTGCTGAAAAAGGAATATAAGCGGGCCATCGCCTCCGTGGAGGCGGCGCTGCAGCTTGACCGCCGCCTGATCTCCACCTCCACGCGCAACTTCATGTACTGCGGGCTTGCGCTGAGCTATATGGCCATCGGCAGGCTCTTGAAGGCTTCGGAATATCTTGACGAGTCCCTGACCCTGGCGGGGCAGGACAAAAACTACACCTTCCTCGCCTGCTTCCGCAAGTATTTCCAGGTGCTGTTCCTGATGCCGCAGATCGCGGCGAAGCACGCGAAGACCATAAGCGAGATAAAGGCACTGGACATCCGCTATACGCGGGCGGACGAGAGCCACATCTTCGCCATGCTGGAGGAGGTGCCGGAGCTCTCGGATGGGCTGACGCGCCGTGAACGAGAAGTCGCGGAGCTGGCGGCAAAGGGGCTTCGCAACCCGGAGATCGCGCAGACGCTGGGCATCTCTGAGAACACCGTAAAGCACCACCTCAAGATCGCGTTTCAGAAAATGAACATAGATCGTCGCAGCAGACTCATCGACATGCTGCGCTGAAATACCGCTCCGAAACGGAGAGAGGATAACCGTCCTCTCTCCGAATTTTTTGCAAAAATAACCCTTTCGGGTGATGTGCGGGTAAGTGAAAGGGTGTATGATTCCCTTGTAAATTGAGAACCCATGCTTTTTGAGGAGGTGCGCTGTGGATTCCGTATTGAAAGCGGTCAGACCGCTGCCGGATCACCGGCTGGAGCTTGCTTTTCAAAACGGGAGCACCGCCGTCGTCAACATGGAGCAGCGCGTGCGGACGCTCCGCTTCGCCCGCATTGGGCCCGAGCAGGTCTTCACTACGGCGAGAGCCGAGGGCGACAAGGTAGTCTGGCAGGATGGGAAAACGTTATTCGGCGTTTACTGCGGCGAGCTGCTGGACGCCATGCTGATGGGCTGAGCGAGAGAAGCCGCGGCTGTTACGGACGGCGAGTCCGCAATACGATAGAAGTCAGCCATAAGTGAAGAGACAGAGGTGCAGACTATGAAAACGAAGAAGATCCTCGGTACGCTGCCGTGCCTGCGCTCAAAGCGGACAAAAGAAAAAGGAGAGGGAGAAAAACGATGAAAAGCGTGAAAAAAGCTCTGTCCCTGCTGCTGGCCCTGTGCCTGATAACGGCGCTGCTGCCGATTACGGCGGCGGCGGTGGAAAAGATCACCTTTACCGTCACATTTAAGGTGGCGGGCGGCAAATGGGACGACGGAACGGCGGAGAACAAGGTCATAGAGCTCTCCCGCTGGGATAACGAGGACCTGCTGCTTTACTTTCTGGAGAGCGACTATCCCGCGGTGGGCACAAAGCCGAACGACGGCTACACCACCGGCTCCTGGGACGTGGGGCCGCACGAGCAGGCGGTTTCCAGAGACCTTACCTTCACCTACACCTACTGCGAGCTTAAGGACCGGAAGATCTCTCCGGACGCACAGGACATGGAGGTGAGCGATACCGTCTGGTTCGGGCAGAAGGACGCCAACGCCATCGCCTGGCGCGTCATCGGCACCAAAGAAGAAGGCTTATCCAGTCCTGCCGGTACCGTGCCCCTGCTGACTGCGGGGAACATAGCCCAGAGCAAGATTGACGATACCGGCAATGACAGCAACGTGTATTCCGGCAGCACGCTCCAAGCGGCGGTCAACGCCATCGCGGACGGCCTTTCCACAGTTGAACAGGCGGCCATAACGAAACGGACGCTCACATCCGGGAGCTATGACGGTGCGAATACGGACTGCGTGGCGGGAGATGCGGTTGCCGACGCGCTTTTATGGCCGCTGTCCACGAAGGAAGCGGACAATGTGGATGAGACGCTGCGTATCGTCGACCCGGAGCACATGGAATTGGATAGCAACTCCTGGTGGCTGCGCTCCCCCGGCGGCGATGACGATTTTGCAGCTTATGTCCAACCCGTGGGCAACATCAGCTACACGGGAGTCGTCGTCAGCGGGACGCGCGGCGTTCGCCCCGCGTTTTTTCTGAATATGAGCTCCGTCCTCCTTGCTTCCGACACGGACGGCGGCAAGACGTCCGCCGACGGCGCAATAGCGGCGGTCCCCGCCAGCAATACCGATGAATGGAAGCTGACCTTGCACGACGAAAGCCGGGACGGCTTTACCGTGACGGGCACGGCGACGGATGCCGTAAAGGGCGGGACGCTGAGCCTTTACTATAACGGCGCTGTTACGGGTGAAAAAGAGCACGTTTCCGTCCTGGTGTGCAACTCCGACGGCACCCAGGTCCTGGCCTACGGCAGCACCGCGGCTCTGACCGACGCGGGCAAGGCAAAGGGCTGGGCGGAATGGACCCTCCCCGCCGACCTCGGCGCGGGGACCTATCAGCTCTACGTTTTCAGCGAAAAGAAAAACGGAGAGCACGAAAGCGACCTTTCCAGCGCCTTCCGGCCGGTCACGCTGACCGTGACTTTGCCGAAGGAGTCCAAGCCGAATGCGGCGTTCAGCGCCACGGGCTACGACACGGGTACGCTGACAAATGTGAGCGCGGGCATGAAATATAAGATAAATAAAGGCGCGTGGCATGACATTACCGGCGACAGCGTCAGTCTGACCGAACTCAGCCAATATCTTGACCCCGTCTTCGAATCGCTGCAAATTTACGTCTATAAGCCCGGCGACGGCATCAACACGTCGGACAGCAGCGACCGGGAGCTTTGGGTCTACCGGGATTGGACGCCGAGCCTCACTGCCACTCAGCCCACGGAGTACGGCGGCAAGGGCAGCATCCCCACAACGGCGGCCCATGAGTTCAGCGACGACGGCGAAAACTGGACGGTCTGCGTCGGTGCCCGGAACGACCTTGCGCCGGGGACGTACTACGTCCGCGCCAAGGCCAACGGCGCCAATCTGACCAGCGATCCCCAGACCATCGTCATCAAGGCCGTACAGCCGACGCCCGAGGCGACCTTCACCGCCACCGGCCCGGACACGGGTACCCTTACCAATGTTGCGGCGGGCATGACCTACGCCATCGACGGCGGCGCGGCGCTCGAAATCACAGGAACGACCGTTGACCTCACCGGCCTCGCACCCTGCACGATCACCATTGTCCGGCCGGGCAACGGCACGACGACCATCGACAGCGACGCACAGACGATCACCGTCACCCGCGCCGCGACCTCGGAACTTGCGGCAGCGCAGCCCGCGGTCATCGACGGCAAAGGCTCCATCCCGACCACGGAGGCGCATGAGCTTTCCGACGACGGGACGACATGGACGGCCTGCACCGGCGAAACGACCGGACTTGCGCCGAACACGTATTATGTCCGCGTGGCGGCGAGCGGAACGGCGCTCGCTTCCGACGCGCAGACAATTACCATAAACGCCTTTGATCCGGCAAAGGAGCCGACACCCGAGGCGGTCTTCACCGCCACCGGCCCGGACACGGGTACCCTTACCAATGCTGCGGCGGGCATGACCTATCGCATTGATAACGATACAGCAGTTGTCATCACAGAAACAAGCGTCGATTTGACCGGCCTCGTGCCCTGCGCGATCACAGTTATCCGGCCGGGCAACGGCACGACGACCGTGGACAGCGACGCGCAGACCATCACCGTAACAAAGGCGGCAACGCCCGCGCTGACGGCCACGCAGCCCAGCACCATCGGCGGCACCGGAAGCATCCCGACCACGGCGGCGCACGAGTTCAGCGAGGACGGCGAAAACTGGACGGTCTGCGTCGGCGCCCGGAATGACCTTGCGCCGGGGACGTACTACGTCCGCGCCAAGGCCAACGGCGCCAATCTGACCAGCGATCCCCAGATCATCGTCATCAAGGCCGTACAGCCGACGCCCGAGGCGGTCTTCACCGCCACCGGTCCGGACACGGGTACCCTTACCAATGTTGCGGCGGGCATGACCTATCGCATTGATAACGATACAGCAGTTGTCATCACAGAAACAAGCGTCGATTTGACCGGCCTCGTGCCCTGCACGATCACAGTTATCCGGCCCGGCAACGGCACGACCACTATAGACAGCGACGCGCAGACGATCACGGTCACAAAAGCGGCAGTGCCCGATACCGTTACGGCGGAAGGCTGCACTACCTACTTGAACAACAACGGCAAGCTCATCGGCGTGACTGCGGCTATGGAATACAAAGCGTCCGACGCCGAGGCATGGACGGCCGGTACGGGCGATGAGGTGACCGGTCTCGCGCCCGGAACATATCTCGTGCGCGTGGCGGCCAATGGTACGGCGCTTACTTCCGATGCGCAGGAAGTCACCGTTGCCGACTATGTCGCCCCGTCCTCCGACGACGACAGGACGCCCGCGCCCGTCACGGAAATATACAGCGGCGAGTCGATCACGTCGTCCGAGCTCGACAGGCTGATCAGCGAGGGAAAGACGCTGACCGTGGAAGCGAAGGACGGCACAAAAGTCGAACTCAGCAACGACGCCCTGAAGGACATTGCCGGGCAGACTTCCGGCAGCGTGAAGCTCGAATTTACAAAAGAAACTCCGATCGAAGGAGATGGCACCGGAACAGCTTATGATCTGACCGTCAGCGCAGGCGGCAAGCCGGCAGACTTCAGCGGCAAAGTCACCATAAAACCGACGGATGCGGACGAAAAGCCTTTGCGCACTGCGTCTGTCAAAGAAAGCGACGGCAGCAGGCACTTCGTCGTGAGCAGCAAGCCCTTCCCGTACACCGACGTACCGGCAGGCAGCTATTATTACGACGCGGTGAATTGGGCCGATCTGTTGGGCATCACGGAGGGCGTCGGCGGGAACCTGTTCGATCCGACCGGCACCTGCACCCGCGCGCAGATGGTGACCTTCCTCTGGCGGGCGGCCGGCAGGCCGGAGCCGACCACGGGAAGCAATCCGTTCAGCGATCTGGACGAGAGCGCCTATTACTATAAAGCGGTGCTGTGGGCCGCCGAGAACGGTATCACGGTGGGCGTTGGCGGCGGACGCTTTGACCCGGACGGCGCGGTCAGCCGCAGCCAAAGCGTGACCTTCCTGTACCGCGCGCTGGGGGGAAAAGCCGAGGGAAGCAGTACGTTCGATGATGTCCAGATCGGAGCATATTACTATAACGCCGTACTGTGGGCGGCGGAGAACGGCATTACGTTCGGGACAAGCGATACGACCTTCAGCCCGGATGACGACTGCCTCCGCGCCCAGATCGTGACATTCCTGTACCGGGCGTATAACGAGGAGTAAGCGCGTAAATACTTTCCCTATATACACAGGCGCGCTGCAAAACGGCGACACATAACAAAAGCACCGGTCGAATGCCGAAAAGGACTTGGCCGGTGCTTCTGTTTGCGTTAGAATAATAGTGTGAAAAAAACAGTTCGGGCGAAACCCCGACTGGCCGGATATCGGGCAATGACCCGAACAGGCCGTTTTTTCGCGGCATATATTTGAACTACGATCCGTGAAAGGAGACGATACCATGGCAAAGTACGGCGCGGGGGTACACTCGGTTTACGATATGCCCCATGACGGCGAAATCGTCCGTCACGGTCTCGAACCGGGCAGGACGGTCACGGAGGCCCGGCGCGAGACGGCGGTGATACGTGCCGTGGACGTGATCGTCGTCGGCGGCGGCCC
>JAEEGI010006292.1_pt1 | contig 26871 bp, 15 predicted proteins | sample 8958751 | NCBI WGS metagenome assembly JAEEGI01 (sample SAMN16246545, study PRJNA631951) | gut metagenome | biome: gut microbiome; feature: rumen; material: KS-attached | host: Bos | place: Iran: Karaj | collected 2018-10 | reverse complement strand
TTTCCATCAATTATTTTTTATTTGTAAAAAATAAATATTAATTTCCAAAAAATAAACAAATAATAATAATATTAAATTCCCAAAAAACAATTGAAAAAAAAAAAATAATAAACAAAAAAAAGAATATAAAAAAATAAAAAACCTAAATAAATAAAAAAAATACAAAAACGCAAAATTCAAAAAAAAAACATTATATAAAAAAAAAAAATGGAAAATGAAAATGGAGAAAATAAAGAAGAAAAAAAGAAAGAAATGAGTGCATTAGAATACGACATAAAAAACAAAGGTGAAAATTCATATTATTACGCACATAAAAATAGATTCGAAGAACAAAACATAGATCCAAATGCAAAGACAATTTCAGGACCAGGAATAATAACAGGAGGAGATCCAATTTTACTTCAAACAGAAAAAAGAACTATTGAAAAAGTTAAAGAACCAAAAAATATTTCTAAATATATTTTTTATGATGATGATAAATTTGCTGTTGTTAAAATTAATTTACCTACTGAAGCTTCTGATATTAATGATGATAATTTAGAATATAATTTTCAAAAAAGATCTTTTAATTTAAAAATTAATTCTCCTAATGGTGATAAATATATTTTTAAAGTTACTAAATTATATTTAGCTATTGATCCTGAAAAATCTAGTGTTAAAATTATTAAAAATAAAAATGTTATTAAAGTTAATTTTGCTAAAGTTGATATTGATGAAGAATGGTCTAAATTAAGTGAATAAATTTTTTTTTTTTTATATATTAAATTTATTTTATTGAAATAAAAAAAAATTTTGTTTATTTTTTATAATTATTTTATTTTTTTTCCTTTTGAAATTATTTCATTATATTCTTTTTCAGTATTTATATAATGTATATAATCTTTTTCTTGTTTTTCTTTTAAATATTTTTCTTTTTCTTCATTTTTTTTTATTTGATTTTTTAACTTTGAATGTTCTGAATTTACTTTTTCACTCATTACTTTAATTAATTTCATTTGTTGTTTAACTTTATTTCTTATTTTTTGCAATTTTTTATTATCTTCATTTAATAATAATTGAGTTAATTTAATTTCTTCAAGTAAATCTCTTCCTTTAATTATTTTTTTTATACTTTTATTTTTAACTAATTTAGTTAAATGATTATTTGATAAATTATTAATTCCATTTAAAATTGTATTTTTTTGAAAATTTTCATCATTTTCTTTTTTATTATCATTTATCATTTCTTTAATAGAAATTTCTTTTTTTTCTTCTATTTTATGTTCAAAAATAATTTCAATGTCTTTTTTAAGTTTATTTAATTTATTTTTTTTATTATTACCTACTAAATCATATAAACTTTTAGATAATTTAATTTCATGACGGTGAAATTTATCTATTTTATCAAATATTTCTTTTCTTCCTTCTCTAAATGATTTTATATTATTTGTTGAATTTTTTATTTTTCCTTTATATGAAGTTCTAAAATATGAATTATATATTATTGGTTTTTTAATTGTATATTGTTCAATTTTTCCTTTTTTTTCAGAAGAAAAATCTAATAAATTTATTTTATTTCTTTTCCTTGAAAAAATATTATTTTTTGAATTTTTTAAATTTTGAATTCGATTTGAATCTGGTGTTATATTTAAAGGATAATAAGATGAATATGTACTATTATTAGAAGTATTAATTGTATTATTTTGCGATTTTTTAGGTGTTGATTTTATAAAATGAGGTAATTTTGCAATATATTTATTTGAATCTTCTTCTGAATTTTCTGTTTTTATATATTTATTTATTGTTCTTGTTGATTTATTTAAGGAATTTTCAATTGGAGAAAATGATTTATTTATTTTTATTCTTTTTTTTGGATTTGATAATAATGTTAAGTTAAAATTATTCTTTTCTTTTCTTAATTTTATTTTTCTATTATTATTAAATTTATTTGTTCTTGTATAATTACTACTTAATAAAAGTTCTTTTCTTTTTTTATTTATTTCCAATCTTTTATCAAGATTTATTGTTTCTTGATAAGATAAATTCAAATACGTTAAATCTCCTATTTCTATTTTTTTATCTAATTTATCTATTTTTTGTCTTTCTTCATGAATTATATGATTTCTTAATTTTGGGATTAAATATATTAAACTACCATCTTTTCCAAAAAAATAAGATTTTAACTTATTTTCCAATACTTTTAATGTTTCTGGTTTTTGAGTTATTGTTTCTTTTCCAAAAGCTTTTTTAAAAAGTTGCCTAAAATAACGTTCTCCTTTTGTTATTTTTTCTTTTAAATTTATACTTGAATCTGACTTTTTATCATTTGATAATTTTAAAAAAATTTTATCTTTATCAAAACTATTCATTTCCTATTATATTAATCTTTTTTTGAATTATTAAAAAAAAAATAATATTAAAGAAAACCTAAACTAAAATAATTTCATAAAAAAATTAAAAGCTCTTCAATTATTAAACATTAAATTTATAGAAGAGAGAAAAAAGAAACAATAATATGTAAATCTTATAGAAGAAGAAAATAAGATATGAAAAAGAAATTTAAAAATTAAAAAAAGAACAAATCAAAAATGAAAAATTATTTAGTGAAAAAATACAAAATTTGAGAAAAGAAAGTGAATTAGATAGTAAAATATATAAAAAAAATTCAAGAAATGGAAAAAAAAGAAAAGAAGAATTTGATAGAATAGAAAAAGAAAATGAAGAAAGGAAAAAAAAAAATGATTTAGAAATGGAAATAAAAGTGAATATGAAAAATGATTGAATAATATTGAGACTGAAAATAAAAGAGAGTTAAATAAATAAATAATGAATATAAAAATCAAATTAATAATATGACTTTTTAACATAACATTCAAAGAGTACATCAAAAACAAGAATTTCAAAATGATGTAAATGAAATAAATTATCAATTTCAAAATCAATGGCTTAATATAATAAATAATTTTTGTTCCTATTGGAATAGGTATTCATCTAGATTTAATAATGTCAATAATAATCATTCTTATTAAAAAAGAGTTAATATTTAATATTTCATTTTTTGAAATTAATTTATGTTAATCATTAATTATAATTTAATTTTTGTTTTAATTATTATCAAAAATCAAAATTAAATTATTTAAAATAAAATAATTAATAAAAGGAATTGATTAAATTAATTATTAGAAATAAAAATAAATAAAAATGAATTTCATTAATCAAAAGAAAACAAAAGAAAAAGAAAATACAAAATTATTAGAAAGGATTTTAAAAGAATATTCAAGTGAATATCTTGAAAATATAGATTTTGATTATGATTTAGGTTTTGGAAAAGAAGCAATTCAATTTACAGCAAAAGAAGTTGAATTTAGAAGAGATTTATTAAAAAAATTTGGAATTCCATTAGAATTATCAACAGGAAAAATAAAAACAATAAAATTAAAAGTTAAAAGTTTAATTTCTTTAAAAAATTTTTCATTAGAAATTTCAGATTTAGAAGTAAATATAGAAACAATTCACATAAATAAAGATTATAAAAAAAATTTTTATTTATATAGACAGAAAATATTAAATGAATGGGAAAATAAGCATAAAAAAATATTTAATAGTATGACAAAGAATTCTTTATTAGAATCATTTATAATAGATAGATTAATTCCAATAAAAATAGATATTAAAAATATAAAAATAGTAATTAATGATACAATATCTTCAAAAAGTAAAATATATGAAATTGTATTAAGAATAGATTCAATTCATTCATTTGGTTGTAATAAATCAAAACAAGAAATTGATTTAATTGGTGATGAAGATTTAATATATAGATATTTAGAAATAAATGGTTTTTCAGTAAAAATATTTGGGGTAGAGAATAAAGCAGAAAAAAAAGAAGGAATATATTTAGGAACAATATTAAATGATTTTGACATGAATATTTTTGCATCTTTTTTAAGATCATATAATAAAACATCACTAAAAGATACTCCATTATGTGATTTAGATATAGAATTTAAAACTCCATTAATAATAAATTTAACAATTCAAAATATAAACATAATTCAAAATGTATTAAATTACTTAACAAAAATAAAAAAGGTAGAAAAATATTGGATAAACAGACCAGATTTTAAAGAAGATGGAAAAATAGATGAAAACGATTCATTAAAATGGTTTTTATATGCGTTTTCAGTATTAAGAAATGAAATTCGAAATAATAAAAGACAGAATTATGAATTAATAACATTAATAGAGAAGATAAATTCAATGGAGAAATATATTCAATATTATAAAGAGAGTCATAAATTAATAATAGCACCATGGATACATCAAAAAGATCATAAAGTAGAATTACAAAATTTAGAGAATAAAATGACAATAGATGATATAATATATTGTAGAGAATTAGCATTTGCAGAATTATTAACTGAAGGAAGAGCATTTTGTGCAAGTGGAGAAGTAGGAGAAGGATATAAACCTTTTGTTCATTTATGGGAATTTTACGTTAATGATTTAAGAACTAAATGGATGAATAAAGAAGATAATGAAATTAAAACTATTAAATTAAATGATAATGAAAGAAGAGAATTAATGACTCTTTGGAAAAATGATAGAGATATGGTTTTATTATCTTATATTAAAGGAGAACCTAATCATCCTCTTGATATGATTTTTACTATTAAATTACAATTTAATTTAATTATGGTTAATTTTTTAAGGGATTATAATGAAAATGATGAAAAAACTAAAAAAACTAAAGAAGGTTTTATTGAATATCATCAAATACTTTTTCATAAGAAATTAAAAGAAGAATGTTTAGAAAAGTTAAAAATATCTCAATTAACAAAAAAAATTGATGATCAAGATTTGGAAAATTATATTAAAGATGAAATTAAAATAGATAATAATTTAGATTCTGATGAAGAAGATATAGGAAATGAAAGTTCAATTTTATCAAGATCAAATAATAGAGGTAATAGTAAAGAACATAATTCTTCTAATAATGATAAAATAGAAGATTCATGTGAATATATTGATGAAAGATTTATTAATAATGGTAAAAATGATGAAGATTCAAAAGATGTTCATGAAATTAACAATGAACAAGGTAATTTTTCTGCTAGATTATTTCAACGTAAAAAAACTGCTTTGTCTATTAAGAAAAATGTTAAGAAATTTATTTCTAGTAAAACTATTTTTTCTTTTATTTTTTTAAATACTTTTATTTCTGGAAGTTTAAAAAGAAATAAAGAAGCTAATGGGAAAATTAAAATATCTAGGTTTAAATTCATTGATCATAATTATTCTTTTATTAAAGTTAATGCTTCTGAAAAAGTAAAAAAACATTTAAATGAAATATTTGAAAATAAAATTTTTGGAGATTTTAAAGGAAAAAATAAAGGAGTAAATTTATCATCTTCAAGAACATTAAATGAAGTAATTAAAAAAGATTCTATTTTTACATTTTTAATAGATATATTAAAACAACAAAAATTAAGAGAAATTATGTTAAGTAAATATTTTAAAGATGAAAATAAATTTTTTAATCTTTATGAAGATTATTTTGGTTTTAAAGAATGTAAAGTTGAAAATTTAGGTTTAACAACTTTAAAAAATCATTTTTTAAAAATTGAAATTGATTATTTGATTAGTTCCAAAATTTTTATAGAAACAAGAGAAAAAATGATGAAAATTTTACAAGGATTAAAAACAAAGAAAAAAAATAAAAATTTAAATGAAGATGAACAAAATGAATTTTTAAAAAAGATATTAATAAAAAATTTTGATAAACAAATAAATTCAGAAAATAAAAGAATTTATGATCCAAATGTTCAAAAAAAATTTATAGAAGCAATGGTAGATGATTTGAATAAAATATTTAAAATATTAGGATTGAATTTAATAAATTATATTTTATCAGCTTTTTATTTATTTCATCTTAATGACAGTCAATTTTCTTCTTTATTAGTAGAACATTTAAGTTATAATGAAAAAAAAGAACAAGAATTTTTATCAATAGATTTTTCAAAAAAAGGAAGAGAATATCCAAATTATATAATGAATAGTCCTGATGATTTTATTAATAATAATAATTCAGAAATTGAAAATGATGAACCTAATATTACTGTTGAAGGAGAAATTAAACAAAATGTTGAAATGAATTTAACTAATGAAAGTATTGCTGAAATTCAAATTATGATGCCTGAAATTACTGCTTATGAAAATAATATTTATGTTGGTAATATATTAAATGATTTAACTAAAAGTTATGTTAATATATTTGATGATTATAGAAAAATAAAAGCTAAAAGAAAAGTATTTGAAGAATTAAGAAAAAAAAATAATAATTTAGAACCAATAGAAATGATATATATAGATAATATAAGTAATCATATAAAAGAATTAAGAGATAAACAAAAAAATATAATATTTAAATTAAATGAAAAATGTAAAATATTAATTAAAGTATATGATAAAATTCATTTTTATAATAATGAAACTTCAACTTTTTGTGCTTTAGAATTAAAACAAATAGAATATAATAAAAACCAAGTTATTGGTTTAAATTCTTTTCCAGATAATGATGAAAATATTCCTAAAAATTATGATATGGTTAAAATATGTAAAACTTTATATTGTTCTTCTTTAAAAATTGATTCTATTGAGTTATTTATTGATAATTATTCTCCTATATTAAAAACTGATTTTAAAATGAGTACATATGATTCTCTTATGAAAAAATCTCTTTATATTCCTGATTCTATTATTGATTGTCATACTGAAAAACTTGAATTTAATGTTTATCCTTCTGTTTTTAAAATGTTAAAAAATTATGATAATATTTTTTCTTATGAAGAATTATATGAGTTATTTTATTTAAAAAAAGAAAAGAAAATTCAAAAATATTATGCAAATAATTTTTCAATAATTAAAAATAATTTTTTAAGATTTGTTCAAAATTTAACTACAATAATTAATTCAGATTTTCAAAATTTTGATATAAAACCATTAGAATATTATTTAGAAAGAAGAAATAATAATATAATTGTTTATACTTTAGGTGATACAAATGATAATAAAGAAAAAGGAATTATTGTTAATGTATTTAGAAAAGAAAAAATTGATAAAAATAAAGAAGATGAAAATAAAGAAAATGATTTAATTACTCCTTTTTTTAATTTTAAAAGTGATTTTTTAATATTACAAATTAAAAGAAATTTATTTTATGAAACAAGACAAATATGGTTATGTCCAATTTCAACTCCTGAAATATCAACTCTTGAAAAAATATTTATTGAATTAAATAAAAGTGAACCTTTAAAATTTTCTTCAAATGAATTTTTATTTTGTTCTTATTTAGTTAATTCATTAAAAAGTCATTTAATTTGTCATCCTTTACAAAAAAATTTTCCTTTTGATGAAGCAATTGAAATTAAAGATTTAAATTTAAATTGTTTTTTTAAACAAACTTCTTATTTTTATGAACAAAATAAAAAAATGAGAGAAATATACTTAAATAGATTTTCTGAAATGTTAGAAAATGATAAAGTTTCAAATGAATCAGCATATTTATCTAAAATGGGATTATTTATTAATTTAATTGAAATACATATTCAATTAAATAATAATAAAGATATGATTGAATTATGCTTTAATGTAATGAAAATATTAGAACATTATAAAAATAATAATTTTTATAATTATTTCGCAAAAAAAATTCTTTCTCAAAATTATATAAATGATATTAAAATGAATTCTAACTTTAAAGATGATAGTTCTTCAGATTTAATTGTAATAGCTTCTTCAAATAAAAGAAGGAAATCATCTAATATTGATAGAATAAATTCAAAATCAAAATTTGTAATAAAAAATAATAATGAAGATTATTCAGAATATTTAGAAAATTCAATTCATGTTAATGAATTATCTATTAATCATATTTTTATTCATATTTTTTTTAATGAAGAAGAAAAAGAAAAAGAAGAAGAAAAAGAAGAAGAAAAAGAAAAAGAAGAAACAAAAACATTAAGTTTTGAACTTGATATTAAAAATTTAATTTATAATGAACATAATATTAATATATTTGATAATAGTAAATATAGAACTTTAGCTAAATTTTTTATTGATAAAATTATGCTTTCTTTTTTAATTCCTAAAAATTTTATTAATAAAAAAGATTTTGATTCTGAAGAAAGAATTCAAATATGGGATAATAATAAAATGGAACAGATATTTAAAGAAATGGAAAAAAGTCCTATTTCTCAAAATGAAAAAATTATAATAAATTTAGAAAAAGTATCTTTATCTTTATTAGATGAAAATAATGTAAATTTTACTATTCAAAATACTTTTAAAATTGGTTTTGAACATTCTTTACCAAATAATAAAAAAGAATTTGAAAATATTTTAAGTATAATTCCAGTTGGAAAAGAAAAAGAAGATGAAAGTAAATTAAGAAAAAAATATTTAAGTGATTTAGAATTAAATGAAAATTTTAAATATTGTTTAGAAATATTATTTGGAAAAAATAATAATACATTTGATTTTGAATTACATAAATATAAAGATGTAGATCATTTTTCAGGATTAAAAAAGATGATATATATTTTATCAAGTACTTTTTCTTATAAATTTATATTTAATGCCATTGGGAAAATAAATATAATTATTGTGAATATTCCAAATAGACTTTTTGATTATATTTATTATATTAAAAATTGGACTAAATTATTTTATTCTATGATAGAAGCAGTTTATCCAGAAATAAAAAAAAAAAGGAAAAAAAAGAATAATGAACAAAAATCTAATTTTAAAGTTAATAATAATGAAAAAGAAGATGAAAATTTAGATGAAAATGATATAAATACTTCAATAGATGTTCCTATAAAAGGAGCTGAAAAAACTATTATGACTATTAAATTTCCTTTAATTTATATAACTTTAGCAAAAGATAGAAAAGATTTTCAACATTTTATTTTTTTCAATTCAGTTATTGAAATGTTAAAAAATGCAAATAATGAAAAACTATTACGTTTTAAAGTAAAAGATCTTCATTGGAAAGTAAATGATTCAAAATGTAAAAATTTAATGATAAAAAATAAGAAATATCCTTCTAATTATATTTTAGAATTTCAAATGATTTTAGATAATTCATATTTATTAAAAGAAAGTGAAAAGATTCTTCATCAAATGATAATTCAAATGGAATTATGTGATATAGTTTATTTAGCTAAATATGTAAATGAATTAACTTTATTTTTAGATATTAATCAAATGTGTTTAAATGAAAATCCTAAAAAAGAAAATTTATTTAAAATATTAACTCAAAAATCAGAAGCTTCAGAAGTTATTTATTGTATATTAAAAAATGTTGGTATTATTATTCCAGAATCTTCTATTTCTTCTAATTACATTAAAGTTAATTTTGATTATGTTTCTGTTCAAGTAAAAAATGATTTTAATAAAATTAAAATTATGCCAATTGATAAAGAAAATTTATATATTATTAATCAAAAATCACTTTTTGGAACTTATACTGAAGAAATTAATAATGAAAATACTTTTATTACTGATTTAAAAAAAAATGAAGAATTAAAAGAATATTTATTTAAAATGACAAATACTTTTTGTGAATGCAAAGGAGTAACTGTTAAACTAGTAGTTAATAAACAAGAAAAGAAAATAATTAAAAATATTGAAAATATAAAAATTAATATTAATGTTCCTGTAACAGATGAAATATCTAAAATATATGAATATTATTGGAAATTAAATAAAAATCAATTCAGTATTGTTCCTATGAAAATGAAAATGAATATTGATATTAAATCAGAAAAAAATGAAACTTACTTATCTATAGGAGATATTAATGCTATTGAACGTTTTATTGATAATAATTTTGATGAAAAATCTCCTTTATATTCTGAAGAAGATGCTATTTTTAATACTATGTTTTTAAATGCCAAATTTGATTCTAGTTCTAAAGCTAGTATCAATTTATTTAAAGTTTTTAATGAATTTTTTGAAAATTCTAAACCTATTGAAAAAATAGGAAATAAATTACCAGGATATGATAATGAAATTACCTATGATACTGATTTTGAATAAAATTAATATAAATATAATATTTCCATTAAATATAAATTGAAAATTAATGAATAATAAAATAAATCAGATTTTTTTATTTATATAGTAAAAATATTGGATTTTAATACTATTTATAAAAAATCATCTTTGATATTTAATCAAAGAATCCCAACTCCATCTTAATGAGCATTTTCCACAATATGGATAACCGTCTTTACCTTGAGTACATGGGTAATCTAAAAAAATAGGTTGACTTGCAAACGCAGTTAAATACCACCAAGCACCAACAAATTTCTTACATTTTGGACAATAACAATCGAAGGTTTTAGTTTGAGTAAGTCCCATAGATTTAAGTTTAATTATAATTATATCTAATTGCTTATATAATAAATATAAAAAAAAGTTAAATATAATTTATCTATTTTTTAAAAAAATATTTATTTATTATTATATAAAATATATAATTATTTCTTTGGGAATTGGGCCCAATCCTCATAATATTATTTATGTTATATTAATTGAAATGGTAATTATTTATTTATATTACAAAACAATACATTTTTTATGTTATTTATTTATAATCTTTATTTTATCATTAATATTTTCATTTTGATTATTTCCTTTTATTTTTTAACATTATAAACATTTTTAATTATTTAGGTATTACATCATATTTTTTTTATAAACATTTGAAAATTGTTTATTTTATTTTAACTCGATTATGTAATGTTTTACCATTTATTTTATGATTTTATAAATTTTTAAATTATTTTATACCATGTCAGAAAAACAAATTTTAATTACAGTTGGAACTACAAAATTTGAGAATCTAATAAAAGCAATAGATACTGAAAAATTTTATGAAATGATAATAAAATATAAATTTACAAAAATAATAATTCAAAAAGGAACAGGAGAATACATTCCAAAAATATATGAAAAATACAAGGATAAAATAAATATTCAAGTATCAACATTATTAAATGATTTTGAAAATATAATTAAAAATAGTGAAATAATAATTTCTCATGGAGGAGCAGGAATAATATTAGAATGTTTAAAAAATAAAAGAAAAGTTATAGTATGTGTAAATGATACATTAATGGATAATCATCAAATTGAATTAGCATCATCATTAGATAAAGAAGGATATGTTCATTATTGTAGAAAAGTAAATGATATAGTAGATGATATTGAATCATTGTTAAATAATAAAAAACAAATTAAACCTTATCCAGAAATTAATTATGAAGCAATACCAAATTTAATATATTCAATGCTTGATTTAAAATAAAAAATTAATAAATAAATTAATGGAGATAAAAAATAATTTTGTTTTAAAATAAATTATAATCAAAAAGAAGATTCTATCTTTTATTATTTTATAATAATATCACTGAACAAAACAAAATTTGGAAATGATTTATTTTTTCCATTTATCATAAACTAAAAGAATATATTTATTTAAGTTTTAATTGTAAAAAAATTAAAAAAAATATTATTAATTTACCCATAAATTAAATATTTAATAAATGATAAAAAATGAAAATTATGTTAATTTAACAATTCTAAATAACATTTTTCCATATAAAAGAACAAATATAAAAATAAATTATAAAAATAATAATAAACCAATCTTAAGTAAAAATTATAAATATAAAAGCCAAAGGAAAATTACCAATAATATTTCAACAAATAATAAAAAGGATTCTAATTCTAATTCAAAATTTTATTCTAATAATTCTAATAAATCCATTTTAATTGATGATGATTCACAAATAAAATTATTTAAAAAAAGATTAAGAAAGTCTTCTTTAAAAAAATGTAATTTAATGAATAAATTTAATTCTTTAGAAAATAGTAAAAAAAATTCATATTTAAAAAATGTTTCAAAATCCCAAAGTAATTTTTCTTTTTTTATTCCTAAAATAAAAAAAGAAAATTCAAGTAATAATTTAGGAGTAAAAATAAATAAAATAAAACAAAAGAAAAATGAGTTTGATTCAAAAAAAGTTTTACATAATTTATATAAGAATGAAACATTTTATAAATTTTTAAGAACTAAAAGTAATGTAGTTAAATCTAAATTACTAAATGATTCATATAATGAAAAGAAGATTAAGAAAATTCATATTTTTATTGAAATTTGTAATTCTATTATCAATAAAATTAAAGAAATTTATTTAAAATATTTTATATTAAAAACACAAATTATTGCAGAAAAAAGAGAAAAAAAGAAATTAAAAAAAACACATAGCTTTTTTTTTCCTTCTCAAAAAAAATATATAAATAGAGAATTTACAAAATTAAAAAAAGACATTAATTTAAAAAAGAAAAAAAAAACTTTTGAATTTTCTATAATTCAAAAAGCGGTAAATTTATATAAATTAAATCAAAAATTAACTTTATTTGATAATGTAGATGATATTACAGCATATAAACAAAGATATTATTTTGCTAAAAAATTAGGATTTGGTTGGGATGATGCTTATGCATATGAAAAAAAAGGTAGAAATATAATTAGAAATAGTTCAAAATATATAAATGAAAATAAAGAATATATAAGAAAAAAGATTAAATTAGTTAAACCTGATTCTTTCTTAATATAATTTAATTATAATTGAATGAATTCTCAATCATAATTTTTATTTTTTTTAATAAAAATTATTTAATAAACCTCCTAATTACACCTAAAATCCAAAAAAAAAAGCCGATAAAAAAATTGAATAATATAAAATCTAAATATAAATAAATTAATATACTAAAAAAAAATATGAAAAAGCTATTATTACTTTTGTTAATAATATTAAATATATCAAAATGTGAAGATGATTATCAAGAAGATTTAGATGTAATAATATTAGATGATAAAAATTTTGACAAAGCAATAGCAAAATTTAAAACAGTTTTAGTATTATTTTACGCTCCATGGTGCGGTCACTGTAAGAAATTTCTTCCTGAATTTGCAAAAGCAGCAGGAGTATTAAAAAAAGATGATATAGTCTTAGCAAAAATAGACACTACTGTAAATTCAAAAATAAGAGAAAGATTTAATATTAAAGGTTATCCAACTACAAAATTATTTATTAATGGAAAAATTATTCCTTATGAAGAAGGAAGATATAAAAGACATATTGTTGCTTGGATGAAGAGAAAAACTGGGAAAAATATTCAAACTATTAATAATTTAGATGATGCTGAAAACTTCTTTAAAGATCAAGATGTTGCTATTATTTATTGTGGAAATGATAAAAATTCTTTAGAACAATTTAAATTAGTTTCTATGATTAATGAAGATTTTGTTTTTGGAAGTAGTAATGATAAAGAAGTTGCTGATAAATATCAATTAAAAAATAATACTATTACTCTTTTTAAAACTTTCGATGAAAAAAGAAGTGATTTTAAAGGACAAATTAAAGAAAAAGATGTTTTAAATTTTATTGAACAAAAAGGAGTTCATAAAATTTTACCTTGGGATGAACTAACAATGAGTATTTTATTTAGAAAAATGAATCCTTCTATTTTTTTATTTGCTGATAAGAATAATAATAAGAAATATAAAGAATATAATAATATAATGGAAAATGTATATAACAAAATAGGAAATGAAGTTAAATTAATTTTAATGGGAGTAAAAGAACAAGAAGAAAAAAGATTTTCAGATTGGATTGGATTAAGAGAAACAGATATTCCAGTAGTAATGTTAGGAGATCCAAGAAATGGATTTTTAAAATATAAAATGGAAGGACTTATCAATGAAGAAAATATAATTAACTTTTATAAACAATGGAAAAATAATAAATTAAAACAAGTATTAAAATCAGAGGATATACCTAAAGAAAATAAAGGACCAGTTTATAAAATAGTTTCAGATTCTTTTAAAAAAGAAGTTTTAAATAATGATAAAGATGTTTTGGTTAAATTTTATGCTCCTTGGTGTATTCACTGTCAAGAATTAGCTCCTATTTATATTGAATTAGCTAATAAATTAAATAAATATAATAATAAATTACTTATTGCTGAAGCTGATGCTACTGCTAATGAATTTGAAGGTGTTGATGTTAGAAGCTTTCCTACTATTAAGTTTTGGCCTGGAAAAAATAAAAAAAAACCTGTTGATTTTAATGATGATCTTACTGTTAATGGATTTATTAGTTTTTTACAAAAACACTCATCTTATGGTATTAATGATGGTACTACAACAAAAAAAAATGAGAAAGTAAAAGGTGATCTATAATAAAAATTTTTTTTCTTAGTATAATCGAATTTTTGATTATTTTTTAATTTAGTCATATTTAAAAAAATTGTTAAAATTATCTTTTTTTTTTTGTTTAGTTGAATCGATGATTACAAAATAAATAAAAATAAAAATTTTAATTGGTTACATCAAATTATTTCTAAAATTATTAAATCAAAATATATAAAGAAAAGAAGTATAGGAAAAGAACTTAGTAAAAATAAATATGGTAGATAAAGTTTTGATTTGGAAATATATCATTAATAATTATTAAATATTTTTAGTATAAATAATCGAAAAATGTATTTTTATATATTCTAAGCAAAACAATTATACTTTTATTTAAATCAAAATAAAAATCAATTAAAAAAAATATATTTTTTACATAAAAATCAAATAAGATTTAATACCCATTAAAATGTCCTTTTTTAATAATAGGTTCATAATCAATAACAGCTTTATCCATATCAACATTTCCAGATATACCATCAACACTTCCTTTACTAGTATATTGCCAAATTCCCCAATCTCCAGTATATCCAGGTTTATCAACATCATAATGTGCAACCCAAATAGCAAATCTAGTTTTAACTTCTTCATCAAATAAGTTATTTAAAGGATTAGCACTAGAATAAATACCACAGAAATATTTTTTTTTTTCTAAAGCAGTACAGAAAGTTTTTGCAATAGCAGAGACAGTAGCTTTCCCAGTTTCAAAGATACTTTGTTCTTCTATATCATAGTAAATTGGCCATTCGAATTGATGTCCTGAGAGGATACTCATACATGTGTTTGCTTCTGCTTCTGCTCCTGATGTTGTTGTAGCATATGCGTACCAATATGCTCCTATTGGCATTCCTGCTGCTTTTGCATTTGCATAATTTGTGTCGAAGAATGTATCCTTTTGTGATATTTCTCTTCCGTATCCTGCACGAATTATTGCAAATTTTACACCAGCGTTCTTTGCTTTTACCCAATCTATGTTCCCTTGGTATACTGAAACATCTATTCCTTGTATTTGGAATGTCAAGGATATTAAAGAAAGTATTAAGAGATATTTCATTTTTTTTGTTTTAATATATTATAATTAAAAAACCAAATAATATAATTGTTTTTTAATTTTTGATTTACAACCACGGATTTTAAATTTTTAAAAAAAATAAATATTATTATATTCATTATTTTTAATATTAAATATATAAATTTAAATAATATTTAAAACATTAATAAATAATATTATATAATTTATTTTTTTCTTAATTTAATCAATCTGTTGAACAATTTTCTTAATATTCATCTAACTATTCTTTATCTTATTCAAATTGTTTTTAAACAATTATAAAATCCTGGACATAACAAAGCATCATAATATTATTTAATAAATATCATCATTTAATATAGGATAGAAATATGTAATTTTTTTATTTAACTTTAAATTCACAAAAAATTAATATTAAAGTTAGTTTTGATTTTATAACAAAAAAAAACCTTTAATCAGATTTAATACCCATTTAAATGTGCTTTTTTAATAATAGGTTCATAATCAATAACAGCTTCATCCATATCAACATTTCCAGATATTCCATTAACACTTCCTTTACTACTATATTGCCAAATTCCCCAATTTCCACTATATCTAGGATGATCTACATCATAATGTGCAACCCAAATAGCAAAATCCTTTCTAACATCTTCTTCAAATAAGTTATTTAAAGGATTAGCACTAGCATAAATTCCACAGAAATATTTATTTTTTTCTAATGTTCTACAAAAGTTTCGAGCAATTTGACTAACTTGACTTTTACCTAGAGCCAAAAGTTTTGAATCTTCAATATCATAATAAATTGGCCATTCATATTGTTTTCCTGAAATTATTTTCATACATGTATCTGCTTCTGTAAAAGCATCTGATGGTGATGATGCATATGAATACCAATACACTCCTACTGGAACTCCTGCTGCTTTTGCATTTGCATAATTTGTCTCAAAATATGGATCTTTTTGATATATCTCTCTTCCGTATCCTGCACGAATTATTGCAAATTTTATACCAGAATTCTTTACTTTTACCCAGTCTATGTTTCCTTGATATTTTGATACATCTATTCCTTTAAATGATATTATTAATGAAATTAAGGAGAGAAAGATGAAAGATTTCATTTTTGTTTATTATATTTTTTTTTAAGGCTATAAATATTAAATTATTAAAAGTATTTTTTGATGTTATTTTCTAATTAAAGTGGTTTCTATAGTGATTTTTTTATTAAAATAAAAATAATAAGAAATCAAGGAAATATATTATATTTCATGAGTATAATTAACAAAAATTAATATAAATATAATATATAATATGAATATAATAATATAAAAAAATAATTAAAAAATAATATATGAATTCTTTAAAAAAACCAAAATAAACATAATAAATTATTAAAATCAATCTAAATCAATGGAATTTATCATATTTAATCATAGCCGGAATTTCAGGATTTTGATTTCCTAACATTCCAATAATAGGAGTCATTTCACTTAATTGAGGAGTGATTCTAAAAGTATGTATAAAATCATCAATAACTCCTAAAACTTTATCAGGAGCATCTTCATGCATAACATGACCAACATTTCTTAAAATAGACAATTTATATTTACCTTGCATTTGAGCAATAGTTAAATCTTTATCCATTCTTTCAATTCCAGCTAACATTAAAGTTTTAGGAACTTTAATAGAAAGAAAAGATTTAGTTAAACCAATAAACCAATCATTCCAATATTTCTTAGAAGCCATTAAATTAGTTTTAAATTTATAAAATTTTTTTCCATTATTATCAATTTCTTCTAATAAAGGAGGAACAGAAATTCTTGCACTTTGTAAATTTTTAATTGTTCCACTTCTAAACATATATTCAATTCCTTTTTCAATAGAAGGAAAATTTTCAGGTCTATTATTAACAAAATTTTCCATAAAAGGAAGAGCTTCCATTGCAGTTCCTTCAACAACATCAATAACCATTAATCCTTGAATTTTATCATATAAGTCTTTATATTTATCTTGATTTTTAAAAATTTCTTCACAAGTTTTAGTAGCAACAGAACCTCCCATTGAATGACCAATAACAATAATATTATCAAGAGGGAATTTTTCATTTATATGATTTAAAACTAATATAGTATCATTAATTAAATTTTCTTCACTTAAATCATCTCCTTCACTCATTGTATTATAACCATGACCTCTAAAATCAAAAGAAATAATTCTATAATTTTTATTTATTAAAGCTAAAGGAGCAAATGATAATCCAGAATGTCCTGCTCCGTGAAGACATACTAAATTTGGTCCTTTATTACCATTTATATATATTGGAATGTTATCATTTATTTTATATGTTTCTGGAAATGCTGTTTTCCAATCTAAAGGACTATATCTTTTTGATAAAGATGTTTTCTCTGATGTTGATATTTTTGGAATGTCATATATGTTTGGAATACTTTTTAAATCTGGGATTATATCATTTAATTCACCCTCTTCATCTGATGATGATTCATCCTTCTTCTTTTCTTCAGCGATTATTTTAATTGGAGTTTCTGTTTGAGATTTTTGAGGTTTTGGAATGAATGACGATTTTTTCATTTTTTTTGTTAGTTTTTTTAATTTTAATGTTTTTTAATTTTAAAATATTTTTTTATTCATAATTTTTTTAAATTTCGATATAATATTGAATTTATAAATAGAATATATATAATTATATTAAAAAAATTATTACTTTCTAACATAAGGTCCTTTTCTAATTCTTCCTCCAATAATATTTTTAATTTTATTATCAATTTCTCTTTCCATAAATCCTAAATTTCCTCTACTTTTATTTAAATCACTTTGGCTTTTTTTAGAAGTAAAACTAGCATTAGAATGGCTTTTATTAAGATTTCTAGTATCAAAAGTGATAACAACACTATCATCATTATTGAACTTATCTTTATTTTTTTTATGTCTTTTATTAACATACATAACTTTAGAATTTTTATAAATAGCATTAAGCATATTTAATCTTAATTCAGTTAATTCATTCTTTCTTCCTTTATTCATAATTTCATTAGTTTTAGTTTTAATGACTTGTTTTTCTTTAACAATATTAGGATTAGAATAACCAGAATAATCAAATTTTCCTCCAGTTCTTGAAAAACTTGCAGAAGCAACTCTACTATTTTTAGTACTATATAAAGTTTTTTTTAATGGAGTTTTATTACCTGATATCACTTGTTGTTGGATTAAAACTGGTAATGCTAATGGCTTTTCTATTGATAAATCTTCTACTCTTTTTATATTGTTTTCTCCTTCGTAAAAAAATTTTATTTTCTTCTTTTCTAATTCTTTCTTCTCATTTGTTATGTATTCATCACGTATTTTTAATTGCTCTAATAATTTTTGAATTTTTAAATCTTTCTGACGAATTAAATTTAAATTTCTTTTTCTTATAAATTCATTTGTTAAGTTATTGACTTCAAATATATATCCATTATATAAATATTGTAATATTGTTAAAGAAGAATTATTTGGATTACTAAATTTATTTATTGCATTTTCGAAATATTCTCTTTTTTTCATTAATTCATTATATTTAGATTCTTTATTATATAATAATCCTTTTTGAATATTTATTTGTTCATTTAATCTATTAATTTGACTTCTAATTTCTTTTTCTTTCATAGTATTTCCTCTATTCATTTTAGAATTAATAACTTTAAACAAACTATATTCTTTATCTTTAATATTTTCTTTCATATTATCAATATTTTTTTCCATATCTATAATTTCATTTTTCATTCTAATTTCTTCTTGAAAATGATTTCCAATTTCTTTACTTAACTTATCAATTTTAGCTTCTTCATTTTTATCATTATTAAAATTAAGAAGATGTTGATTATTAGTTTTAACAGCCAATTGATTTCTTAATCCTTCTAATTCATCTTGTAAATTAGAAATAACTTCTTTGTATTTAATTTGTGAGTCAATATTATCATTAATACTAACAGTATTTTTTTTAAGTGTAGTTTGAATATTTTTTGCTCTATTAGCATAAACTAAAGTATTAATAGTTTCATCAATAGAAAGTAAAGAAGGAGAAACTGTACTTATCATTACTATTCTTCCATTACCAGCTAAAGAATCTTTTAATATTCTTGTTAATTTACTTTCTCTCCAAGCTATAAATTTATTTCCATCAGATAATGCATTAATACAATTTCCAAGAGCTAATAAACTTTTATTAATATTACTTCCTTCTTGTTTAGTTTTATTATCAACACTATTTAAATTTTTAGAAGCTCTTTCACTTCCAGCTAAATCAACCAAAATAAATTTAGAAGTAGTTATTTCATTAGTATTATTTCCACTTTTATTTTTATTGAATATATTTATTTGTAAAACAGCATGTGAACGACTTGATTGTTCATTTTGATTAGTTTCTCCAACATGTCGATTATTATTTCCTTTTAATAAAAGACCAAAAAAAGTATTAGTATCTTCAACTTCAAATTCTTTTAAACCATTAATAATAATTCCTTTATTATTATCTTCTCGAATATCTAATTTTTTCTCATTTCCTAATAAATCTCTAATATTTTCATTATAAATTTCTAAATAGGAGAATTTAATTTTATATTCTTTATCACCATGTCCTCGAACATAATTAAATAAATCAGTAATGGCTCTTGGCATAATTCCAGGTTGTTCTCCTGTTCCTAACATTGTATATGTTTTTCCACTTCCTGTGGCTCCATAAGCAAACACTGTTGCATTGAATCCATTTAATATACTATTTAATAATATTTTTGTTGTATTCTCATATACTTCTGCTTGAGATGAATTTTTATTAAAAACAAAATCATATGTGTATTGTTGCTCTTTTACTGTCTTATTTTTTATTTGCTTAACATCTAAATTTTCTATTGAAAGAGTATTTTGATTTTGAATTGTTAAACATTCTGTTTTTGAAAATTCTGATTCTTTTGCAGACAATGGACGGATACGGACTGATACAAAAATATTGGATTTTTGAGGATATTGAGATTCTGGCGGTTGTTGTTGTTGTTGAGTTATTAAAGTGTTTTGAGGATTCATTTTTCTTTCTTCTTTTTTATTTTTATTCTTTTTTTTTTTTTTTTTGGTTTTAATTTTTATTTTTATTTTTCACTTTTTTTATTTAGCGTTTTTACTACTTTTTGATAATATCATTATTAATTATAATTTCTTTATTTATTTTATTTCATAATTCAATTAATTAATAGTAAATTTCCAATTAAAATCAATTAACCAAATTTAATAATGAATACAGAAGAAGAACACACTTTAATAACTCAACAACCTTTGAAAAAGAAGAAAAAGGAAGACTTAGAGATAGAAAGAAGAGAAAAAGAAGAATTAAACAAGAAATTATTTTTACTTCAAAAAATAAAAGAAAGTGAAGAGAAATTAAAATTTGAACAAGAGCAAAGGAAAAATTTGATAGAGATGAAGAAGAAGGAAATAGAAAGAAAAGAAAGAACAATAAATCAAATGACAGAAACAAATAAAAAATTAAAATCAGAATTGGAAATATTACAAGTAGAAGTTCAGGAAAAATTAGATAAAATGGAATTTAAAGAGAAAAATGATATATTTGAAAATGAGAAAAAAAAAAGATATGCTCCTTTAGAACAATTATTAAAAGTGAAAGAAAAAGAATTACAAAATTCAATAGATATAGTAAAAACATATAAAAAAGAAAAAGAACAACTTCAACAAATAATAGAAGATAAAGTAGATATGGTACAAATAAATTCTTTAAATGATCAAATTAAATTAGCACAAGAAAAAATATATGATTTAGAAAAAGAACAAAAATATTTATTAAAAGTAAAAGAAGAACATAAAAAATGTGCTTTTGAACAAAATAAAATTCAAAAAGAAATTGATGAATTAAAAAAACAAATTAATGAATTAAAACAACAAAATAAAGAAAAAGCAAAAACTGAAAGAATACATTTATCAATGCAAACATCTCAAATAATGAAAGATAATATAAATATAAATAGAAAATCTCCTGAAGAAAAAGAATTACAAATTAAAAACTCTTTAGATGAATTTTGGAGTAAAAATAAAGATAAATTAATGGAAAGTGATGATGAAAATAATACTAATGAGAATAATAATAATAATAATTTAAGTGATATGAAAAAAAAAGAAGATAAGAAAGAAAATATTTTAAATATTAAAAAAAAAATAGCTGAAGAGATTAGAAATGAAAATTTAAAAATTGGAAAAAGCAATGATTTATTACCTAAAATTCCTTTATTTAATCAAAATGAAAAAAAAATATTATTGAATATTTTACCTGAAAAAGAAATTGAAAAATTTGAAAAAAGATATGAATGCATTGATAATGCTAAGAATAATTTAAAAAGAAAATATGCGCTTGAAACTAAATTATTAAATAAAGAAAATAAAGATCTTGAAAATAAATATGAAATTTCTCTTTTACAATTAAAAGAAAATGAACAAAAAAATAAAAATTTATTAATTCAAATTAATGAACAAAACAAAGAAGTTTTTAGTTTACAAAAAAAATTAGAACAGTGTATTAAAGTTTTAGAAGATCAAAAAAATAAAGTTAGATTAAAAGATGAAGAAAATAAAATTTTAGTTAAAGAATTAACAGAACTTCAATTAAATTATGAAAAAATGCCTTTAAATAAAAATGAAAATAAAAATGAAGAAGAAAAATAAAAAATATCAAATTTTTAAATATTTATTTGAATAATATAATAATAATAATTAATATTTTTTTTATAAACTATTGAATAAATATTTATTATTATTTAAATAATTTGTTTAAATCTTTTCCAGAATTTAATTCTTTTAACAACAAAAATAAATTATCTTCTCCTTTAACAACAGCTTTCATAAAAATTTGAAATCTTTTTCTATATTTAGTTTGATTAACAGCTGAAAAAGAATCAGTTTTATGAAATAAATTTTTCATAGCATTTTCTATCATTTTCCTTTTATTATATATTGATAAATAATCTATAATACCTAATAAATAAACAATATCTTTATTTTTAGATTTAAACATTCTTTCTTTAATTAATAATCTATTATTATCAATATTTTCATTTCTACATATACAAATAAAAAAAGAATAATCCATTAAATTTCCTTTTTCTAAAATCTTCAAATCACTAATAAATGTTTTTTTAATTTTAATAATATCATTTTTTAAAAAGGATAATTTAATATCACTTCTATTAGCAGATAATTCACAATAATCAATATCTTTTAAAGTAACATCTTTTTTTTGAAATAAATTTTTAGTTTTTCTTCCTACATAAGAACCTTTTAAATCAAATTTATATAAAACATAATCAGATTCATAAGGAAAAATATTTTCCATTAAAACCATATGAACAACACTAATTCCAATTTTTAAAGTATATAAACCATAAATTCTAGTTAATATACTAAAAGTATTTTCAGTTAATAATTTATAATAATTTAACAATAAATTATCTTTCATTGCATTTAATTCAGAAGAACTTATTGTTTTAATTATAAATTTCTTATCATGAGTATGAAAAAAAATTGAACCACTTTGTCCTTCTGAAGCAGCAAATTTAGATAAATTTATTATATTTGATTCTAAATTAAAACTTTCTATTATTTGCTCATATGATATTTTATCTGCTTTTAATATATTATGAAATATATCTGGAGCATATTCTAATATTTTTATTTCATGTTGATCAAATAGATTAAAATTTAATTGAGTTTTTTGAAAACGTGCTTTTGTTTTTATTCCTATAAATTTATTATCTTTTATTTTAACTGTATGTTCTTGAATGTTTGAATATTTTTTATCTGATGTATTCATTATTAAAGATATATAAGTTTCATTTTCATTTTTTTTTTCTTCTGCTGTGTTTAATATACACATTACTATATAAAATACACTTTCAGAAAGAAAATTTGATGATATTTGAGAACTTAAAGGAGGATTATTTATTATTGATAAATTATTATTGAATCCACTTTTTTCACTCATTAAATCTATATCATTATTATAGTAATTATTATCGTTTCCTAATAATGATTCTTTCATATCTTTTTTTTGAGATTTTAAATCATTTGATAATACTTTAAATTCTTTTATTGCAATTTCATTTATTCCTTCTTTATTTATGTAATTCCCTCTTATTCCTTTAAATTGATTTCTGAAAAAATCTATTTCTAAAAATCTAATTAAACAACCGAAAGTTCCAAAAGCAGTTAAAGATAAAATTATAGCAATTTCTGAAGAAGAGAAAGCATAACAAACAATTAAATAAGCAATTAATGAAAATATTGATATTATAACATAAATAATATGTTCTTGTCTAAAAATTATTTTTTGTTTTGTAAATAAAACTGATTTTTGATTTATATTTAAAAATATATAATATACAGAAACACAAGCAATAATAGTATAAATAATTAATAAAATAAGGGTAGAATTTAATATCATTTGAGTATTTAATATAATTTGTTTTTTATCAGTATTATATAAAATTGTAATACACTTATGAAAATCAGTCCAAAAATTATTTGTTAAAATATTATATGTTTCTATACTACAATCATCTGGTAATTTATAAAATTCATTTACAAATATAAATATTATTATATTTGTACCAAATAAACATAATATAATAATATATATTGGCTTTCTAAATTTAGTTGATGACACAGGATTTTGAAACAATAAAATTGATTCTATACAATATAATATTTCTAGAATAAAACCATAAATTGTTGATGAAATAAAAAGAACACTATTCATAAATTTTATTGAAATTCCTAAATAAGAAGACATTGAAAAATATATTTGTAATTTATCAAATATTAAAGGTAATATATGGCTTTTTAAAAAAAAAGTCTCATTTAAACTTGTTATTAAAGTATATGTTAATATTGATTGAATTAAATATTTTATCATTATAAAATTTGGAATTAAAGAACCTGAATTTCTTCTGCTTTTGTTAAAGAAAAATATTAAAAAACCTAAAATATTAATTACTAAAATAACAGACAAAATAATTGTTGTAATTAAATTCAAATCCATAATTTTTTTTTTATTTTTACTTTTTATATTTCATATTAATTATCAATTAAATAAAATTAAAAAAATAAACTAATAAATAATTTCACTGTTTTGTAATTTAAGAATTTTAATATGATTAGGTAATAAATCTTTTTTAATTTTCATATTTTTATGTTCAATAATTTTAATAGGATTAATAAGCATTTTTTTAAAAGGATCAATATCACTATCATCATTTTTTTTAACAAAGGAAAAAGCTCTTTGTCCTAATCTTTTTTTTTTATTACATTCTAAAAAGCAATTATTACTATAACCAAAAGAATTTCTTTCAGGAGAAAAATTAGTTTCAAATTTATCAATTAAATTTTTATCTGTGATAATATTTGAGTTATTTGAAGGTTTAGGAATATAATTTAAATTTCTTTTAACTTCTTCTTTTGAATAAATATAATTTATATTATATTGAGTATTTAAAGAAGGACTATTAATTAAACTTTTCTTTGTATTTGAATTTGTTGATAAAAAAGAATATAATTGATTTTTCATTGGAGTTGAATTTTCAGTTATGTTATTATGAGTTAAATCACTATTTAATTTACTTCTTAATTGAATTGGAATATTATTTATTTTTCTTTTTGATATTTTTTTTATATGATTTATATTATTATTATCTTCATTTTTAGTTGTTTTTATTTGATTTAATGTTAAATTATTATTTAATGTATTTAATTTTTCTATTGTTTTATTTATTATGTTTTGAGAAGGAGTATGACTTCTATTATTTTTTATTTTAGTTTTTATATTATATAAACTGTGGTTTTTTCTTAATTCTTTTAATTTTTTAGTTTGAGGTTTTAATTGATTATAAATCTTATTTTTTTCTTTTTTTTCATTATTCTTTATATTTATTTGCTCAATTGAATTTTTAAACATTGAATTTTTATTTATATATGAATTATTCTTAACTAACCTTTTATTCTTTAATATTATGTTTTTATCATTTATTTCTTCATTATTACTTGAATATATAATATTTTTATCAATTTGAAATTTTTCTTTATAATCAGAAATTTGTTTAGAAATATTAATTAAATTATTGATTTTTTGCTCAGTTTGAATTGGTTTCATTTTTTGATAAGATAAATTTCTTTTCATATAAGTATAAGTAATTCGATTTGTAGTCTTAGGAGGAAGAAAGTTTTTAACATCACTTTTGATATTTGAATCTTTAATATCTTCAATAATTTTATTTTTTAAATTATCATTATTTTTACTAATATTAATTCTTTCACTTCCATAATTTTTATTTTTAGGAAGAATAGATATAATATCTTTATTATCAGAAAAAATAAAAGTTTTCAACAAATCATCATTATAATAATTAGAATTACTAATATTATCAATATTAGCATTAAAGCATTTTTCAAAATAAGATTTAATAATATTATTATTAATTAACTCAAAAGAAGTAGGTCTATTTAAAGGATTAACTTGTAATAACCAATTAACAATAAATTTTAAATGTTGTGAATAAACATTAGGAATAGGTTGATAAAATCCATTAATAATATTTTTATAAACTTCACAAAAGTTATTTCCTTTAAAAGGTAAATTTAATGAACATAATTCATATAAAATACAACCTAAAGACCAAATATCACTTTTAAAATTATAAGGTTGATTATTCCAAACTTCAGGAGAAGCATAATAAGGAGTTCCAGTTTGAGAATATAATAATTCATTTTTTAATATTTTTGCTACGTTTAAATCACCTAATTTAATTATTCCATTTTTCATTATAAATATATTAGCACTTTTTAAATCTCTATGCATTATATTATGATCATGTAAATTTTTTAATCCTATTAACATTTGAATAAAAAATGTCCAAATTGTATTTTCTTTAAAGTAATTTTTCATATTTTTTCTTTCTTTTATTTTTGATTGTAAATCTCCTCCATCTGCATATTCTAATATTAAATTTAATGTTGCTGTTTTTTCATCGTAAAATGATTCTTTATAGGCTATTATATTTTGATGGGATATTGAAGCTAATAATCTTATTTCATTTAAAGAACTTATTTTTTCTTTTTTTTCCATTTTTGATAATTTCACTTGTTTTAATGCATATAATGAATTATCTATCTTTCTTTTTATTAAATATACTATTCCAAATGAACCTTTTCCTAGTTCTTTTATTATTTCAAAGTCATTTAATGACATATTTTAAATTTTTAAATTTTAGTTTATATTTTTTTTATTTATTTTAATTATTGAAAATGATTTTTCTTTAACGTCTTATATAATAATATTATTTCATCTTATTATAATAATTTTGACAAATATTATTTTGATTTTATTTAAATTTAGAAGATAATAAAAAAGTATTCCGATGAAATTTATGATAATTCTATTTATGTTAAAATATTAATTTAGATAATATAAAAGTATTTTTTATTTTAAAGG
>JAEEGI010006289.1_pt1 | contig 26873 bp, 22 predicted proteins | sample 8958751 | NCBI WGS metagenome assembly JAEEGI01 (sample SAMN16246545, study PRJNA631951) | gut metagenome | biome: gut microbiome; feature: rumen; material: KS-attached | host: Bos | place: Iran: Karaj | collected 2018-10 | reverse complement strand
TCCGGGCCGGGAATTTCCGGGATGTGGCCTACTTCGAGCCCTTCTACCTTAAGGACTTCGTGGCCACGGTCAGCCGCAAGAAACTCTTCTAAACAAAAGATCCGGAGCCCTGCGGCCCCGGATCTTCAGCGTCAAAATCATATTCTTCAGCGCAGCACGCGCGAAAGTTCTTTGCGGAGACCTTCCAGGCCGCCGATGGGCTTGGTGTTGAGCTCACCGTCGATGATCAGGAAGGAATTGGGCACGGCCGTGACGTTGTAGGTAATCACGGCAGGGGAAGCGCCGCCCAGACCGTCGTTGACGTTGATCCAGGGCAGCTTCTGCGCCAGCACGCTGGAGGCCCACTCGGGCTTGTCGGGCGTGACGCAGATCGAGAAGATCTCGAATCCGCGGTTGTGGAAATCCTTGTAGAGCGGCAGCAGCACGTCGAGGTTGATCATCTTCTGCGCCGCGTCGTTGGCGTCCCAGAAATGGACCAGGATGGCCTTGGCTTCCACCTCGCTGAGGGCCTTGCGCTCCCCCTTGATGTCCGGCATCACGATGTCCGGGAAGGAAGCTTCCTCGGCGTCGTCGATCTGGGCCTGGAGCTGGAGGATCTTGATCCGGCGGTCCGCCTCCTTGGCCAGGGCCTTGACATAGCGGGAGTCCGGATAGACGGTCAGCAGGGAGTCGGCACCCTTGCGGAACAGGAGGGCGTCGGTGGTCTGGGAGAAGATGGAGGCGCTGCCCAGGCGCTCGAAGAACACGGGGACCGTGGTGAGCGAGAACGGGTGCTCCATCACATATCTGACATTGTCGCGGTAGTGCTGGATGTAGTCGCGGGTCTGCGCGGTCGGTTCGTCCTGGTGGGCCTGCAGCTTCGCGATGAAATCGGCATAGGCGCGGTCCACCTTGGCGAGCTCGGCGGAGCCCTCGGAGCCGCTCACCGTGTAGCGGCCGAGCGTGTCGGTCTCGACGGTCACGCGCTCGCCCTTCTCGAGGAGCAGGGCGGCGATGCGGGTGTCACCGTAGAAGAGGTAGATGAACTCCGGCTGGCCCTTGACCACCTTCACGTCGTAGCGGAAGGAGCCGTCGGCGCCGACCTTGATCGAATCGAGGTCGCGGAAGGTGTTGATGTCAAGCTGCTTCACGGCAAGGGTGCTGCCCGGCGCGTCGGCCAGGGTGCCGCGGATGCCGGCTTTGTCGGCGCAGGCGGACAGGGCGAGCGCCGCCAGGGCGAGCGCCGCAAGTTTATTGCATTTTTTCATATTCGGAAAGGATTGCTGCGGCGGTCTGCGCCATTTGTTCGGGGGTGATGGTCGGGCGCGTCTTGCGGAAGTCAAGGTCGCCCTCGGTCTGCATCGGCACGAGGTGGATGTGGGTGTGCGGGACTTCCATCCCGAGCACGGCCACGCCTACGCGCTGGCAGGGCACGGCGGCCTTGAGGGCCTGTGCCACCTTGCGCGCGAAGGCCCAGAGGCCGGCGTAGGTGGATTCGTCCAGGTGGAAGATGTAGTCGTCCTCCACCTTCTTGGGGATCACGAGGGTGTGCCCCAGCGCGAGCGGACTGATGTCCAGGAAGGCGTAGTAGTCTTCGCTCTCCGCGACCTTGTAGGACGGGATCTCGCCTTGGGCGATGCGGGTAAAGATCGTTGCCATTTAGAACGTGATATCGAGAATCTTGAACTTCATCGTGCCGGACGGGACCTTGGCCTCGACCGTCTCGCCCTTGGCGTGGCCCATCAGGGCCTTGCCGATCGGGGTGGTGGCGGCGAGCTTGCCCTTCGAGAAATCCGCCTCGCTCTCGCCCACGATGGTGAACTCCATCACGCGGTGGTTGGCAAGGTTCTCGACTTTGACCGTATTGAGCATCTGGACCTGGTCGCAGTTGAGCTGCGAGCTGTCCAGCACCTTGGCGTTGACGACCTGGTTCTGCAGCTTGGCGATCTTGAGTTCGAGCAGGCCCTGCGCTTCGCGGGCCGACTCGTATTCCGCGTTCTCGGAGAGGTCGCCCTTCTCGCGCGCCTCCGCGATGGCCGCGGCAATGACCGGGCGCTGAGCCAACGCCTCGGCGAGTTCTTTCTTGAGCTTATCCAGCCCTTCCTGGCTCATGTAATGTACTTCAGACATAGCTTTTTTTTGGTGTGGTTAACTAAAAAGGAGTCCTGCCTTTGAGGCAGAACCCTTGTTCGTTCGTATCTTTTGCAAAGATAAGAAATATTTTGATTCGTGTCAACCTTCCCGGAGTCCGGATCAGCGCAGCCGGACACAGCGGACGGACATGCCCGTACCGGTAGGATTTTCGTAGCCGGCGTCCACGTTGAACTGCACCAGGTCGGCATCCTCCGTCACGATCAGATAATTGTGACTCTGTTCGGCCTGGAGCAGCTGGATTCCCCGGGCCGGATATCCCCAGTGGCGGTTGTCGCCGCCGTTGTGCGCCCAAATCTGCCCGGCCGCCGGGAAATAGATGGTCCCGGTGAAGGCTTCGTTCTCATATCCTTCCGGATAGTAGTTCTCGCCCGGATGTTCGAGGGTCCACTCCCGATGCCGGGCGTCGCCGCTGCCCGTCGCCAGGTCCCGATAGGTATACCGGAGCGGCATCCGCCAGCCCGGCGGGCAGGAATCATAGATGGACTTGTCCGCCTCGCAGCAGTCCCCTCCGTGCATCTTGAAACGCGGGTCGTACCAGGACTCAACCTGGCTGAACAAAGGACCGTACGCAGTCCAGGCGCTGCCCGCGTTGTAGGCGAAAGTATTGGGATTCCGCACACCCCAGATGACATTCTTCGTCGCCTTGACACTGGAATAGTTCCTATAGCGGAAGGGGTCCTTGCGCCCGGGCGCGTAATAGAATCCGTGGCTCTCATACTCCCCGATGGCCGCCATGGCGCCCAGGTTCCGGTCCATGATGAACGCATCCTTGTAGGCACCCGTCGTCCAGAGATCGCCGTTGTAGCGGTGCAGCGAGCCGCCGGGAACGGCGTAGATGTAGGTCCGCTCCGCCGGCGTCATCTCCACGTCCGGGTCATACTCCGTCACCCAGAGGTGCCAGCTCCAGAGGATGGAGCCGTTGTATTTGACGGCGACGAGCGCGTTGCCCTTCACGCCGGCGTCCAGCTTCACGCGGATCCAGGGCTGGTGCCCGGCAGGCGGGTCGGTGTTGTCGGGGTCGAAGCCCTGGCCGCTGTCGGTCAGCAGGAAATCGTCCACCAGGACGCCGTCTTTGTAGAGTTCGTTCCACACGATTTCCGTCGTCCAGGCGGTCGTCTCTTCCAGGGTAAACGGTGCCGTATCCTGCCTGGCCGCATTGTAGACGCCCATGTTCGTATGGGGCGCATTCCAGAAGACGGCCGCCCGGCGCACCGGGAAGGCATAGTAGCGGGTTTGCCAGTCCAGCTTCGGCGGGTGCAGCAGATAGCAGTTGGCGTCGATGGCGAACCGCTGCTCCGCCAGGTCTTCGATGCGGGAATCGTAGCTGGGGTCGCCCTTGCGGGTCAGCGTGAGCTCGTAGGTGTACTTCCGGTTGGGCTCGACGTTGAAGTCGCTGACCAGGTCGGCGCCCAGGTAATACGTATAGCAGACGGGCGTGTCGTCCGCGCCATAGGTGGCATAGATGCGGAAGCAGGTGGCGCCCAGCGGTGCGTGGCGGTTCTTGTCGTACTGGGAGCCGCTCGTGTTCCGTCCGCGCAGGTTGGCCGGGATGTAATAGGTCAGCGTGCCGTCAGCCGGGATCTCCTCGACGGGCAGGTCCATGCGGAGCGGGGTCCGCGGGGAGTAGGTCTCGAAATCGGCGAAACCGGCCACCTGGGTGGCGTAATAGAGCTTCCGGTTGACGTTGCAGAGCTGGACGTTCCGCAGGACGAGGTTCTCTGCGGGCGGGGCCTCGTTCTTCACCTTGACGACCACCTTCGCGCAGTTGCGCTTAAGCTGCAGCGGGCTGGAAGCGGAACCGACCTCCGAGCCGAAATCCACGCCGTCCAGCACCACGGAGCCGCTCATCCGCAGATAGCGGTCGTCGCCGACGGTGTACCAGATGTCGTCAAGGCCGTCGATGGTGCTGGCGTTCATCCCCTCCAGGAACGAACCCAGCGTCGTGCCCACCGGGAAGGAGATGTCGTCCTTGGCGATATTGGCAAACGCCAGGACGGTGTTCTTCCGGTCCGACTTGACCAGGGCGAAGTTCTCACCCACCTCCAGGCCAGTGGCGCTCCAGTGGTCGAAATACTGCTTCTGGCCGACCAGCTGCGCCTGCAGGACGTGGTCGGGATCGTCGTCCACCCACTCGAACTGCATCAGCGCCACATTCCGGATCTCCTGCCAGTCCGCGCCGCCGTCCAGGTCCGGCTCCCGGTCGACCTTGGTGTCGGGCGCGCCGGCATCCAGCGGGGCGACGCCCAGGTGGAGCGCCACGGACACGGACTCGCCTTCGCCCCGCTCCGGGCCGTCCGGCCGAAGGGCCGACGGGTTGCAGGCAGCCAGCGCAAGCAGGAATGCTATGATACTTGTTCTTTTCATTTACTGATTCTTCTTCACGCAACGGACGGGCTCTCCCGTGGGGTTCATGTTCGTCCTGGAGTTCAAGGGGTTTCTGTCCGACTGAGCATCCAATGCGAAGTTTTCCATATACAGGTTCACGGCGGTATGCCTGAACCGATACGAGCCTCCGTTCCAGATGATGTGGCCGGCGGCCGGAAAAAAGATGGCGCCGGTGGCGTCCCGGTTGGGATATCCTTCCGGATAATACCAGAAGCCATAGAGTTGCGCATCCCACGCCCGGTGCCGGTTTTCGCCGGTCCCGCCCGTCGAGAGATCGTTATAAGTCGATCCGACCGGGATCTGCCAGCCCGGCGGGCAGGGATCGTAGACCGACTTCCCCGGCTCCAGCCAGACGGCGGGCCGGGCGGGATCGTCGACCCGGGGGTCGGCCCAGGGCTTGTTCGGATCGCACACATCGCTGTCTCCGGGGCCGTTCCAGGGTCTGCCCTGGTCCATCCGGAGGTACACCGTCGGGTGATGGATGGCGTATCGGATGTTTCCCGGGCTGATATGGGTATTGCCGGCCGTGGCCATCCGCTGGGAGTTGTGGGACCCGATGCCGTTGGCATACATGGGATCCTTGCGGCCGAACTGGTAATAGGCGCCGTGGCTGAAAAAATCCGCCACGCCCCAGACCGGGGTCACGGCGCCCAGGTTCCGGTCCATCGTGAACGCATTCTCATAGGTCGTCTGCCACACCGTCCCGGCGTAGCGGTGGACTTCCCCGCCGGGCACCGGGTAGATGTAGGTCCCGTCCTGCTTCGCGACCGGCACGTCCGGGTCGTAGTCCGTCACCCACAGATGCCAGCTCCAGAGGATGTCGTCATAGCTCTTGTCCCCGGCGGTGGCCACCTTCCGGAGGCCCACCAGGGCGTTGCCGTACATCCCTTTCGAGACCTTGACCGTCACGTACGGCTGGCTGCCGGCGTGGTCGGGGTCGAAGCCCGTGCCCTCCGTCACCTCGAGCAGCTCGCTGTCCGCCACCCGGTAGCCGTCACGGAAAACATCGTTCCAGATGATCTCCGCCGTCCACTGCGAATGCTCGGACAGGCGGTATTCCTCCTCGCTGCTGCCGCCATAATATCCCACCGTGATGTCCCGGGAGGCATTCGGCTCCTGATTCCAGAACACAGCCGCCCGGCGGACGGGGAAGGAGTACTTCCGCTCCAGCCCTGCGCTTTTCGGCGGGTGGAGCATATAGGCGTTGGCGTCCGGCAGGACGACGGCCTTCAGGTCGTCGACCCGGCCGTCGCTGTCGCCGCCCTTGCCGGGGAGGAAAAACTCGTAGCTGTATTTCCGGTTGGGGGCCAGGTTGAAATCGTCGGTCAGGTTCGCGCCCAGATAATACGTATAGACGATCGGGGTGCCGTTTTCCGGATCGGAAGGGTCCGTGCAGCCGTACCGGGCGATGATGCTGAAGCACGTCGCGCCCGGATTGGGATAGCGGCTCTTCCGGGACTGGTTCTCGCGGGTGTCGTCCGCCCCGACGAAGGAACTGACGCCCCGCAGGTTGGCGGGAAGGAAGAACGTGAACGTCTTCGTCTTGCCGTCCGCATCATACGGGACGGCGTCGTAAGGGCGCGCCGGGTCGTCGAAGCGGAAGGGCGTGGTGGTGGAATATTCATCCTTCCAAGCGTCGCCCGTCAGGTAGTAGTATTTGCGGTTGACGTCCCGCATCTGGACCGCGTCGAGCACAAGCTTGTCCGCCTCGGGCGCGTCGTTGCGGACCTTGACGACCACCTTGGCGCAGTTGCGCCGCAGGGTGACGGCGCCCACGGAAGACGGCGTCACCGGCGGCTCCAGCTCCTTGGCGCCGCTCATCCGCAGGTAGCGGTCGCCGTCCGGCGCCAGATACCAGAGGCCGTTGCTGCCCGGGCCGTCGATGGCGTCCAGCAGGTTGTAGTTCATCCGCTCCAGGAAATCGCCGTAGGTCGTCCCGTCCACGACGGGCAGCTTGCCCTGGATATTGGCGACGACCACGAGGGTGTTCTTGCGGGCCGACGCGGCCAGCACCGGTTTGGCGGACGCCCAGTCGGCAGTGAAATACTGATAGATCAGGCGGGCGCCGGCGGCCGAGCCGTCCTCCCACTCGAACTGCAGGATGGCGACGGATTTGACGGCCTGCGCTGCGTCGTAGGCCGGGTCGTCCGGCTCCCAGTCGGTCTTGGTGGCGGGCATCCCGGCCTCGACGGGTGCGATGTCCAACGAGAGGTCCACGGCCACGAGAGCGCGGTCCTGCGGCCCGGCCGGAGTCAGCTCCGACGGGGTGCAGGCGGCCAGCGCCAGGATGGACAAAGCATATAGCAGCAGTTTTCTCATCTCCATTCTCTTTTATTCCCAGCCCTGTGCGCTTCCGCCGCCGCCGTCGTCCCAGCCGCCCGTGAGTTCCACGGCGCCCAGGCAGACGGGCTCCGCGTCATCGACGGACTGGATGTTGCCGCCGGCGTCCCAGGACAGGGTCGGCGCGAAATAGACATAGACATAGGTCTTGGAAATCTGCAGCGTGTAAGTATATTCCTTCATCGGCTCCAGGTCCTGGTTCAGGGCCACGCGGGCCGTGAAGGGCTGCTCCAGGGAGGCTGCGCCCAACACCACGGTGACCACCGGGCGCCGGGTGTCCGGCAGGGTGCTGTAGGCCATGGCCGGGAACAGGACCTCCTCCGAGGTCCACTCCGTCGCAGGGTCGGTGGTAATATGCATCGGGCTGCCCGCAGGGCAGGTATAAAGCGTCCTTGAATCTGTGGTGTAAGTCGATTCGTCGTCCAGATAGAAGCCGCGCGGGATGTCGTCCTTGCCCTCCAGATAGAAGCGCGCGCCGGTCAGCCGGTTGGCCACGGAGACGCTGCGCACGTCGCCCTCGTCCAGGCGGCCGCAGACGATCTTGATCCGGACGGCCGCGCGCGGGTCCTTCATGCTGCCCGACAGCGAGGCGTCGGAGTCGTAGACATATTCCCGGTCGATCCAGGAGCCGGAGAAACTGCCGGGCACGGATTCGCTGACATACATCGCGTCCGCGACGCGCTCCGTGCCGACGTGCCAGTCCACGTAGGCATACTGGTCGCTGGCGCCCGAAGTGTGCACGGCCAGGGCCGGGGACAGCGCCACCAGTTCGACCGGCCGCGCGGGGTCCTCCATCATTGCGCCGGTGTTCCAGCGCAGGCCGTAGGCGCTGCCGTGGTCGGCGAGCGCGAGGTCGGAGACCACGCTGCCGCCGGCATCCAGCGGCTCGCCCGCGTCATTGACCCGGCAGGGCTGCAGCCAGGTGTAGCCGCCGGCAGAATAGGTATAGGTCGAAGAGCAATAGGCGCCCTCGCGCCCGGTGTAGTTCCGCTCGCCCGTGAACAGGGCGACGCGGAAGGTCCGCTCGCCGCCGGACAGGGCCTTGGTGTCCATCCGGACCCGCAGGGCGCCTTCCGGCTGCACGTCCGGCTGCGGCGTGCGCACGCAGCCGGCCAGCAGGAGCACGGCTGCCGGCGCGAGCAAGTATTTGGCAAATCCCGTCCGCATAGGCATCAGATGTCTTCCGGCAACAGGTCCGTGTCGGCGGGCGACCAGGTTTCGTCGATGGTGAACCCGTTGAAATACACGTAATTGTCCACGGTAAAATTGAACGTATAGGTATAGCCGGCCCGGAAGCCGTAGGTGTCGTCGCTGTGGCGTACGTGCTCCTTCTTCAGGACGAAGGGCAGGAAGGTCTCGCCGCCCGCCAGTTCGAAGATGAAGCTCAGCTCGTCGTCCACCGACACGGGCGTCGGGACGATCAGCATCGAGACCGTCATCGGCGTCGTCTCCGAGACGATCTCGCTGTAATGCTCCGTCACCACCCTCTCGTTTTCCGCCGTCTCCACGAGGTCCGGATTGAACGTGCCCGTCACGGCGTTGAACGTGCCGGAGGCATAGAGCTTCGCCGTGCCGCCCGCAGGATTGTTGTCCCGGACCGTGATGCGCGTGAGGTCATACAGGGTCGGCTCGTTCTTCAGCGTGAACTTGAAGACCAGCCGCGCCATCGCATGCTTGAAATAGAAGGTCGCCTTCAGCGGCGGGGTGTCCAGCGCAGGATTCAGGCCCGCATTCTTCTTGTCGGGCGAAGGGCCGGGGACATAGCCGGGCAGGTTCTGCACGGCGTACATCACGTCCGCGCCGGCGGTGAAAGGAACCCGCGTCGGCCCGTTCAAATAAGCTTCCTGCTTCCAGGGAGCATAGGCGTACAGGTCGGCCGACTCGTTCACGTCGCCCCGCGAGGTCAGCACGAACTTGCCGGAGGCACTGCCTTCCAGCGTGCCGTCGGCGGGGTCGGCCACATAGTTGAAGGACCCGCCCCGCGCATACACGTTGTAGGTGCTGGGTTTGAAGGGCTCGAAGGCCGCGGGCACGTCCTCGTGCAGGCAGGCGAAGATGCCGTAGGATTCGGTGTAGCCCACCAGGGGGCCCTTCGTCGCCGGCGCGCCAACCACGGCCGTGGTGATCTCCACGGCCGATTCCAGGCGCGTCTCGCCGGCCGGCTTGGTGCAGGCCGCCAGCGCCAGGAACGGGCAAAGGAGGAGAGACAGGCTATGCTTAGTCATGGGGCATCAGTTCTTCGTTGTGGTCGTTGCCGGAATCGTCCCAGTCATAGGCCTGCGCCACGACGTCCGAGACGCCGCGGGCCGGGACGTTCAGCGTGATCTTGTAGCGGACCACCTTCCCTTCCGGCCAGGTGTCCAGCGAGCTCAGCGGCAGGCTGCAGGTCACGATCTCCGAGACGACGGGAAGTCCGTGCTGCTCGACGAGCGCGTAGACGACCTCCAGTTCGGCGTCGTCCGGGAGCTTCTGCGGAAGCAGGAAAAGCAGGCCCTGGTTCGTCTGGAGTGCGAGATGGTTGTCGTTGGCGGCGTTGCGCTCCGGTACGTTCACATAGCGCGCATTGTAATGGGCGATGGTCTTCAGCTCCCGGTTCTCGCCCGCGATCCGGTAGGTCGCGCGCGGAAAACCGGCGCCGGCCGTCGCGGGGTCCGCCGGAGAGACTTCCCCGCTCCAGGCGCATCCGGTCTGGTAGGGCTGCGTCTCCGTGAAATACAGATATTTCGAGCCGATGACGTTCTTGAGCGAGATGCTTGTCACGCGGACGGCCACTTCCTCCCCTTCCGGGACGGTGCCCGTGGGATAGACGAAACCCGTCTCGTTGAACAAGAACTCGACGCGCGTCATCCGGTGCTCGCTGAAGTCCAGCGGGAACGCGCCGTCGGTGCGGCGTTTGTCGAGCAGGGGCGGCGCGGCCAGGAAATCGACCTGGTCGGGCGCGCTGAGCTTCGGCGAGACGCGGATCAGCGGCGAGCCGGGCAGATAGTCCGGCAGGCGGGAAATAATCCCGGCGTCCGTCACCGGCGCCTCCAGCACGATGTCGCGCTCGTCCGGGACGGGCGGCGTCGCAGCCGCCGCGTCCGCCCGGCAAGGCGCGTAGCAGAAAAAGCTAAGGGTGCCGTCGAGCGGCCAGTAGACAGGGCGGGCGGACAGATTGTTGCCGCTGCGGTTCACGCCCTGCCAGGGGTGGTTGGCATAGCTGTTGTCCTCGCCTGAGGCCTTGATATAGCCGAAACGGTGATTGCTGATATAGGCGACGGCATGCGCGCCGGCCTCGTCGTGGAACGACTCCCCTTTCGGCGCGTACCAGGCGCTCACGCTGAAATCCTGCGCGGCGAGCGCCGCCAGGGTCGTAATCGCCGCCTGGCCCTTGGTGGACGTCCCGTCCAACGAAAACTCGATGGGATGGCCGGAAGGGGCCGCAGGTTCTTTGGAGCAAGAAAAAAGCAGCAGCGCACCAAGCGCCACAGCCATCAGGGAGCAAGTTTTCGTCATACGGGGACGATTCATCCTCTTGATTGGTTAAGACAAGCGATGACGAAGATAAGAATAAAAACCGACAATTCCGCCAGGTCAGACCGACCTGGCGATCAGCGCGCGGCAGGCGCGCTCGTCGGCGGCGAGCTGCGTGTGGAGTGCCTCCAGGGTGTCGAGCGCCCGCATCTCGCGCAGATAATGGCGGAAGCGCACGACGAGTTCGGTGCCATAGACATCCCCCTTGAAATCGAAGATGTACGTCTCCAGCACGTCGTCCACGTTGGTCATGCCCCAATGCCGCTCGCCGAGCACTTCGATCTCGGTCAGGTAGACGCCCCGCCGCGGGACCAGCTTCATCGGGTCGCAGAGCCGCAGGTTCGCCGTCGGATACCCGATCTCGCGTCCCAGGTGCTTGCCGCCCACGACCACGCCCCGCAGCCCGTACCAGTAGCCCAGCATCGCCCGCGCCGTCTCGACGTCGCCGCCCTCCAGCGCTTCCCGGATCTTCGTCGAACTGATCGCATCCGGATCACTTTCATACGTGGCGTCAGCAAGGGCAGCGCCCTTGCTGCGCAACGCCGGCGGGACGATGATGACTTCGAGGCCGAAGTATTCGGCCAGGGGCTTGATGCGGTCGGGGGTCAGGCAGTCCGAGCCGAGGCGGTTGTCGTAGCCGAGGACGAGCGCCGTGGCGCCGAAGCGGGCCACCAGCACGTCGCGGATGTATTCGCAGGCGCCGAGCCGGGCGAACGCCCGGTCGAACGGCAGCGTCTCCACCCGGTCCACCCCGAGCGCGCGCAGCAGCGCTTCCTTCTCCTCCGGAGAATTCAGCAGCCGGAGCGCGTGCGCGTCCTGTCCCAGGACGGTGCGCGGATGCTGCGCGAAAGTAACGGCAATCGCCTCCTCGCCCCTTTCACGGGCGCAGGAGACGAGTGCCTGAATCACCTGGCGGTGTCCCAGATGGACGCCGTCGAAAAAGCCGGTAGCGACTACAGCCATTTAACGAGCGGGAAATCCTGACGGTGCGGCAGCAGCGGGTTCTTCGGGAAGATACGCTTGGCCACCTGATACATACCGGTGTGCTCCGGGAGCACCTCCGTCACATACGTGGCGACGCCATTCTCGTAGCGGACCATCTTCAGCTCCTCCACCTCCTGGATATGCATCTCGCCCTTGGCGTCCTGCGTGGTGAAGAGAATCTCCACGCCGACGTCTTCCGGCTTGAGACGGCCCAGGTCGAGGACCACCTCGCTCTTGAGCATGTTGTTCTGCGAGAGCACATAAGACGCATCCGGCTGCGAGCAGGACACGATGCGGATGTTGTTCCACTCCGCGAGCACCATCTGCTTCCAGGCCGCGATCTCGCGCGCCATGCGTCCGCCGTCGGCGGACAGCTCGAGCGTGCGCTTGTACTGCGGCTCGTAGTACTGCCGGCAGTAGTCCGCGAGCATCCGGTTGGTCGTGAAGTCGCAGGCCACCTGCGCAATCGTATTCTTGATATAGCCCACCCACACCGGCGAAAGCTTCTGCCGCTCGTCGATGTCGTAGTAGGTCGTCGCGATCTCGTTCTCGATGGTCGTGTAGATCGTGGCGGCGTCGAGGTCGTTCTGGTAGTTGACGTCGTCGTAGGTGCTCTCCAGCGGGAGCGCCCAGCCGCAGCCTTCCTTATAGCCCTCGACCCACCAGCCGTCGAGCACGGAGAAGTGCATCACGCCGTTCATCGCGGCCTTCTCGCCGGACGTACCGGAAGCCTCCAGCGGGCGCGTCGGGTTGTTGAGCCACACGTCCACGCCCTGCACGAGGCGCTTGGCGAGCGTGATGTCATAGCCCGGCACGAAGATGATGCGGCCCAGGAACCTGTCCTGCTTGGAGATCTCGACGATCTGCTTGATCAGGTCCTGGCCCATGCCGTCGGCGGGATGCGCCTTGCCGGCGAAGATGAACTGCACCGGACGCTTGGGGTCGTTGACGATCGCGTCCAGCCGGTCGAGGTCGCTGAAGAGCAACGTCGCGCGCTTGTAGGTCGCAAAGCGGCGGGCGAAGCCGATCGTGAGGACGTCCTCGCGCAGGCGCTCCTTGATCGTGACGACCTGGCGCGGCGTGTAGTGCGCGCTCACCACCGGGTCGGACAGACGCTCGCGGATGGCGCGGACCAGCTCCTTCTTGAGGGTCTTGCGGACATTCCAGATCTCGGCGTCGGAGACGGAATAGATGCCCTCGAAGCACTTCCTGTCGTAGTGGTGCGTCTTGAACTCGGGACCGAACACCTTGGCGTGCAGCTCCTTCCAGTACTTGGAAGCCCAGGTCGGGTAGTGGACGCCGTTGGTGACGTAGCTGATATAAAGCTCTTCGGGCAGATAGCCCGGATACATGTCGGCGAAGATGTCCTGGCTGACCTTGCCGTGGAGCATCGACACGCCGTTGACGTTCTGCGAGAGGTTGGCGGCCAGGTGGCTCATCGAGAACTTCTCGTCGTGGTTGTCGGCGTCGATCTTGCCCAGGCTCATCATCGTACGCCAGTCCACGCCCATCCGGGCGGGATAGTGGCCGATGTAGTTGCCCAGCATCTCCTCGGTGAAGGCGTCGTGGCCGGCCGGGACCGGCGTGTGGGTCGTGTAGAGGCCGGAAGCGCGCACGAGCTCCATGCCTTCGGCGAAGGACATGTGCTCGTCCTGGATGCACTCGCGCAGACGCTCCAGACCCGCGAAGGCGGCGTGGCCTTCGTTGTAGTGGTAGATGGTGGGACGGAGGCCCAGCGCGCGCAGGGCGCGCACGCCGCCGATGCCCAGCAGGAGCTCCTGCTTGAGGCGGTTCTCCCAGTCGCCACCATAGAGCTGGTGCGTGATCTGACGGTCCTCGGGGCTGTTGGCCTCGAAGTCGGTGTCCAGCAGATAGAGGTCGGTGCGGCCGACGGCCACCTTCCAGATGCGGGCGCTCAGCGTGCGGCCCGGCATGCGCATCTGGATGATCTTCCAGGTGCCGTTCTCTTCCAGGACGGGCTCCGCCGGAATCTTGAGGAAGTCCTGCGGCTTGTATTCAGCCACCTGGTTGCCCTGCGGGGTGAGCCGCTGGGTGAAGTAGCCGTAACGGTAGAGCAGGCCGACCGCCACCAGGTTGATGTTCATGTCGCTGGTCTCCTTGAGGTAGTCGCCGGCCAGGATGCCCAGGCCGCCGGAATACACCATCAGGGAGGTGTCCAGGCCATATTCCATACAGAAATACCCGACCGAAGGCTCGGTGCGCTCGGCCTTGGCGGCCATATAGCTGTTGAAGTCGGCCATCACCTCGTCGAGCTGGGCAAGGAACTCCTTGTCCTTGGCGAGCTCCTTGTAGCGCTTGAGGCTGACCTTATCGAGAATAACCATCGGGTTGTGGCCGGATTTGTGCCACAGTTCATAATCCACGGCGCGGAACAGATCCTTGGCATTGTCGTTCCAGCACCACCAGAGGTTCTTGCACAGGGTCTCCAGACCCGAGAGCTCCTCCGGGAGATGCCGCGTCACCATCACACTTTTCCACACGGGCGCGGCGTTTTCAATATTGTTGATCATACACTACTGTTTTTCTGCTATAGCGTTGTTGACTCTGATAATAAAGTCGCTAAGCACATTCATATAATTGATAAATGCCTCGTAAGGCGTATCATACGGGTTAAAGCGTTTGTGGACCTCTCCGTCGGAGAAGAACTTCGTGCACATATAGTACAGGTGGTCGCTCTCCTGGAGGCGTCCGTAGTCGTTCCACAGGGTGGCGTCGTCGAGCAGGGAAAGCTTCTCCTGGAGGCCGTAGAGCTTCTGGAAAGCGTCCTGCTGGAGCTCGTTGCCCAGCCAGGCGGAGGTGTCGCGTTCCTCGTCGGCCCAGGAAATGGCCTGGGGCACGGAGATCTCGCCGACGGACTTGAGCTTGCCGGCGGCCTCGGCGGGCGTCACGAATTCGAGGTCCTTCTCGCGGGCCACGGCGCCGGGCAGGGCGCGCATGAACTCGAAGATGCCGCATTCGGCTCCCTGATGTTCGCCGAAGGTCTCGTAGTCCATGAAGAGGTTGACGATGTCGCCCTCGGCGGCCTTGAGCCAGCCCACGAATTTCTCCGCGGTCAGCGGCCACTCGTCCCAGCCCCGGTCGGAGAAGCGGAAGGCGATGTCGTCGCTGAGCGAGTAGTTGCGCAGCAGGACCTTCAGCTCGGGATCGAAGTCGTTGTTGTAGAGATAGTTCGGGCTCTTCCAGCCCATGATGTGGCGGGCGCCCTCGGTCAGCATCGTGTCGAAACCGAGTTCGTGGACCATCGCGCCGATGCTGTCGGAATAGACCAGCTCGGTGTTACGGAAGGTCGTGGGCGTGAGCCCGAAATACTGCTCCACGGCCGCCTTGTGCTTCTGCACCTGATGGGCGAACTCCGGCTTGGAGGCCAGGGAGGCCAGGGAGTGGTTGTATGTCTCGCAGAGGAACTCCACGCAGCCGGTCTCGGCCAGCTTGCGGAAGCTCTCGATGACTTCGGGAGCGTAGCGGTCGAACTGCTCCAGGACCGAACCGGAGATGGAGAAGGCCAGCTTGAATTTGCCCTTGCCCTTGGTGACCGCCTCGAGCAGCAGCTCGTTCATCGGCAGATAGCACTTCTGCGCGACGCGCTTGAGGATCGTGCGGTTGGCGAAATCATCATAATAGTGGGAGTCTTTGCCGATATCGAAAAATCTGTAAAGGCGCAGGCGGGTCGGCTGGTGGACCTGGAAATACAGGCAGATGGACTTCTTCATACTATTTGTTGACTACAGATTCATAAACTTTCTTGAGCTTCGCGGTGGCGTTGTTCCACTTGAGCGCGTTGACTTCGTCGAATCCCTGCCGGTTGGCGAAATCCGACAGCGCCGGATACTGCAGCAGGGCGTAGATGTCGTCGGCCATCGCGTCCACGTCCCAGAAATCGACCTTGAGGGCATACTTGAGCACCTCGGCCGCACCGGACTGACGGGAGATGATGGACGGGACGTTGGAGCGCATCGCCTCGAGCGGGGAGATGCCGAAAGGCTCGGACACGGAAGGCATGATGTAGACGTCCGACAGGGCGAACATCTTCTGCACTTCCTGCCCGCGCAGGAAACCCGTGAAATGGAAGCGGTCGGAGATGCCGAGCCGGGCCACCTGGCGGATGGCGCGGTGCATCATGTCGCCGCTGCCGGCCATCACGAAGCGGACGTTCTTCGTCCGCTTGAGGACCTTGGCCGCCGCCTCGATGAAGTATTCGGGGCCCTTCTGGAAGGTGATGCGGCCCAGGAAGGTGACGACCTTGTCCTTGACGCCGCGCTCGACCATGAGGTTCTCCCGGCCGCTGAAATCCACGGCGTTGTGGACGGTCACGACCTTGGCGGGGTCGATGCCGTATTTGTTGATCACGATGTTGCGGGTGAGGTCGCTGACCGTCACCACGCGGTCCGCGGCTTCCATGCCGCGCTTCTCGATGGCGTAGACGCGGGAATCGACCATGTCGTCGGTGCCGCGGTCGAAGGACGTGGCGTGGACGTGCACGACCAGCGGCTTGCCGGACAGCTCCTTGGCGGCGATGCCGGCCAGGTAGGTCAGCCAGTCGTGGGCGTGGATCACGTCGAACTCGCCGGCGTGCTGCAGGGCGATGGTACCGCCCACCTGGGCATAGCGCGACACCTCCTCGAGGAGGTTGGCTCCGTATTTGCCCGAGAACTTGAACTTCTGGCCGAAGCCGACCGTCGTCTCGCGGATGTGCTCGCGCTTCATCTGCTCGATGGCCTCGAAGTATTCGTCGGGGTCGACGTAAGGGACCATGTTGGAATCCACGCTGATGAACTTCACCTTGTCGATGAATTCCTCGACGGTGTCGCTGACGTATTTGACGGCGACGTCGCTCGCATTGAGGATGGTGACGCAGCTCTGGTCCTCGTCGCCGGAGGCGCAGGGCATCACGAAGAGCGTCTCGACGCCGTTGTGCGCCAAGCCTTTGACGATGCCTTCGCACGCAGTGCCAAGGCCGCCGGCGATGTGAGGCGGGAACTCCCAGCCGAACATCAGAACTTTCATTGACTACTCCTCCTTGTATTTGTCCAACATATACTCGATGGCCAGCAGGGCCGCCGTGCTGAGCGCGGACGATATGGCCCCGTGGGGCTCGTGCGGGGGATCTCCGTCGTAGAGCTCCGAGAAGGCGCCGACGCCGTGTTTGCCGAGGTCGGCATAGAAGCCTTCGATCAGCCATTCGGCCCGCTTCCAGAAGGCCGGGCCCTTGATCTTGAAGCTCACCGCCACGTAGGGGCGGAGCAGGAACGGGCGCGTGCTGCCCTGGTGGTAGGCCAGGTCGCGCTCGCGCTGCGTGCCTTCGTAGACCGCCTTGTAGCGGGAATCACGCGGCGAGAGCGTCCGCAGGCCGCGGGCGGTCACCAGTTCGTTGTCGAAGATGCGCAGGATCGAGGGCGCGAGGGCTTCGTCGACCGGGGAATACGGCACCGAAAGGGCGTAGATCTGGTTGGGACGGATATCCATGTGCTGGCCTTCGTTGTCGACATAGTCGGCCAGGCAGCCGACCTGTTCGTTCCAGAACATCTTCTGGTAGTTGGCCTTGATCAGGTCGCGGATCGCGGACCACTTGTCCACGAAAGGATTCTTCTTGGGGCCGAACTGCTTCTCCATCTCCACGGCGAAGCAGACGGCGTTGTACCAGAAGGCGTTGGTCTCCACCTGGTAGCCGGCGCGCTCGGTGACGGCGCGGCCGTCGATGTAGGCGTTCATCCAGCTCAGGGCCACGCCGTCCTTCTGCGCCCACAGCAGGCCGTTGGGCTGCATGGACACCTCGGCGCGCTCGCCCGGGAGATAGCTCTCCAGCACGCTGCGGACGATCATCCCGTAGCGCTGCCAGACCTTCTTGGGGTCGGCGCCGTAGTCGATGTAGTCCTGCAGGCAGCTCACCAGGCACAGCGGGGCCTCCACCTGCGTGGTGCGGATGAACAGGCGCTCCTGCTGGTCGGCGATCAGGTTGTCGAGGATCTCCTCGAACTGGGCCGGATCGTTGAGCCCGAAGAGCGTGAGGCCCGGCAGGGCCTGGAGCGTCTCGCGCAGCAGGCCGGTGTAGAGCCAGGAATAACCGGCGTTGATCCGCCGGCAGTTGTTATGGTTGGTGATCAGCGTGTCGGCGCAGCGGCGCAGCTGGTCACGGTAGCTCGTGATCTCGCCCGCCTCGTCCACGAACGTGGAGAAGCGGTCCTTGAAGTCGGCAGGATCCTCCTGCGTGGTCGAGGCCGACAGCACCAGCGACTCGCCGGGCTTGAGCTTCGCCTCGAAGCAGCCGGGGACCATCAGGTCCTCCCGGCAGTCGAATCCCCGGCGGTATTCGTCGGAGTAGGTGATGGATTTGTTCCAATAGGCGCCGGCGGCGAACCTGGCGCGCTTGTCGCTCAGCTGGAGGAACAGGTCCGGGAAATTGGCGTAGAGCCGGAAAGACATGCCGCCGGGGACTTCCGTGCCCACGGCGCAGGCATCGGCGTTCTCGTAGGTCAGGTCGTGGATGTTGCGGAACGCCAGGAAGGGGCGCAGCTGCAGCTGGATGGGCCGGGGGCTCTCCAGAAGCTCATATCTGATCAGCACCTGGTCGCGGTCCTGCGCCATCACGAGACTCTTGCGGAAAAGGATCTCGCCCACCTTGTAGGTGACCTGGGGGACGGGGTCCGCGCTGAAGTCGACGACGTATTTGTGTCCGCGCGGCTCATAGATGTCGCCGTAGCAATGGATACCCAGGTTGAACTGCTTGCCGTCCACGACCAGGGATTCGTCCACGCCGGAGAGCAGCAGGAAGCGGTCTCCGCCGAAACGGTCCAGCGTGACGGCCAGCAACCCGTGGTAGCGGCGGGTGTTGCAGGTGACGATGGAGGTGTTGCAATAGGCACCGGTCTTGTTTGCACACAAGATTTCCCGCTTCAGCGAGTACGCGAGGTTGACAAGCTCGGACTTGTTAAACTTCAGGAATGCCATAATTGTATTGTTATTTAACCTTCTTCAACACCAGGGCTACCCGGCTCGGCAGATACAGCGACAGCTCCCCGTCGCAGGTGGCATGGCGCTCATCCTGCCCGAGTCTCGAGAACCCTCCGAACCGGGACTCGTCGGAATTGAACGCCATAGCGTATTCTCCATGTGGTGCCTGGAACCGGAAATCCTCAAATGAGGCAGTCGGGTTGAAGTTGAATGCAAATATACTACTTCCCCGGCTGAAAATCAAGACCTTCCTGCCCTCGTCGACATACAGCTGCCGGAGGGCGCCGGAGAGGGTCCGCTCGCGCTTGACGTAGTGGACCATTTCCGCGTCGAAGGCCTGCAGGCCGGCGAAACGGAGGGCCGGGTCGTCCGCGATCGACCAGAGCCGGCGGGCGTGGGCGTAGGACCAGCCGTTGCCCTCGCGCGGGAAGTCGATCCATTCGGGATGGCCGAATTCGTTGCCCATGAAATTGAGGTAGCCGCCCCCGCAGGTGGCCAGGGTCACCAGGCGGATCATCTTGTGCAGGGCCACGCCGCGGTCGACGACCAGGCTCTGCGAGCCCTTGTCCATCGACCAGTACATCTCCTTGTCGATCAGGCGGAAGATGATCGTCTTGTCGCCCACGAGCGCCTGGTCGTGGCACTCGGCATAGGAAATCGTGTGCTCGTCGGCGCGCTTGTTGGTGAGCTCCCACCAGATGCCGCCCATGCTCCACTGGTCGTCGGACAGCTCCTTGATCCACTTGATCCAGTGGTCGGCGATGCCCATCGCCATCCGGAAGTCGAAGCCCACGCCGCCCGCGGCGAAGGGGGCGGCCAGGCCGGCCATGCCGCTGACGTCCTCGGCGATGGTGACCGCCTCGGGGTCGATCTCATGGATGAGCTGGTTGGCGAGGGCGAGGTAGCTGACGGCGTTCTCGTCCACGCCCTGGTCGAAGTAGTAGTCGTAGTTGCCGAAATCACGGCCCAGGCCGTGGTCCCAGTAGATCATGCTCGTGACGCCGTCGAAGCGGAAGCCGTCGAGGTGGTACTCCTCCATCCAGTATTTGCAGTTGGCGAGCAGGAAGTACTTGACTTCGTCCTTGCCGTAGTCGAAGCAGCGGGAGCCCCAGGCAGGGTGATGCCCCTGCGGACCCTGGTAGAAGTAGAGGTCCTCGCGGCCGTCCAGCCGCCCCAGGCCTTCGAGTTCGTTGCTGACGGCGTGGGAGTGGACGATGTCCATGATGACGGCGATGCCGCGGCGATGCGCGTCGTCCACCAGCGCCTTGAACTCCTCGGGCGTGCCGAAACGCGAGCTCAGGGCGAAGAAATTGGAGACCTGGTAGCCGAAGGAGCCGTAGTAGGGATGCTCCTGCAGGGCCATGATCTGCAGGACGTTGTAGCCCAGCTTCGCCACGCGCGGCAGGACCTGCCGGCGGAAGTCCTCGAACGAGGCCACCTTCTCCTGCTCGGAGCTCATGCCGATGTGGCACTCGTAGATGAGCGGATGCGGCCGGCGGCCGGGCTTGCGGCCCGTCCAGACGTAGGGCTTGTCGGGCGCCCAGACCTGGGCGGAAAAGACCTTGGACTCGGGATCCTGGACCACGCGGGTCACGTAGGCGGGCAGGCGCTCGCCTCCCCCGCCGGGCCACTCGATCCAGAGCTTGTAGAGCTCGCCGTGGCGCAGGAACAGCTCCGGGATGCGGAGCTCCCAGTTGCCGGAGCCGACCGGCTTGAAGGCATAGGCGTCGGTGCGCTTCCAGTTGTTGCAGTCGCCGATCAGGTAGATGCGGGTGGCGTTGGGCGCCCATTCGCGGATCACCCAGTCGCCGTCCTCGCGGTGCAGCGGGTAGTAGATGTGATTGTTGACCGCCGGGCTGATGGGCCCGTCGCCCGCCAGCTTGCGGCGGTCGGCCAGGATCCGCTCGTGGCGGGCGTCAATCGCCCCGCGGTGCGGTTCCAGCCAGGGATCGGTCTCGTAGATCTTGCGTATCATAGCTTGTCGATCGTGGTCCTGACAGTACGGAGATATTCGCGGCACTGGCCGATCAGTTCGTCCGACCGCCGGATGCAGCGGTCGATCTCGTCCAGGCCCGTTGCGGGGTCTTCCACCCGTGCGGCGATCTTCTCCAGCTCGGCGACCGCCTCGTTGTAATCGAACTTCTTGTCCATACTCATTCTTTTGTGACGGCCTCGACGGTGCCGTCCGCGAACATAACCTTGAAAGAAGTGCCCGGCGGCAGGGCGGCGGCGGACTTGACCACCACGCCCCGGCTGTCGGTCACGAGCGCATATCCGCGCGCGAGCACGCCCCGCGGGTCGGCGCCGCGGATGCGGTCGCCCAGCGCGACGAGGCGCTGCTCCATGGCGGCGATACGCGCCGCAAAAGCCATCCGCAGGCGGTTGCCGAACGAGCTGATGCGTTCGTCCTCCGCAGCGAAGGCGTCGATGAAGCGGTCCGCCAGCGCCGTGGGCGTCTTGACGAAATCATAGGCCACCTGGTCCGCGACATGGAAGTCGCGGTCGTGGCCGATGGCCGTGTAGACGGGCACGGGGCAGTTGGCGATGGCGAAGCAGAGCCCGTAGTCGTCGAAGCACGCGAGGTCGAGCGCCGAGCCGCCGCCGCGCATCAGCAGCACGGCGTCGAAGGGCTCCGGCGCGCACTCCACGCGCTCCAGGGCGTCCACGATGCTGGCGGGAGCGTCCTCCCCCTGCATCGTGGCCTCGAAGAGCTCCACCGAGAACACGAAGCCGTAGGCGTTCTCCTCCAGGTGGCGGCGGAAGTCGCCGTAGCCGGCGGCGTCCCGCGCGGAGATCACCGCCAGACGGTACGGCAGCAGGGCCGGCGCCAGCTCCTTCTGCCGGTCGAGCAGACCGTCCGCCGCGAGCTTCTCGAGCGTGCGGCGGCGCTGCAGCTCGGCGGCACCGAGCGTGAAACGCGGCTCGATCTCGTCGACCGTGAGGGTGAGTCCGTAGAGTTCGCTGTAGCCCACCTGCACGCGCAGGAGGACTTCCATCCCGGCGGCAAGGTCGCCTCCGGTGGCTTCGCGGAAATAGGCGCGCAGCGCGGCGTAGCGGCTGCGCCAGACGACGGCCTTGGCCCGCGCCACGATCCGGCCCTCCTCGCTCTGGCTGAGGTCCAGGTAGCAGTGGCCGTTGGCCTTGGCCTGTACGGAAGCGATCTCGGCCCGCACCCAGCAGCGCTCCGGGAAAGAAATCTCGATCTCCTCCCGCAGCCGCGCCTGCAATTCGGCCAGGTCTATATAATCACGCTCCATACATCACAAAAATACGCAAATTCTCTGAATTCGCGCATTTTTGTTGAAGCCTCCGGAAAGGGGGATTATTTCTGCCGGCAGTAGATCTGCACGGGGCAGCCCGTCAGGTTGAAATGCTTGCGGAGCTGGTTCTCCAGGAAGCGTTTGTAGGGGTCCTTGATGTACTGCGGAAGGTTGCAGAAGAAGGCGAACGCCGGGAACGCCGTCGGCAGCTGGGTGATGTATTTCACCTTGACATACTTGCCCTTCCAGGCAGGCGGCGGGGTCTCCTCGATCACCGGCAGCAGCGCTTCGTTGAGCCGGGCCGTCGGGATCTTCTGCGAGTAGTTGGCGTACACCTGCGTGGCGGCGTCCAGCACGTCCTGGATGCGCTGCATCTTGAGCACGGAGGTGAAGATGATGGGCACGTCGTCGAACGGGGCGAGCCGGGCGCGCAGGGACTCGGTGTAGTCGCGCATCGTGTTGGAGTCCTTGATGAAGAGGTCCCACTTGTTGACCACGACCACGCAGCCCTTGCGGTTCTTGAGGATCAGGTTGAAGATGTTCATGTCCTGCGCCTCCATGCCGGTCGTGGCGTCGATCATCAGGATGCAGATGTCGGCGTGCTCGATGGCGCGGATGGAGCGCATCACGGAATAGAATTCCAGGTCCTCGTGGACCTTGGTCTTGCGGCGGATGCCCGCCGTGTCGACCAGCATGAACTCGTGTCCGAACTTGTTGTAGTAGGTCTCGATGGCGTCGCGCGTGGTGCCGGCGACCGGCGTCACGATGTTGCGCTCCTGGCCCAGCAGGGCGTTGGTCAGCGAGGACTTGCCCACGTTCGGCTTGCCCACGATCGTGATGCGGGGCAGGCCGGCGTGCGGGTCTTCCTGCTCTTCCTCCTCCGGCAGCGCGGCCACCACGGCGTCCAGCAGGTCGCCGGTGCCGCTGCCGTTGGCGGCGGAGATGCTGTAGACCTCGCCCAGGCCCAGGGAGTAGAACTGGTAGGCGTCGAACATCTTCTCGCCCGTGTCCACCTTGTTGACACAGAGGACGACCGGCTTGCGGGTCCGGCGGAGGATGTCCGCGATCTCGGCGTCGTAGTCCGTGATGCCCGTGGCGGCCTCGACCAGGAAGAGGACGAGGTCGGCTTCGTCAATGGCGATCTGGACCTGCGAGCGGATCGCAGATTCGAAGACGTCGTCGGAGTTGGTGGTGTAGCCGCCGGTGTCGACGACCGAGAACTCCCGGCCGCACCACTCGCAGCGGCCGTAATGGCGGTCGCGGGTCACGCCGGCAGTGTCATCTACGATGGCCTGCCGCATCCCGACGAGGCGGTTGAAAAGGGTGGATTTGCCGACGTTAGGCCGGCCGACGATGGCAACGAGACTCATTTGCTACGAATGTTGGGTGTATAATTGACAATCTTTGCAGGCTTCAGTCTGCTCGCCCTTGCAGTGCTTGCCGTGCAGGGCGGCGTCTTCATCCTTGTAGCAGCGGATGCCACGGCGGCGCATCTCCTCGTTGGACCCGACATCGTACTTCGGGAACTCCTTCCCGAAGAGGATGTTCACGGCCAGGCCGAGCACGCAGAGCCCGACCAGCACGAGTACAACGAGGAAAAACGGCCACATATCGCTTCTACTGGACGAAATCGGGGCTGATAGCCTCGTAGTTATAAACCTTGTGGATGATGGAGGCGAACACCTCGGTCATCGACACGATACGGATCTTCGGATCGTCCGCCAGCTCCGGATGCGGGATGGTGTCGGTGATGAACACCTCCTGCAGGGCGGAATCGTGGATCCGGGAAACGGCCTCGCCGGAGAGGAGGCCGTGGGTGGCGCAGGCGCGCACGCTGTTGGCGCCGCGGTTCATCAGCACCTCGGCAGCCTTGCAGAGGGTGCCGGCGGTGTCGATCATGTCATCCACGATGATGATGTCCTTGCCTTCGATCTCGCCGATGGCGGTGATGGAGCCGACCACGTTGGCCCGCTCGCGGGTCTTGTGGCAGATGATCACCGGGCACATCAGTTCGCGGGCATAGACGTTGGCGCGCTTGGCGCCGCCCATGTCGGGCGCGGCGATCGCCAGGTCCTTGAACTTGCGGTCGCGGATGTAGGGGATAAAGACCTTGCTGGCATAGACGTGGTCCACGGGGATGTCGAAGAAGCCCTGGATCTGTCCGGCGTGCAGGTCGCAAGTCATCACACGGTCCGCACCGGCGGCACGCAGCAGGTTGGCGACGAGCTTGGCGCCGATGGCCACGCGGGGACGGTCCTTGCGGTCCTGGCGGGCCCAGCCGAAATACGGCATCACGGCCACCACTTCGTCGGCCGAGGCACGCTTGGCGGCGTCGATCGCGAGCAGGAGCTCCATCAGGTTGTCTGCAGGGGGGATGGTGGATTGCAGGATGTAGACGGAGGCGCCGCGGACGCTCTCGGAGTACTGCGGCTGGAATTCGCCGTCGCTGAAGGGAGTGACCTCCAGCTCGCCCAGGTGCACTTCGGGCTCCTCAGGGGACTTGAGCTGGTTGAGGTGGTTGATGACCTGGCGTGCAAAGTTCTCGGAGGCTCTGCAGGCGAACAATTCCAAACGGTGGGTGTGAATCATATGATTAATATGTAAAGCTAAATTGTATCCAGAATGTTTCCGATGTAGTCCAGGATCTCCTCCTTGCCGCGGCCCGTCTGCGAGGAGCTGCAGAACACGGGAGGAAGCTCCTCCCACTGCTGCAGCAGGATCTCGCGGTCCCGCTCGATCTGCGCGGCCAGGACGTTGGGGCCCTGCTTGTCGCACTTGGTCAGGATGAGGGCGAACGGGATCCCGTGTTCGCCCAGCTCAGCCAGGAAATCCAGGTCGATCTGCCCGATGTCGTGGCGCGAATCGATGAGCACGAACAGGAGCGCCATCTCCTGCGAGCCCGTGATGTAGTCCCGGATCACGGCGGCGATCTCCTCCCGGCCTTTCTGACCCAGCTTCGCATAGCCGTAGCCCGGCAGGTCTACCAGGTACCAGCTGTCGTTGATCAGGAAGTGATTGACCACCTTGGTCTTGCCGGGGGTGGACGAGGTCATGGCCAGGCGGGAATTCCCACACAGCGCATTGATGAGCGAGGACTTGCCGACGTTGGACCTTCCGATGAAGGCGAACTCCGGCAATTTGCGCTTGGGCTTCTGGGAAATCCGGGTGCTGCTGCCTGCAAACACGGCCTCGGAAATCTTCATACAAAAACTAACTCTATTTTCACTGCAAAGATACATAAAAAAAAGATTATATTTGCGAGATACGAACCTAGATCATTCATTCGATTAACCATGCCCACTGTCATTACTTTCGGAGAGATCATGCTCCGACTTTCCACGCCCGGCTATCTGCGTTTCGGACAGGCCAGGCAGTTCGACGCCACGTTCGGCGGCGGCGAGGCCAACGTCGCAGTTTCGCTGGCCAATTATGGCGTAGACGCCAAGTTCATCACCCGGCTTCCTGAAAACGACATCGCGAAGGCCTGCATCAAGGACCTCCGTTCCTACGGCGTCGACACGTCCGGCATCGTCTTCGGCGGCGACCGCGTAGGCATCTATTTCCTCGAGACCGGCGCCGTGGCCCGGCCGAGCAAGGTCGTCTACGACCGTGCCAATTCCTCCATCGCCACCATCCAGCCTGGAATGATCGACTGGAAGAAGGTCTTCGCGGGAGCCGACTGGTTCCACTGGACCGGCATCACCCCCGCCCTCAGCCAGGGCGCGGCGGACGTGTGCCTGGAGGCCATCAAGGCCGCCAACGCCCTCGGCCTGACGGTCAGCTGCGACCTCAACTACCGCAAGAATCTCTGGAAATACGGCAAGAAGGCCGGCGAGATCATGCCGGCGCTCGTCGAGGGCTGCGACGTCATCCTCGGCAACGAAGAAGACGCCGACAAGGTCTTCGGCATCAAGCCCGAGGGCTTCGACGTCACCGCCACGGGCGGCGCCATCGACCAGAAGCGCTTCCAGAGCGTGGGCGAGCAGCTGATGAAGCGCTTCCCGCGCGCAAAGAAAGTCATCATCACCCTGCGCGGTTCCATCAACGCCAACCACAACACCTGGGGCGGCGTGCTCTGGGACGGCAAGACGCTCTATCAGTCCCCGCGCTACGACATCACCCACATCGTGGACCGCGTCGGCGGCGGCGACTCCTTCATGGGCGGCCTGATCTACGGCCTGCTCACCTACACCGGCGACGACCAGAAGGCGCTCAACTTCGCCGTGGCCGCCTCCTGCCTCAAGCACACCATCTTCGGCGACTACAACCAGGTCACCGTCGCGGAAGTCGAGAACCTGATGAAGGGCGACGCCTCCGGGCGGGTTTCCCGATAAAAACAGCGCATTATGGCAAAATACGACAAACTCCAGGTCCTCGGGACCATTCGGGAAACCGGCATGGTGCCGGTGTTCTACCACGCCGACGCCGAAGTCAGCAAGCAGGTCCTCAAAGCCTGCTACGACGGCGGTGTGCGGGCGTTCGAATTCACCAACCGCGGCGACTTCGCACAGGAAGTCTTCGCCGAGCTCGTCAAATATGCGAACAAGGAGCTTCCCGGCATGATCGTGGGCGTGGGCAGCGTGGTCGACCCGGCCACCGCCGCGCTCTACATCCAGCTTGGCGCCAACTTCGTGGTCGGTCCCCTGTTCAATCCCGCCATCGCGCCGGTGTGCAACCGCCGCCTCATCCCCTACTGCCCGGGCTGCGGCTCGGTCAGCGAGGTCGGCGCGGCGCAGGAAGCCGGGTGCGACCTGTGCAAGGTCTTCCCGGGCGACGTGCTCGGGCCGGCCTTCGTCAAGGGCCTCCGGGCCCCGATGCCGTGGAGCCGCCTGATGGTCACGGGCGGCGTCAAGCCCGAGCGGGCCAACCTCGAGGGCTGGTTCAAGGCCGGCGTGACCTGCGTCGGCATGGGCTCCAACCTCTTCCCCAAGGACGTCGTCGCCGCAGGCGAATGGTCCAAGATCACGAAACTCTGTCAGGACGCCCTGCAAATCATCCGGGAGGTAAGATAAGATGACCACACAACAGAAACTGATGACCAACTGGCGCTGGTGGCTGTGCTCGCTGCTCTTCGTGGCGACGACCGTCAACTACCTCGACCGCCAGGTCCTTTCCCTCACCTACGAGGAGTTCATCAAACCCGAATTCCACTGGACGGACGCCGACTACGGCACCATCACTTCCTTCTTCTCCATCTTCTACGCCGTCTGCTGCCTGTTCGCGGGCAAGTTCGTGGACTGGCTGGGCACCAAGAAGGGCTACCTGATCGCCATCTGCGTCTGGTCCGTC
>JAEEGI010006286.1_pt1 | contig 26875 bp, 27 predicted proteins | sample 8958751 | NCBI WGS metagenome assembly JAEEGI01 (sample SAMN16246545, study PRJNA631951) | gut metagenome | biome: gut microbiome; feature: rumen; material: KS-attached | host: Bos | place: Iran: Karaj | collected 2018-10 | reverse complement strand
GATCTGCTTCACACGCTGGGCCGTGTTGTAATGGGCTTCGCCCACGATGTTCGGGTCCAGGATGCGGGAGGTGGATTCCAGCGGGTCCACGGCCGGGTAAATGCCGAGGGCAGTGATCTTACGGCTCAGGACCGTCGTTGCGTCCAGGTGCGAGAAGGTCGTCGCCGGGGCCGGGTCCGTAAGGTCGTCGGCCGGAACGTAAACGGCCTGGACAGAAGTGATGGAACCGTTCTTGGTGGAGGTGATCCGCTCCTGCATCTGGCCCATCTCCGTGGCGAGGGTAGGCTGGTAACCCACGGCGGAAGGCATCCGGCCGAGCAGGGCCGACACCTCCGATCCCGCCTGGGTGAAACGGAAGATGTTGTCGATGAAGAAGAGGATGTCCCGCGGGCCCTCGCCCGTATCGCTGTCGCGGAAAGATTCCGCCAGTGTCAGGCCGCTCAGGGCCACGCTGGAACGGGCGCCCGGAGGTTCGTTCATCTGGCCGAAGACCATGGACACCTGGGATTTCTTCAGTTCCTCCTTATCCACCAGGGAAAGGTCCCACTTCCCTTCTTCCATTGCCTTCTCGAAGGCCTCGCCGTAGCGGATGACGTGGGACTCGATCATTTCCCGGAGAAGGTCGTTGCCCTCACGGGTACGTTCGCCCACGCCGGCGAAGATGGAGAAACCGTTATGGGCCTTCGCGATATTGTTGATCAGTTCCTTGATGAGGACGGTCTTGCCCACGCCGGCGCCGCCGAACAGGCCGATCTTGCCGCCCTTGAGGTAGGGCTCCAGCAGGTCGATGACCTTGATGCCGGTGAAAAGGACCTCCTGCGAGGTCGTCAGATCCTCGAACTTCGGCGGCTCGCGGTGGATCGGGAGCGCCTCCTCCCGGGAGAGCGGTCCCATACCGTCGATGGTTTCGCCTACCACGTTCATCACACGTCCGCGGATCTGCGCGCCGACCGGCATCGCGATGGGTTTTCCAGTCGGACGGGCCTCGATTCCCCGGCTGATTCCGTCGGTGGAATCCATCGCCACGCAGCGGACCGTGTCCTCGCCGATGTGCTGCTGCACCTCCACGACGAGCGTCCGCCCGCCGGGACGCGTCACCTCCAGGGCCTCGTGGATGCGGGGAAGGTCCCCGCCCTCTTCCAGGTCGAAATGCACGTCCACGACCGGTCCGACAACCTGGGTGATGTATCCTGCCAAACTGCTTGCCATAGGATTCTCGTTTTGTGTATCTACAAAGATAAAAAATATCCTCCGTTTTCCCAATACTACAGCATCGCTTCGATGAGCGAACCCAGTACGGTGCGGATGGAAGCGGTGGTGGCGGTAGCGCTGTTGACCATCAGGGAAAAGGCATACTTGGGTGCACCGTTCCCGTCCAGGATATAGCCGCTGTAACACAGGACCCCCGTCATCGACCCGCTTTTGATGCGGATGCGGGACTTCTGGGCCGGCGTCAGCTTGGGCAGAAGCAACGTAAGGGTCCCCTCGCCGGGTTGCGGAAGACTGGCGAGAAAGGCGTCGAAAGCCTTGGAGCGGGTCATCGAACGGAGATAGGCCGCCATGAACGAAGGAGAGACCAGATTCTGCCGGGAAAGACCGCTCCCGTCCTCCATCCACAGGCCGGAAAGGTCGGCCTTGGCCCCGTCCGGACCGGCCATCAGGCCTTCCAGGACTTCCTTCACCGCTACCTGGCAGCTGTCATAGACCGCGATGCCGCTCGCCCGCTCGCCCATCTGCCGGAAGAGGGCCTCCGCATAGAAATTGTCGCTGCGGACATTGGTCTCCCGGACGATCTTCGACAGGACCGGAGCGTACGAAACGCCGACGGACACCGGTTCACCGGCCTTTTCGGCCGGAACGAAATCAGCCCCGCGGATGTAGCCGCCCCGGTCGATATCGGCATAGCCGCCGGTCACTTCCCAACCCGTCGAGCGCAGGTTCTGCCAGAAATAATAGGCACAGGTAAGCGCCCCGTACTTGTTGGCGAAATGCTCCACTTTGGGGGCGCGTCCTACGGCGAAAGTGCCCCGGAGCTCCGCATAGGGAGCCAAGTCAGTGGTATAGAGATACAGGCTGTTCCCGGTACCCGCAGGCCCGGTCACGGAAAGGTTCGAGAAATGCATCCAGGGTGTCTCCGGATACTGCTGCGTCACCCGGACCGGACCGCCTTCGGTTCCGGCCGAGACGGAATAGTCCACGGCGTTGGCGTAGAAACTGAGGGCGCTTGTGCCTGCACCATAATAGGTTCCGGTGTCGTCATAGCCCCAGGTGGTATTCTCCAGATGGCCTTCGTAGGACCGGCCGTCCCCGATGACCCGGCCGTCGATCCGCTGGATGCCGGCCTCTTTCAGCAGGGTCTTCCACCGCCAGAAAAGGGCGTCGGTCTTCACCGCAATGGAGTCGCTCACCCCGACGGTAGGATCACCCCGGCCCATGATGTACACGTCCCCGTGCAGGGTTTCGTCCTCTACCGTTCCGGTGTAGCCGATGCCGGTCTCGAAACGGAAGCCTGGCCCGAGGGCATGCAGGGCCGTTCCCGTGGTCACTAGTTTGAGATTCGAGGCCGGTACCATCCTTCGGCCGGCCTCCCGTTCCGCCACGACGCGGCCGGTCATGTCCTGGACCATCACGCCGAAAAGGGCCCCTTTGAGCGGTTCCCGGGACGCCGCGGCGTCCACTTTCTGCTGCAGGGTCGTCTGCGCTCGCAACGGCAGGAACGCCGCGAGGAGCATCCCCAATAACATCCATTTACGCATAATGACAAAGATAGGATATTTTTCTTATCTTTGTTTTCTGAACAAACCTTTCCGGAAATGAAAAAGACAGTACTTGTATCGGGCGGAGCGGGCTTCATCGGAAGCCACGTGACCGTGGAACTCATCCAGGCGGGCTACGACGTGGTGGTCGCCGACAATTTCTCGAACTGCGACCTCACCTGCTTCGAGGGCGTGAAGAAGATCACGGGGCGCGAAGACATCCCCCTGGTGAAGATGGATTTCTGCGACGCAGAGGCCGTACACAAGATCTTCAACGACTACCCCATTGACGCCGTCATCCACTTCGCCGCCTTCAAGGCCGTGGGTGAATCCGTCTTCAAGCCGGTCCTCTACTACAAGAACAATCTCATGAGTTTCCTGAACGTGCTGGAGGCAGCTGAGGCCAAGGGCGGATGCAATGTGCTGTTCTCTTCTTCCGCCACCGTATACGGCGAGCCGGATGTCGTCCCCGTGACGGAGAAGACGCCCCGCAAGCCCGCCACCTCGCCTTACGGCAACACCAAGGCGGTTTGCGAGGACATCCTCCGCGACACCGTCTTCGCCACGAAGGGTGCGGTGAAGGGCATCCTCCTGCGTTACTTCAACCCCATCGGCGCCCACCCGAGCGCCCTGATCGGCGAACTCCCCCGCGGCGTTCCCAACAACCTGGTTCCGTTCATCACCCAGACCGCCATCGGAAAGCGCGAGTGCCTGTCCGTGTTCGGCAACGACTATCCTACCGAGGACGGCACCTGCCTGCGTGATTTCATCGACATCGTGGACCTCGCGAAAGCCCACGTATATGCCGTCACCCGGATGATCGAAGGCAAGATGAAGGAGGACTGCGAGGTCTTCAACATCGGCACCGGCCGCCCCGTCTCCGTGCTGGAACTGATCAATGCGTTCGAGAAAGTGAACGGTGTGAAAGTCAACCACAAGTTCGCCCCGCGCCGTGCCGGCGACGTCACCGCCATCTGGGCCGATCCGACCCTCGCGAACAAGGAGATGGGCTGGAAGGCCACCCGCACCGTCGAGGAAACCCTCGCCTCCGCCTGGGCCTGGGAAAAGCACATCGCCGGGAAATAGTCCGCTTATGAACACATTCTCTAGATTCCTTCTGTCCGCCGTCACGCTGTTGACGGCGGCCTTGTCTCTGCAGGCCCAGCCCGAACTCACGCTCGAAGACATCTACGCGAAAGGCACGTTCCGGATGCGGGGCGTCCCCCAGCCCACCTGGATGGAAGACGGCCGCTCCTATTCCGCCATGACCGGAGAGGGCCTGGTCCAGGTCGACGCCGCCACCCTGGCGGAGAAAGTCATCGTCCCGATGTCCGCCTTCATTCCGGAAGGAGCCGACCGCCCTGTCCGGGCCGAGGACTACACCTGGTCCGAAGACAAGACCAAACTGGTCGTATACACGAATTCCCGCCGGGTATGGCGCCGCAACACCCGGGGCGACTACTGGCTCCTGGACATCGCCGCCGGAACCATCCGCCAGCTCGGAAAGGGGCTGGAGCCTTCCCGGATGATGTACGGGAAACTGTCTCCGAAGGGGGACAGGTTCGCCTATGTCTATTATAACAACCTGTATGTGGAGGATGTCACCACCGGTGAACGCCGCCAGCTCACCCGAGACGGCAGCGACATCATCGTCAACGGCAACTTCGACTGGGTGTATGAGGAGGAACTGAACTGCTACGACGGCTGGCGCTGGAGTCCCGACGGGAAGAAGATCGCCTTCTGGCGCTCCGACACCGAGGGCACGGGCACCTTCCTGATGATCGACAACATCGACTCCCTCTATTCCTTCACCATTCCCCTTCCGTATCCGAAGGCGGGAACGACGAATTCCGCCGTCAAGGTAGGCGTCGTGGACGTGGAAACCGCGCAGACCGGATGGTTCCCCGTCCCTGGCGACCCGCGGGAGAACTACATCGCCCGGATGGAGTTCGTTCCCGGGACCGAGGAGGTGATGATCCAGCAGCTGAACCGTCTCCAGAACACGAACACCGTCTATTACGGCAATGTCAACACCCTGGAGCTGAACCCCTTCTATCAGGACCATGACGACGCCTTCCTGGACATCCATGACAACCTCGTGTGGCTGGATGGGAACAAGTACTTCACCTGGACCAGTGAAAAGGACGGCTGGAGGCACCTGTACCGGGTCAGCCGCGACGGGAAGAAGGAAACCCTCATCACGAAGGGAGACTTCGATGTCATCCGTGTCCTTCAGATCGACACCAAAGGAGGATATGTCTATTATATGGCCTCTCCGGAAAGCGCTGTGGAACAATACCTTTACCGCAGCCGGCTGGACGGGAAGAAAGCGGCGGAGAGGGTAACGCCGGCGGGCTTCACCGGAACCTATTCCTACAATATCTCTCCCGGTGCCAAGTATGCCCTGTGCAACTATAGCAACTACGCCACGCCGCGTGTCTATGAGATGGTCTCCCTTCCGGACCACAAGGTTATCCGCACGCTGGAAGACAATGCCGAACTCAAGGCCGTCTACGCCTCTTACGGCTTCCGCACCCGGGAATACTTCCAGGTGGATATCGGCGAAGTCGTGCTGGACGGCTGGATGATCAAGCCCCGGGATTTCGATCCGACGAAGAAGTATCCGGTCATCTTCAACATCTATGGAGAGCCGGCCTCCTCCACGGTCCAGAACAGCTGGTCCGGGGATTACTGGAACCAGCTCCTCGCCCAGAACGGGTATATCGTCATGAGCATCGACCCCCGGGGAACGAACAATCCCAAGGGGCGCGAGTGGCGGAAGAGCATCTACGGGAAAGTGGGCATCCTCGCCATGGCCGACCACGCCAAGGCCGTCCGCATCGCCGAAAGGATGTTCCCGTTCATGGATCCGGAGCGCATCGGTGTCTGGGGCTGGAGCGGCGGTGGTTCCTCCACGGCCCACCTGATGTTCAAGTACCCCGACATCTATTCCACCGGCATCGCCGTCGCGGGTGTGTACTCGCAGTACCTGTACGACTCCATCTATCAGGAACGTTACATGGGCCTTCCCTCCACGAACCCCGACGGCTTCCGCGAGGGCTCCCCGATCAACCACGCCGCCGGCCTGAAGGGCGACCTGCTCCTCATCCACGGCACCGGGGACGACAACGTCCACTACCAGAGCCTGGAAATGCTGGTGAATGAGCTGGTGAAGCAGGACAAGCAGTTCTCGATGATGGCTTATCCGATGCGCACGCACGGCATCAGCGAACGGGAAAACACGACGATGCACCTGTACCGGACGATGCTCCGCTTCTGGCTGGAACATCTGCCTGCCGGAGGACGGTAATCATCACTGAGACAGCGCTTCCCGCACGGCGGCCCGGTAAAGGTCGCTGACGGGGAGCGTAGGACCTCCGGCCAGCGTCACGGCAGAGCGGGTGTATTCACGCACCTCCGACAGGTTTACCAGATAAGAGCGGTGGATGCGGAGGAAGCTGTTTTCCGGCAACTGCTCCGCCAGCCGCTTCAGGCTGTACAGGACCACCAGGGGCGACTCCGCGTCCTTCAGCCAGATTTTCAGGTATTCGCTCATGCTCTCCACGTAACGGATGCGGAGAGGATCCACGCGTATCGTCTTGTAATCCATCTTGAAGGTCAATACCTCCGGCCGGGATTCCGCCCGGGGGCGAGTTGCCCCGATCCGGTCGCGGAGGTGGAGCGCCGAAGCCTCGAACTCCTGGAAACTGAAGGGTTTCAGAAGATAGTCGGCCGCATGGACCCGGTAGCCCTCCACCGCATATTCGGAATAGGCGGTCGTAAAGACGACAAGCGGCGGATGCTCCAGCGAGCGCACGAAATCCATGCCCGACAGGTCCGGCATGTTGATGTCCACGTACAGGATGTCCGCCTTCTCCACGAAGGGGCGGGCAGCGGCGGCCGAAGGGCAGGAGGCGACAAGCTCCAGGAACGGAATCTTTCCGATGTACAGTTCCAGCTGCTTCAAAGCCAACGGCTCGTCATCGATGGTCACAACCCGGATCATGCGTCCTCCTTTTCAAGGTTTACCCGCGCCGGAAGCAGCAGGAGGATATCGTAAACCTCCCCGCTCTGGTCGATATGCAGCGTATACCGGTCACCATACAGGAGGTCCAGCCGCCCCCGGACATTCGCGAGGCCTACCCCGTGACTCCGTACCTGGGCAGCGTCCTGCCGGCTGTTTGCGCACCGGAAAATGATTCTCCCCTCCTCCACGGAGACAGCTATGTGCACGAACGACGGTTTTTCATAACTGATTCCGTGCTTGAAGGCGTTCTCGACGAAAGAAGCCAGCATGAGGGGTGGAATCTCGGCCCCTTCATCCTTTTCCGGAAGGGAAAGGTCGATGCGGACCGAGTCGGCATACCGCAATTTCATCAGGGACACATAATGATGGAGGAATTCCACTTCCTTGGACAGGGGGATGGTGGGACGGTCTCCCTCGTAAAGGACATGCCGCATCAGTTTCGAGAACTCCTCAATGCTCGCCTTCGCCTGCTCGGGGTCGATGTCAACGAGCGCATGGATGTTGTTGAGGGTGTTCATGAAGAAGTGCGGATTAATTTGGTAACGAAGCGTTTCCAGCTGCCGGCCCAGGTTTTCCGCCTGCAGTTCCTGCATCCGGCGCTCCCCGCGGGCCGATTTCAGGTAATACTTCACACCCAGGTTCGTTCCCATCACAAGCAGCCCCATGATGAACTTCATCACCTCGGGAGCCATCGGCAGGCCGCGGGCAGCCGGCGGGGCCGGCCGGTCCATCGGCGGAGGCGGCATGACCGGCGCGCGCCGGGACATCCAGACATAGGCCCCGAACAGGACCATCAACCCCAGCAGAACCCCGAAATAGGCGGCCGGTTTTCCCTTCTCCACCAGCAAGGGTGCGGCCAGCAGATCATGAAGGAGAAACAATACGAAGAACGGAAGGACGCCCCTCCAGATGGAAAACACATCCGTCAGCCGGAAAGGCATTCCTCTGGACAGGGTCTGGAAGGACATCACCATGGGAACGAGGATGAAGGTGACGCCCCACAGCGTGGCGTATATGACCGCTTCCCGTTTCTTTTCCGGATTCATCCGTTTCATCAGCCTCCTTGTTTTTCGCAAAAATACGAAACATTCCCGAATCCACGGACCCGTTCGCTGAAAGAATCCGCCCGTTCACTGAATTCTTTTCCGAAAGGCCGGCTTCTTGATTATCTTGTTTCCGGCCAACCCTATGTAGTGTATCTAAAACCGAAAAGAAATGAGACAGACCGTATTACCCCTTCCGGTCCTGGCAGCCGCCATTTTGCTGTCCTGCTCGAAGGACCCCATCGATATCGCCGTTCCGGAAACAGACTCCACGCCCGTCGAAGCCGACGACTCCGCCGGCGAGGACATCGTGACCGACAAGGATGACGACAATGTCGCCAACTCCACTTTCGACCGCACCGTTAAGATTACCTTCAGCGGCAGCGGTGCAACGGTTGCAGGAGCGTCGGAAGATCTCACCGTATCCATCGACGGAGCCGGCGTCACCATCACCAACGAAGGCGACGAGGTCGTGATTTACGAGCTCACCGGATCATCCTCCGACGGATATTTCAAGCTGTACAGCACCCGGAAGCAGGAAATCCTCCTGAACGGATTGAGCCTCACGAACAAGAACGGCGCAGCCATCAACAACCAGAGCCACAAGCGTACTTTCGTCGTCATCAAGGGTACGAACGCCCTTGCCGATGGCGCCTCTTATACCTCAACGCCGGCCGATGAGGACGAGAAAGCGGCCTTCTTCTCCGAAGGCCAGCTCGTATTCAGCGGCGACGGTACCCTGACCGTAAACGCCACCGGCAAGGCGGGCATCACCTCCGACGACTATGTCCGCTTCATGGACGCCCCGACCGTGAAAGTCACTTCCAGCGCCGGGCACGGCGTGCGCGGCAAGGAAGCCATCATCGTCAGTGACGGAATCATCGACGTGGAAGTCTCCGGCACCGGCAAGAAGGGATTCTCCTCCGACACGCTGGTGTATTTCGGAGGCGGAGTAACGACCATCCGGACAACGGGTTCCGCCGGGGATGTGGATGGTGAGCTCACCGGGGTCGCCGGCATCAAGGCGGACCTGCGCTTCGAGATCGAGGACGGCGTGCTGGACATCACCTCCACCGGCACGGGTGCGAAGGGCATCAGCGGCGACAATGTGGCCTATTTCAAAGGCGGCACCGTCACGGTCAATGTCACCGGCGCCAACTACGGAAGCAGCTCTTCCGGAGGCGGTTTCGGGCCCGGTGGCGGACGGCCGGGACGGCCGGGAGAGAATTCCCAGGACAGTGACAACTCTGTTGCCTCCAAGGGAATCAAGTTCGACGGCAACCTGTACATCTCCGGCGGCAAGATCACCGTCAAGAGCGCCAAACATGAAGCCCTGGAGGCCAAGGGCGTCATCGAGGTCACCGGTGGCGAAGTGTACGCCTGTTCCAGTGATGACGCCATCAATGCCGGCGGCGACTTCACCATCGACGGCGGAGCGGTCTATGCCCAATCCACCGGCAACGACGGCCTGGACGCCAACGGAAACCTCTACATCAAGGACGGAATCGTCTATGCGCTGGGCAGCGGCGGCGCCGAACTGGCCATCGATGCCAACTCCGAAGCCCAGAAGAAACTCTATCTCACCGGCGGCACCGTCATTGCCGTGGGCGGACTCGAGAGCGGCGCTTCCCTCAGCCAGGCCTGCTGGTCGGCCGGAACCGTCAAGGCCAACACCGATTACGCCCTGCTTGACAAGGGCGGTAATACCATCGGGGCATTCAGGACGCCGTCGGGCGGAAGCCAGACCCTGATCCTGTCCGCGCCCTCCCTGGAATCGGCCCTGTACGGGGTGAGCGTCGAGGGCGGCGAATCCTGCCTTGAAGGGCAGTACTGGGTCAGAGCGACCGTTTCCGGCGGAAAAGGATGCACCTTGTCCACCTATAGCGGTAGCCAGGGCGGCGGTGGCGGACGGCCGGGATGGTGATTGTGAAAAATAATCGTATCTTTGTAAGTTAACTCGATTTAAAATGAAAAAGATACTGACGCTTTTCGCCCTGGTTTTCGCCCTGACCCTGCCGGCCGTGGCGCAGAACACCCAGACCGGCCCGAAAATCAACAAGAAGAACCTGGTCATCAAGGAGTGGAACACCGATGTCAAGTCCGGAAAGAAAGTCCTGGATCACATCACGACCTACAATCCCGAGGGAAAGAAGATCGAGGAGATCGAGTATGGCTCGGAGGGCCAGAAATGGCGCAAGCGTTTCGAATACGGGGCGGACGGCAAGGTCTCCCGGGAATCGGTGTACGATGAACGGAACCGGCTGCAGACGGTCAAGAAATTCGAATACAACGAGTTCGGCCGCAAGAAAACCCAGTATAACTACAATGGGAAAGGGAAACTCATCTCGATGAAGGTGTTCGAGTATATCACGGAGGATGCCTGAGGTCGCCCATATTTCCCTGACCGGTCCGCTTGAGGCGCTGGCACCCATCACCCTGGAGGAGATGGATGCCGTGCGGCTGATGAACCGGATTGACACGAAATACCTCACCGACGAAGCTACGGTCGCGGAGGTTCTCCGCGATGCCGCCGCTGCCGGTTACCGGGCTCTTGTCGCAGACGGAGCACGGATCAGCCCGTACGACTCGGTCTATTTCGACACGGACGGACTCCGGATGTTTTCCGACCACCACAACCGGCGGCTCCGCCGGCAGAAGGTCCGCACCCGCGCGTACGTCAATTCCGGCGACGCCTTCCTGGAGGTCAAGCGGAAAAACAACCGGGGGCGCACGAAAAAGAAACGTACCGGCATTCCGCTGCAGGAACTGCCCGATTTCCGGGCCGATGCGGCCGCCTGCCGCTATCTCGCGGACCACTCCGATTTCCGGGCCGAAGAACTCCAGCCCACGCTGGAGACCGTCTTTCAGCGGATTACCCTGGTCAATCCCGGAATGACCGAACGGATTACTATCGACACCTGCCTGTCATTCAAGAACTTCCGGACCGGACTGGAAACCTCTCTCCGGGATGCCGTCATCATCGAGCTCAAACAGGACGGGCATTCCGCCAGCCAGATGAAACGCATCCTTCTCGACCACCGGGTCAAACCCGCGCGGATCAGCAAATACTGCATCGCCGTCACCCTGACCGACCCTTCGGCCAAGTCGAACCGGTTCAAGGTGAAGGTGCGCCAGATCGAAAAGACCATCAACCATAAAATCACCGTAATATGATTACGATGCAAGACCTCGGCGACTATACCCTCGCCGACGAAGAACTCTTCGACGTCCAATCCATCACGGACGCGATGATGACCACCGCCCAGAGCCTGACCGAGCTCGCCATCCGGTTCTTCCTGAACCTGGTCGTTTGCTGGATCATCGTGGGCCTGTTCTATTACCGGAAAAGCCGGCGCCGTGACTACTATTTCACCTTCATGGTGTTCTCCACGGCGATGCTGATGCTCCTGTACATCATGGGCAACGTGGAAGTAGGCGTAGGCCTGACCCTGGGCCTGTTCGCCATCTTCGGCGTTATCCGGTACCGTACCGAGACGGTACCCATCCGGGAGATGACCTACCTGTTCGTCATCATCGCCATCGCCGCGATGAACGGCCTGGCACCGCTGTACCGGGTGGTCGGGGCCTCTTCCGACACCCCGCATTATGCCCTGGACTGGGGCGCCACGCTGGTCACCGCGCTGTCGAACCTGCTGGTCGTGGGCCTGATCTGGGTGCTGGAGAGTGAAAAACTGCTTCATCATACCTCCACCAAGCTCGTCCTCTACGACCGGATCGACCTTATCGTCCCAGAACGCCGGGCGGAACTCATCGCAGACCTGGAGAAGCGGGTCGGCGTCAAGGTCGACAACCTCGAGGTGGGCCACGTGGACTTCCTCAAGGACGCCGCCTTCATCAAGATCTATTACACCCTGGACAAGGGACAGACCGGTTCCATCGACCAGATCACCCGCGCCAAAGACTTCCTGGAACAATGAAAAAGATCCTTCTCCTCATCGCGCTGGCAATCCCTGCTGGTGCTTTCGCACAGACAAACCATGACGAGGGCCTTTCCTTCGGCGCCCGCGCCACGGTGGAGGCCGATGCGAAACTGGCCAGCGGCCTGCACCTGCTCGCCCACGAAGAGACCCGCCTGTACTGGAACGGCGATGATGTCCTGCGCTTTTATACCGGCATCGGCCTGGAATACAAGGTGCTGTCCTTCCTGAAGGTAGGTGCGGAATATGAACTGATCAACCGGCAGAAATACGAAACCGACAGTAATGGCAAAACCTACAAGGAGTGGGGTGTACGTCACCGGGGAAACTTTTTCCTGACCGGCACTTTCGACGCCGGCGACTGGCGGTTCGGCCTCAAGGAAACCTTCCGGATGACCTACCGCCCGGACGAGGTGAACCTGTACCAGTCCCCGAAGACCGCCCTGGCCCTCAAGTCCAAGGTCTCGGTCAAATACCGCGGCTGGGGAAAAGTCGTCCCCTTCGCCGCCTTCGAGGTTCGCAATACCCTCAATGACGCCTCATACTCAGGAACTTATAACGCTTCGGCGACCGAGAGTGCCAACCGCTACTCGAACGAACAGTTCCTCGGCTACCGGCACGCCTACATCAACCGCCTGCGCGGGCAGCTGGGCGTGACCGTCAAGTTCAACAAGAATCACGAACTGGATTTCTATGTGCTGGGCGACCACTACAAGGACAAGAAAATCGATACCAACCGCGAAGGCTCCAACAGCTGGAAAGAGCACGGACTGGTACTCAAGTCCATCGACTGGTACACCGGGAACATGATTTCCGGCGGCATCGGTTACAAGTGGTCGTTCTGACGCTGCTTAACCTAAACCACCATTTTTCAAAAGGAAGAGGCCCGGAGTCGAACTCCGAGCCTCTTTTATCGTTGGTTGGGGGTGATGCCTATTCCGACAGACCTTTCTTGACCGCTTCGCTGAGCTGGTCGTAAAGGGCGTCCGTCTTCTCGAGAAGCTGCTTGCGGACGTCGTTGTAGTAGGCCTTCTTGTTGCCTTCCGGCCGGCCCAGCTTGTCGCGGAGCTCGTTGTACAGGTCCACGGCGCCGTCGATCAGGTTCGCGATTCCGTCCGCGTTCTTACCGGGATGGGTGGAGAGGAACAGGGCGCAGTCGTCCACAAATGCACCGATCACGTACTCGATGTCTTTCTTGATGTCTCTGAGATTCATATCTTTTCCGTTGGTTTGAATTGTCGATGCAAAGATAGCAATTTAATTTTAACTTTGCGCTATGGATTTCGAAGGAAGGCGGTATCACGCGGCAAAGGAACCGGGGCTGAAGCTCGTGCTGGACGCGGGGTTTTCGTGCCCGGGCCGATGCACCTTCTGTGACAATGCCGCATTCCATCCTTCCTACAGCACTCCCGACAAAAGCATCTCTCAACAGCTAGACGAAGGGATTGCGTTCCACACCGCGCGAGGGCGGGTTGGAGGACCGTATCTGGCTTATTTCCAGTCTTATTCCAATACATTCGCACCGCTTGCACGCATGAAAGAGGTATATGGGGAGGCCTTGGCCCATCCGGACGTGTCCGGCATCGTCATCGGCACCCGGCCGGACTGCGTGGACGCGGAGAAGCTGGACTACATTGCCTCACTCGGGTGCGCACGGATCGAGTATGGTATCGAGTCGTGCCGGGACGATACCTTGAAACGGGTGCGGCGGGGACACGATTTCGCCTGCTCGGAACGGGCAGTACGGGAGACGGCGGCACGGGGAATCCCCGTGTGCGGGCATTTCATCCTGGGACTGCCGGGCGAAACGCGGGAGACGTTATTGGAGGACGTCGCCCGGATCAACGCTCTTCCCCTCGACAGTATCAAGTTCCATCAATTGCAGCTGTTGAAAGGAACGCCGATGGAGACCGAATACGCTAGCCGGCCGGAAGACTTTGTCCGATGGACGCTTCCTGAATATATGGACCTGCTGGCAGATTTGCTGGAACGCCTTCGGCCGACCCTTGCCGTCGGCCGCCTGGCAGCCAGCGTTCCTCCCCGCTTTCTCGCCGTTCCCGGCTGGGGAGTCAAGGCCTCGGAATTCTCTCGTTTGTTGGACCAGCGCCTCGTTGAACGGGACACCTGGCAAGGAAAGCTGTACTCCCGCTAAGGGAGGGGCCACCATTCGGGGCGGGTATAGTCATACGCCCGCCTTTCTGCTTCCCAGGAGGGGGAAACATAAACCGTGTCGGCCCGGTCGATATAGAGGATGCCGTCCAGGTGATCGCACTCGTGCTGGAAGATGACGGCGGTGTATCCGGTAACGGTATCGCGCTTAGGTTCAAGCGTTTCCGGCTGTACATAAGACACAATGGCCGAGGTGTAACGAGGAACGAGTCCGCGCATCGGCGGAACGGACAGGCAGCCTTCAGGCCCCTTGCCGATGTCCCCGAAAAGACTGTCGACGTGGATGTTCAGGTAGCACTCGAAAGGACCGCCTTCCTTGTCAAAGCGCTGCAGGCAGACCACACGCTTGCCGATGCCTACCTGCGGGGCGGCGATGCCCACACCGTCGTGTTGCGGTGAACGCACGGTGGCCAGCATCTTGGCCATCAAGGTCTTGAGTTCCTTGGACTTGAGTTCGGCCGGCGTCAGGTCCACGCAGGGGGTGCGGAGGACGGCGCTGTCGTCCGGCATCACGGTCACGTACATCACGGAATCGGACTGGCGGATGATCAGGCGCTCCGCCTTGGTGAAAGCTTTCGGGCGGTTGAAGGCCAGGAACACCGCAATCAGGATCAGGACCGGGAACAGGACCCGGTTCACCTTTTTCATCGTCATCATCGGAACAGGGATTTTACAAGGGCGGGGATGTCGGACACCTTCACGACTTCGATGCCCTCGGGCTTGCGGTCGAAGCGGGTGTAAGACGAAACGAAAATACGGCGGAAACCGAGGCGGGCCGCCTCCACGGCACGCCGTTCGGCCTGGGAGACGGGACGGATCTCACCGCTCAGGCCCACTTCCCCGGCAAAACAGACATCGGCCGGAATCGCATAGTCGAAATTGGAGGACAGCACCGCCACGACGACGGCAAGGTCACAGGCCGGATCCGTGATCCGGAGCCCACCGGCCATGTTCAGGAATACGTCCTTCTGGCTGAGTTTGAACCCCGCACGGCGCTCCAGAACCGCCAGAAGCATATTGAGACGACGGACGTCAAACCCCGTCGCACTGCGCTGGGCCGTTCCATAGACGGCCGACGAAACCAGCGCCTGCACCTCGAACATGAACGGACGGAGACCGTCGAGCATCGCGCTTACGGCCGTGCCGCTGAGGCCGGCTTCGTGCTGGGGGATCAGGAGTTCGGAAGGATTGTCCACCTGGCGGAGTCCGGTGCCGGTCATCTCGAACACAGCCAGTTCCGAGGTGGAGCCGAAGCGGTTCTTGATGCTGCGGAGGACACGGTAGGCACCCCGGTTCTCGCCCTCGAACTGGAGGACGACATCGACAATGTGCTCCAGCACCTTCGGGCCGGCGATGGTCCCTTCCTTGGTGATATGGCCGATGAGGATGACCGGGATACCGCTCCCCTTGGCAAAGCGGAGCAGCGAGGCGGCGACTTCCTTGACTTGGGAAACGGAGCCGGCGGTGGACTCGACATTCTGGCAATACATCGTCTGGACAGAGTCCACGATGACGAGGTCCGGCGCGGTCCCCTCGGCCTCGGCGAGGATGTTCTCCATCAGCGTCTCGCTGTAAATCAGACAGTTGGAGGAATCTCCGCCCAGGCGGTCCGCCCGCATCTTGACCTGCTTGACACTTTCTTCGCCCGTGACATACAGGACCTTGAGGGAAGGACAGTTCAAGGGTATCTGTAACGAAAGGGTGGACTTGCCGATGCCGGGTTCACCGCCCATCAGTACCAGGGAACCCTTGACGATACCGCCGCCCAGGAGGCGGTCCACCTCGGCATTTCCGAGGGATACGCGGTCCTCCGTCGTCGTGGAAACTTCTTTCAGGGGCATCGGCTTCCGTCCGGCGCCGGGTACGGATACCGAGAGCGGGCGCTTCCCCGTCACCACTTCCTTCTCCACCATCGTGTTCCACTCCCCGCAGGCGGGGCACTTGCCCATCCACTTGGAGTACTCGTTGCCGCAGTTCGAACAGAACCACACGGTCTTCGCTTTAACGGATCCTTTCACGGCCATCTTCCAGTCCTTTTGTCAACGCGAAGATACAAAAAAAAGATATTGTTCCAACGGAGGGACAATATCTCATCGCAATGATTGCTGGAGTAACTCTTACTCAGCGACAGTCTCGACAACTTCCTCAGCGGCGGCGGCGACAGTGTCAGCAGCAGCGGCGACGGTGGAATCGACAGCCTCGACAGCAGCCTCGACGGCGGCCTCAGCCTCGGATTCGGCCTTCTTGGAATTGTTGTTACCGCAAGCGACGGCAGCGACCATCAGAGCGATGACAGCGGCGGACATAAATACCTTTTTCATAGCCATTTGTATTATAACTAGTTAAACAAAACACTTTCCGGCCGCAAATGTACGTCGGATTTCTGACACTTCCAAACTTTTTTCAAAAAATTTATAATCCCGAATGTCAAGGAAGCATTTCAGTCTGATGCCGATTCAGCTCAAAGACCTCCATGTCGTGCACTTTTCCACTATCAATATGAAAGCGCAGAGCGGTCCTCACGGTATGCCACCCCTGGTTCCCACAGGCTCCGGGATTGATATACAGCAGATTTTCCTTGCTATCATTCATTACCTTGAGAATGTGGGAATGCCCGCACACGAACACGTCGGGACGGTATTGCCGGATCAGGTTCGCCGCCTCGGGATAATAATGGCCCGGGGATCCGCCGATGTGCGTCATCAGGATCCAGAGCCCCTCGCACTGCCAGAACCGGTAGGCCGGATAATCGTAGATGAGCCGCCGGTCATCACAGTTGCCGATCACGCCCTTGAGCGGCTTGAACGCGGCAATCTCCGCCGCCGTCCGGAATCCCCCTCCGAAATCGCCGGCATGCCAGATCTCGTCCACCGGCGCGAGAAACTCCTTGAAAGCATCGTCAAATGTCCCGTGCGAATCTGATATGAGTCCGATATACATAGTCTTGCAAAGATAGCAAATGTTGACTGTTTCTTTTCCCCTTTCCATCTCAAAAAAGCGGCAAGTCTTGCAGAGAATCCGACATTACAAAATGCGACTTCAAGCGGGGGAGAACCGCAGCGGCTTCCGCCCGGAGGCGCCGGTAGGCCATCTTGGCGCAGGTCTCTACGCTTTTTGGCGCAGGTCCCCTCTCTTTTTGGCGCAGGTGTATTTTTTGCCGAGGGACCTGCGCCGCAAAATGGCGGCCGGCACTCTCCAATGGCGCAGGTCCTCACCCTTTTTTCACACCTGCGCCAAAAAGCGGTCTCACCTGCGCCAAGAAGGCAAGAAGGCAGCACACCTGCACCACATTCATGAAAAATTCCGATATTTGTCGTATGGATGTGTATTTTGCATATGAGACCGACGGCCGCTTCTGCCGGCTGGACGCCGAAGAATCGGGGCACTGCTGCCGGGTGCTCCGGCACCGCAGCGGCGATGAAATCCACGTCATCGACGGCCTGGGAACCCTTTACCGCTGCCGTCTGACGGACGACAACCCGAAAGGGGCGGAGGCCGAAGTACTGGAAACCTTTCCCGGCTGGGGTGGCCACCCCTACCGGCTGACCGTCGCCTGCTGCCCGACCAAGAACAATGACCGCTTCGAATGGTTCGTGGAAAAGGCCACCGAAATAGGTGTGGACCGGATCGTCCCCACCATCGGGGAGCGCTCGGAAAGGAAAGTGTACAAGACCGACCGCGCCGCCCGTATCGCCCTGTCCGCCACCAAACAATCCCTGAAGGCCCGCATCCCCGAAATTGCGGACCCCATCTCCGTCAAGGATTTCATTCAGATTTCTCCACTCGCTTCGCTCGGTCGAAATGACATGAAGGAATCCCTCAAACTGATCGCCTACTGCTTCGAAGGCGACACGAAGCGGATTTCCATACAGGAAGCGCTGAATGATTATGAGGGTGACGACATCACCGTCCTCATCGGCCCCGAAGGCGACTTCTCACCGGAAGAAGCCCGTCTCGCCCTCGGGCACGGCTACATCCCCGTGCACCTGGGCGCCTCACGCCTCCGCACGGAAACCGCCGCCGTCCTCGCCGCCACGGCCGTGTACCTCACATTCTGATGATTTCCACCTCGCCGTCCAGGGCGACCTTGATGATCTGCGAGGCCTTGCCCGTGGAATCCGTGTCAACGGAAGGAGGAACGACGAAATCCACGGCATCCTTGATTTCCTGTGGAATGTCGCTGAAACGCTTCGGGGTGGATTCGCCGGAGATGTTGGCCGAGGTGGAAACCAGGGGCCGTCCCAACTTGAAAATCAAATCTTTGCAGAAATCGAAGAGGGGGATGCGGATGCCCACGGAACCGTCCTCCGCCACGGTATTCCAAGCCAGGTGCCAGCGGTCGCCGGGCTCGCCTTCGATACCGGCGACGGCCTCGGGATAGATCAAGGTCATCGGCTTGTCATTGACCTCCACCAGGTCCACGGCGATGGAAGGGATCTGCCGGACATATTTCGCCACCATGTCCAGGTCGCAGGCCAGAAGGACCAGCGACTTGGCTTCGCTGCGACGCTTGATTCCATAGATCTTCGCCACGGCCTCCGGGTTCGTGGCGTCACAGCCCAGGCCCCAGACCGTGTCGGTGGGATACAGGATGGTGCCGCCGGCGCGGAGGGTTTTCAGGGCCTCGGCAAAGACTTCATCTCTTTTCATAGTACGTAGCGATGATGGGATAATGGTCGGAATACTTGACTTTCGGAATCTCACAGCTGACAGCCTCCAGGTCGCGGGGAATGAGGATGTAGTCGATCCGCAGGAGCGGCCAGAGGGTCCGGAACGTCGCCCCGAATCCCTTTCCGGCCTGGACAAACGAATCACGCCGGCCCCGGGAAAGGCGGTGTACCGTGTAAGAGAGCGGATTGTCGTTGAAATCGCCCAGGACGACGGACCGGACGGGGCATTCGTCCACGTCCCGCATCACCTCGTCCACCTGCCGGGGACGCTGGGTGATGGACCGGCGCATCTTTCGCCCCGTGTCCTCCACCTCTCCCTTGTTCCCGATGGACTTGATCAGACCCGACAGGGAAATGTTGTAGCTCTCGAAATGGCAGTTGTAGAAACGGAGGACTGTCGAATCCAGCTGGATGTCGGCATGGAGGGCCAGGTTCGTGGATTTTTCGAAGTCCAGCTTTCCCTTGTACAGGACCGGACGGCGGCTCAGCGTCACGTTGCCGGCATGGCCCTTTTCGCCCGTCAAGACATAATATTCAGCGTGATAGCCCGGGAAATGTTCCCGGAACCAAGCATCCATGTTCAGGGAATTCGGCAGATAGAATTCCTGCAGGCAGATGACGTCGGCGTCCGTGCGGCGCAGGAAAGCAGCGACCGAATCGGCCAGGTCCAGACGTCGGTCCCCCATGTTTCCGTGGGCGAAAAGCCCCACATTGTAGGTGACGACCTTCAAGGTCGGTTCCCGGTCCATCTCCGGCGCCTTGTACTGATAATACCGGCCAACCAGGAAAACGGCGGGAAGGAGCATCAGAAAAAGCAACCCGGTCATCCGGGACCGGCGGAAAATGGCCCAGATGAAGAACAGGAGCGTGAGCAGCACCAGCGGGATGAACATCAGGCCGAAGACGGTGAAATACCAGGCCTTCGCCGGATTTACGATGACGGACAGGTAACTCAGGGCGAGCAACCCGCAAAGGATCAGGGTCGCCGTCCCGAACGTCAGCCGGGAGAACCAGCCGTGTCTTTTCTTTTTTACCTCCTCCACAGTTCGCCGCGTTTACGCCAATACAAAACAAGCAGGAAGCCGAAGAGCGCGCCGCCCAGATGGGCGAAATGCGCGATTCCCAGCTGTGTGCCGGTGATGCCGGTCAGGAGCTCGATGCCGATGAAGATGATGACCATCCACTTCGCATCCAGCGTGACCGGCGGGAAAATCAAGGTCATCCGCGCCTGCGGATACAGCATCGCAAAAGCGACCAGGACGCCGTAGATGGCGCCGGAAGCGCCCACCATCGGCGTCCGGAGCAGATTGGTATACTCTATCTGCGCCGCAGGGTCCGAAGTAGCCATAAGATGCTGGACCTGCAGCCATTCCACCCCCGTGTGCAGTGCCACGGCGCCAAGGCCCGTCACGAAGTACAGGATCAGGAACTTCTTCGTGCCCAGGACCTGTTCCACCACCATGCCGAACATCACAAGGGTGTACATGTTGAACAGGATGTGCCAGAAGCCTCCGTGCATGAACATGTGCGTGATGGGCTGCCACCAACGGAAGAGCGGCGAAGCCGGATAGAACATCGCGAACAAGCTGTACATGAAGTTGTCGTTAATCAACGTGGCAATAAACATAATCACGTTGATTATCAAGATGTTCCGGGTTACCGGCGGAATGCGCTGGAAAAATTGGGAAAAGGCCATGTCAGAATCGTCTGTCGATTTCGTCCAGCGGCAGGATGCTGATGATCCGCCGGCCGGCGCTGGTGAATTCAGGATTGTCCGAGGAAAGGAGGGCGTCCAGGAGGCGCTGGGCTTCCACGGGCGAAGCGAGTTTCTCGCCGCCGGAGGCGCCCAGGACGGCGAATTTCTGCGCCAGGGACTGCTCCATCATCTCCGGTAGGGAACCATGGTCGTCGGAAAGGACCAGGATGAGGTCGCCGACCATCGTCTGGACCTTGCCGGCCTCCGTGCTGTACCCCTCGGGGACGCCGTTCACGACCACCGTATCGGTGCCGAAAGCTTCGATGTCGAAGCCCAGGCGCTTCAGCAGGTCGGCATGGGCATCGAACAGGAGGCGCCCCTGCACGCCCACATTGACCTGGACGGGGAAAAGGGTGCTCTGGCTCACGTGGGCCTCGTGGCTGAGGACTTTCAGGAACCGGTCGAACAGGATGCGCTCCCGTGCGCGACGGACGTTCACGACCATCACACCCGAAGCCGAGGGCGACAGGATGTATTTGCCCTGGACCACCAGAACCTGGGCCGTGGGCATCGTCCGTTCCTCGAAGAGTTTGCCATAGTCGTCGTGCCGGTCCACCGCATAGGAGGGGCGGAGCGGGGCCGACGCCGGCTCGGACGGAGCGAAGTCCCTGTCGTCCAGATACTTGTCTCCGGTAGTGAAAGGATTATAGGTCGGATCCACCCCCGCCGTGGGGATGGTGACCGGCCGGTATTCTTCGAAGCGGGTGCCGATGACCGGCATCTCCCGCGCCTCGGGGTTTTCAAAGTCGATGGCGCCGCCCGCATTCTCCCGCCCCATCGCCTCGCGGACGCAGGCGTAGAGAGTCTGGAAGATGACGCTGTCCTCCTCGAACTTGATTTCCGTCTTGGTAGGATGGATGTTCACGTCGATGGAGGAGGGATCCACTTCCAGGAAAATGAAGTAGGAAGGGGTGGTCCCTTCGGGAATCAGGGCCTCATAGGCCTTCATCACCGCCTTGTGCAGGTAAGGGCTGCGGAAGTAACGGCCGTTGACGAAAAGGAACTGGTTGCCGAGCGTCTTCTTCGCCGATTCGGGACGGCCGACGAAACCGTGGATCCGGACCAGGGAAGTATCGGCCTCGATGTCCATCACCTCGCCCACCACGGCGGCGCCGAGCAGGTCCATAATCCTGAACTTGAGCGATTTGGCAGGCTTCAGGACATGGATGTCCCGGTCGTTGTGGGTCAGGGTGAACCCGATCTCCGGGCGGGTGAGGGCGACTCGCTGGAACTCTTCCACGATGTGGCGGAATTCCACGGTGTCGCTCTTCAGGAATTTCCGGCGCGCCGGGATGTTGTAGAACAGGTTCCGGACGGCGAAATTCGAGCCCTTGGGGGCGGCGACCATCCGCGTGGACAAATGTTCGGAACCGGACATCTCCACTTCCACGCCCACCTCGTCTTCCTCGCGGCGGGTTCTCAGGACCACATCGGCAACGGCGGCGATAGAAGCCAGCGCTTCCCCGCGGAAGCCGAATGTCGTAATCTCCTGCAGGTCCTCCGCGGTCGCAATCTTGGATGTCGCGTGCCGTTCAAAGCACAGCACGGCGTCGTCGGGCGACATGCCCGAACCGTTGTCGATGACCTGGATCAGCGTGCGCCCGGCATCGGTCACGGTAACCGACACCTGATCCGCGCCGGCGTCCACGGCGTTCTCCAAGAGTTCCTTCACTACGGAAGCCGGCCGCTGGACGACCTCTCCCGCGGCGATCATGTCCGCGATGTTCCTGGGGAGGATCTTCAGTTCCATCTACAGGAGGGAATAGAATTTCGTGATGTAGATAAGGACGGCGGCGATCAACAGCATCGTAATGAGACCGATGATCGTCTGCGTGCGGGTATGCGTGGCACGGGTACGCTTGTAGTTGCCGTCGCGCCAGGCGCCGCGGATGCTGCTGCCCGGCACGTACTTTCCTTCTTCCTTCGCCTTCTCGTTCGTTCCGTCCACGTCGCCGAACATCCGGCGGCGCTCTTCTTCCTCAGGGTCGTAGTAGCGGGGCTTGTAGTTGAACACCCGGTGTTCCTGGTTTCCGAAGAAACCGAAATTAAAACCTGCCATAGTCTTACGCTGTTGTCAACTTACAAAATTAAGCATTTTTTCGTTACCTTTGTGACTATGGAAATCAGAATCGGAAACGGATACGACGTGCACGCCCTCGCGGAAGGGCTGCCGATGTGGCTGGGCGGGGTCCGCATCCCGTCGGAGACGGGCTTCGTGGCCCATTCGGACGGCGATGTCGCCATCCACGCCCTTTGCGACGCCCTCCTCGGAGCGTTGGCCCTCGGGGATATCGGCCACCTTTTCCCCGACACCTCCGACAAATGGAAAGGCGTTGACAGCAAGATCCTTCTGGGGAAAGTCGTGGCCATCCTGCAGGAAAAAGGCTGGCGCGTCGGCAATGTCGACGTGACCATCGCCCTTCAGCGGCCCCGGCTCGCCCCGCACATCATCCCGATGCGGGAAACCCTGGCTCCCATCCTCGGCGTTGACGTCGATGCTGTTTCCGTGAAAGCCACGACCACCGAGCGCCTGGGTTTCGTCGGGCGCTGCGAAGGTTGTGAAGTGTGGGCGACGGTGATTGTTGTGAGACAGTAACCGCGTTATTCCTGAAAGATCTTTACCTGCGTAAACGCGTCTTCGGACTCCATCTCGATGGTGGCTTCCCGGGGGGCACCGGTATCATTCGGAGTAACGGTGATAATCAGTTGATTGCTTTCACAGAGGTCGGGTACAAAGGCGCGATACCAGGCGGCCTCCAGGAGGTCATGGGGGCAACCTTCTCCTGCCGATGAAGTGGCGTAGACGAAGCCATAGTAATTCGCCCAGCCGTTTCCGATTTCGGCAGAATCAAAACCGCTGAGGATCCACCAGCCCGGATAGTTCAAGGCGGTGACCGTTTCCTCGCCACCCTCTGCCGGGAAATGCACTTCCGCTTTGTCCAATTCGATCGGCGCCCATCGGCCCTCCATCAAACCCTGGCGCCAGAGTTCCACCAGCTCGTCGTCGATATAGAAGGTATACACGGTAAGATTGTGGCGGATTTTCTTTCCCTTGACAATTGATTCATCCACTTCAAATTCCATACGGGGTTCGGGAAGCTCAAAAAAGTGCACCGACCACGGGTTCTTAGCCTTCTTCTCACACACGATGGCCGAACTGTTGCTGAACCGGATGGTAGCCTTGGTGCATTCCAGGATGGAAACGCCGGGGGTAAATGCGCCCCAGTCCAACTTGACCGTGTCTCCCGGATGAAGGATGGAGGAGAGTTCTTTCTGCTTGCAGTAATCCGGATACTCCGTAATGAGGGTAACCGTTCCGCCGGTTTTATTGACCACCTCGGTCCATCCGTCGCGGGCCCATTCCACATCCACACCCAATTCTCCAGCTGTGTATAAACGGTCATCCTTGCCACATGAGCAAACGACCATCGCCGTGCAAACGGCCAGTATTCCCAAACGATTCATCTTTGAAAAATGTTACTCTGCCTTTTATAATCCACTGAATACCAAAATCTTGCACAAGATAACAAAATAATTGCGACAACGGCACGACAGAATTGCACGAAAAAAGACTCTTTTGGCGCAGGTGGTAAGAAATTGTGGCGCAGGTGGGTTTCTAGGTAGGGGACCTGCGCCGCAAAATGCAATTGTGGGCCATAGAATGGCGCAGGTCTACCCCCAAAAGTCACACCTGCGCCAAAAATACCCTACACCTGCGCCAGTATTGGGAAGAACATCTGCCGACATGGCCCTGTAACAGCTTGACAGACAATAAAAAATCCGCCGCTGAAAAGCGCCGGGTATATAGTGAGGTTGTTCTAGGTGCAAGAGACTTCGTACTCGTCCCATTGCTTATGTATTTGTCTGAATCGAAGGTATTTCGGAGCGACAAGTACGACGTCCTTTGCAACATACCCGTCATTCCGGGCTTGAACCGGAATCCCAGATATTCCTCCGGCGCCTTGCAAGCGGCGGTTTTTTTGTGCCTTTCGGGATACAGTTGCCCATTGTGAACCGTTGAATGGAATTGATTGGTTGTCAGGGACTTACGCTGTTTTGCCTGGACAAATTAAACCAGGTAATTATTCATAATCAATTAATATTCAGAAGGTTACATTTTGCGAAATGAGGCGCGTTATCCGTCCCCAACCGGCGGGTATCATTTGAACTTATTTGCGACCGCTATACCCGCCCCCGAGGTGGTCGCACTTTTACTCAGAAAACGAGGTGATGAGGCCGTTGCCAGTTATCGAAAAATGACTATATTTAGACGATTATTCTGTATATGGACCTTTTTGTTGAAGCATTATTGAGCGGCAAGACCGACAGGATACCGGAAGAGTATGACTGGTTCGCTCCGCTTCTCGGGGACTGGGACTGTGATTATTATGATGAGCCCGAGGCTGGGCGCAAGCCCCATGTCAAGGGGGAGTGGTTTTTCCGCCGGATTCTGGAAGGCACGGGCGTGCAGGACATCTTCATTTTTCCGTCGCGGGCCACGAAGGAAGCCGAGCCTCAGCCCGATGGTGAGTATGGGACGTCTCTGAGGATGTTCAACAAGGCCGAGCGTTGTTATGATGTCGTTTACACTTGCGATCATGCGATGAAGAGGCTTTGTTTCACCAGGCAGGGGGACAGGCTTGTCGGGAAAGTGCTTTCGGAGGAGAACGCCTATTGGATATTCTCGGACATCACGGCCGACAGTTTTCATTGGGAAAATGTCCGGATGAAAGCCGGCGGAGAAAAGTTTCTGGTCTGCGAGATTTTCGGCAAAAAACTGGCGGCCCGGGCCGATGTTCAGTTGAAGAAGAAGTAGGTTATTCCAGCTTTTTCAATATCGCTTCCACGTCGGCGCGGACTTGTTCCTCCGGGACGCCATATTTTTGATGAAGAGAGCCGGCGATGGCGTCGATGTCCAGCCCGTCGCAGTACAGACGGATGATTTCTGCGGCGGATGCGTTGACGGTGAGCACCTTCACCAGGTCCCCGGTCGGGATGTCCTTCAGGGCGACGACATAGCGGCCTGCGAGGGGCTGCATTTCAATCCAATACTTCATCTTTTCTCTTTTGATAGAAGTACAACAGGCTCTGACGGGTCTCTTGCAATTTTTCCTCCCGTTCTTCGGGATAGCAATGGGCGGCTTCATCACAGAGAGCCAGCCGGAAGCAGTCCGGATAGAGGGGGCAGTCCGCGCAGGCGTCAATCTCTTCGCGGAGACGCTTGAATTCCTCCAGAACGCTTTCATCCCTTTCAGCGGAATCCAGATCGCCAACCCAATGGTCGTCGGAGAAGTGTTCGCATTTGCCCAGATGGCCGTCAGGAAGGATGAGGATGTTGGCATCGCTGTCTGCCATGCACCGATGCAACTTCAGCTTGTCCGGCAGTTTGTGGTCGACGGCCACATCCCCTCTCTTCAGTTTTTCCTGCAGTCGCATGCGTGTTTCGAACAATTCCTTGCGCTGGGCGTCGGTATGTGAGACGGCCGATTCTGCCACCCCCGTCTCAAAGAGGGAATGACTGTATACGGTAAAGAGCTCGTTCCCGCCATATTTCGCTATAAGGATGTCAGCGAGGTCGAAGAGGTCGTCGGCATTGTGCCTGTCGATGTTGAGCCGGACGTTCACCCGGATGCCCGCCTGCAGCAGACGATGGATATTCTCCAGGACGCGCCGGTATGGACTCCCTTCCGCATAGATGAACGCTTTGCTCCGATTGTAAACCTCCTCCGTTCCGTCCAACGTAATCTGAACCTTTTTGAGGTTCCAGAGGCCGACGGCCTCGGCGATGGTTTCATTATCGAACAAATAGCCATTGCTGACCATGGAAGACTGGTAGTCGGCCTTTGCGTCCCGAAGCAAACCGCAGATCAGGGAAATGGCTCTTTTGTTGTAAAGCGGTTCGCCGCCGAACCAGCGGAGACGAACCTTTCCGCCCGGGTTGTTGCGCAGGATGAAGTCCGCCACCTTTTGGGCCGTACGGTCTGTCATCGGAATTCTTCTGCGACCCTTTTCGTAACAGTAGAAACAGCGGGCATTGCAGTCCGTGGTGGTAAGGATGGTATACCCGGTGATGCCCTTCGGGCGCTTTTCCAGCATTTTGCCGACGGCACGGACTTCCCGGGCCAGATTCCGGTCATCGAAGGAAAGCGGGACGGTGAACCATTTCGCGATGAGTTCGGGAATGGCGGCCGCATCCTCTTCCATCGTCCGTGCTTCTTCCGGAGTGAGCAGCACCACGGCCCTGGTCAGCACGTTGTATAGAAGCAAACCTTCTTCCACCGGCTGCTTTACCACGAAGTTCATCAGCCGATAGGGCTCGCCTTCCCGGAACCGCTGGTCCTTCAGCGGTCCGACAAGGGGGGAGGCATAGTTCTGCAACAGTTTCATCTTGTACAAAGATAGGGAATTACCCGAAAAACTAGATAATGCCTGCATAGAAAACAAGAGCGGCCCCGATGTGGGGCCGCCGAAGGGTTCAGGAGAACGTCAAGAGTCTTCTTCAACGTACAACTGAGT
>JAEEGI010006285.1_pt1 | contig 26876 bp, 18 predicted proteins | sample 8958751 | NCBI WGS metagenome assembly JAEEGI01 (sample SAMN16246545, study PRJNA631951) | gut metagenome | biome: gut microbiome; feature: rumen; material: KS-attached | host: Bos | place: Iran: Karaj | collected 2018-10 | reverse complement strand
CTGCCTATTTCAGATATTAAAAATGTTAACAGTAGAAGAGAAGAGATAGGATTGGAGTCATTAAATGACTATCTGAAACGTATGTCTATTGATATTAATGATTATTTTATTCTACAGGATACATCGGAACCTAACTATATTGATTTTTATTATAAAGGTAATAAGCTTGAGCCTTGGGGAGTAATTAAAGCTCAAGGCTATTTAGACGAGAATGAATTTGACAAAGCAAGTGTTTTATATTGTCATGTATTTCATAATACCTATCCTTTCATTCGAGATTTAAAACGTTTTGTGTCAACCCTCATAATGAATGGGGGAAAAAGCGACCAATATCTTTTCATCAGTACCTATGAGGTGCTGGAGCGCATGGTGCTCTGCGGCTACGAGCCGGACGCTTGGCTCGACTCGCTGCCCGACACGCTCACCGCGCCCCTGCTGGCCGACTACGCCAACCTGCGCGACGAGTACCTGCGCTACCTCAACCACGAGGACGATGCCGAGCTCGCTGCCGCCCTCGCCAGCCGCACCGACTTCGAGGCTCTGCTTCGGAGTGGCAAAAACTATAACCGCTACGAACTCGACGCATGGAATCACGCCTATCCCATGTTGGAGAAGATGACCGACGAACTGACCAAACGCGACTATGAAGCGTTCTTCGCCCTTCTTTGGCGCGAAGTGGAGCGCGGCAACCTCCACGCCGAAGATTACGCTTCGCTCTACGACCACACCTACTATCGCCTCTATGGCAAAGACTGGTACGGAATCCTCGCCGCGACCAACAAGCATGTACGTACTGCCAAAACGAAGACTCTCAACGAGCGCCGTCGCGCAGCATGTCTGCCGTCAGTAAAATAGACACGATAAGGAATATCAACATGAAGAAAACATTGATTATATGCTCGGTGCTCCTGTTTTTCGCGGTCACCGCCTCGGCACAGACCCCTACATATAAGGAGTTGTCGGCAACGGCCTACAGTTTGCTTAAAGGGCAGGACTATATTGGGGCACATAAGGTTTTCCATACGATGGACTCGCTGTATGGGATAAGTGATTTTGAAGCCCTCTACTATTACTACGCCTTGTCGCACGACTTTGTACCCGACCGCGAGGCGGAAAGGGCCTTGATGTTCCGTCTGGCGCAAAACAAATGCTGCGATATGCGTTACTTGGACGACTGGGCAAGAAGTCAACAAGCCGACACGCTCGATTACTGGAACGACATTGTTGCTATCGTTGCGCCCCGCGGCTATCAGGACACCCTCTATCAGAACCGCCTGCTGGCGATGAACAGAGCCAATAATGCAGCATGGCAAATGCAGCACGGCAGCAACAACCAAGATTCGGTGCGGGATGCCATGCGTATGGTTAATTCAGCCAATCTTAGTGAGTTGAAGCAGCTGATTTCCGAGCGCGGTTTCCCGACATACAGCAGGGTAGGCTACTATTGCGTCAAATATGCCTCAGCGATAGCTTTGTACCAGCCATCAGAGTTTCTCCATTGGTATCTGAAACAGGCCAAAGCCGCCGCCGACAACAACGACTATGACCCTGAATGGCTCGGCCATCTAATCAAACGCGACAGACAGGTGAGCATCTACGATACCGTGTTCTACACGCGCATCGAACCGCTGTTCCAAGCCGACCAGGAGGTACGTCATCTGCTGAACAAGGGCTTGGACGAGGACTCGGTGTTGCGCGTTATACATGAGGTTGATTCGGTGAACCTAATTGCGCTGAAACAACTGATTGCCGAACGCGGATTCCCGACGCTGTCGCGGTCGGGCTACAAATGCTGCGACTACGCTGCCCTGATAGCGCAGCACTCGCCGCCCGAGTACCTGCATTGGTTTCTGGAACAGGCGCAGGCTGCCGCCGACAGCGGCGACTTCATCCCCTCGTGGATTGCCTATATGACCGACCGTGACCTTACCCATCAGGACAAACCTCAACTGTACGGAACCCAGGGGGTTCCCCTTGACGGTCTGACAGGAATGGCTCTTATCGACGATGTCGAGCATCTGAACGAACGTCGACGAAGTATGGATTTGGAACCCATTGAGGATTATCTTCCATACATGGATATGCCCGATTTCTATTTCCACCCCTCGCTTGTCGACTACAGACAATACAGCCTCAACCTCCACATCGAGGGCGACACGCTGCGGGTGTCCGGGTTTTATCTCATCCCCTACGACACCACCACCTATTCGGGACAACCTATCAAGGTCGATACCGCCTATTCCCTGCCGCTTGCCGACTACCGCACCGCCGACGGGGCCATCGTGCTGCGCCGCGAGGGCGACTGGTATCCGCACATTAATGGCGAGCTGCTGACGGCACAGGTACACATCGAGGCGGACGACTACTATATCCTTGGCGGCACAGAATGGCTTCCCTCATTCGACATCCACCTCGTCCTCTTGCCGAAGGATAAATACGCTTGCAAGGTGATTGATTCGCCCATTCGTCCCTTCCATTTCTACCGCCTTGCAAGTGACACCACACAATATCCAGATGCCTACTACCGCGAGTTTGTGGATTCCTACAATTTCTACTGCTCCTTCTTCGGCGATTCCTTGTCGTCAAAGCCGATGAACATCGTGGAAATTGGCGACCCGCAGTTCATCATGTGTCAGTCGCTGCGCGATATGATTATCTTCGGGCATTATTTCTATGATGTTTACACAATGATACCCGACTTTTCGTGGATTCCTCACGAGGTGGCGCACCAATGGTGGGGCGACGGCATCTACTTCGAGTACCGCGACTACGCCCTCAGCGAAAGCCTGAACGAGTACATCAAACTTCAGTTTCTCAAAAGCCGCGGGCGTGGCTACGAGGAGCAAATTGCCTACTACAAGGCGATGATGGAGCGTGCCGAGAAAACGTTGCCAATCGCCGACATCTGCAGCGTCGAGTCGCAGGACGAGTCCATCGCCATCTACCATGCCGCCCCCTATCGCTTGTCCCTCATGAAAGCAAACTTCGTCAACACCACCCTGCAACAACTCTATAGCAAGCATAAACACATAGTGGTGAGCCGAGATACGTTCCTGCAAGAATGTCAAAGCTTGCGCCTCTGGCTATTCTAAATCCGCGCCGTCAGCCAGCCAAAGCCAATATGACCCCTTGAATTCCCAAATTCAATAAACAGTATCATGCGCAAAGCAATTGCATGGAAATATTTAGAAACTGTTTTGATTTTATTAATGAGAATTATTGGGCATAGAATCGAGGGATTTTTTTACGGTATTGAGGGCGCAATGGGGTTCCATTGTAACCGAAAGACCGTGAAAAAAGCACCGATTATATGGCATAAGAATATCATTGGATAAATTCAAAACAGTTTCTTAGCCCTGCGGGCAATAAAAAACGTATCGGAACGTTTATATGGGCGTAAAACAAATTGTGTAACAAAACCGATACCATGATGAGAAATTGAATACCATTCATGCTAAACGCATAAATCAGTAATGTTCAATTAAAAACCTTGACATCATGGTAAAACACATCAACATCAAACAGACGGCTCTGCTGCTGGCTTGCCTGCTGGCAGTAGGCACAGCTTCATCTCAGGAAAACGAGTCCGGAAAAAGGAAGGTTAATCCCTGGGGCGAATTCAACCTCGGTTTTAACTTCCTCGACGGCAGCAAAGGCTTCACCAACCACATGCACACCTATCACCACGCGCTCGACTACCGTAGCGTCTACAGCGTGGCGGCCCAAGTCGGCATCGGCATCGGCGTGGAATACTGCCGCTTCACCCTCGCCCTGCACCTCGACGGTACCGCAGACAACATCATCTCCGTCAAGAACCAGCTTGTAAAAAAACAGGACAACCTTTATCATATCGACCTCGGCTACCGTTTCAACCTCGGCAGAAACTTCACCCTCGAACCCACAGCGGGCTTCGGCGTCGGCCTCAGCGAAATATTCCTCTCAACTTCGCGAGGTGGTACCGACTACGTTAACTCGTTCTCCTCAGCCAATTACATCGTGCCTCTGACAGTCAACTTCCTGTATGCTAAACGTAGGCTTGATGGCGGACTCTATCTCCAGTACATCATCAGCGTCGGGCATATAGGCAAAGCCCACATCACAGGACTTGCCACCGAGGTGGACGACCTAAACTTCCAACCCTCCACGCTCACCCTCGGCTGGAAGTACCGGTTCTGACCGATAAAAACCATTAGCAATTTTCAATTCTCAATTGTCAATTCTCAATTATACCCACCGCCTCGCTCTACGACTCTATGACTCTTACACAATAAAAGTTTGCATCCTGCGTTAAGGATGCAAACTTTCTTTGTATGATAGAGACCGGAATCAAAGGACATCATGAACAGATCGTAACCCCCGCTATGAGCGCCGCCCGCGTGGGCAGCGGCCTCGTCGACGTCTTCGCCACACCCATGCTCGTGGCACTCGTCGAACAGACATGCTACGAGAGCGTACTGCCGCACCTCGACGAAGGACAAGGCACCGTGGGCACGTTGGTCAACGTCAGCCATCTCTCGGCGACGCCCATAGGCCGTCGCGTGTGGTGCGACAGCGAGCTGACAGAAGTGGACCGCCGCCGACTCGTATTCCATGTGAAGGCCTTCGACGACTGCGGCCTCATCGGCGAGGGAACCCACGAGCGCTTCATCATCGACACCGCCAAATTCATGGACAAACTGAAAGCAAAAAGCTGACGGAAGTCGGCTTTTTTTTTGTTATATAGAATTATTGTTGTATCTTTGCATTTTAAAATAATTTACAATAATCATTGCTATCTGTCTATGGATAAGGTATTACGCGAGCAAATAAAGGATATAATGCAGCATGAGGTAGTGCCCGCCACAGGCTGCACCGAACCCGGCGCTGTGGCACTCTGCGTCGCCAAAGCCGTCGAAACCCTCGGCTCCATGCCCGCGTCAGTGAGACTCAAACTCAGTAAGAACGTCTTCAAAAACGCCATGGGCGTCGGCATTCCAGGCACCGGCATGATAGGTCTGCCCATAGCGGTGGCTATGGCCGTAACACACGGCAACTCCATGCGCGGCCTCGAAGTGCTGACAATGCCAGAAAACCAAGTGCAAGATGCCAAACAATGGCTCGCAAACCACGCCGACAGCATCAACATAAGCGTCAAAGAAAACGGCGACAAACTCTATATTGAATGCCTCGCAGAGGCCGACGGCCACGCGGCAACAGCTGTCATCGCCAAACGCCACACGAACTTCATACACCTCGAACTCGACGGCAAGGTCGTGTTTGACCAAAAACAGGGCCTTGTGGCTGAAGACAAACAGGACGAAGACACCCGTCAGCTGCACCTCACAGCACGCATGGTCTACGACTACGCCACCTCAGCACCCCTCGGTGAACTCGACTGGCTCCGCGAGACCGTCACATACAACAACGCAGCCTCACAATGCGGCCTCGAAGGCATGGGCCTCCATACCGGACAGATACTGATGGAGCAGGCGAGGGGAGACATGGTGCACACAGTGGTGGCCCGCACCGTCGCAGCCAGCGACGCACGCATGGACGGCTGCACCCGTCCCGTATACTCCAACTCCGGCTCCGGCAACCAAGGCATCTGCTGCACCCTCCCCGTATACTACTACGGCAAACTCAAAGGAAACACCGACGAGCAGATTCTGCGCGCACTCACCATGAGCCACCTCATGAGCATATACATCAAGCGCGGCATAGGCCGTCTCAGCGCTCTCTGCGGCATCGTCAACGCCACCATGGGCGTCAGCGCCGCACTGACCTACCTCGAAGGGGGCAGCTTCGAGCAGGTAGGCTACGCCCTGAAGAACATGATCAACACCATCGCTGGCATGGTATGCGACGGCGCCAAACCCAGCTGCGCACTCAAGATGAGCGTCGGCCTCTACAGCGCCTTCGTCTGCTCCGAACTGGCCGTACACCGCCGCGTCGTCGACTCCACCGACGGCCTCAGCGAAAGAGACCTCGACTGCAGCATCCGCAACCTCGGACGCCTCGGCAAAGACGGCATGAACCAGACCGACGACATGATCCTCGACATAATGACCCACAAGAAATAAAGGGTTGCAATGATACGCCGTCCCACATTATTGCTCCTGATGCTGGCAATGATACTGCCGGCAGCAACAGCCCAGAACCGCGAGCTAATGGCACTCCACCAGCAACGGCTGGCAGAGCTGCTCATACGCACCGCATCGGCCCCCACCGACAACGAACGCTATCTCGCTTCCGAACAGGCTGTCGGCGAGCTCTCGGCAGCATTGGAAGAAGAACAATCCGAACAATGGAAATGGCAGCTGCCGAAAGTGGCTTCAGTCCTCACTTCGCCCGACGGACTCCTGCGCATTTTCACCTGGGCCGTCGTGCGCGACAACGGCGAGTTCGAATGTTTCGGCGCCATACAGTATTACAACGACCGCGAAGAAGAATACCAATACAGCCTGCTCAACGACAAAAGCGAGGAAATTATGAACCGCGAAGAGTCGCTCCTCACACCCGCAAACTGGCTCGGCGCCGTCTATCAGGAACTCATACAGACTTCTCACGCCGGAAAGACCTACTACACGCTCCTCGGCTGGAACGGCGTCGACAACCTCACCGAACGCAAAATAATAGAACCCGTCATCCTGCGCGGCGGTACACCACAGTTCGGCGCACCGCTCTTCCGCCGCGAACGCAACCTCCGCCGTGTGGTACTTGAATATCGCAACGATGCAATGGTCAGCCTCAGCTATGAGGAACAATTTGTCGAAGAGGTCGAACGCGAACGCGTCAAAGTGAAAGGCACCAACCGCTACCGTACAGTCGAGAAACGCAAACAGCACAAAGAGAAGATGATAATCTTCGACGAAGTGGAGCCCCAAGTACAAGGAATGGAGGGATTGTTCCAGTACTATATCCCTTCGGGACTCGAACTGGCCTATGCATTCGTCGACGGCAAATGGGAACTCCGCAACGGTGCACAAGGACGCCTCAAAGATAAAAAACTGAACAAAGCATTTGAACCACTCCCCAAAAAAACACCGGCTTACGGTGTCAGATAACCAACACTACAATGGTACTCAGAGATATACATTCACCCGCTGACCTGAAAAGAATACCCGTCGACCAGCTCCCGCCAATCGCCGACCAGCTGCGCGACTACATCATAGACACTCTTTCGTCACACCCCGGCCACCTGGCATCAAGCCTCGGTACCGTGGAACTTACCATCGCCCTCCATTACGTCTTCAACGCCCCCGACGACAAACTCATCTGGGACGTGGGCCATCAAGCCTACGCCCATAAAATACTGACGGGTAGGGGAGACCGCTTCTCAACAATACGCACCTATGGCGGCCTGAGCGGCTTCCCGAAGATGAGCGAGAGCCCCTACGACGCTTTCGGCACCGGACACAGCTCCACATCAATCTCCGCCGCCCTCGGTATGGCCACCGCAAGCAAGCTGCAAGGCAACACCACCCGCAACCACATAGCCGTCATCGGCGACGGCGCCCTCAGCGGCGGCGAAGCATTCGAGGCACTCAACAACGTCGGCGACTCCAAAGCCAACATCCTTATCGTCCTCAACGACAACGGTATATCCATCGACAAAGCTGTCGGCGGACTCAACAGCTACCTGACTCGCATCACGGCCTCAAGACGCTACAACAAACTTAAGAAGCAAGTGTGGCAACGGCTCGACGGCGACGAGGGCGACCGTCGGCACTCCACTACAATCGGCTTTCTGCAGCGCCTCACTTCAACGGCGAAAACAGTGGCTGTAGGTGGCAGCAACCTCTTCGAGGCTCTGGGCATACGCTACTTCGGACCCGTTGACGGACACAATATCAACGACCTCATACACATACTGAAACGCCTACGTGACATAGAAGGACCGAAACTTCTCCATGTAGTGACCAAGAAAGGCAAAGGACTGCGCCAGGCCGAACAAGACCCCGTGGTATATCATGCACCGGGAATGTACGACATCCGCACAGGCAACCAGATAAAAGCCGAAGAAGTCGACAAACCACTGAAATACCAGGAAGTCTTCGGTCGCACAATAATCGAGCTGGCCAAGCATAACCCCTCAATCGTGGGTATCACTCCGGCAATGGCCACAGGCTGCTCTCTCAACATGATGATGGAGGAGATGCCAGAGAGGGTCTTTGACGTCGGCATCGCCGAACAGCACGCCGTCACATTCTCGGCAGGTCTCGCTGCCGCCGGAATGGTGCCGTTCTGCAACATCTACTCATCCTTTGCACAACGCTCCTACGACCAGATCATACATGATGTGGCACTGCAGAAACTGCCTGTAATCATCTGTCTCGACCGCGCCGGATTGGTCGGCGACGACGGTCCCACACACCATGGAACGTTCGATTTGGCATATCTCAGACCAGTGCCGAATCTCACCGTCTGCGCACCCATGAACGAACACGAGCTGCGCAACATGATGTACACCGCACAGTTGCCAGGCCGTGGTCCTGTCGTCATAAGATATCCACGTGGCGCAAGCGTCCATAGCGATTGGCAATCAGACTTTTGTGAAATCAAGATAGGGGAGGGCCGCTGCCTCCGGGAAGGCAAAGATGTGGCTGTCATCAGCCTCGGACATCCTGGCAACGATGCCGTCTCTGCCGCCGAAGAGCTTGAAAAGCAAGGCGTCTCAACCGCCGTTTACGACTTGCGTTTCCTCAAGCCGTTGGACACCCGTCTGCTTGACGAAATAGCCGCCAAGGGCTACCGCCGCATAATAACAGTCGAGGACGGCTGCCGTCTGGGTGGTTTCGGCGAAGCTGTGACCGAATACTTCGCCGAAAATCATCCCGACATAGTTCACAACATCACGATTCTCGCCATACCCGACGAATTTGTCACACACGGTAACGTAGCGCGACTGAAAGCCGACTGTCGCATCGACAAAGCCGCTATAATAGATACAGCTACAAAATAATAACAACCCCATGACGATGGGGTTGTTCTACATATACCTATTTAACATAACTGCCATATTAATACAATATGACTACTGCAGCGAGGCTATCTTGGCTGTGATGCTAACTCCACGAGAATTGCTTATTTGGACGAAGCTTGAATCGTCGGCTTGTTTAAGGAAAAGATTCAGAGTATCACCTGGGCGCGATTCGTGCGCGTAGTTCATTTCCAGCGTGAATGGACGCGCTGTGGAGAAACCTCGTTCGTGCAGGCAGTCGAAAATCATGCGTATGTATTCTGAGTTGTTCATGTGCTGCGTATGGTCGAGCATTGCGTAGCTCACCGGACGCTGCATGGCCAGATCGTCGGCCGACATCTCAGGAATCTGCAATTTGGCAAGTTTATCGTATTGCGTAGCGCATTCCGGATGGTTCTCGTAGTTGGCTATCACGTCGTTGAGACGCATCACGCGGCGGGACGTCATGTCGATGAGAGCCCAAGCCGACGTGCCTGTGAGCAGCGTCTCGCCTGCCGCGTTCTGCACCCGGTAGTCACGGTTGGCAAGGAGGCCGTTGTTACCACGCGACCATGTATTTAACATAATCTGCTCAAAGGCGTCAGGCAGACGGTATATATTGTAGAAAGCATGCGTGATGACCCAGGCGCGGTTCTGTGCCACCAAGGTCTTGAAACCTATACCTGTGGCATTGCCATGGTACTCTGTAACTTCCTGACACAGGCGTATTGCCGCCCATACATGGAGGCGGTCGTCGACGTCGCACAGATATGAAGGAACCTCAATATTCTGCTTGTATATCATGACTACATCCTTTCCGGCACCTCAATGCCTAGTATGTTCATCGTGTTTTTGAGAGCGCTGGCCACTGCCGCGCAGAGGCTTACGCGCATCGTTTTGAGCTGCTGGTTTTCCTCACGCAGTATCGGTGTATCTTGATAGAAGCTGTTGAAGGCCTTGGCCAGTTCATAGGCGTAGTTAGCAACCATAGCAGGACTGTAAGCGGCTGCTGCGGAATTAATTATGTCGGGAAGTGAATGTAATACTTTAAGCACTCCTCTCTCCTTCTCAGTCAAGTTGACAGGTTGACAGGTTGACAGGTCGATTTGTCCGGCCTTGCGCACGATGCTGCGGATGCGGGCGTGTGTATACTGGATGAAGGGGCCTGTGTTGCCGTTGAAGTCGATGCTCTCGGCCGGATTGAAGAGCATGTTCTTGGTGGGGTCTACTTTCAGTATGAAATATTTAAGTGCACCCAACGCAAGTATATGGTACAGGTGCTTTTGCTCGTCGGGCGATAACTCGTCGTTCTTGCCGTGCTCGCGGCTCATCTCCTCGGCGGTGCGCTCCATCTCGTCTATCAGGTCGTCGGCGTCGACCACGGTACCCTCGCGGCTCTTCATCTTGCCGTTGGGGAGCTCCACCATGCCGTAGCTGAGGTGGTATACCTTGTCGGCCCAGGGGAAACCAAGTTTGGAAAGTATAAGTTTCAGAACCTTAAAGTGATAGTCCTGTTCGTTACCCACGACATAGATGAGACGCTCGGCGCCGAAGTCATTGTGGCGGAGCAGCGCGGTGCCGAGGTCCTGCGTCATGTAGACGCTGGTGCCGTCCTTGCGGAGCAACAGCTTCTGGTCGAGGCCGTCGCCCGTCAGGTCGCACCACACCGAGCCGTCCTCCTTGCGGAACAGCACGCCTATATCCAAGCCTTTCTGCACCAGTTCCTTACCGAGCAGATAGGTCTGGCTTTCGTAATAGACCTTGTCGAAGCCGACACCCAAGCGGTTGTAGGTCTCGTCGAAACCGGCATATACCCAGCCGTTCATCTTCTCCCATAAGGCGCGCACTTCCTTGTCACCCTCTTCCCAGCGTTTCAGCATCTGCTGTGCCTCCACCATTAGAGGTGCCTCGCGTTTGGCCTGCTCCTCCTCTACCCCACTCTCCATCAGCTGTTTGATCTCTTCTTTATAGTGTTTGTCGAACTCTACATAGTATTTGCCAACGAGATGATCGCCTTTCATGCCGGAGCTCTCGGGGGTCTCGCCGTTGCCGTAGCGCAGCCATGCGAGCATGCTCTTGCAGATGTGGATGCCGCGGTCGTTGACGAGGTTCACCTTCTTCACATTGGCGCCGGCGGCAGCCAGCAGCTGGCTCACTGACCAGCCGAGGAGGTTGTTTCTGATATGGCCTAAATGCAACGGCTTATTGGTGTTAGGGCTGCTGTATTCAACTACTACTGGAGCCGCTTCTGCAGAGGGGTGCACCATGCCGTAGTCGTCCTGCCCTGCCCTTTCGGCGAGGAACTGCAGCCAGTAGCTGTCGGCGATCTCGAAGTTGAGGAAGCCCTTGATGACGTTGTAGCCCGCCACCTGGGGCAGAGCGGCCTTGACGGCCTCGCCTATTTCGGCGGCCACAACCTCGGGGCTCTTACGGGCCTGTTTGACATAGGGGAAGACGACGAGCGTATAGTCGCCGCGGAAGTCGCGACGGGTATCCTGCAGAGCAATGCTGCCGGCGGATTGTTCCACTCCATAGAGTTCTTTAAGGGCCTGAGCGATGGCCTTTGTCAGTGAGTCGGTGATATTCAGAGCCATGATTGGATGATATATTTATTATTGAGATGCAAAATTACACTTTTTTTTCTTACTGCACAACTTTTATTGCACATCTTTTTCCGACGGTGTCGGTATGGAGTCCCAACGGAGCCCCTACGGACCATTTCTTCAGTGGAATGCCGTAGAGAAGCCGAGGAGGGGCCAAATGGGGGCCGTAGGGACTCCGTCTTTTTTTCTGGGTGGCGGCAATTGACACGATGCTGTTGAAAACAACTTCTGGCACGGAAGTTGCAGGTGATGGAAATAGTGTATTTTTGCAAAAAATAATAAAGGTAATTATTGTGGAAAACAATTTAAGTGAAAACACCCGCAAAGCCGTGGCTTTCAGCCGTGACGAGGCCATCAGGCTGAAGAACGGAGCCATCGGTGTGGAACATATCTACCTGGGCATCATGCGTGTGCCGGAATGCACAGCGCTAGGGATGCTGGCGGCGTTGGGTGTGAACAACGACGAGATCAAGGATAAGATTGAGAAGCATGTGAGCCAGGCCGACGCCGACGTGCGCTACAGCGAGGACAGCGAGATACCGATGCTGCGGCAGACCGAGAAGGTGTTGAGGCTGAGCTATCTGGAGAGTATAAAGCTGAAGGCCAAGGTCATCGGTACGGAGCACCTGATACTGGCCATGCTGCAGGAGGGTGACAACCTGGTGAGCAACCTGCTTCAGAAGGCTGGCGTGGACTATGAGCGCTTCGCCAAGGTGGTGCGCGCCAACGGTCCGGCTACGGAGCCTACAGACCTGCCCGACTTCAGCATGCAGACCAGCGAGGACGACAACGACGACCCCTTCGACGACCCGACGTCGGTTGGCGGCAAACGCCAGACGGCCAGTAGCCAGCAGGGCAAGAGCGGCACTCCAGCCCTTGAGAATTTCGGACGCGACTTAACGAAACTGGCCAAGGAAGGCAAGCTGGACCCGATAGTGGGCCGGCAGAAGGAGATGGACCGCATAGCGCAGATACTGAGCCGCAGGAAGAAAAACAACCCGATACTGATAGGCGAAAGCGGCGTTGGCAAGAGCGCCATCGCCGAGGGCCTCGCGATAAGGATTGCCGAAGGCAGCGTGCCTCGCACGCTCTACGGCAAGCGGCTGCTGAGTCTGGACCTGGCGGGCCTGGTGGCAGGTACGAAGTACCGCGGCCAGTTCGAGGAGAGAATGAAGGCCATCATCACCGAGCTGGAGCAGCATCCAGAGATAATCATTTTCATCGACGAGATACACACCATCGTGGGTGCCGGCAGCGCAGCTGGAAGCCTGGACGCCAGCAACATGTTCAAGCCGGCCCTCTCGCGCGGAGCCATACAGTGCATAGGCACGACGACGCTCGACGAATACCGCCAGTACATAGAGAAAGACACGGCGCTGGAGCGCCGGTTCCAGAAGGTGCTGGTGGAGCCTGCCACCGCCGAGGAGACGCTTGAAATACTGAACAATATAAAGGACAAGTATGAGGAGCACCACATGGTACAGTACAGCGACGCTGCCATCAAGGCTTGTGTGTCGCTGACGGAGCGCTATGTGAGTGACCGTCTGCAGCCCGACAAGGCCATCGACGCCTTGGACGAGGCTGGTGCGAGGGTGAGAATAGCCAATGTGAAGGTGCCGGAGGAGATTGTGACGCTGGAGGCTGAGGTAGCCAAAGTGGCACAGATGAAGAAGGAGGTGCTTGCCGGCAAGCACTACAGCGAGGCGGCACAGTACCGCGACCAGGAGCGCGACCTGACAGCCAAGCTGGCCGACATGAAGCGTCGCTGGGAGGAGGAAGAGCGCGAGAAGCATGTGCAGGTGACGGGTGAAGATGTGGCCGCCGTGGTGGCCATGATGACGGGCGTGCCGGTGGAGCGTATAGCCGAGAGCGAGCAGGGCCGCCTGATGAGCATGGAGGATGAGCTTAAGGGCTCGGTGGTGGGTCAGGACGAGGCCATAGGTCAGATAGCCAAGGCAATACGTCGCAACCGCGCAGGTCTGAAGGACCCCAACCGCCCGATAGGCAGCTTCCTGTTCCTGGGTCCCACAGGTGTCGGCAAGACATACCTGACAAAGGTGTTGGCGAAGTATTTGTTCGACAGTGAGGCTGCGATGATAAGGATAGACATGAGCGAATACATGGAGAAGTTTGCTGTGAGCCGTCTGATAGGAGCGCCTCCGGGATATGTGGGTTACGAGGAAGGTGGCCAGCTGACGGAGCGTGTGCGCCGCAAGCCTTACTCCATCGTGTTGCTCGACGAGATCGAGAAGGCACATCCCGACGTGTTCAACGTGTTGCTGCAGGTGCTCGACGACGGTGTGCTCACCGACGGCATCGGTCGTAAGGTGGACTTCAAGAACACCATCATCATCATGACTAGCAACATCGGCAGCCGTCAGCTCAAGGAGTTCGGAATAGGCGTGGGCTTCAACACCGCGGCCCGAGAGGCCGAGAAGGCAGAGCTGCAGCGCGAAGTGATAGAGAAGAGTCTGAAGAAAGCCTTTGCGCCGGAGTTCATCAACCGTATAGACGACATCATATACTTCAACTCGCTGAAGCGCGAAGACATACACAAGATAATAGACATAGAGCTGCGCGGTCTTTTCGGACGCGTGAAGCAGATGGGCTTCGGTGTGGAGATGGACGAGAAAGCCAAGGACTTCCTGATAAAGAAAGGTTGGGACGAGCAGTATGGTGCACGTCCGCTGCGCAGAGCCATACAGCGCTATGTGGAGGACGACCTGGCCGACGAGATCATCAAGGCCGTCATACTGCCCGGCGACACGATACGCATCACCGCCGACGACAGCAAGGTGCTGTTTGAGATAGAGAAAGGCGAGACATCGAAGGCCCTCGACGAGGCGTTCTCGGCGGAGCCGGAAGTCGTAGAGTCGTAGAGTTATAGAGACGTAGAGAGAAAAAGAATCGCGGGCGAGGAAGCATCCTCGCCCGCGATTGGTATTAATGTGGGTAGATATTACTCGGCCCAGACAGCCTGCAGATTGCGATCGCCATAGGCGTCGTCGATCTTGCTGATGGTAGGCCAGTACTTCTCACAGTGGGGCTGCGGGAAGGCGGCCTTCTGACGGCTGTACGGGAGGTTCCACTCGTCAGCGCAGACCACCTGCATGGTGTGGGGAGCGTTGGCGATGGGATTGTTCTTCTCGTCACTCTTGCCGGTCATGATGTCGTCAATCTCCTGACGGATGGCGATCATGGCGTCGCAGAAACGGTCCATCTCGCTGAGCGGCTCGCTCTCGGTGGGCTCGACCATGAGGGTGTTGTGCACCGGGAAGGCCACCGTGGGGGCGTGGAAGCCATAGTCCATGAGACGCTTGGCGATGTCGCCGACGCCGACCTTGAGGCTGAACTCGTTGAAGTCGACAATCATCTCGTGGCCACACATACCGTTGCGGTTGGTGTAGAGAATCTTGTAGTACTTCTGCAGACGTGCGCGGAGGTAGTTGGCGTTGAGGATGGCATGTTTGGTGACATCGGTGAGGCCTTCGCCGCCGAGCATGAGGAGGTAGCCGTAGGTGATTGGCAGGAGGTAGGCGCTGCCATAGGGGGCTGCCGCCATGGTGTTGCCGTGCTTGCCGCCGACCTCGACAACGGGGTGTGTGGGCAGGAAGTCGACGAGCTTCTGGCTGACGCAGATGGGGCCTACGCCGGGACCGCCGCCGCCGTGAGGCATTGCGAAGGTCTTGTGGAGGTTGAGGTGGCACACGTCGGCACCCATGTGGCCGGGGCTGGTGAGACCCACCTGGGCGTTCATGTTGGCACCGTCCATGTAGACGAGGGCGCCGAAGCTGTGGATGATGTTGATGATGTCGAGGATTCCCTCTTCGAAGGCGCCGTGGGTCGACGGATAGGTGATCATCAGGCAGCTGAGGGTGTCTTTGTACTGCTCGGCTTTGGCCTTCAGGTCGTCGATGTCGACATCACCCTTGTCGTTGCACTTCACCACGACAACCGTCATGCCGGCCTTGGCGGCAGAGGCGGGGTTGGTGCCGTGTGCGGAGGCGGGGATGAGGCAGACGTTGCGCTGCGACTGACCGTTGGCGATGTGGTAGTTGCGGATGACGGTGAGGCCGCTGTACTCGCCAAAGGCGCCCGAGTTGGGCTGCAGCGAGCAACCGGCGAAACCGGTGACGACGGAGAGCATGTGCTCGATGTCCTTGATCATCTCGATGTAACCCTGGGCTTGGTCGGCAGGCACGAAGGGATGCATGCCGGCGAACTTGCTCCAGCTGAGAGGCATCATCTCGGCGGCGGCATTGAGCTTCATGGTGCAGGAGCCCAGCGGAATCATGGCGCGGTTGAGGCTGAGGTCTTTCTCCTCAAGCATCTTGATATAGCGCATCATGGAGGTCTCGTCATGGAAGCGGTTGAAGATTTTTTGCGTGAGGTAGGCGGAGGTGCGCTTCAGCTCGGCGGGGATAGCCTCGTCGGCGAACTGGCAGCAGCAGCCCTTGCACTCGAGCGGTTTGGCACTCTTGCCGGCAGCTTCGGCCAGGCAGGCAACGATGGCGTCGAGGTCGCACTTCTCGGTGGTCTCGTCGATGGAGATGCCGATGCACTCGTCGCAGATATAGCGGAAGTTAATCTCATGCTTCAGGGCCACTTCACGCACCTTGGCGGTGGGCACCGGGCATTGGAGTGCGAGGGTGTCGAAGTACACCTTGTTCCACTGCTTATAACCGTACTGCTCAAGTTCCATAGCAAGACGATGGGCGCGGGCGCAGATGCGAACGGCAATTTCGCGGATGCCTTCAGCACCATGCCAGATGGCGTAGAAGCCACTCATGTTGGCCACGAGGGCTGCGGAAGTGCAGATATTGGAGGTGGCTTTGTCGCGCTTGATGTGCTGCTCACGCATGCCGAGAGCCATACGGAGGGCGGGGTTGCCCTTGGCGTCGACGCTCCAGCCGATGATGCGGCCAGGGAAGGCTCGCTTGAAGGTCTCGGTGAAGGCGAAGAAGCCGGCATGAGGACCGCCGAAGCCCATGGGGAGACCGAATCGCTGGGCGTTGCCTACGGCGCAGTCGGCACCCATCTCGCCGGGAGTCTTCATGAGGGCCAGAGCCATAAGGTCGGTGGCCATGCAGACGAAGATACCTTTCTCGTGGCACTTGCTGATGAATGAGGTCCAGTCTTGAGCCTCGCCGAACTGGTTGGGGTACTGCACGAAGGCGGCGAAGTAGCTGCCGTCGAGCTCGGTCTGTGCAGCTTTGCCGGTGACAATCTCAATACCGCGGGGAGCGGCATTGGTCTGCATCACGGCAAGCGTCTGGGGCAGGATGCCCTCGTCGACGAACACCTTCACAATGCCTTCCTTGACAGCCTGGCGGCTGCGGCTGTTGAAGAACATAATCATGGCCTCGCCGGCGGCAGTGGCCTCGTCGAGCAGACAGGCGTTGCTCAAAGGCATGCCGGTCATACTGGCAATCATGGTCTGGTAGTTCATCAAGGCCTCGAGACGACCCTGCGATATCTCGGTCTGGTAAGGAGTGTAGCTGGTGTACCAGCCGGGGTTCTCAAAGACATTGCGCATGATGACGGCGGGGGTGATGGTGCCGTAATAGCCCATGCCGATGTAGCTCTTGTACATCTTGTTCTTCTGAGCCAGCGAACGGACGTGGTTCAGGAACTGGTACTCACTCATACCTTCAGGCAGAGGCATAGGCTCTTTGAGTCGGATAGCGGCGGGAACCGCTTTCTCAATGAGTTCATCCATGGTTTTCACACCAATGGTGTCGAGCATCTTCTGCTCTTCGGCGGGATTGGAAACGCCGTTGTGACGGGATGCAAAGTTGTTCTTTGTCATATTGATTGATTATTTATTTGTTTTTCGTGTGGTAAAAACGCAGGTAATGTTCCTGGTCGATGGTGGTGAGGCGTATGATATAATAGCCAGAGGGACGGTTGCGCATGTTTATAAAGCCGAGCAGGGGCTTGCCGGTGTAGACACAGCGTCCCACATCGTCGTAGAGGGCCAGCGACATGATGTCGCGTCGGGCAACACCAAGCTCGAGCCTGTGGTTGGCGCGGTTGTAGACAATCATATCCTGCTGTCCCAAGGGTTTCGCCAGATCGTTGGCCTCCACGGTTTGATAGATGGTCTGCACCCCATCGCGGTAGATGGTGTCGTGTACATACTGCACCTCGTGCACCACCTCGGCACGCCTGAAAATGGCTGTGTAGGCTGTGGTGTCGGTGACGACAACACGGCGTGGGTTGGTGCTGACACTGTCGGCCCAACCTTGGAACGAGTACCCTGCTTTGCAGACGGCCACAAGTATGGCTGTGTCACCGATACGGTAGTGACCTGCACCCATGACGGTGCCGGCGAGGGTGTCGTTGCTCCTCACTGTGAGTTCTAGCGAACATGGCTGCATGGGTTTCATATTGTGCAGTTTCCCCCACCCTTCCGACTCGCGGTAGCGCTCAACGCTCACACACGGCACGTTGATGGCCGTCGTCGCCCTGATGCCCGCAAAGGCGTCGGCCTCAACGGTGGGCGGCACGAGGGCGTAGACGGTTATCTGGGTGAGGTTGATGCACTGGTAGAACGCCCTTTGGCCGATGCTCTCAATGCGCGACGGAAACACCACAGCCTTAAGATCGTGACACTGTGTAAAGGCTTGCTTGCCCACATGTCGCATCGTTGCAGGTAGCGTCAGCGTACCGTAGATGGAGCTGCAGAAAGCAAAGGCATAGTCGCCGATGTACTCCAGACCTGCGGGGAGGACCCACTCGAACTTTAGGAGGTTCATGCCAGTGAAAGCATAGTCGGGGATTCTCTTCACTTTGGGGCCGAAGGTCACCTTGGTGAGTGAGCGGCAGTTGCCGAAGACCGTGCTGCTGCGAGAGCCACCCATGAACTGACAGGCGACGGCATTGAAGTGCACCGTTGTGATACCGCCACAGCCAAAGAATGCCGAACGGCCAAGCGAGACGACGTTCTCGCCGATGGTCACCTCGCCCTTCAGGGCTGTACAGAGGCTGAAAGCATAGGCGCCGATGTCGGTGATTGATGGCGGCAGCGATAAAGCCGTGATGTCGCTACAGCCGTAGAATGCTCTGTCGGCAATGGCGACGACATTGTATGTATGCTCGCCCCATACCACCTCGCCGGGAATCTCGAGGATGCCTGCGGGTGGTACCTCGCCAGCCCATCGGTTGTTGCCTTCGGTGAGCGGTGCCGTAACCTCGACGGCATGCTCGTCGGCGTCGATGATGTTGAAATATAGCGCATAATCTCGAACCTGAACCTTGAAGTCATAGGCCCAAGCGGCGGTTGCCGATGCTACGAAGAGCAACGATAGGATGAGGCGTTTCACAGCAGTTATGTGTAATAAAATTTCTGTAAATTAAAGTTTCGGGCCTGCGGCGACGAGGGCCTTGCCGGCTTCGTTGTAGGTGAACTTGACGAAGTTCTTCACGAAGCGGTCGGCGAGGTCGCGGGCCTTCTCGTCCCACACCTCTGCGTCAGCGTAGGTGTCGCGCGGGTCGAGAATCTTCGGGTCGACACCGGGCAGCGATGTCGGCACCTCGAAGTCGAAGTAAGGTATCTTTTTGGTGTCAGCCTTGAGGATGCTGCCGTCGAGGATAGCGTCGATGATGCCGCGAGTATCCTTGATGGATATACGTTTGCCTGTGCCGTTCCAGCCGGTGTTGACCAGATAGGCTTTTGCGCCGCTCTTCTCCATACGCTTCACCAGCTCCTCAGCGTACTTCGTCGGGTGCAACTCGAGGAAGGCCTGACCGAAGCAGGCGCTGAAGGTCGGCGTGGGTTCCGTGATACCGCGCTCCGTACCTGCCAGCTTGGCGGTGAAGCCGCTGAGGAAGTAGTACTTGCACTGGTCGGCGGTAAGTATACTCACCGGAGGCAGCACACCGAAGGCGTCGGCAGAGAGGAAGATGACATTCTCGGCAGCAGGGCCTGCGCTCTTGCCGTGCACGGGCTCCACAATCTTCTCGATGTGATTTATCGGATAGCTCACGCGGGTGTTCTCGGTGACACTCTTGTCGGCGAAGTCTATCTTGCCGTTGGCGTTGACGGTAACATTCTCCAGCAGGGCGTTGCGGCGTATGGCGTTGTAGATGTCGGGCTCGCTGTCCTTGTCAAGGTTGATGACTTTTGCATAGCATCCGCCCTCGAAGTTGAAGACGCCCTCGTCGTCCCAGCCGTGCTCGTCGTCGCCAATGAGCAGACGCTTGGGGTCGGTGCTGAGGGTGGTCTTGCCGGTGCCGCTGAGGCCGAAGAAGATGGCCGTGTGCTCACCTTTCATGTCGGTGTTGGCCGAGCAATGCATTGCGGCGATGCCACGCAGCGGCAGGTAGTAGTTCATCATCGAGAACATACCTTTCTTCATCTCGCCACCGTACCAGGTGTTGAGGATGACCTGCTCGCGGCTGCTGACGTTGAAGGCCACGCAGGTGTCGCTGTTGAGGCCGAGTTCCTTGTAATCGTCGACCTTGGCCTTCGAGGCAGCGTAGACGGTGAAGCTGGGCTTGAAGTCCTTGAGCTCCTCGGCGGAGGGCTTGATGAACATGTTGGTCACGAAGTGAGCCTGCCAAGCCACCTCCATGATGAAGCGCACGGCGATGCGGGTGTCCTTGTTGGCGCCGCAGAAGGCGTCGACAACGAAGAGATTCTTGCCGCAGAGCTCTTTGCAGGCGAGGCCTTTTACGTGGCCCCACACCTGCTCGCTCATTGGGTGGTTGTCGTTCTTGTACTCGGGAGTGGTCCACCAGACGGTGTTCTTCGACTGCTCGTCCATCACAATGTATTTGTCCTTGGGCGAACGGCCGGTGTAGATGCCGGTCATCACGTTCATGGCGTCGAGCTCGGTGAGCTGGCCTTTGTCGTAACCCGTGAGGCTGGGGTCGCTCTCAAACTTGAAGAGCTCCTCATACGAGGGATTGTAGTGTATGTCCTTCACACCGGTGATGCCCAATGCTTCGAGGTCTTTTCTGATTTTTTCGTTCATGGCTGTATATTTTTTATTGTTTCATTGTCATTTTATAAAGGTTGACGGAGCCGTCGATGTCTTTCTCGGCGGCGGAGTTGCCGTACTTGTCGACGTCGAAGACATTCTTCGGCGAACGTGTGATGCTGAGCGGACCGCCCACGCAGCCACCGTCGCAAGCCATACCTTCGAAGAAGTTGGCGGTCTCCTTCTTGGCTCGCAACAGGGCCAAATGCTGGCGGCATTGGTCAATGCCGTTCATGACGCATGGGTTCACACCTTCAAGACCCAGCTTCTCGGCCACATGGGCCACACCTTGGGCTATGCCGCCGCTCTTGGCGAAGATGCGGCCGTAGAAGGAGGCGTTGTCGAGGTGGGTGTCCTCACATTGTGTGGTGTCTATCCCACGTGCGTCGAGGAAAGCCTGCAGCTCCTCGAAGCTCATCACGCAGTCGATCATCCCTTGAGTCTTCTCGAGCGTGTATTCGAACTTCTTGGCGGCGCAGGGACCTATGAAGACGACCTTCGCCGTGGGGTCGCTGCGCTTGATGAGGCGTGCGGTGGTGATCATCGGCGAAGGCGACGTGGAGATGGCGTCTATGAGTTCCGGGAAGTTGGTCTCAATGAAGCGTACGAAAGCCGGGCAGCAGCTGGTGGTCATCACGGGGTTGTCGCTCTCGGCGGCCTTGTGCTGGAACTCACGTGCTTCGGTGTAGAGGGTGATGTCGGCACCCAGAGCCGCTTCCACCACCTGATGGAAGCCGAGTCGCTTGATGGCGGTGACCACCTGCTCGATGCGACCGAAGCGGCATTGGCCCACGATAGCGGGTGCAATGACGGCATAGACGCGATAGCGACTGTTCTCCTCGCTCTGTTTGAGCATGTCGATGATGTCGAGTACCAGCGAGCGGTCGGTGATGGCGCCGAAGGGGCAGCTCACCACGCAGGCGCCGCAGGAGATGCATTTCTCGTTGTCGATGACAGCCTTGTCGTCCTCCTGGCGTATGCTCAAGGCTTTGGGTTTGCAGCTCTTGATGCAGGGACGTTTCTGGGCGATGATGGCGCTGTAGGGGCAGGCGGCGGCGCACTTGCCACACTCGATGCATTTCTCCTTGTCTATGTGGCAGCGGTGGTTGACGATGGTGATGGCTCCCTTGGGGCACACCTCCTTGCAGGAATGCATCATGCATCCGCGACAGGCTTCGGTCACCAGCATGCCGGCAGCCGGGCACTCGTCGCAGGCGGTCTCCATCACCTGCACGGGGTTAGGGTTGTTCTTGTCGCCCCCCATGGCCATGTGGATGCGTTCCTGTACGATGGCTCGTTCCTTGTAGATGCAGCAGTTGAGCTCCGACTTGGGACCGGGGCTTATAAGCTTGGGAATCTCTATATAGGCCTCGTCGAGACCACCCTCGTAGGCACGACGGATGACCTCCTTGAGGACTTTGTATTTAATCCATTGTACGTTGGTGTCAAATAGTTTCTGCTCCATAATCAATCATAGTTCACAGTTACATTTTTGCCCATCTTGCGTAGGTTGTCGGCCAGGCGCTCGACGAGCTTGAGCTTCATGGTTATGTCGATATCAAGTCCCTGATGGGCGGCGTTGACGTTCTGTCCGACGAAGAACACCACATGCGTGGCCTCCTCGAAGATGATGTTAGCCAGCAGGGAGCCGCCGTCTTTCTTGGCATAGGTCTTCGGCGTGAGGTCTTTCACCGACGCGTATTTCTCCGACAGCGCCAGCAGTCGCCGCAGCGTTATCACGCCTTCGGTCACCAGGTCGATGCCGTCGATGAACCCGATGGGTGGCACATCCTTGTCGGGGAAGTCGAAGCTGGTCTTCAGCTTACGGCCTGTGCAACGTGCCACCACCTGCGAGGTGGTGCCGCCGCAGACGATGCGCTTGTCGGTGTCCATCATGAAGCGATGCACATATTCCTCGTCCTTCTCCTTGTCCACCGGCGGCCCCACCATGATGTGCACCATCGTGCGCGGACGCATACGTATAGCCGCCACCGTGGTGTCGTCGCCCGGCTTGTCGAGGTAGAGGTCGTTGCATGCCGACGCCAGCAGGCAGGCAGCAGCGCGTGCCGACATATGGGGGTCGATATTATGGTCGAGGTGTTCCATTATCTCCTTGCGCTGCCAGCCGAAGTTCAGCATCTGGCCGATGCCGGCATGTATGGTGCCGTCGCTCATCACGAAGACCATGTCGCCATCGTCGAGTTCAAGCTCGCTGACGAACACGCGTTTGTCGTAGACATTCAGCTCCTCGCGGGGGAAATCGCAGGTGTGGCCGTGATGGTACCAGATGGCTTCGGGGTTGTCGAACTCGAAGAGGTGTCCCCTACCCTCGTTGTTAACATGGATGATGGAGAATGTGCTGTAAGCCACACCGCGTTCCTTGCATACGGGCAGCGTCTGTATGATGGTACCGACGCAGTCCTCTATGTCGGCGCCACCGGCCACCATCGTGCATAGTATCTTGCTGGTCAGCGTGGAGAGTATGTTGGCTTTCACTCCGCTGCCCAATCCGTCGGCGAGCACCAACGTCGTCCACTCACCATCGGAGGTCATCTCCACGTTGTCGCCGCAGAGTTCCTCGCCATAGTGGTTGAGCGAAGTGTATCCGTATTCTACACAGAGTTGTTTCATAGTTCACCTTTCACCATTCACTTGTCACTGACCTTTGCTGTTTTCCAGTCCTTGGGGCGGCCGTCGACGCCCAGGTCTCCCTGGCCGTCGCTGAGCGTCTTCTTAAGCTTCAGCAGCGCCACCTTGGTCTCTGCCGTTGTCTCACCCAACAGCGAAGCAATCTCCTGCGCCACACGCATCTGCTTCATGATGAGGTCGTCGGTGGTGCTGATGGTATCCATTCTCACCTTCTCCAGCTTCTTGTCGTAGTTCACCATGTCGGAGATGTCCTTCATCAAGCCGAAGAGCAGGTTCTGCTCGCTGAGCAGGCTCACTGTGAGGCTCAGGTAGCGGTTTGTGGCCTGTATGTGCAGCTGTGGGTTCTCCACACGCTGCTTCTTGCTGTACGCATTGTAGAAGTCTATCGGTTGGAAGCTCTCGGCCACAGGGCGGCCGACGACACTCTCCGGCGTACCGTTGAGGCCCAGCATCTTCATGGCCGACGCGTTGATGTCCACGATGTTCATGTCGGGGTCGACAATCATCACGCCTTCGGGCGAGTTGCGCACGATGTCGACAGCCAGGCTCTCGGCGCGTTTGCGCATGTAGGGCAGGCAGATGTCGATGTCGGCATAGCCGTTCACCACAGCCCAGGCCTTCTCGCGGCAGGTGCGGTAGCCGCAGGCGCCGCAGTCGAGCTCGTCGGCTTTGGTAAACTTGCCTGTGCGGCGCAGCACATCCTCTATTTCCTTGTCGGTAGCGGGACGGCTCTTGGCGCGCAGGCGCGGATGAGCGTAAGCCAGCTGGACGCCGGCATCGGGGGCGGGCAGGTGTTTGCGGGTGGCCATCTCGTGTTCCACATAGCGGTCGATGTCGGCTTCGGCCTTGATCATACCGCCCTCGTGGGCAATGGCGCAGGGACCGTTGATGCAGCCTCCGGGGCACACGTTCATCTCTATGAACACGTGGTCCATCGTCTCTATGTTCTCCAACACATCGGCAATACGGTCGACGCCGTCAACCGTCATGTATCGGTAGCCTTCCGGCAAAGCGTCGAACGAGCGTATGATGCCCTGCGTGGCCGGATAGGCTTTTGCACGGTTGGCGATGTCTGTCTCGTCGCCTACCGTGAGCTTGTTTATCGTGTTCAGGTCTATGCCGTTCTCCTCGAAGAGCTGCAGCAGTTCCTCGAAGGTTATCACGGCTTCTATGGCGTGTTCGTCGGCCTCGCGCTTCTTGGCTATGCAGGGGCCGATGAATACTATCTTCAGGTTCGGATCGTTGCGGCGCAACATCTTGGCATGCGCCACCATGGGTGAGTCGACAGGCGCCAGATAAGGCAGCGCCTTGGGGTAGTACATCTGTATCAGGCGGCATGCTGCCGGACAGGCCGACGTGATGAAGTTGCGCATCTCGCCTTTTTGGAGCACCTTCTTGTATTCTTCTGTGACGGCCTGTGCTCCCACGGCGGTCTCTTCGGCGACGGCGAATCCCAGTTTGGCCAGCGCTATGCGCAGCACCGAGAAGTCCGTCTGCCCGAGGCTGCTGATGAACGACGGCGCCACGGTGGCGGCGACCTTCTCGTTGCTCTTCAGCAGTTCTCTCACCACAGCGAGTTCGCTGTGTTCTATCTTCGCATGCTGCGGGCACACCTTGGTGCAGTGGCCGCACAGTATGCAATGCTCCTCAATAATCTGCGCGTGATGGTCCTTGATGTTGATGGCTTTCACCGGACACTCGCGCAGGCAGCGGTAGCAGTCTTTGCATTGAACAGTCTTGAATTCCAGATATTCAGACATGATTCCTTAGTTGTTTTAGTTCTTTTTTAGTTTAGAAAGAGTTTCGGATAAATCTCTTTGGCAAACAGTTCCTCTACGTTGCCGGCATTGACGCTGTGCAGGATGAACCCGTCGGGGGTCTCCTCCACTTGCGGGCCGCGCTCCGCAGGTTCCATCCCTTCGCAGCCGACGGTGACGCCTAGGGCGCAATGACCGAGGCAGAAGCTTGCCTGAAGCTCCACGACATCTTCCACATCGTATTTCTTCAGCACCTCCTTGAAGGCCTCGATCACTTCGTATGACCCTTTCAGGTGACAGGAACTGCCGACACAAACCTTGATAGTCATATTTTTCTGGTTTTATTAATTTTCAATTCTCAATTCTCAATTCTCAATTCCCAATTCTCAACTCCCCTCCCCCCTCCCTTATTGGGAGAGGGGCCGGGGGGTGAGGTTTTGTTTTATTTTATTTCTCTCTGGCTTCCTTGATGGCGGCCTGGGCGGCGGCGAGGCGGGCCACAGGCACGCGGAAGGGCGAGCAGCTGACGTAGTTCATGCCGGCCTTGTAGAAGAACTCGGCAGCCGTCGGGTCACCGCCGTGTTCGCCGCAGACGCCGCACTTCAGGGCTGCGCGGGTCGAGCGGCCACGCTCGATACCCATCTTCACCAGCTGGCCGACGCCTTCCTGGTCGAAGCTGTTGAACGGGTCGGCGGGGATGATCTTCTCGTCGACATAGGTCTTCACGATGGCGTTGACGTCGTCGCGGCTGAAGCCGAAGGTCATCTGGGTCAGGTCGTTGGTGCCGAAGCTGAAGAACTCGGCCACATCGGCAATCTGGTCGGCGACGAGGGCGGCACGCGGAATCTCTATCATGGTGCCGAACTTGTATTCGAATTTCACGCCGTATTTCTTCTCCACCTCTTCCTTCACCTCGGTAGCGATGGCTTTCTGGTGACGCAGCTCGGCGGCATTGATGGTCAGCGGAACCATGATTTCGAGCATGGGGTTCTTGCCCTCTTTCATCAGCTCGCAGGTGGCGCTGAACAAGGCACGGAACTGCACGCGGGTGATTTCGGAATAGATGATACCCAGACGCACACCGCGCAAACCCATCATCGGGTTCACCTCATGGAGGCTCTCGACGCGCTTCTTCACATCCTCATAGCTGATGCCGAGGCGCTTGGCGGCTTCTTTCATCTTCTCTTCGCCCTGGGGAGCGAACTCATGCAGCGGGGGATCCATCAAACGGAAAGTCAGGGGCTTGCCATCCAGGACCTTCAGCGTGCCCTTGGCGCTCTCCTTGATGTAGGGTTCCAGCTCGTCGAGGGCGGCGATGCGCTCCTCCTGGGTGTTGGCCAGAATCATATTGCGCAGCTTCTCCAGCGGCTTCTCGCTGTTCTCGCCATAGAACATGTGCTCGATGCGGAACAGACCTATACCCTCGGCACCGAAGTCAATAGCCTTCTGGGCATCGGCAGGGTTGTCGGCATTGGTGCGAACACCCATCTTGCGATGTTTGTCAACAATCTTCATAAACTGCTGGAACAGGGGGTTCTCGGTAGCGTTGATCATCTTCACCTCTTCATCGTAGACCCAACCCTTCGAGCCATTGAGGCTGAGCAGGTCACCCTCATGGAAGGTCTTGCCGTTGATAATCACGGTGCCACTCTCTTCCACGTTCACTTTCTTCTTGCCATACTGGTCGGTTTTGACAGATGTCTTCTCCAACTCAATCTTCACTGCGTCGCAGCCCACGATGCAGCACTTGCCCCAGCCACGTGCCACGAGGGCAGCGTGCGAGGTCATACCGCCACGGGCGGTGAGGATACCGTCGGCGGCACGCATACCCTCGACATCCTCGGGGTTGGTTTCCTCGCGGACGAGGATATTCTTGATACCAGCAGCTTGGTACTCTTTGGCTTTCTCGCTGGTGAGGGCTATCACACCCACGGCGCCGCCGGGG
>JAEEGI010006284.1_pt1 | contig 26876 bp, 20 predicted proteins | sample 8958751 | NCBI WGS metagenome assembly JAEEGI01 (sample SAMN16246545, study PRJNA631951) | gut metagenome | biome: gut microbiome; feature: rumen; material: KS-attached | host: Bos | place: Iran: Karaj | collected 2018-10 | reverse complement strand
GAAAGTCTACGCCGCCGAAGTTCAGTTTTACGTCCTGGGCGGAGCCGGGCGCCCGGAAGCGGAACCAGTATTCACCGTCTGCATTGACTTTGGGGAACTCGGACTGGCGCTGGGTGCTGGAAGTGCGGATCCAGCCCTCGCTGGAAGGGGGAGTGAAAGTCCCTTGTGCGTGCCCATTTACCCCAAGCAGGCAAAGGGCGGCAATGGCAATGAGTGTTCGTTTCATATCAGTATGGATGGGTCAATACGGAATTTCTGTCAGATGGCGATGCACGACACCGAGGATCCTGCGGCAGTTCTCCGCCGTATTGGCGGCAATGACCGGGGAGGTCCGGTTCAGGGGAGGAAAGCCCCCGTCAAACCCGCAGACGGTTCCGCCGGCTTCCTGGAGAATCAGCGCTGCGGCGGCATAGTCCCAGGGGTACAGGCGGATTTCGAAGTAGAGGTCGACCTTTCCGGTAGCCATCAGGCACAGTTCCATCGCCGCGGAACCGGTCCGACGGAGGTCGTTGCATTCCTGGTAGAGGTCATAGATGATGTCGCTGCATGCGCGGGCGAGATCCTTCCGGTAGGTACTCATGGCCGTGAACAGGAGTCCGTTCTCGAAGGGCCGCCCTGATACGTGGATGGGCCGTCCGTTACAGAAAGCTCCCTTTCCGGTCTGGGCGCAGTATAGCTCGTCCCTCCAGGGGCTGTACACAACGCCAAGCACGGGTTTCCCGTCTTCCGTGAGCGCTACGCTGATGCAGCAGAACTCAATGCCGCGGGCATAATTGGTCGTTCCGTCGATCGGGTCGATGATCCAGACCTGCCGGTGGGAAGTATCGGCATAATCCTCCTCTTCGCACAGGAATCCGCTTCCGGGCAGGAGCGCTCCAAGCCTCTGGGTCAGGAAATGCTGGACCGCGACGTCCGAGGAGGTCACGATGTTTTCCGGTGCGCCTTTCTCCTGGATTTCAAACCCGTCCCGGACCATCAGGCCCGCCGCTTCCCGGACGATGGCGATGACTTGTTCTATGTTGGGACGGTCATTCATGCTGATAAAACATTGGAAAATAATTCGTGGATTGTATGCGAATATAGTGATTTTTTATGAAGATATCATTTATCTTTGCAGGACAACCGTTTAGACATGAAAAGAATCTGCATTTCGATCTTCCTTGCCGTCCTGGCCCTGAGCGCCCGGGCAGGATCCTATGAAAAATATTACCAGAACCTGCCGGTAGTCCTTCAGGAACCGGCTCAACCTTCCATTCCGGCGCTCACCGTCCTGCTGACGGATTTCGGCGGAGTAGGGGACGGGGTGACCGACAATACGGAGTCTTTTGCCAAGGCCCTGTCAGCCCTGGCCAAGCAGGGCGGCGGACATCTGGTGGTACCTGCGGGCGTTTTCCTGACCGGTCCCATCTCCCTCAAGGACCATATCGACCTGCATCTGGAAAAGAATGCGATGGTCCTGTTCACGCCGGACCGGGCCGCCCATCTGCAGAAGGGAAAGGTTGTCCCGTGCATTACGGCCAGCAAGCGGACCGACATCAGCATCACGGGAGAAGGCATTATCGACGGGAACGGCGAGTGGTGGCGCGGCGTGAAGCGCGGAAAGGTGAGCGATACAGAATGGAATGCCTTCAAGCGGATGGGCGGTACCGTAACGCCCAAGGGGGACCTCTGGTATCCCTTCGATTTGCATTCATTCGGCAATATCGCCGATACCTACGAGGCTCAGGAAAAGATGCGTACGCACCTGATCCGTCTTACGGACTGCGAAAGGATACTCGTTCAAGGCGTTACTATCCAAAACTCTCCGAAGTTCCATCTGGTTCCGCAGCGTTGCAAGGAGGTGACTGTCGACGGGGTGACGGTGCGCTGCCCCTGGAATGCCCAGAACGGCGACGGCATCGACCTGATGCAGTGCAGGAACGTCCTGGTCGTCAACAATACCGTCGACGTGGGCGACGATGGCATCTGCCTGAAGGCTGGAGCGGGGGAGGACGGACTGAAAAACGGTCCCTGCGAGAATATCCTGATCGTGGACAACACGGTCTTCCATGCCCACGGCGGCTTTGTCATCGGCTCGGAATTCTCCGGTGGAATGTTCCGGATCGTCGTACGGAACAACACCTTTTCCGGAACGGACACGGGACTGCGGTTCAAGAGTGCGCCGGAACGGGGCGGAAAGACCGGAAACATCTGGATTTCAGATATCTATATGTCTGATATCCAGGGAGAAGCCGTTGTCTTCGAGACCTCCTATGCCGACCGTCCCGTCGGCCGGGACGATGCGGTTGCCGCTGATACCGACGCTTTCCTTCCGGACTTCACCGACATCCATATCTCCAACGTCGTCTGCCGCGATACGCGCATCGGCGTCCGGGCTTCCGGCACCCTGAAGATGATCCATGGCATCTCCCTGAAGGACTGCCTCTTCTTCTATACGGAAGAAGCATCCCGGATCGATGATCCCGGGATGCTCCGGCTGAATAACGTCCGTTTCGAGACCTACAGGTAATCCTCGAAATACATCGTCACCTTGTCCATCAGGTGGATCCGGCGGACGCCCATCACGTTGTGCTGGTCCGTCGGATAGGGGAAGTAGTCCACCTGGACGTTGTTCCGGATGCACTCTTCGACGAAACTGAGGGAATGTTCCCAGACGACGGTATTGTCCACGGCTCCCTGGCAGATGAGGAGCTTGCCCTTGAGATCCTTCGCCTTATTGATCAGGGAGGTCTTTGCAAACCCTTCAGGGTTCGTCGCTTCCGTGTCCATGTAGCGTTCTCCGTACATGATTTCGTACCATTTCCAGTCGATGACCGGGCCGCCGGCCACGCCGACCTTGAACACGTCCGGATAATTCGTAATCAGGCTGATGGTCATGAAGCCTCCATAGCTCCAGCCGTGTACGCCGATGCGCTCCTTGTCTACGTAAGGAAGCTCCATCAGGCGCCGGATCCCCACCATCTGGTCGGCCATTTCGGCCTGTCCGCACTGGCGGTTGATGGCCTTTTCGAAGGCGGCGCCCTGGTTGGAAGTGCCCCTGTTGTCCTGGATATAGACGAGATAGCCCTTCTGGGCCATCAGCATCTCCCACATCCGCACGTTCCCGAGCCAGGAATCCTGGACCATCTGGGAATGCGGTCCGCCGTAGACGTACAGGATGACCGGGTACTTCTTCGCCGGATCGAAATCCTTCGGATAATAGAGCCGGTAGTAGTTGTCGAACTGTCCGTCGGCGCTTGGAACGGTGCCCAGCTCAACGGCGCAGGAGGCGTATCCCGCGAGTGGATCGGCAGCTTCCTGCAAGGTCCGGGTGTCCTTGCCGTCCGTACTGCGCAGCAGGGTGACGGCGGGGGTGTCCAGATTCGAATAGCGGTCGAAGAACCAGGTGCAGGCCCCGTTCATCGAGATGGTGTGCCAGCCGCGTTCCGGAGTGAGAGCGACCGGCTTCCCGAACTTTGCCTTCTTGATGGCGTTCTTTGCGGGAGCCTTGATGCTCATCTTGTACAGGTGGTTCTCGATCGGGGAGACTTCGGCCGAGGTGTAATAGATGTCCATCCCGTCGTTTCCGACATATTCGACATCGGCGTCCACGGCCGTGATACGGCGGATATTTCCCAATGTGTCAAGGAGATACAGATTCCTGAAACCGTCCCGGTTGTCGGTGCGGTAGATCATCAGGTCGCTGCGTCCTTTGACAAAGTGCACCGGGTCCAGCGGCTCCACCCAGGCCTCATTGTCCTCGGTGAGGAGCGTCCGGACGAACTGTCCCGTTGCGGCGCTGTACCGGTTCAATTTCATGTGGTGCTGGGTGCGGTCGAGAACCTGCACATAGACCGACCGGTCATCCGGTGACCAGCTGATGTTCGTCAGGAAGCGCTCCGGGGTGAAATCCGGAACGTCCAGGTAGAGAGTGCTTCCCTTGTCCAGGTCGTAGATCCCGAGGGAAACGATTTCGGAGTCCATCCCGTTCATCGGATACTTCAGGAGCTCCAACCCGCCGGTCCGGGTCTCGATGTTCAGGAGCGGGAAGTCCGTCACGCGGGACTCGTCCTTGCGGTAGAAGGCGAGTTTCCGGCCGGAAGGAGACCAGAAGATCCCACCGTCGATGCCGAATTCATTCCGGCTCACGGACTGGCCGTATACGATTTCCCGGTCGTTGGAAACGGCTACCGCTATGGTGTCTTTATAATCAGTGATATAGAGGCTGTTCCCTTCGTTGAAGGCCGTCCAGCCGGAGAAGTCCTGCGGGAGTTCCAGGTTCTCGTCCACCCGGCCGGAATCCCAGCGGGAACCGTCAAAGAACCGGTATTCATTGTCGTTGAACCAGGTATAATAGCGGTTCTCCGGATAGACGGAACGGCTCGCGACGGCTTCTTCCATCGTCAGGAGTTTCCCGTCATGGGCGGGATGCACGCCCAGGATGCGCGGCTGGGCAAAAAGAACGCCGCCCACAAGGGTGGCGCCCAGAAGGATCAGGTATTTTCTCATAGGAAGACCTGTTCTGCGGAGGTGTCATAAGGAAGACGGTGGGCAGGATCCGCCACGACAGGTTCGGCATTGTCGATCCGGTCCACGATGGCCCGCTCGTAGCCGCGCCAGGGAAGGGCTCCCTTGTACTCCTTGAAATGGACGGTAACCCGTTGTCCGGTAAGCTGCTGGAGTTCTTCGGCAACGGCCTTGTCGTCCACGGAGAACTTGAAGATCTTGGACTGGACCGTCCCGCTCTGGCCGGACTTGTTGCCGTAGCCGGAGAGGATCATCTCACCTTCGTACGTTTTCCAGAGGTATCCGGTGTAGGTGAGGGAGTTCAGTTCGCCGGTCTTTGTGCCGTCGCTGAACACCCAGAAGAATTTGTAATAGCCGAAGCCCGCTCCCACGAGCAGCAGGATCACGATGATCCAAGCGATGATTTTTCCGGTTGTTTTAGCCATGATGCATACTTGTTGGATATACAAAGGTAACAATTCTTGGAAAAAAACCGTATATTTGAAAGTTAAAGAATAACCACTCTTTTCCGTAATGAAAAAACTTGTAACGCTGCTTGTCCTTTCCTGCGCTCTTTCCCTTCCCGGTTTTACGCAAATCCTTCCCAGTGCGAATCCTGCGGCCGACTCCATCGCCTTCGCTAAGGTGCGGGCCCGGATGGACTCCATCCGGCAGTACCGGCCTACGGTGGGTCTGGTGCTGGCCGGCGGCGGGGCCCGCGGCCTGGCGCACCTGGGCGTAATCAAGTATATGGAAGAGCTGGGGATTCCCGTCGACATCGTCACCGGCACCAGCATGGGCGGCCTCGTGGGCGGCCTGTACGCCCTGGGCTACAAGCACGACCAGCTGGATTCGCTGGTGAGGGCCATCGAATGGCCCATTATGATGTCGGATGACGTTCCCAAGGAATACATCAGCTACAAAGTCCGCAAGTACCGCGACAAGTACGTCCTGCGCGTCCCGCATCACTACGATGACGAGGACCTCGCGGACCGTCTCAAGAACGAACGGATCGCCGACAAGATGGCGGCGGAATCCGGGCACAGTTCGGCCGATATGCTCAACGAGTCCATCTCCCGGATGGGCCTCGGCATGCCCGACGGCTTCCTGTACGGCCTCAACGTCCGGAATATGCTCAGTTCCATCACCGTGAACTACCAGGACAGCATCAGCTTCGCGGACCTGCCCATCCCCTACGCCTGCGTCGCGACGGACCTCTACGCGATGACGCCCAAGTACTGGACCTCCGGCAAGATCACCGACGCCCTCCGGTCCACGATGGCCATCCCGTTCTACTTCCGGGCCGTGCGCCAAAACGGCGAGGTGCTCCTGGACGGCGGCATGCGGAACAACTATCCCGTCGACATCGCCAGGGCGATGGGCGCGGACATCATCATCGGCTCGGACATGTCCATCCACCGCGAACTGAACGAGCTCAACTCCCCCGTCGACTTCCTCCTGCAGACGATCACCCTCCTGGCCTCCTCCGCGAACGGCCCCGCCCGCAAGATGCTGGACATCGGCGTCCACCACGAGCTGAAGGGCTACACGATGCTGTCCTTCGACGACGCTTCCGTCGATGACATCATCGACCAGGGCTACCAGAACGCGATCCAGCAGAAGGAACTGTTCGAGGCCATCGCGCAGGTCGTCGCCGGGAAGGCGGAGCCCCAGGTCGCCAGCCATCCGGCCGCCGTCAACCTGGCGCAGCAGAGCGTCCGGGTGAAAGAGGTCAAGTTCAACGGCATCAAGGAGCGGGAGCAGCGCTGGATCGTCCACCCCAAGGACTTGCCCGCCGACGGCATCTATGACCGGGCCGTCATCGAGCGCCTCCTGAACAGCATCTACGGCACCAACGCCTTCGAGTCCGTCACCTACCATCTGGAAGGGAACTCAGAGCCCTACACCCTGGTGTTCGACTGCCAGAAGGGACAGACGAACGATCTCGCCATCGGCCTCCGGGCCGATACGGACGAGACCGTGTCCGTCGCCCTGCACTACGGACTGGGTACCCGCCGGCTCACCGGTATGCGGCTGTCTGCGGACCTCAAACTCGGCACCAGCCCCAACCTGACGGTGGACTGGGGAACCAAGTCCCGGATCGGCCTGCCTTCCTACGGCATCGTCGGCCGCCTCGGCCTCACCAGCACCGTGCTCGGATGGGTCGGAGACACCCACGAGCAACTCTTCAACGCCGCCATCGACGGTTACCTGGAGGACTCCCGGCTCAAGAACGGTTCCCTCCGGATCGGATTGACGGCGGAGATGAACCCCTACGAGCACCGCCTGGAGTATGCGAATATAAATATGGGATGGGACTGGAAGAGCTACTGGCTCTCCGGCTTCGGAACCGGCAAGTACGAGACCTTCGACGACGGGTATTTCCCCACGCGGGGCGTCCGGCTGTACCTCAATGGGCGCTATGTCTTCAATGGACGGCGGCAACCGGATTATTTCGACGCTTGGTACAGCGAGAATGATACGGCCGGCGGCGGGGACGACACGGCCGTGTCCGCCCTTCTCCGGACCCGGGCGGACGAGGATGAGAGCGAGGGCCCCGGCCCGGAGGTTCCCGATGACTACGAACCGGATCCCAGGGTCCCCGTCAAGCCTTATTACAGCGTGATGGGCAGCTTCGAGGCCGCCTTCTCCATCGGGGAGAACTTCACGGTCCTGCCCACCCTGTACCTCGGTTACAACTCCACCGAGTCGAAAGAGATGAATTTCCGGCACTATGTCGTCGCGGGCGGATTCATGGCCAACCGCTACGTCGAGCGCCAGATCCCCTTCTTCGGTTTCGCCAATGGCTTCCGGAGCACCGACAACATCGTCATCGTCCCGCAGCTGGACTTGAGATACCGTTTCCTGCGCAAGAACTACGCGACCCTCCGGGGCGGCCTCTTCCAGCGAGCCTTCGACTTCCGCGACATTTTCATAGCCCTGCCGATCTATGCCTTCGGCGCGGAGTATTCCCGCCAGTCGATCGTCGGCCCGCTCCGGGTGGCCGTCCAGTGGTGCCATATCACCGGACTCACCGCCTACGCCTCCATCGGCTTTGACTTCTAGATCCCTGTGATGACTATGCGTTTCCGTTCCTTCTTCCGTTTCGCCGCTGTCTTTTCCATTCTCCTGCCGCTGGCGATGCCTTCCCTTTCCGCCGCTCCTGAAAAGGGCGACCAGGAAGTCCTGGCCGGTCTTCTGCAGGAACTCAGGCAGTCCTATGCCGCCGCCCTCGCGTCCGACTCCTTGCTGGTAAGCAATCAGGAACGCCAGAAAGAATTGTCGGAGATCCTCAAGCAGGCCGACGAAGTGACCGTCCTGCTGTATACCCAGCGCCCGGAGTTTGCCTTCGATATGGCTTTCGCCTTGGAGAACGTTGCCCGGATCTATGACAGTTTCCAGGAGAAAGTCCGGCTTTCCAACCGGTATGTCGTGACTTCCCGGGCGGGCCTTCGTCGCTACATGCTCCTGGATGAAACGCTTCAGGAAATGTATCAGCGTCATCCGGTGGACTCCCTGCAGGTGACAGATTCCCTTCTGACGCAGGTCACTCCTGTATTCGAGCCGGAAGAGGAAGATCCCGAGAAGGCCGCCCTGCTGGACAGTTGCCTGTACTATACCGGCATCCTGAAGAACCTGTATGGGGAGTCCGTCAAGGTAGCCTTGCAGGACAGCATCTATTTTGCCGATGCGGACCGCCGGCTCCAGCAGGCCTACGACTATGCCCAGGCCAATTACGCTGAAACCCAGAAGAACCGCTATATCGGCGGCAACGTGAACATTGTCTATGTCCTCAAGAACTGGCGTACGTTCCTCCGCTATGTGAAGGAAGATCTTAGATTGCGTTACCATACGGATACCGGAATCGACAACTCCGGAGAGGGAACGTCCATTTCCCGGACTTGGAGCGGACGCTATGTCCTGACCTATGCGCTCCTTTCCCTGATCATGCTCCTGGCTGCTTTCCTGCTTGCCGGCCTGATCAGTACCTTGGTTTTCAAGTATGTACGTCGGGAGAAAGTCCGTTTGCTCAGGCCGGTCCTGTCTTCTATCCTGGCCGTCTTTCTCTTCGCCCTCGGCGTCCTGCTCGTGAAGTCGGACCGGAGCAATCCCTACTGGAGGCTGGCCTACCAGTTGCTGAGCCAGTTCTCCTGGCTTACACTCGCCATCTTCATCTCCCTGCTGATCCGCATCAAGGAAAACCAGGCCAAAGCTTCCCGGAACATCTATATCCCCACGCTGCTGCTGGCATTCCTGTGCATCCTCATGCGTGCCGTCTTCCTGCCGGCCAGCGCCGTTCCGCTGATCCTTCCGCCGACATTGCTGGTTTTCATCATCTGGCAATCCATTGCGAATGTCCGGTACGGGAGTGAGGTGAATCTGGCCGATCTGCGTTACACCTGGGTCTCTGTCGGCGTAATGGCCGCGGCTGGGATCCTCTCCTTGGCCGGCTATTCGATGATCGGTGTCCTCCTGCTCACTTTCTGGACCTTCCAACTGGCGCTCCTGCATACCATCACCACGATCTATTATCTGATGAGGCGGTATTATGAGGACCGGGTGATCCGCAGGAAGGCCCGCTACCACGAAGACAATCCGAGTCTTCCGCTGAACGACAAGAATGCATTCATCGAAGTTACCTGGCTGTATGACTTGCTATGGATGGTCGTGGTTCCGCTGACCATCCTCGTGTCCTTCCCGTTGAGCATCTTGCTAACTTCCCACGCCTATCAGCTCTCTCTGACCGGAGCGGACCTGATGCGTCATCCGCTCATCGAAGGATACGATTCCCTGACTTTGTCCAAGATTCTGCTTGTAGTCGGCCTCTTCTTCATTTTCCGCTATCTGATTTATGTGATGAAGGGCCTGTTCCGGGTATTCAAGCTGCGCGGTATCATTGAGAAGAGAGGGGACACCGCCGTTCCGCTCAAGGAATCCGACGTGAACCTGAGCCTTTCGAATACGATCTTCTCCCTGTTGGGCTGGATTTTGTACACGATTGTCTCCCTGTCCATCCTGAGCATCCCGACGAAAGCCATCACCTACATCACGACCGGTCTCGCCGCCGGCGTCGGTTTCGCACTCAAGGACCTGATCAACAACTTCTTCTACGGCATCCAGCTTATGGCCGGCCGCATCCGCATCGGCGACAAGATTTCCTGCGACGGCGTCCGCGGCAATGTCATGCGCGTGAGTTACCAGACAACGCAGGTGGAAGATGAAGACGGTTCCCTGATCGCCTTCACCAATACCGACCTGTTCACGAAGAAGTTCCGCAACCTGAACACCGGCCGTAATTACGAGCTCGTCAAGATTTTCGTCTCCGTCCGCTACGGCACCGACTTCGAGGAGGCCCGCCAGGTCATCCTGGAGGCCCTCAAGCCGCTGATGACCAAGGACAAGGTGGGCCGTGAAATCGTGGATCCGTCCTTCCCGATCGATGTCCGCTTCGACAACTTTGGTGAAAGCAGCATCAATCTCGCCGTCGTCCTTTATACCACCGTCGAAACCCACTACACTTTCCCCGCCCGGGCCAAGGAAGCCATCTACAACGCCTTCAACGAGCATGGAATCGCGATTCCGTTCCCGCAGCGGGATGTGTATATCAAGACGATTCCGGAAAACAAATGAGGAGTATGAAGAAATGGATGACCCTGCTGTTTGCCGCTGCGATGGTGCAGACCGTCGGGGCGCAGACGCTTTATGAAGGATTCGCCGATCCGCCTCAGGAAGCGAGGCCGCGGGTCTGGTGGCACTGGATGGACGGAAATGTGTCGATGGACGGGATCCGGAAGGATATCGACTGGATGGAACGGGCCGGAATCGGCGGGTTCCATCAGTTCGACGCCGGCGGGATTGGAGTACGTCCGATCGTAGATGAACTTGTACCCTATGGATCTCCCGACTGGAGAGCTGCGTTGGGCTATGCAATGGATTTGGCCGAAGCCAAAGGCATGGAAACGGCAATCGCTTCCGCGCCGGGCTGGAGTTCGACGGGCGGTCCCTGGGTGAAGCCGGAGAATGCGATGAAGAAGCTGACCTGGCGGACCATGGATGTAAGCGGGCCCAGTATCCAGATCCTTCGTTTACCCCCTCATTTCCAAACACCCGGCAAATACCAGAATCTTCCGGAAAACAGCGATGTCTCCCCTTGGTTCGAGCATATTGCCACGCTTGCCGTCAAGCTTCCCGACGCGGAGAAGACGATGACAGCCATGGGGGCGAAGGTTTCCTCTTCCGGCGGCCATTTCACGGTGGAGCAGCTGACGGACGGGGATTTCGCCAATGCCGTGGAACTGCCTGTCCACCCGGACGGTTTTGCCTGGATCCAGTATTCCTTCGACCGTCCGCAGATGATCCGCGCCGTCACCCTGTCCGGATGCCCGCTCCGCAGTGAATGGAGGGCGGAACCGCCCGGCTACCGGAACCGCCTGGAAGCCAGCGATGACGGTATCGTTTGGAGGAAGGTCTGCGACATCCCGGACTCCAGCCTTCCCGTGATGACGATGGATATCCCCGCGACCCGGGCCCGTCATTTCCGGCTGATGGTGAGGAATCCGGAACCGGATAATTCCCTTGCCCGCTTTGGCATCCCGACCCGGATTCCCACGGGTACGGCGATCCCGGAATTCGTCCTGCACGGGGTGGTCAAAGTGAACCATGCGGAGGAAAAGGCCGGCTTTTCGGCACCGCACGATTTTGCCGATTACCTCACTCCCGACAGTCCGGATCCGATCGTGAAGGTCCAGGACCTGAGCCTGATCGACCAGGACGGGACCATGATCTTCGACATCCCTGCCGGCAACTGGCGCATCTACCGCTTCGGTGTTTCCCTGACCGGAAAGAAGAACCATCCCGCACCTCCTTCGGCGACGGGGCTGGAGGTGGACAAGCTGGACCCTGAGGCATGGGAAACGTATTTCAAGGATTTTTTCCAGCTGTATGAGGGGATGCCGGTCCAATACGTACTGACCGACAGCTATGAGGCCGGACAGATGACCTGGACACGGAATATGTTCGCGGAATTCAAGGCCCGGCGCGGCTACAACCTTCTCCCGTGGCTGCCTGCCCTGGCCGGTGAAATCATCCGGAGCACCGAGGAGACAGAGCGGTTCCTTTTCGACTGGCGGCAGACGCTGGCGGAACTGTTTACGGAGAATTATGACCGCCTGAACGACATAGCCCGGCAAGCCGGGATGAAAGGCCGCTATACGGAATCCCACGAAAACGGACATGTGTATGTCGGTGATGGCATGGACCTTAAGCGGACGGCCACCGTTCCCATGTCCGCCATATGGATGGATGACGCCGGGGATGGATCTTCCATTCCGATGGCGATGGCCGACATCCGTGAATCTGCTTCCGTCGCCCATGTTTACGGACAGAACATCGTGGCGGCCGAGGCCTTCACGACCAGCGGCGTGGGGGGAAAATCCTATTCCTACAGCCCGGCCAAGATGAAATATACGGCAGATATCGCCCTCTCCTGCGGCCTCAACCGGTTCGTCATCCACGAGTCCTCCCATCAGCCTTCTGATTCCCATCGTCCGGGTCTGGACCTGATCGGTTTCGGTCAATGGTTCAACCGGCATGAGACGTGGGCGGAGGAGGCACGCGCCTGGACCGATTATCTGGCCCGGAGTTCCTATCTGCTCCAGCAAGGGAAGTACAAGGCGGACATTCTCTACTATTATGGCGAGGACAACAGCATCACCGGGTTGTTTGGACATCGGCTTCCCGATATCCCGAAAGGCTATTCCTATGATTTCGTGAATCCAAGCGGCATTTTGCGTTCGGTATTCCCGTTCAAGGAAGGCTTGATCACGGAATCCGGAATGAACTACCGGATGCTGGTGCTCGGCCCCCATTGCCGGACGATGTCCTATGCGGTTCTCCAACGGATCCTGTATCTGGCCCAGGCCGGGGTCCCTGTCTGCGGAACGGTTCCCGAGCGGGCTGCCTCGTTGACGGACGACCAGGATGCCTTCTCCATCCTGGCCCTCCAGTTGCAATCCCTGATGCTGGACATGCCGCTTGCGGAGGCGCTTGCGAAGAAGGGGATCGAGCCGGACTTCATCGCGCCCGACGGGTGGGCCTATGTCCATCGGGAGACGGAGGCGGAAGACATTTACTGGATCCGGAATTTCACGGGGGCGCCGGCGTCCTCCGTCATCCTGCTCCGGGCCGGTCAAGGGCTGCCGCATGTGCTGGACCCTGCCACCGGAAAGGTCCGTTGTGTCAATGCTTCCGTAACGGAGGACGGCTACCGTCTTTTCCGGCTGGACCTGGAGGAGAATGACGCCCTGTTCGTCGTAATCGGCAAAAAGCAGGAAGAGGCCATCCCGGTCGTGCATACGCATACGGTTCCTCTTCTGACGCTGGAAGGTGCCTGGAACCTGTCTTTCGAATCGGGGATGGGTGCACCTGCCACGGCGGTTTTCGACCCGTTGAAATCCTATACCGAATCATCCAACCCCGCCATCCGGTACTATTCCGGTACGGTTGTCTATCGGAAGGAGTTCAGCCTTTCCAAGAAGCAGGTCAAGGATATGGTTTCCTACGAAATCGACCTCGGGTCGGTGAAGGAGCTCGCCCGGGTGTCCGTGAACGGCTTTGACTTGGGGGTGGTCTGGAAAGCCCCGTTCCGCGTGGAAGTTCCCGCGGAATACATCCATCAGGGAATTAACGCGCTGGAAGTCAAGGTGATCAATCTTTGGCCCAACCGCATTATCGGAGACCTGCAGCCGGATGCCGTCCGGACCTGGACCTATGTGGGGTCTCCGTTCTATACGGCCGATTCACCGCTTCTCCCATCAGGACTTCTGGGGCCCGTGACGCTGTCAGGCGTCCAGTAGGAAAGCGGCCAGCGTATTGTCGGAGAGCCTGTCGAAGCAGTTTTCGACGGGCTCTTTCCGTAAGACCGCGAGCAGGTCCTCCCGCGTGTAGCGGCAGCCTTCCAGGGCCTTCTCAATCCGTTCCGGGGGGAGATTCCCCAGGAAATCCCCACTGAAGCGGAGACCGGTCATCCTTCCGCTGCGGAGGGAAAATGCGGCCTCTATTGTCCCGCACGGGAATTTCTTCCGGATCCGGAATGCGGCGGCGGGGGAGTGACCGAAATTCCATTCCCAGGTCCTGAACTTGGAATCGGCATACGAACTGATTGTCGCTGACTGCTCCGGAGTCAGGAAGATTTCCCCGTCCCCGTCCGACAGCAGGTCCTGCAGGGCATCCCGGAAAGACAGGATGTCCGGAAATTGCGGCAGATAGTCCTTGAGGTTTGCAACCCGGCTGCGGACCGATGCGATTCCGGCGGCTGACAGTTTGCTTCCGGGAACGGAGAGAGCCCGGGTGAGCGTGTCGATGTCCACGTCGTACATCAGCGTACCGTGGATCATCAGCCGGTCACGGGACATCCGCTTGGCGTAACCCGAGCATTTCCGTCCCTCGACCAGGATGTCATTCCGTCCGCTGAGCTGTGCCGGGACACCGAGTGAACGGAGCGCATTCACCATCGTTTCCACATAGGCAGGATACTCTTTTTCCAGGTCCCGGATCCTGCCGGTGATGGTATAGTTGAGGTTCTGCAGGTCGTGATAGACAGCGCCTCCCCCCGTGACACGCCGGGCCAGCTTGATGCCTTTTTCCTGAAGGAAGGGAAGATTAACCTCGGCGTATGCGCTTTGGTTCAGGCCAATAATGACGGACGGCCGGTTCTGCCAAAGGTAGAAAACCGGCTCGTCCGCTTTCAACTGTTCCAGGCAGAACTCGTCGAACGCCATGTTGAAATGCGGGTCCGTCGAGGTGTTCTGGAGATATTTCATTCTAGCCCAGGAAAGCGAGCAGGATACCGGCCGCGACGGCCGATCCGATGACGCCCGCCACATTGGGACCCATCGCGTGCATCAGCAGATGGTTCTTCGGATCGAATTCCCGACCGACCACTTCCGATACGCGCGCGCTGTCCGGGACGGCAGATACGCCGGCATTGCCGATCAGCGGATTGATCTTCTTCGCAGGGTTCTTGATGAACAGGTTCATGATCTTCACGAAGAGGACACCGCAGGTGGTGGCGATGACGAAGGACAGCAGGCCGAGTCCGAAAATGAGGATGGACTTTGCGCTGAGGAACTTGTCGGCCTGGGTGGAGGCACCCACGGTGAGGCCGATGAGCGTCGTTACCACGTCAATCATCGGACCGCTGGCCGTATTGGCCAGACGGCGGGTAACACCACTTTCCTTCAAGAGGTTACCGAAGAACAGCATGCCGAGCAGCGGAAGGCCGGACGGGACGATGAACGCGGTGGTGAGGAAGCCGATGATCGGGAAGATGATCTTTTCCCGCTGGGATACGGCACGCGGGGTGGGCATCTTGATCAGGCGCTCCTTCTTGGTGGTCAGGAGGAGCATGATCGGACGCTGGATCACCGGCACGAGCGCCATGTAGGAATAGGCCGACACGGCGATCGCACCCATCAGGTCCGGTGCCAGTTTCGAACTCAGGAAGATGGCGGTAGGGCCGTCAGCGCCGCCGATGATGCCGATGGCACCCGCCTCGTTCGGAGCGAAGCCGAACAGGAGGGCCAGCAGGTAGGCGCCGAAGATGCCCATCTGCGCGGCCGCTCCGATGAGGATGAGCCGCGGCTGGGAAATCAAGGCCGAGAAGTCGGTCATCGCACCGATGCCGAGGAAGATCAGCGGGGGATACCAACCCTGCCGCACACCCTGATACAGGATGTTCAGCACCGATCCGTCCTCGTAGATGCCGATGTTCAGGCCCGGGAACATCGGAATGTTGCCGATGATCATACCGAACCCGATCGGGACCAGCAGCATCGGCTCCCATTCCTTGAGGATGGCGAGGGTGATGAACACGAGACCGATGCCGATCATCACGATATTCTGCCAGGAGCAGTTCGCGAAGCCGGTGTATTCCCAGAACTGGGAGAGGGATTGGAAGATGTGCTCCATAGGGGACTAGGCAATCGTTACGACCGGGTCGCCTTCCTGCAGGGTGTCTCCTTTGTGCACGTGGATGTCCGTGATGGTGCCATCCTTCGGAGCGGGAATCTCGTTCTCCATCTTCATGGCCTCCAGGACGGCGACCTTCTGGCCGGCCTTCACGGTCTGGCCTTCCTTGACGGAAATCTCGATGATGACGCCCGGAAGCGGGGAGGCCACCTTTTCACCGGCGCCGGCGGCCTTGGGAGCCGGAGCGGCGGCCGCAGCGGGAGCGGCCTGAACCGGGGCGGCTGCAGGCTGGGGAGCCGGAGCAGCTGCCGGGGCGTTTTCGGCTTCCACCTCGTAGGTGGCGCCGTTCACGGTCACGTCGAAGAACTTGCCTTCCTTGGGGTTGACGGTCACGTTATACTCCTTGCCGCCGATCTTGAACTTGTACTCTTTCATATCGATTCGATTGTTTTATCTGGGTAACTTTCTGAAAATCTGCTTTTTGTCGTTCCAGGCGGAACCGTCCTTGGGACGCATCGTCAGGACGAAGGACTCGGTGTCGTGAACCGTGTCGTTGAAATAGAGGTCCATTGCGAGGGCGATGGCGGCATACACGTCGCCACCCTGCTCCATGTCCATCGCAAGGGCGATGACCGCGGCGATTTCGTCGGAGACTTCACCGGCCTTGACCTGGGCCTTGGCGGGAGCCTTCTTCGGCTTGTCCTTCGCCTGGGCGGCTTTCTTGGCCGGGCGGTCGAAGAACAGCCAGAACAGGAACCAGAGGATGGCCAGGGCGCTGAATACGACGGATACCGCGACGAGGGAGAGGATACCGCCGTGCGGATCCTTCTCCGCCATAGCTTCGGCCTTCGTGGCGACGTTCATGTCACCATTGTAGATGCCGGGGCTCGGGACCTGGGGGTCCGGCAGCGGCTCGAACTCCTTCTGGCGGAGGTCGAAGGCCTGCTTCTTCATGGACATGCCCACCGGAACGTTGGCCGGGATGACCAGGGAATCGATGACGGTGCGTCCGTCATTGGAAACGAGGTACACGGTGCTGCCCGGACGGATCTGGAAACCGGCATAAAGGGTACCGTCCGCTCCGTTTCCGCTCGTGTAGATGAGCGTGGTCTGGCGCGGACCGAGTTTGGTACGGAGATCACCCTTGGGGATGATGCTCTTCTTGAGGTCGTTACGGTCGTCCGTCAGGAAGCATCCTGCGAAGTTGACCGTCCCTTGGGAGGTGTTGAAGATTTCAATCCAGCCTCCCCGCCGCCCGTAGTCGTCCACGATGCCGGTGGAGTCCGGAACGGCCAGGGCCTCGGCGATGATGAGGTCGATGACGTTCTGGGCCTTCAGGCTCGTGAAACTGACCGCAAGGGCCAGGATGAGCAGAATGCGCTTTCTCATAACGGCAGGTTGTCGTGTTTCTTGGCCGGGACGTCCTGCTGCTTGCCGGAGAGCTGCTCCAGGGCGCGGATGACGCGGAAGCGGGTGTTCCGCGGCTCGATGATGTCGTCGATGTAGCCTTTCTGGGCAGCCTGATAAGGGTTGGAGAAAAGGTCTTCGTATTCCTTCTTCTTCTCATCGAAGATCTTCTGCGCGTTCTCCGGATCGTCCTTCATCTCCTTGGCGTGGAGGACGTTCACGGCACCGTCGGCACCCATCACGGCGATGCTGGCGGAAGGCCAGGCGTAATTGATGTCGCCCCGGAGCTGCTTGCAGCTCATCACGATGTGCGCGCCGCCGTAGCCCTTGCGCAGGGTGACGGTGACCTTCGGGACGGTGGCTTCGCCATAGGCGTACAGTAGCTTGGCCCCGTTGGTGATGATGGCACCGTACTCCTGCTGGGTACCGGGCAGGAAGCCGGGCACGTCGACCAGGGTTACGAGCGGAATGTTGAAGGCGTCACAGAAGCGGACGAAGCGGGCGGCCTTGCGGGACGCGTTGATGTCCAGCACGCCCGCCAGCACATTCGGCTGGTTGGCGACGATGCCTACGCTGCGGCCGTTCATGTGGGCGAATCCCACGATGATGTTCTTGGCGAACTCCTGGTGGACCTCGAAGAAGCGGTTATCGTCCACGATGCTGCGGATGACGCCGTACATGTCGTAAGCCTTGTTCGGATTGTCGGGAATGATGCTGTTCAGGGCATCGTCGGTCCGGTTGTAAGGATCGTTCGTAGCCACGGCCGGAGCTTCCTCGCGGTTATTCTGCGGCAGGTAGGAAAGGAGTTCCCGGATCGTCGCGATGCCGTCTTCCTCGTTTTCGGCGGCGAAATGCGCTACGCCGCTCTTGGAGGCGTGGACGGAAGCTCCGCCCAGGATTTCGTGGTCCACATCCTCGCCGGTCACACTCTTGACGACGGCCGGGCCCGTAAGGTACATATAGGAAGTGTCCTTGATCATGAGGGTGAAGTCCGTGAGGGCGGGGGAGTACACCGCACCGCCGGCGCAGGGACCGAAGATCCCGCTGATCTGCGGTACGACGCCCGAAGCAAGGATGTTGCGCTCGAAAATCTCGCCGAAGCCCGCCAGGGAGTCGATGCCTTCCTGGATGCGGGCGCCACCGGAGTCATTCAGGCCGATGAGCGGGGCGCCGGCGCGGACCGCGAGGTCCATCACCTTGCAGATCTTCTCGGACATCGTCTTGGAAAGCGACCCGCCGCAGACGGTGAAGTCCTGGGCGAACACGTAGACCAGACGGCCTTCCACGGTACCGCAACCGGTTACCACGCCGTCTCCGTCGAAGTGTTCCTGGTCCATCCCGAAGTTCGTGCAGCGATGCTGGACGAACATGTCGTACTCCTCGAAGCTGCCCTCGTCAAGAAGGAGTGCAATCCGCTCCCGGGCTGTCATCTTGCCCTTGGCGTGCTGGGCCTCGATCCGTTTCTCCCCGCCGCCGAGCCGGGCCTTCGCCCGCCGCTCGACCAGCTTCTGGATGTTGTCAGTCTGAATGCTCATGATAGAATGGTTTGAAATCATACAAAGATAATGAATTCTCTTAATACCAACAAAAAAAATCGCCGGGGCGGAAAGGCCTCGGCGATGGTTTTTCAGCAGGCGGAAATTACTCCTCCGCGGGCTTCATGGTCGTGTAGACGTTGGTGACATCCTCGTCGTCCTCCAGGAGGCCGGTGAGTTTCTCGAGGGTGGCACGCTGCTCGTCGGTAACTTCCTTGAGATCCACGTTCGGAATCTGCTCAAAGCCGCCGGAGGCGAGTTCGTAGCCGTTTTCCTCGATGTACTTCTGGATCTGGCCGTAGGAGGTGTAGTCACCGTAGATGACGATCTCGCTGGTCACGTTCTCGTCCTCGTCCTCGACTTCCTGGCGGAAGACCTCGTCGGCGCCGAAGTCAATCAGTTCGAGCTCGAGCTCGTCCAGGTCGATGGGCTTCGCCGGATCCTCCTTGATGCGGAAGACGCACTTGTGGTCGAACATGAAAGCGACGCTGCCGCTGGTCTGGAGGGAACCGCCGCACTTGGTGAAGTAGCTGCGGACGTTGGCGACGGTACGGGTGTTATTGTCCGTCGCAGCCTCCACGAGGTAGGCGATACCGAAAGGACCGAAACCTTCGTAGATGATCTCCTTGAAGTCTCCGGACTTGGCCTCGGTGGCCTTCTTGATGGCGCGCTCGATGTTCTCCTTGGGCATCTGCTCGGACTTCGCCTCGGCGATGAGGGCGCGGAGACGCGGGTTGCCGGTCACTTCGGCGCCGCCCTGCTTGACGGCGATGGTGATTTCCTTACCGAGTTTGGTGAAGGTCTTGGCCATGTGGCCCCAGCGCTTCAACTTGCGCTCCTTGCGGAATTCAAACGCTCTTCCCATAACCTAGAATTCGATGCGGGTGATGTACTTGTCGATATCCATGGCCTCGGGAGCCTGCGGATACTGGTCCTTGATCTCCTTGTAGAGGGAGAGGGCCTTGTCCTTGTCGCCCATCTCCTCGGCCACCATGCCGGCCTTCAGGAGGTAACCGGCGGCGAACAGGTCGTCCACCGTGGCGGCAGCCTTTTCATAGGCGGCGAGGGCGCCCTTGTAGTCCTCAAGGCCTACGAGTGCGTCGCCGATGCCGGCCTGGGCGCGGGAAAGGAGGATCTTGTCGCCGCCGTCGTACTTCTTGAAATACTCGATGGCCTTGTCGAACTGGCCCAGCTGGAGGGCGCAGGCGCCGGCATACAGGTACACGGACTCGCCGCCCTTGGTGCCGTACTTGGCGATGATGTCCTCGAAGCCGAGGTTGTTGTCGTCGCCGTTCAGCGCAAGCTCATAGTCGCCCTGGGCGAACTTCTGCTCGGCGCGGAACATTTCTTCCTGGGCCTCGGCCTTCTTGGGCTGGAGGACGAAGCGGTTGTAGGCGAGGATCGCGAGAGCGATCAGAAGGACGGCCGCGACGCAGCCATAGATGATCTTTCCGTACTTCTGGAAAAAGAGTTCGGATTTGGAAACCGCCTCTGCGATGTTCTGCTGGCGGATTTCCTGCTCGGTAGGTTTGTTTGCCATATCTTGTCGTTTGTTTATATTTCTAAGCCGCTGGTGCCCCTTCGGGCATAACAGACCGCAAATTTAGTAAAAAAAATGTATATTTGCAATCAAGAACGCCTTTGCCATGCCCACTCTGAAGAAAATCGTCGTCCAGGATTTCCGCAATATCGCTTTCCAGGAGCTTTCCTTCTCTCCCAACGTGAACTGCATCAGCGGGAACAACGGGGAAGGGAAGACCAATCTCATGGATGCGGTCTACTACCTGTCGATGACCAAGAGCGCCTTTCCTTCGCCCGACCGTTACAACTGGCGGTACGGGACGGAAGGGTTCAGCATCGGCGGCGTCTACCGGATGGACAACGGCCTTGAATCCCGTTTCTCGATCAAGGTGTCGGACGGGGAGAAGAAACTGGTCCGGGACGAGAAGACCTATACCCGGATTTCCGAACATATCGGCGTCCTTCCGGTGGTGATGGTCTCGCCGGGCGACGGCTCCCTGGTGAGCGAATCGGGGGAGGAGCGCCGCCGGTTCGCCAATGGCGTCCTCTCGCAGATGGACCGCAGCTATCTCGATGCCGTCCAGACATACAACCGCCTCCTGGCCCAGCGTAACAAGATGCTTAAGGAAGGGTCTTTGGACTGGGACCTCATCGCCGTGTTCGATGCGCGGATGGCCGCTGCCGCCCTTCCGGTGTTCGAGGCCCGCAAACGGCTGGCGGAAGGCCTGAGGCCCGTCATCCAGTCTTATTACAAGCTCATCTCCGGAGGGGGCGAGGAAGTTTCCATCGACTACCGGTCCGATCTGGCGAAAGGCTCCCTGGAGGAGATCTTCCAGGCCCAACGGGAGAAGGACCTTGCCCTGCGCTTCACGACCGCCGGCATCCAGCGGGACGACTTCCTGTTCACGATGGACGGCCATCCGATCCGCCGCTGCGGTTCCCAGGGCCAGCAGAAATCTTTTCTCGTCTCCCTCAAGTTCGCCCAGTACGAGATCATGCGGGAACGGTATGGCTATGCCCCCATCCTGTTGCTGGACGACGTGTTCGACAAACTGGACATGGACCGGATCGGCAACCTGATCGGGATGGTGGCCGGCAGCGGTTTCGGCCAGATCTTCATCACCGACTCCAACAAGGTCCGCCTGAGCGGCATCGTGGACCGGATCACCGACGAAAGCGCCTATTTCGACACAAAAGGCGGCGTCTTCACCCAGGTCGAATAATGGCAGAACAGAAGAAACGCAGTTACTACATCCGCAGGAAGGAAGCCCTGTCGATGGAGGAGGTGGTCGACCAGTTCATCAAGTCGGCGAAGCTTGCCTCGGGCCTGAACACCCAGCGCATCTTCACGGCCTGGGACGAATGCTCCGGAGCCGGCCCTTTCACCCTGAAGAAGTTTTTCCGCAGCGGAACCCTCTATATCACCGTCAATTCCTCGGTCGTCCGGAATCAGCTATATTTCCAAAAAGAGGCGCTCATCGAGAAGATGAACGCCTGGCTTTCATGGGACCGGCTTTTTACGGCCGATGACCGGACGGACGGTCCGGTCCGCGAACTCGTCCTCCGTTAGGGGATGACGATTTTGTAAGACTTGTTTCCCTTGTTGGTCAGTTTCTCGTCGCGGAGCCACAGGTTGGCTTCCTTGAGACGGGCATAGGTGACCCCGTGTTCCAGGGCGAAGTCCACCAGGCTGGGGATGGCGTAATTCACCGTAATCACGTTTTTCGGCTCCACATAGGGATAGCGTTCCGACATGGGGATATTGAACCCGAATGCGGTCGGATTCTCGAAGAACATCTTCGCCGCCAGGATGCGGAACATGTAGCGGGAAGTCTCCTCAGGCAGCCAGAGGTCCAGGGCCGATTTCTGCTTCTGGGTCTCCCGGCGGCGGGAGATGCCGCCCTGCCCGGCATTGTAACTGGCCGCGACGGTCATCCAGTCACCGTATTTCCGGTAGGCTTCCTTCAGGTATTGGCAGGCTGCGACGGTTTCCTTTTCGATGTTGTAGCGTTCATCCACTTCCGAATCCACCTGAAGCCCGTAGGACTGGGCGGTACCCTTCATGAACTGCCAGAGACCGGCCGCCCCGGCGACGGAAAGCGCCTTGGGGTCCACGTTGCTCTCGATGGCCATCAGGTATTTCAGGTCTTCCGGAACACCCTGCTGCCGGAGGATGGGGACGACCATGGCGAAATACCGCTTGGACCGCTTGAGCATCAGGGTCGAGTTGGAATGCATATAGGTAAAGGAGATGAGCTCCTTGTCCAGCCGCTCCTGGAAATCGGTCCGGTCGAAACGGATGGTATCGCCTGCGAAGGCGATGTATTCAGGGACGGCCGGTGCGTGGGGATGCTGGGTTTGCATCCAGGCGGGCTGGGCGTGGATGCAGAGCAGGGAGGAAGCGGCCAGAAGGAGGGTCAGGAGGGCTTTTCTCATGGGGATTAGGAAGAGCGGTTGCGTTGATAGAGGTAACGTTTGATGCTGCCCTTGGGCGTGAGTTCAAAGTCTTCCGGCATCAGCTCCAGGTGGGCGATATGGGAAAACTTCGGGAAGAGATGGTTCACCTCCTGCAGGCTGGAATCCAGCTGCTCGGCCAGTTTCTTGACGGGGATGCCGTCCAGGTTCGCCTGCTTGTAATCGGGATAGACGAGCCCGATCAACTTGCCATTGTCGTCAATCACCAGGGAATGGACGACATAGGGGATATTGTTCAGGGCGGCTTCGATCTCCTCCGGATAGATGTTCTGGCCGTTTGCGCCCAGGATCATGCATTTCGTGCGGCCGCGCAGGTACAGATAGCCTTCGTTGTCCAGGATGCCCACGTCACCGGTGCGGAGCCAGCCGTCCTTCGTGAAGACCTCGGCGGTCGCGTCCGCGTTCTTGTAGTATCCCAGGAACACGTTCATCCCCTTGACCTGGACTTCGCCGGGGATGAGATGGGGGGCCTTGGAATCGATGCGGATCTCCATGTTCGGGACCGTGGTCCCGCAGGAGTACATCCGGCTGTCGAACCAGCGGGAATAGGAGATGATCGGAGCGCACTCGGTCATCCCGTAGCCGACGGTGAAGGGGAACTTGATCTTGCGCAGGGCGCGTTCCACCTCGGGGTTCAGGGCGGCGCCGCCGATGATAACCTCCTCGAAATCACCGCCGAAGAAATTCTTCAGGGCATCGCACAGGTTGTCGCCGGACAGGCCGGTGCGAAGGAGGCTCTTGTAGATCTTCTCCACGATGAGGGGAACGGCATAGACCACATTTGGGCGGATGTCGGAGAATGCTTCGGCCAGGACTTTCGGGCTCGGGGCCTTCGTGAGGAAATGGATGTGGCAGCCCATCACCATTTCGAAGAAGAACTCGAACATCATCCCGTACGTATGGGCGGAGGGAAGGATGACGACCACGTTGGAGGTGTTGTCGATCATCGGAAGGGCGTCGTGCATGAAATATACATTGGACCAGACCGCCCGGTAGGGGATCATCACGCCCTTGGAAAACCCGGAAGTGCCGGAGGTGTAGCTCAGGATGGCCAGCTCGTCGGGCTTGTCCTCATAATAGTTGAGGTCACTGGGCCGGAGGCCGCCCGGATAGGTCTTCCGGAAACTCTTTTCCAGACCGGGGCGGGCATGTTCGGTGGCGCCTTCCTTCAAGTGGAGGACCTGGTAATCCTCGATCTGGATGACGGCGGTGAGGCCGGGCATGTCCTCGGCGTTCAGGCCGTCCCAGATGGTATGTTCAACGAAGAGGATCTTCGCATCGGAGTGGTTCACGAGATAATGGATGTTCCCCGGCTTGAACTCGTGAAGCAGCGGGACGGGAACGGCCCCGTAAGTCATGGCGGCGAGGAAACAGACCGCCCAATGGGTCTGGTTGTGGGAACAGATGACGATCTTGTCGCCGGGGTGGATGCCGTAGTGCGCATAGGCCAGGTGCATCTTGGCGATGCCGCGGGCGAGGTCACTGTACAGCAGCGTCTCTCCCTTGTAATTGGAAAGGGCCGGACGCTTCCAGTTATTGCGGAAACTCTTTTCGAGGAGTTTGTTGACGGATTCTGCTTTCAATGCTCCAAAAGTGTATTAGATTACAAATATCGCGATTTCTGCGAACAATATGAAATCCTGCATCCAAAAATTGTTCCTGAAAGGACGTGGAAAACGTATCTGCGGTCATGGGACCGGATTTGCGCAGGCGGGAAATATTGCGTATATTCGTCGTCCCTATGGCATCGAAAAATGGCAGAATACTGGTCGTGGACGACAACCTGGGCATCCGGCGGACGCTGGAGATCCTGTTGCCCGTCCATTTCTCCGAGGTGAAGACGATCCCTTCGCCGTCGACGCTGGTCTCCTCGCTGGAGCAGTTCCGGCCTGACGTCGTGCTTCTGGACATGAATTTCAACACCAGCATCAATACGGGGAACGAAGGCCTCTACTGGGCAGGGGAGATCAAGAAGATGGTGCCCGAGGTGGAAGTGGTACTGTTCACCGCCTATGCCGATATCGCCCTGGCCGTGGAAGGGATGAAGCGCGGCGCCTTCGATTTCATCGTAAAGCCGTGGGATAACGATAAACTGATCGAGGTCCTGACGGCCGCGAGGGACAAGGCCAGGAAGGCAAAAGGCAGCGTCATCCCCTGCAAGACCGGGGATAACATGTTCTGGGGCACTTCCAAGCCCATGGTGGCCATCCGGAAAACGCTGGACAAGATTGCTCCGACCGATGCTACGGTCCTCATCACCGGCGAAAACGGAACGGGCAAGGATGTCCTCGCAAGAGAGATCCATATCCATAGCCTGCGGAGCGGAAAGCCGATGGTGGCGGTGGATGCAGGTGCCATTACGGAAACCCTGTTCGAGAGCGAGCTCTTCGGCCATGTCAAGGGCGCCTTTACCGATGCGCACACGGACCATGTGGGCAAGTTCGAACAGGCCGACGGGGGCACACTTTTCCTGGATGAGATCGGCAATATCCCGCTGCATCTCCAGGCCAAACTGCTCCGTGCCATCCAGAACCGGAGCATCGTCCCGGTAGGAGGCACCAAGGCCATCCCGGTGAATATCCGGCTCATCTGCGCAACCAACATGGACCTGGAGGCATTGGTCCAGGAGGGTCGGTTCCGGGAAGACTTGTACTATCGCATCAATACCGTCCACATCACCCTCCCGCCGCTGCGGGATCGGAAGGAAGATATCGTTCCGCTGGCGGAATTGTTCCTGAACCGGTTCGCAGAGAAGTACCACCGTCCGCTTGCAGGGATCGCCCCGGATGCGGTGGAGGCTTTGAAAAACGGTTACTGGAGCGGCAATATCCGCGAACTCCAGAACTGCATGGAGAAGGCGGTGATCCTGTCGGAAGGGAAGGAACTGGGTGTAAGGGATCTGGATTTCTCCACTCCGCTTCGTACCGGTCGAACTGACAAAGGAAGTACGTTCGCCATCCCGGTCGAGAATGAAGAAGCCATGGTCCGCGATGCGATGGAGCGGGCAGGCGGAAACATTTCCGCTGCGGCCAAGCTGCTGGGAGTCAGCCGGCCGACGCTGTATGCAAAGTTGAAGAAATACGGCTTGTGACCACCTGGATGATCATATTGCTGGTCGTTTCCGTCGCGGTCGTGGCGGCTGTGCTTGCCGCAGTCCATACCCGCAGGAAAGACATCAAGAAGGTCGCCTATATGATGGACGCCCTGGAGGACGGAGAACTGAACTTCCGCTTCCAGGAAAAGGACAGGTTCAACCGGACCCTGAACCGGATCCGGACCATCTTCGAGAAGCAGCGGCAGGCCCATGAGCAGGATTCCTGGACCAAACTGATCCGGGTGCTCACGCACGAAATCATGAATACGGTGTCGCCGATCGCCTCCCTGTCCGACGCCATGGCCAAATCCGTCGATGGGAACGGCCACAGCGAACTGGACCTCAAGGCCGGCTTGGAAACGATTTCCGATTCTTCGAAGAACCTGATCGATTTCGTGCAGACCTACCGGCAGCTTTCCGGCGTGGCAAAGCCCATCCGCAAGGCGCTGGACCTGCAGGAACTGATGGATAGCGTCATCTCGTTGAACAGCGAGTTTGCCACATCGTGCGGGGCGCTCTGTACCTATCGTTCCGAGGAGCCGGACCTGATGGTCTATGCCGACGAGGGCCAGATTTCGCAGATTCTGATCAATCTCATCAAGAACGCCCTGCAGGCAGGAGCGAAGCACGTGGACATCACGGCCAGGATGGGAAAAGACGATGAACTTATCGTCCAGGTAGCCAATGACGGAGAGCCGATCCCGGTATCGGCCCAGGAGCAGATCTTCATTCCTTTCTATACCACCAAGAAAGAGGGCTCCGGCATCGGCCTTTCCATTTCAAGGCAGATCATGAGGAACCACAACGGGAGCATCGAACTGGTCCGCAGCGACGAATCCCGGACCGTCTTCGAACTCCGCTTCCGGTAGTCTCCGAAGGAGAAAAAGTGTAAAGTGTAAAGCCGAAAGTGTAAAGGGTTGTAAAGTCCTTTACACTTTTTTCATGTCCATATTTTTCATTTCTAATTGAAAATCAACGTGTTAATGCTTTTGGCACGGCGTGTGCGCGGGAAAGGGCGGTTAAACATAATATGTGACATGAAAAACCTTTTCATTCAGAGTGTAGTGATGGTTCTGGCGTCCGCCGCGACGGTGCACGCCAGTGCCCAAACTACCATGGACCTGCATGACTGCATGACGTATGCAATCTCCAATTCCACGAAGATGCGGATCCAACAGGCGGCCACGGGCGATGCGCAGATCGACCGGCGGGATGCAGCCCTGACGCTGTTCACCCCGAACATCAACGCGCAGACCTATGCTTACTACAACTTCGGCCGCAGCATCGACCCGCAGACGAATACCTATTTCAACACGACCTCGTTCCACAACAACTACGGCGTGAGTGCCGGGTATGACCTTTTCGACGGATTCAAAGCCGTGAACAACCTC
>JAEEGI010006281.1_pt1 | contig 26877 bp, 24 predicted proteins | sample 8958751 | NCBI WGS metagenome assembly JAEEGI01 (sample SAMN16246545, study PRJNA631951) | gut metagenome | biome: gut microbiome; feature: rumen; material: KS-attached | host: Bos | place: Iran: Karaj | collected 2018-10 | reverse complement strand
TGGCGTGATACTCGATATTGGCTGATGATGCCACACGGGAGCTGAGTTCTGCCACATAGGCAGGACCACCCACTTCCTCAAGGTTGCCCGTCTTGGCCAACTGCTCGGTAACCGTCAGCACGTCTACAGGTTTCTCTTCCATGCTCAGATCGCGGATGGCAGCATACACCATCTGGTTTCTGGGCTCGTAGAAACTTTCTGGTCGCAGGGTCTCACAAATCACGGCATACGCGTCCTTGTCGATCATCAGTGCACCCAGCACGGCCTTCTCCACTTCCAGCGCCTGTGGCTGAAGTCGACCGTAGGTATTGTCTACTGGTTGTAGGTTTCTTTTTCTTCTGTTTGTCTGTTCTGCCATCGATTTATTTAAGATTTACGAATTTCTTTTAGTCGCTACGCTTTGTAAAAGCGCTAACGCGAGTCCGATTTTTCTTTTTTGACGTCATGTAGGACGGGGAGTGAGAGATGATACCTCACTGCCAGGAAGCGGATGAGACATGTCACCACAAAGCTCACGATGGCACTCACCTCCATCGTCACACCCAGCGATGCCAATGCCCAGTAGGCGATACCACCTATCACACACGCCATCGCGTAGATCTCCTTGTGGAAAATCACGGGTTCATTGTTCAACAACACATCACGGATCACGCCACCAGCACTACCAGTGATACAACCCATGATGATTGCCACCCAGAAAGGTTGTCCGAAAGCCAGACTCTTCTCGATACCGGCAATCGTGAACAGCGCCAGACCAAGGGTATCGAAGACGAACCACGCATTTTTCAACGGTTCCATCCACTTACCGAAGAATGCCACTGTCAACAAGGCCACCGCCGTACATATCAAATATATAGGTGTTGTCATCCAGAAGGGTGTCGTACCCAACATCACGTCGCGAATCGTTCCGCCGCCTATTGCCACAGCCACACCACACACATAACCACCGAACCAATCGAACTGTTTCGCTGCAGCATGTCGGATACCGGATATCGCAAACGCGAACGTTCCCAACAACTCAATCACCAATATAATCAGATCTTGCTTCACTTCAATCTTCAATTTTCAATCCTTATACCTCTCCCCCCAATAGTTCACCATCCGCTGATACAGTTTCTCCTCTGCGGGATTGTGCTGCCCATGCCAGAGGCGCTCGTTCACCAGGGCGTCAGGCATATACTGTTGCTCAGTAAAGTGCCCAGGATAGTCGTGGGGATATTTGTAACCGTCGTGATAGCCTAACTCCTTCATCAGTTGCGTTGGCGCATTCCTGATAGGCAGCGGCACAGGTTGGTTACCCGTCTGTCTCACCAACGCTAACGCAGCGTCTACACCCAAATAAGCGCTATTGCTCTTTGGAGAGGTCGCCAGATACACTGTTGCCTCCGCTAAGGGTATTCTGCCCTCAGGCCATCCGATTTTCATGACTGCATCGAAGGCGGCATTGGCCAGCAACAAGGCATTGGGATTAGCCAGTCCGATATCTTCTGCCGCACTGATGATGAGTCGGCGGGCGATGAACTGGGGATCCTCCCCACCTTCGATCATACGTGCCAGCCAATAGAGCGCGGCATCGGGGTCCGAACCTCTGATGCTCTTGATGAAAGCCGAAATGATATCGTAGTGCATCTCACCGTCCTTGTCGTAGGCCAGAGGATTCTGCTGCAGACGATTCACAACAATCTCATCTGTAACCACTACTTCATCCCCAACTTCAGCCTCAACCGTCAACTCCAAGATATTCAAAAGCTTACGGGCATCACCGCCGCTATATCTCAATAGGGCTCCCGTCTCCTTCAGTTGGATATTCTTCTCCTTCAGGATGCTATCCTCGTGGATGGCTCTATCGAGCAATTTCAGCAGGTCGTCTTTCTCGAGCGACTTCAAGACATAGAGCTGGCAACGCGACAGAAGCGGGCGGATGACCTCGAACGAAGGATTCTCCGTCGTGGCACCTATCAGGGTGACGATGCCCTTCTCAACAGCTCCCAGCAATGAGTCCTGCTGCGACTTCGAAAAACGATGGATCTCGTCAATAAATAAAATAGGTGACGCCTCGTTGAAGAAACGCGTCTTCTGTGCCTTCTCAATGACATCTCTCACATCCTTCACACCACTGGTGACCGCCGAGAGTGTGTAGAACGGTGTCTCCAGCTTGTGGGCGATAATCTGGGCGAGTGTGGTCTTGCCGACACCCGGTGGTCCCCAGAGGATAAACGACGGAATCCGCCCTGCGTCGATCATCTTCCGCAGGACGGCACCCTCGCCTACCAGGTGTTGCTGCCCGATATAGTCTTCAAGTCTGCGAGGACGGAGTCTTTCAGCCAGTGGTTGTGCCATTTTCGCTGCAAAGTTACATTAAAATGCGAAATTTACAAAAAATTCTGCCTAAAATCTTGCTATTAAAAAATAAAGTGGTAAATTTGCAGAAAAAATCAAGAATATTATGGCAAGAACAAAACAACAGCAACCCGAAAGTAACCCCGCTTTATCCATCAAGGCCATTACGAAGAGCAGCGTCTGGGATATTCAGGAGAACGATGTCTTCCGTATGTTTGAAGCAGCTACGAAAGATGCAGAAGTGAAGGAGAATGTCAACCACTACGTCAATATTTTCAAGAGCGCCTTCCTTTTCGAGGATGTGCCCGACGACAGCGCTCCCACGAAGAAGAGCTACGAGAAGCGTGGCTACAAGGTCGCTTCCATCAAGTTCGACGAGGGCCGTCATTATCTCTGGGCCATCAAGAAGCGCCCTATCGTACGCGTGACCGATCTCACTTACGAGAATATCCGTCATATCTCCGCTGCCAAACTCGTCGAGGTACTCGAGCGTAACTTCGGCGGTGGCTGGGATTCACTCTCACAGTCGATCCAGGATATCATCCAAAGCGGTTTCGACATCTCGACGACCACCCTCCCCAAGGACCGTCTCCACAAGAAGGGCGGCATGTACGAGAAGAAGGTCGAGGACGGCTTCGAGGTACTCGAGGTGCCCAAGGGCGGCTGGGTAGAAGCCATCTTCGCCAAGCTCAAGCCCGAGCCGGAGAAGCCTAAGATGCAGTTCAAGTCATCCGAAAGCGAGGAGGAACTCGAGGACGAGGATGCAGACGTTGTTGTGGAGGACGACTACAGCTCTCACGACGAGGTTGACGACGAGGTGGAGGATCCCAACGACGAGGATATCACCGAGGACAACTACTCGACGATGATGGACCTTGGTTCGGAGGATCCCGATGACGAGGCTGCAGGTCTCATTGATTTCTCAGACGAATAGACGAATAACTATAATTAATAACCCCAAAAACAACAATCATTATGAACATTCCCGCAGTATTCTGGCTCGTGCCCGTGGCATCGCTCGTGGCACTGGGTATGGCGTACGTCTTCTTCCGTCAGATGATGGCAGCCGACGAAGGTACGCCGCGTATGAAAGAAATCGCACTCTATGTGCGCAATGGAGCTATGGCTTACCTCAAGCAGCAGTACAAGGTCGTATGCATCGTCTTTGTCGTGCTCTGCGCACTCTTTGCCTTCATGGCCTATGGCCTGAACGTGCAGAACCCATGGGTGCCCTTCGCATTCCTCACTGGAGGATTCTTCTCTGGTCTTGCCGGATTCTTCGGCATGAAGACCGCTACCTACGCTTCTGCCCGTACTGCCAATGCTGCGCGCGAGAGTCTTGATGCTGGTCTGAAGATCGCTTTCCGCTCGGGTGCCGTAATGGGTCTCACCGTTGTGGGTCTCGGACTTCTCGACATCGCCATCTGGTTCGTTGTCCTCAACCACTTCGACCAGGATGGTCTTATCTCCATCACCACCACCATGCTGACCTTCGGTATGGGTGCCTCTACTCAGGCCCTCTTCGCTCGTGTCGGCGGTGGTATCTACACAAAGGCTGCCGACGTGGGTGCCGACATCGTGGGTAAGGTCGAGGCCGATATCCCTGAGGACGACCCGCGTAACCCCGCTACCATCGCCGATAACGTAGGCGACAACGTAGGCGACGTAGCCGGAATGGGTGCCGACCTCTACGAGAGCTATTGCGGCTCTGTATTGTCAACGGCTGCCCTCGGTGCTGCTGCCTTCGGTGTGGCTGGTATCGATATTCAGCTCAAGGCCGTTATCGCCCCGATGCTCATCGCTGCAGTGGGCGTGTTCCTCTCTCTGCTTGGAATCTTCCTCGTACGTACAAAGGAAGGTGCCACGATGAAGGATCTGCTCCGCTCACTCTCCGTAGGAACCAACGTCAGCGCCGTGCTCATCGCCTGTGCTTCGTTTGCCATCCTCTATCTGTTGGGCATCGATAACTGGCTCGGTCTCTCCTTCTCTGTAATCTCTGGCCTCGCTGCTGGTGTGATTATCGGACAGGCTACCGAGTACTATACCTCTCACTCTTACAAGCCCACCCAGAAAATCTCTGAGGCAGGACAGACGGGTGCCGCTACCGTGATTATCAAGGGTATCGGTACAGGAATGATCTCTACCTGCATCCCCGTGATCACGATTGGTGTGGCCATTATGCTCAGCTACCTCTGCGCCAATGGCTTCGACCTGACACTCTCGTCTGAGTCGCTCTCTCATGGCCTCTATGGCATCGGTATCGCTGCCGTAGGTATGCTCTCTACACTGGGTATCACACTGGCTACCGACGCCTACGGACCTATCGCCGACAATGCCGGTGGTAATGCCGAGATGTGCGGTCTGGGCGAAGAGGTACGTCATCGTACGGATTCACTCGACGCTCTGGGTAACACCACAGCTGCTACGGGTAAGGGCTTCGCCATCGGTTCTGCAGCCCTCACGGCTCTTGCACTGCTCGCCTCTTACATCGAGGAGATCAAGATTGCGATGACCCGTGCCGGACAGACACTGACGAATGTCGCTGGCGATGTGATCAATGCCTCCGACGCTACCATCCCCGACTTCATGAACTTCTTCCAGATCAACCTGATGAACCCCCGCGTCATCGTGGGTGCCTTCATCGGTGCGATGGCTGCCTTCCTCTTCTGCGGTATGACCATGGAGGCTGTAGGTCGCGCTGCTGAGAAGATGGTACAGGAGGTGCGCCGTCAGTTCCGTGAGATTGCAGGTATTCTCGAGGGTACAGGCACGCCCGACTATGGCCGTTGCGTGGAGATCTCTACCCGCGCTGCCCAGCACGAGATGATTGTGCCCTCAGTGCTTGCCATCCTCATCCCCATCCTCGTAGGTATCATCCTCGGCGTGGCTGGTGTCATGGGTCTGCTCGTCGGTGGTCTGGCTGGCGGCTTCACGCTTGCTGTGTTCATGGCCAATGCAGGTGGTGCCTGGGACAATGCCAAGAAGAACATCGAGGAGGGTAACTTCGGCGGCAAGGGCTCCTTCGCCCATAAGGCCTGTATCGTTGGCGACACCGTTGGCGATCCTTTCAAGGACACCTCTGGTCCGTCGCTCAACATCCTGATCAAGCTCATGTCGATGGTCAGCATCGTCATGGCGGGTCTCACTGTGGCTTTCGCATAACCATCTGATTAAAATAATGTATCGTAAGTTAATATTGTTTTTCTTGACCAACATCCTGTGCGTGAACCTTCATGCACAGGATGTTCCTCAAGTTACCTTATTCCTTCCCAACCCTCCGGCGGCTGAGAGCGACCTCTTCATCTGTGACAATTATCTCTACACTGAAGGCAAGTCGCTGCGCACTACTGAGAGGGGTATTCAGGCCAAGGGCGACATGGTGTGGGACCTCGACGACTTCCTCCCACTCTTTGCCGATATCATGGGCATCTCTACCTCGGCCATCAAGTCATCCAACATTTACTCGCTCCTTGACTACGGCGACCGTTACGGACAACTATCCATCAAGGCTGCCATAAAGTCCTACAGCCGTGAGCGACCTTACGTCTATTTCAACGAGCCCTCGCTGATTCCTGAGCTCGAGGAGGACTATCGCTACGACAGTTCCTATCCCGCCTTCCAGTCGTGTCTTGGCTGGCTCTACGCCCTGCTGCTCGCCGAGGTTTGTCCCGACAAGATGAACGACATCCTCAAGCGCGGTGAGCTCTTCGGACCCTCAACCGTCATCTCGGGCTACAACTTCGACAGCGACGCCTATGCCGGCTACCTGCTCGGATCGGCCATCCTCTCACGACTCCACACCCATAGTGGCTTCGACGGACTCCTGTCCTATGCCCAGGCTGACTATAAGCGTCTGGTCTCTGCGACACGAGCCTCCGACGACCCCTACTTTTCATACGAAGAACTACCCAACTCCATCATATACCTGCCGGAACCACCGGCTGCCAACTCAGCCAAGAACGAATACGACTTGGCCAAATACGAGGAGGGCAAGAGCCTCCGACGCACCCGCTCAGGCATACGCGCCATCGAGGATGTCGAGTACAGCACCGACAACTTCTGCCGCATCTACTCAGAGGTGCTCGGCGTGACGATCAGTGCCTCGGCGACACCCGCCATCTACGAGCTCGTCAGCCGCGTCCATCCACTTGGCAACGCTGCCACCCAGATGGCCAAGGGCTATTATATGCGCAAGCGTCCCTACGTCCAGATGGGCGAGCCCACTTCCTATAGCCCCGACGAGGAAAGTCTCCGCGAGACAGGTTCCTATCCATCCGGTCACGCCTCAGGCAGCTGGCTCATGGCCCTCGTCTTCTCCGAGGTGGCCCGCACCAGTCAGGATGCCCTTCTGGCCCGCGCCTATACCTTCGGACAAGGCCGTGTCATCACGGGCTACCACTGGCAGACCGACGTCGATTACGGCCGCCTTGTGGGTAGTGCCGTCTATGCAATGCTCCACACCAACAAGGAGTTCGTCAGTCAGATGGCCAAGGCCGTGCGCGAGTATAAGGAGAAGTATACCGCCATCTCCTCAGTGAAACAGACTGAGGAAGCCGACGCCCCCATCTACACCCTCCAGGGTGTGCGCCTTCAGGGAACCCCCGCCCGACGAGGCATCTACATCAAAGGAAACAAGAAAATAGCATATTAATGAAACGATTCCCTATCCTCTTCCTGACACTCGTCCTCTCGCTCACCAGTCAGGCACAGGCCTATATGGACAGCGACCTGCCCGATGTCACCAAGATGCTTCCCGCATACCCCAATATCAAGTCGCTCGACTTCGTCAATGACTACACCCAGTACCGCTGGGGCAAGTCCGTCCGCGAGGAGTCCACAGGCAAACTCGCCTACTCCTTCATCATGTGGGACTTCGACAACTTCCTCCGTTCGCTGGGCAAAGGCATCAACATGACCATCAGCTTGGCCAACACCCCGAAGCTTTACGCCCTGCTCGAATACGCTGAGAAGTATGCCGACAAGATGATGAGCAAAGCCCAGAGCGACGTCAAGCGCCAGCGCCCCTACGACATGTTCGGCGAGGGCAGCTATGTCCGTTCGATGGAAGAACGCCTCAGGAATGTCAGCTGCTATCCCTGCGACCAGGCTGTCAAGGGCTGGCTCTACTCGCTGCTGATTGCCGAGGTACACCCTAAGAAGGTGGAGAATATCTATACCCGAGGACTGAAGTACGGCCCCAGCATGATCATCGCGGGCTACAACTTCGAGAGCGACGTCCACGCAGGCCACATGATGGGTAGCGCCCTCCTCGCACGCATGCATGCCCATGACGACTTCAAGGCTTTGCTCGACGCTGCCCGCAGCGAGATGAGCACCGCAAAGACTCGCGGCATGACGCGCGCCTCCGACGAGCCCTATCTCAGTGAGAGCGAACTGCCCAACTCCTCCGAATACCTGCCAGAGCCACCGGCTGAGCTATCGTGCCAGATGAGCTGCGACATCGTCTCCTACAACGAGGGTAAGCTCTATCGTTCACAGGATGAGGGCGCACAGGCTGTGGCCGATGTCGACTACAGTGCCGACCGTTTCTGCGAGATCTTCTCCAAGGTACTCGGTCAGGAGCTTTCCGCTTCGAGGACCCCTGCCATCTACGAACTCGTCCAGCGCGTCCATCCCTCAGGCAACGCAGCCACCCAGAAGGCCAAGGGAGCCTATCGCCGACAGCGCCCCTACGTCTATATGGACGAGCCTACCTCCTATCCTGCCGACGAAGCCGATCTCCGTGATACGGGCTCCTACCCCTCCGGCCATGCCTCAGGCAGCTGGCTCATGGGACTCGTCCTCTGCGAGGTGACCCGCACCCAGCAGGATGCGCTCATGGCCCGAGCCTACGAGTTCGGACAAGGCCGCGTCATCACCGGCTACCACTGGCAGAGCGACGTCAACTACGGTCGTGTCGTGGGCAGTGCCGTCTATGTCACCCTGCATAACAATCAGGACTTCCTCGACCAGATGCAGAAGGCCATCCAGGAGTACGACCGTGTCTACGGCGGCACCTCTGCGGTCCGTGCTGTCAGTGCCGAGCCCGCAGCCGTCGACACCCCCGTCTACAACCTCCAGGGCCAGCGCGTCTCCAGTCCCTCACGAGGCCTCTACATCCAGAATCACAAGAAGGTCATCAGATAATTATGTTCTTCTGTTCTTCTGTCTTTCTCCGAAGGGCCCTCTTAATATGTCCTTTTGTTCTTCTGTCTAAGAACGCCCCCGCACAGGACTTCATCGCGATGGAGATCCCCGACTCCGTCTGGCTCCGCATGCAGGGCAAGACCTACGTCGAGAATCCCCATATCGCCCGCTCCGATCTCAGATACCTCCGTGTGCTCCACTGGGACTACGACAACCGTTCGCACCAGGGCGAGCTCGTCTGCAACAAGCTCATTGCCGACAAACTCATTGCCATCTTCCGCGAGCTCTACGCCCACCACTACCCCATCCAGCGCATCCGACTGGCCGACGACTACGATGCCGACGACGAGCGACAGATGAGCGACAACAACACCAGCTGCTTCTGCTATCGCAACGTGCCCGACACGAAGAAGCTCTCCTATCACGCCCGAGGCCTCGCCATCGACATCAACCCCCGCTATAATCCCTACGTGCGCTACCGTAAGGACGGCTCCCAGAACGTACAACCCGCCAACGGCAAGGCCTATGCCGACCGCTCTCGCACGTTCCGATATAAGATAAAAGCCGGCGACCTCTGCCACCGGCTCTTCCTCCAGCACGGCTTCACCTGGGGCGGCTCCTGGCGCACCCTCAAGGACTACCAGCACTTCGAGTTCAAAATCACCGCTTCTTCTTATTCACATTAATGGGCCCTTGAAATGGTTCTGTCGCAAAACGTTAGCTCAGTCGCAACAAGTTGAAGAAGAATATTGTAGATTATTTGGAATCAGACATTTTTCATCGTAATTTTGCATCAGCTTTTTGATTCATATGCATTAGTTTGATAGTTATAAAATGTTTGGTTTGTTATTCTGAATTTGTTCGTTTTTCTAATTGTTTGTTTTAGGTTTGAACATATTAGGCTCGCAGGGATTGCGAGCCTAATGTGCTTTATGTCACAAAGGGGTCTGACCCTTCTGTGTCAGACATAGATCACATCTTTTTGGATGTTTGACTTAAAAAGAGGTCTGAGGGAATCGCGGAATCTAACGAGATCGACTTCGCAACCAAAGAGTTGTTTCAAGGCTTCCCTCAATTCGTACATCAGCTGGAGCGATGGTTTCTGCACTTCCACGACTATATCAATATCGCTATTCTCGGTATTCTCGTTTCTGGCAACAGAACCAAAAATACCAAGTTTTAGGATTCCAAACTTCTGTGCAAATGTCGCTTTAAAGTCGGAAAGTTTCTGGATGCAGTCTTGAAGTATCAGCATATCAATCCATTTTGTTTGCAAATATAGCAATTCTATTCGAAGCAACCAAACTTTTTGGCTGATTTTACATTTTTATGGCGCAAAATTAGCACCTTGCTGCGCAGAAATCCTGCGCAGCTGGTAATTATTTTGCTTTTGTTTGACACTCATGAATAAATGATTTATATGTTTATAGGTGGATAGTTATTTTCCGTGAGGAATCAATAGATGCGGGGGCCGAAGATGGCAGTGCCGATACGGACCATCGTGGAACGGGTCTCGCAGGCTATCCGGTAGTCGTCGCTCATGCCCCAGGAACGCTCGCAGAAGGCATCGTCGTTGACAAAATATTTCATCTTCACCTCATCGAAGAAATCGGCAGCGGTCTGCATCTCACGGCGGATCTGCTCCTGGTCGTCAACGAAGGAGGCCATCATCATCAGGCCACAGATTTGTACATGCGACATCGAGCGCCATTCACCGCCTTCGAGCAACTCCCGGCAGGCATCGAGCGTAAGGCCGTATTTCGTCGCTTCCTCAGCGATATGGAGCTCCAGGAGCACGCGGATGACGCGCCGGCAGCGCTCTGCCTGACGGTTGATCTCCTGCAAGAGTTTCAATGAGTCAACAGCCTCGATCATAGACACATAAGGCGCAATGTACTTCACCTTATTCGTCTGGAGGTGGCCGATAAAGTGCCACTCGATATCCTTGGGCAGCTGCTCGTGCTTCACACGGAGTTCCTGTTCGTGGCTCTCGCCGAAGATGCGCTGACCCTCGGCATAGGCGGCCTCGATATACTCAGCGGGGTGGAACTTGGAGATGGCCACCAAGCGCACACCCGAGGGCAATGTATCCAACACGGCGTGAAGACTCTTCTTTACATCATACATATTTACGATTTCTTTTAGTCGCTACGCTTTGTAAAAGCGCTAAAGCGAGTCCGGATTTACGATTTACGATTTAAAGCGAGTCCGATTTAATTATTGCTCGTACTCGGGTTTGTCGGATTCTTTCGAGGCCTTTTTGTACTCAAAGACATCCATGATGGTTGTCTCGCTGATGGAGGCGATGACATAGTCGATCATCGTGCCGCCCATCACCTCCTCGATATTCTTCACGGCACCGTTGAAGGAGCCTGCCTGACAGAGGTAGTTGACGGTGGAACGCTTCTCCTTCTCGGTCTTCTCGTCGATGGTGATAAACTGGAGCTTGGCCTTGTACCACTTGTCGGCCATATCGTCGTCGGAGAAGAAGATCTCCTTGTAGGTTGCTTTCTTGATGTCGGCCACGTCGAACTCGCCGCTGATATAGGATGACATCTCCTCGATGATCCGCTCCTCGGCCTCGCTGAAGCTGAGGGCATCAACGACATAGTTCTCGTTCACTTTCTTCTGCAAGCCGTCCTCCATGACCTTTTCATAGCGGATCTTGCACTCAAACCAAATTGCTGTTCTTGATCTCATGATTTATTTCTTTCTTAATTGATAATTCTCAGGGTCAACGGGATCGTAAGGATCTACGCCGTACCTATCCCTGTTTTGTCTGTAGATGTCCTTATTACTCTTCGATTTCGAAGAACTGGAAGTCGATGGCGTTGTCGTGGTAGTCGACGGATAGGTCGCATCCGATGAGCTACTGTAACTTGGCTTTGACGTCGGCTTCTTATCATCCTGGGGAATCGTTCTCAGCCCCATATAATCTTTGTCGAGGGCCTTCATCTTCTTGTCGGTGAGCTGGTCGATGATCTCAGAGGCGATGCGCTGTGAGCGGGCGTTGGAGAGACTGCTCGCCTTGGCGAGTTCCTGTTCCTTCTTGGCAAGTTCCTCGGTCATCTGCTTGCTGCGCACCAGGAACTCTTTCTCCGACATATTCATCTTATCGCCAGTATAGACGCGGTTCAGGATCTCATCGGCAGCCTTCGTGAACTGCTTGCGGAAGATGGCCTCAGCCTTGGCGTTATAGGCACGCATCTCGCGCTCGTCGATACCTAAGGAGTCCATCATATGCCGCTCGTCGGCCACAATCTGGGCGATGGTGGCAGAATCGAGGTCGACTCCCAGGCCAAAGAGTTCGTCATCGTCGATCATCTCGTCGGGAATAGGCTCTACGACGGGTTTGACGAACTCGACGGCATCGGGGCTGGGCAGCATGTACATGAAGAGTCCCAGCACGGCGAGGGCGATGGCAAGGGCAGCGACACCCAAGGTGGCCGTACGCCGCAGGTTTCCGAAACGGGCAATGGCCTTGTACATATCGTCGACAGAGCCGTAGCGCGACTCAGGTTCGGGCTGTGTGGCCTTGGTGACGATGGGCTTCAGTTCGGCGGGAAGTCCCGACGACTGGTAGAGCCACTGGAGGAACTTACCTAATGAATAGACCTCGCTATGGCCGTCGGCAGTACCGAACTTCATCACCTCGGGGGCCACGAAGGCGGCGTCGGTTTCATCCTCGTAGAGCACATCCTGATCGGCCTTCAGGTAGAAGGAACCGTGATTGAGGAGGCACACCATCTGGTCGCTCTTGCGGATGAACACGTTATTGGGCGAGAAGCAGAGATGATAGATGCCCTGCTCGTTGAGTTCGCTGACGAATTTGAACAGGTCGCGGATGGTACGGTCGAGGAAATCCTTCTGTGCCACAACGGCCGGATTCTCGTTGAGCATCTGTCCGATGGTAAGGAAATGTCCCACCTCGACGGCCAGTGCGAAGAGCCCTTCGTCACCCTCGTTGGGCGTGAAGTGAAGCTGATGGCGGTCGGTAATCTTCTTCGTGGCCTCAGCCTCGTTCTGCACTCCCTTGGCGAACATCAGGTTATCAGCCAGCTCATCATGAAGCTCGATGAAGTTGGAGAATCGTCCGTCGATCAGACGCTTGTAGAAGTAGCCGTAAGGAGTACGGATACGGGTGGCCTTCCGCGCGTCTCTTGTCTCTATCAATTGTTCAAAATTCACCTTTATTAATTACGATTTATTTATTAACGATTTACGATTTTAATACTGCAAGCAGAAAATTCGATGCAAAATTAAACAAATAAATCGAAAAAAAGCACGTTTTAAAAATATTTTAGTACCTTTGCACCCGAATTTATTAAATAATAAATCGTAATTCGTAAATTTAGAAGGATGCCAGAAATATCAGTCCGTGGCCTTGAGATGCCCGAGTCGCCTATCCGCAAACTCGCTCCGTTGGCCGCCGCAGCCAAGAAAAGAGGAACGAAGGTTTATCACCTGAATATCGGACAGCCCGACCTGCCCACGCCGCAGGTGGGCCTCGACGCGTTGAAACAGATCGACCGTGAGATTCTTGAGTACTCTCCCTCGCAGGGTTACCTGAGCTACAGGGAGAAGCTGGTGAACTACTACGCGAAGTACAATATCAACGTGACGGCCGAGGATATCATCATCACCTCGGGCGGATCGGAGGCGGTGCTCTTCGCCTTCCTCAGCTGTCTGAACCCAGGCGACGAGATCATCGTGCCCGAGCCTGCCTACGCCAACTACATGGCCTTCGCCATCTCAGCTGGTGCAAAGATCCGTACCATCGCCACTACCATCGAGGAGGGTTTCTCGCTGCCGAAGGTGGAGAAGTTCGAGGAGCTCATCAACGAGCGCACAAGGGCCATCATGATCTGCAACCCCAACAACCCGACGGGTTATCTCTATACGCGCCGCGAGATGAACCAGATACGCGACCTGGTGAAGAAGTACGACCTGTATCTCTTCTCCGATGAGGTGTATCGTGAGTATATCTACACGGGCTCGCCCTATATCTCGGCCTGCCATCTGGAGGGCATCGAGCAGAACGTGATCCTCATCGACTCGGTATCGAAGCGTTATTCGGAGTGTGGTATCCGTATAGGTGCCCTGATCACGAAGAACGCCGAGGTGAGAAAGGCCGTGATGAAGTTCTGTCAGGCACGCCTCTCTCCTCCCCTCATCGGACAGATTGTGGCCGAGGCTTCGCTCGACACGCCTGAGGAGTATCTGCGTGACGTCTACGATGAATACGTGGAGCGCCGTAAATGCCTCATCGACGGTCTGAACCGCATCCCCGGTGTCTACTCGCCCATCCCCATGGGTGCCTTCTACACGGTAGCCAAACTGCCCGTCGACGACGCAGAGAAATTCTGCCGTTGGTGCCTCTCGGAGTTCGAGTACGAGGGTGAGACGGTGATGATGGCCCCCGCCGCAGGATTCTATACGACTCCTGGTGCCGGCATCAATCAGGTACGTATCGCCTACGTGCTGAAAAAGAAGGACCTGGAGCGCGCACTCTTCGTGCTCCGCAAAGCACTCGAAGCATATCCTGGGCGAAAGGACGAATGAATCTACCTCTATTCATAGCAAGGAGACTTTATAGCGACAAGGGCGACAAGCGTAATGTGAGTCGCCCTGCTATTCGTATAGCCATCATCGGAGTGGCTATCGGCCTGGCTGTGATGATCGTCACCGTGAGTGTCGTGCTGGGATTCAAGCACACCATCCGTGACAAGGTCATCGGATTCGGCAGCCATATCCAGGTACACCACGTGCTGACTTACAGCGGTGCCGATCCCCACCCCATCTGTCTCGACGACAGTCTGATGGCAGAAATCAAGGGCATCGGAGGCGTCAGTCATGTGGAGCGCTATACGATGGCACAGGGTATCCTGAAGACCGACGACGACTTCCTCGGGGCCATGTTCAAGGGCGTAGGACCCGAATACGACACCAGCTTCCTGAAGGAGCACCTCCTGGAGGGCGAGATGCCTGAGTTCAGCGATACCACCAGCCATTACCAGCTGGTGATGTCGAAGATGATTGCCGACAAGCTGCAGCTGAAGACAGGCGACAAGGTGTTTGCCTACTTCATCGACGAAGACGGTGTGAAGACCCGTCGCTATACCGTGAGCGGCATCTACCAGACGAACCTGACGCGATTCGACGAAGCCCTCTGCTTCACCGATGTCTACACCACCAACAAGATCAACGGCTGGAACAGCGACCAGTTCACGGGGGCAGAGATCAGCGTGAAGGATATCGAACGGCTGGACGAGACCGCAGACAGATTTGTGGAACGGATCAACCGTTCGGAAGACCGTCAGGGTAACGTACTCGTCTCGGAGACCATCTACGAACTCTACCCGCAGGTATTCTCCTGGCTCGAGCTGCTCGACCTGAACGTGTGGATCATCCTCGTCCTGATGGTCTGTGTGGCAGGCTTCACGATGATCAGCGGCCTGCTCATCATCATCCTTGAGCGCACGCAGATGATCGGTACGCTGAAGGCCATCGGCTCGAGAAACAGCATCATCAGGCACACCTTCCTCTGGTTCTCGGTATTCATCATCGGACAGGGCCTCATCTGGGGAAACATCATCGGACTCGGTATCGTGCTCGTGCAAAAATATACGGGCATCGTGACCCTCGATCCCCAGACCTACTACGTCAGTGAGGCACCGATGGAACTCCACATCCCGCTGGTCATCCTCATCAATCTGGCTACACTCGCCATCTGTGTCTTCGTTCTCATCGCACCAAGTTATCTGATTTCGCACATCCATCCCGCAAAATCCATGAGATACGAATAAAAGTGTTCCAAAACTCCACAAATCCAATTATTTTTCTAAAAAACTAAAAAAATTGCACATTTTTTTTTGTAATGTGCAGAAAATGATATAACTTTGCACAAAATTTAATTATTTGTGCAATTTTAATGGAAAATTTTAGCAGTTTTAATGCTTTAATCCAAAAGGCAATTGTAGAGAACTGGGATCAGGATGCACTAACTGATTACCAGGGAGTCACTCTACAGTTTCATGACGTAGCACGTAAGATTGAGAAAATACACATCCTCTTCGAGAACAGTGATGTCAAGAAGGGCGACAAGATAGCCATCTGCGGACGCAACTCAGCCCACTGGGCTGTAGCTTATCTGGCCACCCTGACTTACGGAGCTGTGGCAGTGCCCATCCTTCATGAATTCAACGGCGAACAGATACAGAACATCGTGAACCACTCGGAGTCGAGGCTGCTCTTTATCGGCGACTATGCCGTGAAGACCATCGACCCTGAGCAGATGCCAGCCCTCGAGGCCATCATCAACCTGCCCGATTTTTCGCTGATGATCTCGCGTTCAGATAAGGTTACGTATGCGCGCGAACATCTTAATATGTTATTCGGCAGCAAATTCCCCAAAGCCTTCAGAGCTGAGCACGTCGTCTATCACAAGGACGAGGCCGAAGAGCTGGCACTCATCAACTACACCAGTGGTACGACGGGATTCTCGAAGGGCGTGATGCTGCCTTACAGAGCTATCTGGGGTAACGTGGAGTACATCATCCGCATCCTGGGCAAGAAAGTGAAGGCAGGCGACAATATGCTGAGCATCCTGCCGATGGCCCACATGTACGGAATGGCTATCGAGTTCCTCTTCGGATTCTGTAACGGCTGCCACCTGTTCTTCCTCACTCGTCTGCCTTCGCCCGCCATCATCGCCGAGGCCTTCGCCACCGTGAAGCCCGCCGTCATCATCACCGTACCGCTGATCATCGAGAAGATTATCCGCAAGAAAGTATTCCCCAAGATACAGGACAACCGCGTGCGCCTGCTGCTGGCGATGCCCGTGGTGAGCAAGAAGGTGAAGGAGCGCATCTGCAAGGAGGTATCCAATGCCTTCGGTGGTAACTTCTATGAGGTCATCGTGGGTGGTGCTGCCCTCTCGAAGGAGGTCGAGGAGTTCCTCCTCTCCATCGGATTCCCCATCACCGTGGGCTACGGCACGACGGAGTGCGCACCGCTGATCTCCTACTGCGACTATCAGGAGTTTGTGGGCGGCTGCTGCGGCAAGCCCGTAGACCGCATGGAGGTCAAGATACTTTCCAATGACCCGGAGGACATCCCTGGTGAGATTGTGACCAAGGGCACGAACCTCATGCTGGGATACTATAGGAACGACGAAGCCACACGACAGGTCATCGACAGTGATGGCTGGTATCACACAGGCGATCTGGCCACGATGTCGAGCACAGGACACATCTTCATCAGAGGACGTATCAAGAACATGCTGCTGGGCGCCAACGGACAGAACGTCTACCCTGAAGAATTAGAGGACAAACTCAACGCTATGGCTATGGTTGCCGAGAGTCTGGTCATCCAGCGAGGTGAGAAACTCGTGGCACTTGTCTACCCCGACAAGGACGAGATGATGAACTTCAGTCATGAAGAACTGGAGCACATCATGGAGGAGAACCGTCAGACACTGAACAACCAGCTGCCCGTCTACAGCCGCATCTCAGCCATCGAACTCCAGGAAGAGGAGTTTGCCAAGACACCTAAGAAGAGTATCAAACGCTACTTGTATCAGAACAATTAAAAAGCTTATGGGACAAATACCGAGTTTTAATGCACTCATTCAGAAGAGCATTACAGAGAATTGGGATCGTGACGCCCTGACTGATTTCAAAGGCCAGACGCTACAGTACCATGATGTAGCCAGAAAGATTGAAAAGATACATATCCTTTTCGAGAACAGCGGTATACAGAAAGGAGACAAGATTGCCCTCTGCGGGCGAAACTCATCACAGTGGGCTGTAGCCTTCCTCGCTACACTGACCTATGGCGCCATCGCCGTACCCATCCTGCATGAGTTCAACGCAGAGCAGATACATAATATCGTCAACCACTCGGAAGCACGCCTTCTCTTCGTCGGCGACCATGTGGCTACGATCATCGACCCGCAGGCGATGCCTACGCTCGAAGGTATCATCAACAACCCCGACTACTCGCTGAAGATCTCGCGAACAGACAAGCTGACGTATGCCCGCGAACACCTGAACGAGCTCTACGGCAAGAAGTTCCCCAAGTACTTCCGCAAGGAGCATGTGAACTACTATAAAGAGGAGAGCCCTGAGGAGCTGGCTGTCATTAACTACACCAGCGGAACGACGGGATTCTCAAAAGGTGTGATGCTGCCTTATCGCGCCCTGTGGTCGAACTACGATTTCGCCTACAGTGTGCTGGGTAAGACCATCAAGGCTGGCGACCCAGTGATCTCGATGCTGCCGATGGCCCACATGTACGGTATGGCCTTCGAGTTCATCTTCGAGTTCCTGCACGGCTGCCACGTGTTCTACCTGAACCGTGTGCCCTCGCCTGCCATCATCGCTCAGGCCCTTCAGGAGGTCAAGCCCGTCATCGTGATTGCCGTTCCTCTTATCATCGAGAAGATTGTGCGCAAGAAGGTATTCCCGAAGGTGCAGAACAACCGCATGCGACTGCTGCTGCAGATGCCTGTTATCTCAAAAAAGGTGCGCGAGATGATCTGCCAGGAGGTACTGAAGGCCTTTGGAGGTCGTATGTACGAGGTCATCATCGGCGGTGCAGCCCTGAACCAAGAGGTAGAGCATTTCCTCAAGCGTATCGACTTCCCCTATACCGTGGGCTATGGTGCCACCGAGTGCGCCCCCATCATCTGCTATCGCGACTGGCACACCTTCGCCCCAGGCTCTTGCGGATGTGCAGCCCTTCACCAGCAGGTGAAGATCGTATCGCCCGATCCGCAGCATATTCCAGGCGAGATCCTGACAAAGGGTCCCAACGTGATGCTGGGTTACTATAAGAACCCTGAGGCTACTGCTGAGACCATCGACAACGACGGCTGGTATCACACTGGCGACCTGGGTACGATGGACCTCGACGGCAACGTCTTCATCAACGGACGTTCGAAGAACATGCTTTTAGGTCCCAACGGACAGAACATCTACCCCGAGGAGATTGAAGACAAGCTGAACTCGATGACCCTCGTCATGGAGAGTATCGTGGTACAGCGCGACAACAAGCTCGTGGCACTTGTTCACCCCGATATGGACGAAGCGAAGAACATGGGCTTCTCAGACGAAGACCTGAGAAACGTGATGGAGCAGAACCGCAACGGTCTGAACGAAATCATTCCTGCTTACGAGAAGATTACAGAAATCGAGATCCACGAGGAGGAATTCGAGAAGACCCCCAAGAAATCGATCAAACGTTATCTCTACACCTAATCATAAAGGCCCTCCCAACGGAGAGCCTTTTTTCATGATCGTTACTCGTACCTGTAATAATACCAATAGGTGCCTCGATACTGTTCCTCGACCTTCCCCTTACGTTCTGAGGCAAGCGGATACTTACGCTCCAGCGCAACGAGATTGTTGTAGTCCTCATCCATCACCGTCTGATGATACACCACCACAGGACGTGTCTTCGTATGGGTGTAGAGCGTCAGTGCCTCACGATAATGACGGGGCAGACTGTCGTTGATCGTGTAGTAACGTCCTATCTCCGAAGCGAACCTGTCGAGCTGACGGTCTATGAGATAACCGCAGAGGCGATAGTCGGCAACAGCAGGATTGGCCACTGAGTCCCTGCGCTCGAGCAGCTGCAGATAGCGCATGGGTTCCATACGCTCGGCAGGGCGTGCTCCCAGGAACTTATACAGACTGTCGGCAGGATACATCATCATCTCCGAGAGACTGTCAGTAGGCAGCATCTGCGAACTGTTGGCTGTCACCGGATAGTTGAAGAGGCTCTCGCCCATCATACCCTTGCGCGCCAAAGCATACATACGCAGCATCGTCAGGTCGGCATCACTCTCAAGCGACTTCCTGCCCACCTTCAGGGCACCGTCGATATCGCCCTCCAGCAGTGCGCGCTCCACCTTCATGCGGTAATGCGTCACAGCATTCGAGTTACCCATCCAGGCTACCATCATGATCAGCAGCGACATGATCAGCACGTTGATCCACATGGGTTGCGAGAAGAGTGCGATAACTTTGTCGTACTCCACCTCCTGAGCCAGCCGCCCTATCCTCGTGAGCAGCCACCACACGATCAGTATCAGGACGGGCACATACCACGAGAATCCCATCTCTATACCGTCAGCCCCATTTGGAATAATCGCCGACAACATACCCAGCAGCAGCATCGAAGGGAGATACGTGAGCGCATGCGAGCGCATCGTCAGCGGCACGAAGGCATAAACGATGAACTGGATGGCCCCAAGCACCAACGTGATGAGCACAGCCCCCACGAAGGGCTGATAACGCGTCAGTCCGTCACTCATCACATGCTGTGCCATCATCAGGATATCTGCCTGGAAGAAATAGAGCCAGCAGAACGAGAAAACCACAAAAACAATAGCACACATCAGCTGTATGCTGAAGGTGCTACCGTTCTTATCACTTCGTGGAATATTCATATTACTGCTTCTTCAAAACGACTGCCGAACGAGCGGGGATATAGAGTTTCAGCCACTCCTTCTTGTCTTTCACGTACAACGGGTCGTAGTTCGTGAAGTGAGTGACCGTATCATCGGCAAAGCCATTACCGCCGAAGTCCTTCGAATCGGTATTCAGCATCACCTTGTAGCTGCCCGTCGGCACGAGGAAGCCATAGTCGGTGTAGCTGCGTGTGGGCGAGAAGTTGAATACGAACACGAGGTCGCCACGCATGAAGCAGAGCACCTGGTCGCCGTCGTCGTGCCAGATCTCCGTCACTGGGGTATCCTGGAAGTTCTTCACCGTCTTGATGGTCTTCAGCATCTCACGGTCGAAGTCGCCCAGCCAGTGATAGCAGAGATCCTTGTTGTCGACGAGGTTCCACTGACGGCGTGCATACTTGTACGACCAGCCGTTACCCTCACGCGGGAAGTCGATCCACTCAGGATGTCCGAACTCATTACCCATGAAGTTCAGGTATCCGCCATTGATGGCACCAGCCGTTACCAGTCGGATCATCTTGTGCAGGGCGATACCACGCTGGGCCATATCGTTGACATCCTTCTTGGCGAAGTGCCAGTACATATCGGCATCAATGAGTCGGAAGATGATGGTCTTGTCGCCCACGAGTGCCTGGTCGTGACTCTCGCAGTAAGAGATGGTCTTCTCGTCAGGACGACGGTTCTTGACCTCCCAGAAGATTGAACATACGTTGATATCCTCGTCGCGCACCTCCTTGATGGTCTTGATCCAGTAGTCAGGGATGTTCATCGCCATACGGTAGTCGAAGCCGTAGCCGCCATCCTCAAACTTGGCAGCCAGTCCTGGCATACCTGATACCTCCTCAGCGATGGTGATCGCATCGGGATTCACCTCGTGGATCAAGCAGTTGGCCAACGTCAGATAGCAGATGGCATTGTCGTCCTCGTGTCCGTTGAAGTAGTCACCATAGCCTCCGAAGGCCTCACCCAGTCCGTGTGAGTAATATAGCATCGAGGTCACACCGTCGAAGCGGAAGCCGTCGAACTTAAACTCCTCAAGCCAGTACTTACAGTTCGAGAGCAGGAAGTGGAGCACGTCGTCCTTACCATAGTCGAAGCAGAGCGAGTCCCATGCCGGATGCTCATGACGATCGCCAGGATAGAAGAACTGGTTAGGATCGCCACAGAGGTTTCCGAGACCTTCCACCTCGTTCTTCACAGCGTGAGAGTGGACGATATCCATAATCACGGCCACACCGTTCTTATGGGCAGTGTCGATCAGTTCCTTCAGATCCTCAGGTGTACCGAAACGAGAGCTGGGTGCAAAGAAACTGGATACATGGTAGCCGAACGAGCCGTAATAGGGGTGCTCCTGAATAGCCATCACCTGGATGCAGTTATAGCCATCCTTGATGACGCGTGGCAGCACATTGTCCTTGAACTCCTTATAGGTACCCACCTTCTCGGCGTCCTGAGCCATACCCACGTGGCACTCGTAGATGAGCAGCGGGTTCTTCTTGGGCTTGAAGTTCTTCTTCTTGAACTCGTAAGGCTTCTCGGGGTTCCATACCTGAGCCGAGAAGATCTTCGTATTGTCGTCCTGAACCACGCGACGGCACCAGGCAGGAATACGCTCACCTTCTCCACCGTTCCACTTCACCTTCATCTTATACAGCTGTCCGTGCTGCAGGGCTTTCTCCGAGAGTTTCAGCTCCCAGTTACCAGTACCCTCAATGCGCTTGCAGCGATACTTCTCGTTCTCCTGCCAGTTATTGAAGTCACCGATCAGGTAGATGTCTGTGGCGTTAGGTGCCCACTCACGGAACACCCAACCCTTGGCGAGCTTGTGGAGTCCGAAGTACAGATGACCAGTGGCAAAGTCAGATAGTTTCTTCTTACCGTTTTGCGTCAGCTGGTTGATCTTCCACACAGCGTGGTCGTGACGTCCACGAATCGCACCCTCGAATGGCTCCAGCCATCCGTCATTACGTACCAGTCCGATATGCGGATTCTCGGGCTCAATCGCAGCTTTCTTCACTGCCACTTTCTTAGTCGTAGTCTTCTTGGCACAAGCCTTCTTGGCGGGCGCCGCAGCCTTTTTTGCAGCAGGCTTCTTTGCTGTTGTTTCTTTTTTAGCCATATCTGTTATTTTTACCTTTTTACTTTTTTACCTTTTTACTTTATATTACACCTTTACTTTAAAGATGGCCTTTTTGATTTCAGGCTCGTCGATGATACAGGGGGCATGACCATCCTGCGGGAAGAAGATAGCCATCTGTCCAGGATTCACGGTCACATAGGTCTGCGCCTTCGTATCACCGTATTTCGTGATGTCCTTCTCAGCATTGTACTCGAAGTCAGGAAGGTCAGGCAGCGGCGTGTAGCCGAATGTCTCCGCACAGGTGATGGGAATCTGGATGTCGATCATCTTGATGTGCGTCTCCAGGACGGCCGTTTCCTTGGTGCGCTGCGTGGTTTGCGCGAGGTTCAGGAACAGGTCCTTGTCCTTGATAGGATACTTGCCAGGCTCCATCGCCTGAAGGTCATGAGTCTTCAAAAACTCCACTACGTCGGCAAACAGTGGGTTCAGTGCCACATACTTGCCCAAATTCTCAATGGTGTCGATAATCATAATTGTTCTATTTTAGATTAGTTTATACCTTTCAATCTTCACTTTTCAATCTGCCCTCCTCACTTGTCTGTGTCCCCGGGTGTAGGTACCCTGCGCCGTGATGTTGCCATTGCGGTCCTTCTCCACAAAGCGCCCGTCGCGCACATCGTCCAGATAGGTGCCCTCAAAGCGGTTTCCGTCACGATCTTCCTCAATACACGGACCGTTCCTGTGACCGTTCTTGAACTGGCCCTTGAACTTCGAACCGTCGGCAAAGCGCACGATGCACTCTCCGTGAGGCTGCCCAGCCTTGAACAGACCCTCGATCACGTCACCGCTTTTCTTCGTCAACTTGCCACGACCATCCTGCTTGTCAGCCTTCCACTGGCCCACGTAGGTGTCGCCGTTCTTCCAGATGAAGGTGCCCTGACCCTGCTTGTCGCCGTTCTGGAACTGACCCGTATACTTGTCGCCGTTGGCATACTTGAAGATACCCGAACCCGTACGCTCACCACGCACATAGTCGCCCTCATACACGTCACCGTTCTGGAACTTATAGATACCACGTCCGTTCATCTCGTCGTCCAGCCACTGGCCGATATAGCTGTCACCGTCGGCATACTTGAAGATACCCTTTCCCGAGCGCAGGTTGTCCTTCCACTCTCCCTCGTAGGTCGAGCCGTCGCCCCAGTCGTAGTAGCCCTTGCCGTTCTTCTTGTCGTTCTGCCAGTCACCCTTGTAGAAGGCGCCGCCAGCGAAGGTGTAGAGACCCTTACCCGAGCGCTTGTCCTGCTTCCATTCACCGTCATACTTGTCGCCGTTGAAGTAGTACATCACGCCGTGTCCCTGCTGATAGTCACGGAACCAGAGTCCGTCGTAGCGGTTATTGTTCGAGAAGTAGTAGATGCCCTTGCCGTGCTGCTGGTCCTGGAACCACTCACCCTCGTATTTCTCACCGTCGTAGAAGGTGTAGATGCCGTAACCCTGGCGTTTGCCCTTCACGTACTCACCCTCATACACGTTACCGTTCTTATAGATGGTCTTGCCTTTTCCTTGTGGCTTTCCTGACATCATCTCACCCTGATACTCACCACCGTCCTTCGTCGTGGCCGATCCCAGGGTTATCTTCTGCGCTCCAGCCGTCAGCGGGAGCATCGCTATCAATATAGAATATATATATGTCTTCATTCGATCAATTTCATTATAATGAGATTGCAAATTTACATAGATTTTCTGATATTCCCAATTTTTCTCAGACTTATTAACGTTTATTTCCGATTATTTCGTATCTTTGCAGTCAATATGAAATATATCGCCATTATTCCCGCCCGCTACGCGTCGACACGCTTCCCGGGTAAGCCGCTGGCAGTTCTCGGCGGAAAGACTGTCATTCAGAGAGTTTATGAGCAGGTGAGCAGCGTGCTCAGCGAGGTCTATGTCGCCACCGACGATCAGCGCATCCAGGCGTGCGTGGAAGCCTTTGGCGGCAAGGCCGTGATGACCCGCTCAGACCATAAGAGCGGCACAGACCGCATCCAGGAAGCCGTCGAGAAGATTGGCACCGATGCCGATGTGATCATCAATGTGCAAGGCGACGAGCCCTTCATCCAGCCCTCACAGGTGGAGACGCTGATGCACCTCTTCGACGATGCCTCGACGCAGATTGGCACCCTCGGCAAACCCTTTGAGAGTCTCGAAGGCGTCATGAATCCCAACTCGCCGAAGATAGTCACCGATGTCCGTGGGTTCGCCCTCTATTTCAGCCGCAGCGTCATCCCCTATATCCGTGGCGTCGAGCCAGGCAACTGGTTTGGCCAGTACCCCTTCCTCAAGCATCTGGGCGTCTATGCCTATCGCCGTGAGGTACTCGCCGAGGTCACCCAGCTGCCACAGAGCAGCCTCGAGCGCGCCGAGAGCCTCGAACAGCTGCGCTGGCTCCAGAACGGCTATCGCATCCGTGTCGGACTGACTGATGTCGAGACCGTTGGCATCGACACCCCAGAGGATCTTGAGCGGGCAGAAGCGTTTTTGGCTAATCGGTAATCGCCGATAAGCCAAAAGCCTGCAATTCAGTATAGATACGCTGAACGGGGAACCCCATCACGTTATAATAACTGCCGTGAAGTCCCGTCACGCCGATGTAGCCTATCCACTCCTGAATGCCATAGGCCCCGGCCTTGTCGAAGGGCTTGTAGCGGTTTATATAGTACATGATCTCCTCATCCGTCAGCGACTTGAAGGTCACGTCGGTAGTCACGTCAAAGCTGCGCTGCATCTTCGTCGTCATCAGACTGACGCCAGTCGTCACCTGATGCGTGCGCCCGCTGAGCATCCTCAGCATCCTCAGCGCGTCGGCCTCGTCAGCAGGTTTTCCTAAGATTTCGTCACCCACTATCACGACCGTATCAGCCGTGATAATCAGTTCATCGTCAGCGATTTGCCCTCGATACGCCTCAGCTTTGCTTTTGGCGATATAAAGGGCAGCCTGCGAGGCAGGCAGATCTTCAGGAACATGCTCATCGATATCCTGGATGACCCTCACCTCAAACGGAATCCCCAGCCCCGCCAGCAACTCCTTCCTCCTCGGCGAATGACTCGCCAATATTATTTTCACCATCCGAAAGCCTTTGCATTCATCACCCATTTACCCTGCGCACGCAACGTCTGTTCGATCACGTCGCGCCCACAGCCATGACCACCGATACGGTCACTCACATAGATGCTCGCCTCCTTGATCTCAGGACAGGCATCCTTCGGACAGACAGGACACCCCACCCTGCGCATCACCTCCAGGTCAGGGATATCGTCACCCATATACATCACCTCCTCATCCTTCAGACCATACTTCGCCAGGAAAGCATCATACGTCTCGATCTTCACGGCACAACCGATGTAGATATCCTCAACGCCCAACCCCTCGTAGCGAACGCGCACGCCCTTGGTCTTGGCTCCCGTGAGAATCACGACACGCAGCCCCAGCTTCATCGCCAGTTGGATGGCATAGCCGTCCTTGATGTTCACCGTGCGCAACGGCTCGCCCTCAGCCGACATCGTAATCGTCTCCGAGCTCAGCACCCCGTCCACATCAAATATGATGGCCTTAATCTTATTTAAATCGTAATTTATCATAACTAAAACTTATTCAAATGAACATTCTCCCACTTCAGCCGATCCTCAGCCTGCGGCTTACGCTCATCAGCCCAGTGGCCTACAGCCAGGATACAGAGACAGTTCATATTCTCAGGGATATCAAGCACGCCACGAATCACCTCGTCGGCAGCCGTCCCGTCGTCGAGACCACGACCACGCATCTGGATCCAGCAGCTGCCCAGCCCCAGGTCCTCAGCCTGATACTGCATCGAGATGGCAGCGATCGAGCCATCCTCCACCCAACAGTCGTTCTGCATGGGATCGCCCAGCACGACGATGGCTACAGGCGCATCCTTCAGGAACTGCGACCCGAGGTTCTTGGCGTCGGCCAACTTCTCAAGGTCCGTCTTGTCATCCACCACCACGAAATGCCAGGCACGCTGACTCTTCGAGGTCGGCGCCATCAAGGCAGCACGGAGTATCAACTTGAGGTCTTCGGGGTCGATTTCCTCGTTCGTAAACTTTCGATGGCTTCGGCGCAACTGCACCAGTGTCTTAAAATCCTTTTCCATATCTTGTATTCATATCTTCATCACTGCAAAGTTACACATTATTTTTTAATTACCATCATTTTGCAGCAGAAAACTTTCCAACACCCAGTAAAAATGACACAAAGGGGGACTGCCCCCCCCCTTGTGTTACACCTTTAAGAATTCTACCTTACGTCGATTATCCTTGGGCCTCACTGCAAAATGTAGCCAGATAGAGCCCTTTGAGTTTTTCTCTATCAGAATCTCATCAAAATCCAGATTCGAATCATCTGCATAATCCATCAGGATCACGGCATACCTCATGGCCTGTTCCATACCATAAGTCCTGATATCCACTGCACAGCCTGTCAGATGATTCGAGTTAGTAGCCCCACCAGCCAACTTATTCACCGCAGGTGAACGATACCCGCTGTTGATTATAATCGGCTCTACATTCTTCGACTCGTCATAGTCCTCACCTGGGGTCAGACAATACAGTGTATTGTAACTATAACGCAACTCCTCCAGCCAAGGACAAAGCCTTTTCAGATTCTCAATCACTGCATGACTAGGAATATTCCCATCCGCAGTCTGATGTTTTGTTTTAGTCAATTCTCCCAACGTAAAGTGAGGAGAAAGTTTCATTTGCTTATTAATACTTATTTCTTGCATAATCTTAATGTTTTTAATGTGAAAATCCTAATGCC
>JAEEGI010006277.1_pt1 | contig 26888 bp, 18 predicted proteins | sample 8958751 | NCBI WGS metagenome assembly JAEEGI01 (sample SAMN16246545, study PRJNA631951) | gut metagenome | biome: gut microbiome; feature: rumen; material: KS-attached | host: Bos | place: Iran: Karaj | collected 2018-10 | reverse complement strand
CCTGCATCAGCGGGATCAGCTGCCTGAGATTCGAAGCTTCCAGATGGGAAGGAAAGCGGTCCGGCATGCCGGAGGGAACGATTGTGCTTTTATTCGGCGCGACGGTAAACACGAAAGTGCTGCCGTGCGCTTCCACCGCTTCCTGAATGGCTGCAAGTTTCTCAACAAGAAGAGAGAGTTCCTCGCTGCTCAGAGAGATGCCGCAGTAGTCGTCTTCCGTTTCTGTGTAATAAAGCTGTCCGTCTTTTCCCACCAGCACCTGGTCCTCGGCCGAGCTGTGCAGCAGCTTCTCATAGAGAAACGAACGGACAGATACCAGATAAGGACGAAGCGCAAAGCGACTGCCGAAGTAGTCTGAGGCTTCCGTCAGAACAGAGAGGTTCAAATGCCCGTCGGCATTCAAAAAAGAAGGATGCCGCATGGAGACTTCATTGGCAAGCAGGGGCGATGGCCCCGAAAACAGCATGCCGGCAGAAGGGATCAGGCAGATCAGCAGAAACAGCGCTATGAAGATTTTGTTGATCTTGGTTTTCATCGGCGATCAGAACTGAAAATAAATAAAAGGATGGAACCCGCCCTGCGCCAGAGAACAGATGCAGAGGATCAGCAGCAGCAGAGACAGACAGTTGACAACAAGTGGAGAAGCCGGTTCGTCTACAAGGACTTTCCTCAGCTTTTTCCCGATGGAACCGGAAAACAGAAAAGCGAGGACCGTCAGTACGACAGACGCGGGAGAGAGGAGATGAGCCAGCAGTGGTAGCGCTTCCGGAACCGTGTGAAATGAAAACATGGCAGCAATCATCCGGAACCCCTGTGTAAGGGAGTCGGCACGGAAGATCGTGAACAGCAGCATCACAGCAAGCAGTGTATAGAGGCGGCAGAGAAGTCGACCGGTCTTTGAGCGCTGCAATCTGTCCACAGGAAGAATGCCGCTGCCTTCCAGAACGGTGAGAAGGCCGTGGCCGAGACCCCATACTACAAAGGTCCAGTTGGCGCCATGCCAGAGACCGGTGCAGAAGAAAACAAGAAAACGGTTCAGTGCTGCACGGGCCGTTCCAACACGACTGCCGCCAAGCGGAAAGTAAAGATACTCCCGGAACCACGAGGAGAGGGAGACATGCCACTTCCGCCAGAACTCCCGCATCGAAGAGGCTGTATAGGGAAAGAGAAAGTTCTCTTTGATGACAAAGCCGAACATTCTTCCCATGCCGATGGCCATATCAGAATAACCGGAAAAGTCAAAATAGATCTGCAGCGTGTAGCAGATACCACCGAGCCAGGCCAGACGGAAATCACCGGGACCGGCAGAAAACACAGCGTCCGCCAGATACCCGACACTGTCAGCCAGAAGAAGCTTTTTTGCAAGGCCTATAAGAAAACGGCGGATGCCACAGGCAGTGTTTCCAACCGTGCAGGTACGGTTGTCGATCTGGGCGGAGATATCGCCCCACCGGACGATCGGACCGGCAATGAGCTGCGGAAAGAACGAAATGTAGAGCAGCAGCTTCCCGAAATCTCTTGTTCCGGCTTCCGGATCACGATATGTATCGATCGTATAGCTAAGACCCTGGAATGTGAAAAATGAGATACCGATCGGAAGCTCCAGACCGGGCATAGGCAGGGAAGCGCCGGTCAGCGCATTCAGATTGCTGAGGAGAAAATCGGTATATTTGAAAACAGCAAGAATGCCGAGATTCAAGATCACAGCAATTGCCAAAACCGGACGGTTGTGCCGGCAGCGGCCGGACAGGAAAAGACCGGCCAGATAGTTGATCAGAACAGACAAAAGGAACAGCGGCACATAGTGAAGCTGCCCGAATGCGTAGAATACGAGACTGGCAGCGGCAAGCAGCGCATTACGGTACCGGCTGCCGAACGGCAGACGATACAGGAGAAAGACAGCGGGAAGAAAGCAGAACAAAAAGACAGCAGAACTGAATACCATTTTCTTTCCTCCTTTCTCCACGCACAACTTAAATATTATAGCATTACAGGTTCATATTGACAAGATTGGAATCCAGTCGGTGCTTATACTCCTTGGGCAGGATCTATAGACTCCGGATCTGATTCTGGATCAGTTGTCCGACGGCATTGGCAAGTTTATCCGGTGAAGGAATGCGGGTGAAATCCTGCCCGTAAACGGTTTTTACCGAAGGGAGGTCTGCGTCTTCCCCAGTAAATACACAGATGACCGCTATCCCGTCGGCGCGGGCACGACGTACTTCAAGAGCGGTATCCCGGATACCGGCGTCTTTCTCATACCAGGCCGCCGAGTCATCGGAAGATGGGATCTTTACAATGTCGTTTGGCTTCACGTCGGACAGAATGATGAGCATCTTGTGTTCATAAGGAGCCTGACTGATTAAGTGATGGGCACAGCGGACGGCAAGTCCGTCGCGATTGCAGCCGTTGGACACATATTCAAAGATCTTTCTGTTGTTGCCACGCTCGTTATAGTCGCGAAAGATGCGCAGAATGGTATAGCCTGTCATGGAGCAGAAGCTCATGACGCGGCAGGGGATGGAACAGCGAGTCAGCGCCTCGGCAATGATATATCCCTGGCTCGATACAGTCTCCTGCCTTCGAATCTGAGAGGTGGAGGCGTCCAGCAGGATATCCACACAAAGATCCCCCATGTTCTCCTGATCATTCTTTGTGAAAACGCGGACATCGCCAAGTACGGCTGCACGCCAGGCGAAACGCCCGTCCAGCTGGCCGGAGGAAGCTTTTACGGGCGAGGGCTGCAGATACAGCAGGACGGAGTTCTGGATCCTGCCGGTCAACTGATTGATGGCAATGGTGTTCTGTGCCTGATGGCTGCGGTAATACTGCCGGTTTTTCTCGATCTGGGCTTTTTCCTGCTGCTTATGCAGTGCCTCAAATGCGTTCTGTATCTTGCCTGTTTCCGGATCGCCCCTGGTAAAATGAAGATGACACCAGGCATGATTTCCCCGGCAGAGCTCCCGTTCCAGTTCCATGCATTTCTGATCAGAAAAGAGTGAGCGGCCGTATTTTGACGCCATAAAAGCACGAAGCTCCTCAGCGCTGAGATCTGTGCGCAGCTGCTGCCGATCGCCTTCATTCCCGGGATCATCGCCGGAATTATAATCGCGGCGTTCGGCAAAACCAAGACCGAATTTTTTGATGTCGGCTGTTTTTTTCTTTCTGTATCTGCCGGGCAGATGCAGGAGGGGCAGTGTATGCTGTTTTCGCAGTTCCTCTGCGTGGATCTGAAACCAACGCAGAAAAAGATCATGGCTGAGGGCCACAATGTCGTCTGTGCTGAGCTCAGGACCGAATTCCAGTTCATCCAACAGCTTCCGGTCATAGGTATTCAGCACAGGATCGAGGCCGATGATCCGCTGATAATGCGCCAGTGCAAGATAATCGAACAGCCGGGACTCCTCATCTGCGTCATCCGCGTAGCGGCGCACATATTCCTGTGCAAACCGAAAACGAAGATCCTGAAGAACAGGCCGTTCAGTCACTTCACGCTGGAAAACGCAGTTTTCCAGTCCGAGCCAGAGCAGATTGAGATACAAATCTCCATCTTCATACTGAGAGAAGACGGAAAAAAGTTTACATAATTTATTATAGTCATAGTGTTTCCGAACTGCACCGATAATGCTGTTCCAATACAGATCAGCGGTCCCGTCCTCTTGAAATGCTTTGAAATCCGGTATAAAAGTATAGTCCTGAGCAGCATTCCAGATCTGGTTGACGGCTCTGCGCTTCTGAAGATCCGAAGGTGCGTTCATCTGGCTTCGGACCCACACTGAGGCGATGGATATATGATCCATGACAGCCGGATGAAAGAAACAAGGGCTTGGGCAGAAAATATGGCTGTATTTCGAGAAAATTCCGGAGCGTCTGTTCGTTTTTTAAGAATTGCTTTCATATTTGCCTCGCAAAAAAGCTGAGAAATCACAGGGATTATATCATAATCACAGGGGATTGGAAAGGCGAAAAACAATATCTTGCGCAAAGAATGATTGTTAAAAACTAAATATAGAACAGTTAACATAATTTATGAACAAGTAGTGAAAAAGTACAAATTTTGCTTGACATAATTCTGAAAATGTGGTATTTTAACTATGCGATGAGGGGCGTCACCCCTCGATGTGTCGGCATCTTAACCCGTATAGCAAGGTAAATTTACTTGCGGGCCGGCCGGGGCCAGTTCCGGCAAGCTGCGCGGGCAGCGATAGCCTACAGCAATTCCCACTCTTGTTGACCAGGCTGAACACCGACGGGTGCAGCGGATGAAAAGAAGCTGCATCAGCGGATAAGAAGCGGTTTTCACTTCTTACCGCAATCGTGCAATTTTATAATTGCAATTTTTTACCCGGTTCCTTTTTTGGAACCGGGCAAATTCTTTTCTATGCTGATTGTTTTCTGATCATACAAGGTGTACGGCACGGCATGACCCGGCTCCGAAAACCTTTTCCATTTCTTTTTTATATACCGGGAAATAGTCAGACGGCATGAGACCTTGCACACAGCCGGCAAATCCACCGCCGTGAACACGCCAGGCGCCGATCCCGTCAAGCAGTTCTTTGCTCTTTTCAAGCCCGCTGGCAAGTTTGGTGTCGCCGGTGGAACTGGTAACGATATTGTTCAGAAGGATCTCGGAAGAACGTCCCGATTCATTCATCAGGCGGATGCAGGCTTTTCCATCACCGGCGACCAGGGCATCGCGGAAAGCCGGCACGCGTTCATTTTCATTGAAGAAATGCATGGCACGGCGAATCGGCCGGTTGGAGCTGTCCCAACCTTTTGCCCAAAAAGCTTCAGGATCCACGTCAGCCAGGAATCCGCAGTCAAACAAATTGGCAACATATCTCATATCGGCGGGGATACGTGCATATGAGGTATCAAGACCTGCATGGCTGCCACCGGTGTCGGTCAGCGTCAGGGTAAGTCCCATGGAGGAGAAGTCCTGGTGGATGATCTCCACCTTACGTATTTTCAGATCTGCATAGACGGTTTCACCCAGAGCACAGACCAGCTGGCTCATAAGCCCGCAGGGTTTTCCGAAATGATAGTTTTCAGCCCGCTGTCCGATCCCGGCGAGCACCCAGGGACCGATCGTTCCGTCGTTGTACAGTTCGTTCAGAATCTTCCCGATCAATACTGAGAAAGCAGCGGAAGAACTGAGCCCGGCACCAACAGGGATCGTGCTGGTAAGCGATGCTTCAAATCCGCCGATGGAAAGACCAAGATCCTGAAACGCGGCTGCAACGCCGCGGACAAGCGCGATGGGTTTTCCAAAATCGACAGGGCGGACCTGAAGCTGGCTGAGCTTCACTTCAAACGGATCGAACCCTTCGCTGCTGATATGTATGCAGGGTTCGCTGATCGCTTCATACTGAGCGGTAATGCCAAGATCAATAGCTGAGGCAAGAACACGCCCCTTCTGATGATCGGTATGGTTTCCGGAGAGCTCTGTTCTGCCGGGAACAAACAGTGTGGAAGGCATAAGACTCCTTTCTCCATATGAGATGGAAGACGCAAAACGAATGAAAACTGCTGCCTGTAATTCAGATGAAATGGGAATGACACTGCGGGGATCGACTTGGGAAAGGATCAGTACGATCAATATCCCACTGAAAACTGAAAGGATTCTCTCTCGGCTTCATGAATGATCCGAATCATTTTTCGCAGGATTGGGATCGCGATGACAAGCGTAAGAAGATCGGCTATAGCCTGAATGGAGGCAACGCCATATGCTCCGAAAGCATAGGTGACCAGGTGAACAAAGGGGAGGAAGCAGGTGCCCTGGCGAGCGGTCGAAAGCGTCAGAGCATATTTGGCTTTCCCGAGACCGGCGCACAGCATGTTGACAATGGCGACCCAGGCATGGACCGGGAGAACGATCGACTGCAGTCGGATCGAGAGGGCACCGATCTCCTGCATAACGGGGTCAGTCTCCGTGAACAGATGGATGACAGGGATGGCAAAAAAACATAAAAGCAGGCCCATCGTGCCTGAGATAATGATCGCCGCCCAGGACGTGAATCGGAAGGATTCCCGTACGCGGTCGTATCGTCTGGCGCCCCAGTTGAAACCGGCAACTGGCTGGAAACCGGTACCGAGTCCGAGGATAATGCTGAAGGGGAACATCATGATCTTTGTTGTGACGCCGATGCCGGCAAGAACGGAATCGGAGATGCTTCCGGCTATGTTATTCAAAATGATAGCAGATATAACGGCCAGCGCGGAGCGGAGCATGGAGGACGAACCAACAGAGACGACCTCAGTGATGATCTGTTTTGTCGGCCTGAAAAGACGGATGGAGATGTGGAGAATGCTGCGCTTTGTCAGATAGGGGAACATCAGGATACAGAAGCTGACGACTTTTGAGATGGCTGTCGCCATGGACGCACCGGCAACCCCAAGGCCGAAATGAAAGATAAAGATCGGGTCGAGCACACAGTTCAGGATCCCACCGAAGCTCATGCCGAACATGGAGAACAGAGGGCTGCCTTCCGCCCGAAGACACTGGTTCAGGACAAAGCTGCCAGCCATGATCGGCGCGACATAAAGAACATATGTGGCATAATCGATGGCATATTTCTCGCAGGAATCCGTTGCTCCGAGCATGCGGACCATCGGCCGCATGAAAACAGTGCCGAAAAGAAGGATCAAAGCACCGAAAAGGAGCGCAAGAAAATAGGAAGTGGAGAGAACTTGGTTTGCTTTTTCCTCATCCTGAGCACCAAGAAGACGGGAGCAGTAGCTGTTGGCACCTATCGCAAAGAGCGAACCCGCCATGAAAATAAACTGATCCAGAGAAGAGTTGACGCTGACTGCCGCCGTGGCGTTGGTACCGATGGAACTGACAAAGTAGGTATCGGCAAGGCTGTAAACCGAGTTGATCAGAAAGGAAACGATAGTAGGAAGAGCCATCTTGGGGATAAGCTTTGAAATTGGATCCTCCATCAGCATATTGGCTCTGTTTTTCGTTTTGGAAACAGGCATGATCGCTCCTATTTTCGGTCGGAATAAAACAATAAGTCACTTTATTCTACTCGGAAAACCAAATCAATGCAAGTGTGAAATGAAGGGAAATTCCCACTTGCACTTGCACTTTTCTGATAATATAATGAAGAAAATCAGAAGTAACGACCGATAAGAAAGGAACAGGTAACCGGATATGAAAAGCGCAAACGGAATCAACCTGACGATGCTCTGCGATTTCTATGAGCTTACGATGGGGAATGGGTATTTTGATGCCGGAATGAAAGATCAGATCACCTATTTTGATGTGTTTTATCGCTCCAGACCGGATAACGGCGGGTTTGTGATCGCTGCGGGCCTGGAACAGATCATTGACTATATCCGGAATCTTCATTTTGAAGAAGAAGATATCGCTTATCTGCGCGGCAGAGGAATCTTTCGGGAAGAATTTCTGGATTATCTGAAGAATTTTCGTTTTACAGGAGATGTATGGGCGGTTCCGGAAGGAACACCGCTGTTTCCGATGGAGCCTGCCATTACTGTGAGGGCCAAGGCCATTGAAGCACAGCTTCTGGAGACATATCTGCTGCTGGAATTCAACCATCAGAGTCTGATTGCCACCAAAGCGAACCGAATCTGCCGTGCGGCGGACGGCCGTGCCGTGCTGGAATTCGGTTCCCGACGGGCGCAGGGGATCACAGGCGCTGTGACCGGCGCCAGAGCTGCATTTATCGGCGGATGTGCGGGAACAGCCTGCACTGTATCCGACCAGATCTACGGTGTGCCGGCGGCTGGTACGATGGCGCATTCCTGGGTGCAGATGTTTGACAGCGAATACGATGCCTTCGTGCAGTACTGTCGTACATACCCGACCAATGCCACCCTTCTGGTGGACACCTTCAATACGCTTCGCTCCGGTGTACCGAATGCCATCCGGGCCTTCAACGAAGTGCTCAAACCGTTGGGAATCACCAAGTGCGGCATTCGCCTCGATTCCGGCGATATGGCGTATCTGACGCAGCAGGCACGAAAAATGCTGGACGAAGCCGGCTGGACAGAATGCAGGATAACGGTCTCCAACTCTCTGGATGAACGTCTGATCCTGGATCTCATCCGTCAGGGAGCAAAGATCGATTCCTTTGGCGTCGGTGAGCGACTGATCACCGCCAAGAGCGACCCTGTGCTGGGCGGTGTGTATAAACTTTGCGCCGTGGAAAAGGAAGACGGCAAGGTGATTCCGAAGATCAAGATCAGCGAAAATATCGGCAAGATCACGAACCCCGGCTTTAAGAAGACCTACCGGTTTTACGACAGAAAGTCCGGCATGGCTCAGGCAGACTACATCTGTCTGCATGAGGAAACGGTCGACGATACCATGCCTCTGGAGATCTGCGATCCAGACGCACGCTGGAAACGCAAGGTCATGGAGGATTTTGAAGCGGTGGAGCTGCAGGTCCCGATCTTCAAAAAAGGGGAACTCGTGTATGAACTGCCTTCTCTGATCGAGGTAAAGAGGCACTGTGCCTACCAGATCTCCACACTGTGGCCGGAGGTCCTGCGGTTTGACAATCCGCATCAATACTATGTTGACCTGTCGGAAAAACTGATGACACTGAAGGATGAGATGCTGGAAGCATCCGGAAGAAAAGGAGAGCAAAACTCATGATAGACGGACGGTTTATAACTTACGGAACGGCGAAAAATGCGATTCGCATGATCGCGGAAGCAGGTGCTGCACGCAAGGCGGAGATCGGCGCGGAAAACGTGTATGATTTCAGTATCGGCAACCCCAGCATTCCCGCTCCCGCCTGCCTGGATGACGCTATCCGTGAGCTGCTGGATACGACCGACAGTATTGTTCTGCATGCCTATACACCGGCTGACGGGCTCTACAGCCTGAAACAGAAAATGGCAGATGACCTGAATGCCCGCTACGACGCAAACATTGTGCCGGAGCTGATCTATATCATTATGGGCGCGTCTGCCGGTCTTGCGTCCGCGATCCGCGCGCTGGTGCTTCCGGGAGAAGAGGTGATCGCCTTCGCTCCGTACTTCATGGAATATAAGGTATTTACCGAAGCCTGCAGCGGCAGGCTGGTTACGGTGATGCCGGACAAAAAACTGCAGCCTGATCTGGAGAAAATGAAAAAAGCGATCACCGAAAGAACAAAGATGGTGATTATTAATTCTCCGAACAACCCATCCGGAGTTATTCTGACGCGCGAAACACTGGAAAAAATGGCAGGTATTCTGAGAGAAGCGCAGGAGATCTACGGCCATCCCATTTATCTGCTTTCCGACGAACCTTACCGGGAACTTGTTTATGACGGGCAGGAAGTTCCGTGCGTTGTGACTCTGTATGACAATTCGATCCTGGTGTATTCGTATTCCAAATCCATGTCGCTGCCTGGTGAGCGTATCGGATATCTGGCTGTCAGCAGCACAATGGAAGAGAGGGAAAAAGTTTACGCAGCCATTTTCGGCGCAGCGCGCGCGAATGGATATATCAATCCGCCGAGTCTGATCCAGAGAGCGCTGGAAAAATGCATCGGGCAGTATTCGGATCTTCTGATCTATAAAGAAAACCGTGATCTTCTTTACAATATGCTGACGGAGATCGGTTTCGACTGTGTGTATCCGGATGGCGCTTTCTATCTGTTCATGAAAGCGCCGGAACCTGACGCCATGGCGTTTGCTCAGCGCGCGCTGAAACATGAGCTTCTTCTCGTTCCCAGCAACGACTTTGGCATTACCGGATATGTAAGGATCGCTTATTGTGTAACGCCGGATATGATCCGACGTTCGGAACCGGCCTTCCGTGCGCTGGCGGCAGAATACGGGATCGGAAAATAAAACGCCTTACAAAAAGTGGAGAGCGTCCGTACGGGCGCTCTCCCTGATTTTTTTAAGTATTTACTTTGCGTAATCGACTGCTTTTGTCTCGCGAAGAACGTGCACTTTGATCTGCCCGGGATAGGTGAGCTCCTCTTCGATCTTCTTGGCGATATCGCGTGCCAGGAGTACCATCTGATCTTCGCTCACTTCCTCCGGCTTTACCATTACGCGGATCTCGCGGCCTGCCTGGATCGCGTAAGAGCTGGCGATGCCGGGGAAGCTCTTGGAAACTTCTTCCAGTTTTTCCAGCCTCTTGACATAGTTCTCAATGTTCTCTCTGCGCGCACCGGGACGGGAAGCGGAAATAGCGTCAGCGGCCTGAACGAGGCAGGCGACAACGGTATGCGGCTCTACATCGCCATGGTGGGCTTCGATCGCATGTACAACGGCTTCGGATTCCTTGTACTTCCGAGCGATGTCAACACCAATGGTGACATGGCTCCCCTCAACCTCATGGTCAATAGCTTTACCGATGTCATGCAGGAGACCGGCTCTCTTGGCAGTGGTAACATCCACGCCGAGCTCGGACGCCAGAAGACCGGCGATGTGCGAAACTTCGATGGAATGATTCAGAACGTTCTGACCGTAACTGGTGCGGTAGCGCATGCGGCCGAGCAGCTTCACGATCTCCGGGTTCAGCCCGTGGATATTCGTCTCAAAGATGGCGCGTTCGCCTTCAGCTTTGATCGTCGCGTTGACTTCTTTCTGGGCTTTGGCAACCATTTCTTCGATCCGCGCCGGATGGATACGCCCGTCCTGAATCAGCTTTTCCAGCGCGAGGCGGGCAACCTCTCTGCGGACAGGGTCGAAGCTGGAAACCGTAATGGCTTCCGGTGTGTCGTCAATGATCAGGTCGCAGCCGGTCAGAGTTTCGATGCTGCGGATATTTCTGCCTTCACGCCCGATAATACGGCCTTTCATCTCGTCGTTGGGGAGAGGGACGACGGAAACGGTGATCTCACTGGTATGATCAGCGGCGCAGCGCTGGATGGCGGTGGCGATGATCTCACGGGCGCGCTCGTCGGCCTCATCCTTGTACTGCTGTTCCACTTCTTTGACCTTCAGTGCCATCTCATGGCTGACATCGTCTTTAACACTGTCGATCAGGTATGTTTTGGCTTCTTCACTGGTGAACCCGGAGATTTTTTCCAGCATTTCCAGCTGGCTTTTCTTGATCAGAGACACTTCCTGCTGCTGCGCATCAACAGCTGCAATCTTGGAATTCAGCGTTTCGGTCTTCTTTTCAAGAGAATCTGTCTTGCGATCGAGGTTTTCCTCTTTTTGCTGCAGGCGGCGTTCCTGCTTCTGCAGTTCCGCTCTGCGGTTTTTTTCTTCCCGCTCAAACTCGGAGCGGTTTTTGTGTATTTCTTCCTTTGCCTCTACGAGAGCTTCTCTTTTCTTGCTCTCGGCACTTTTAATAGCTTCATTGATTATACGCTTGGCCTCGTCTTCAGCACTGCTGATCTCGCGTTCAGCTACCTTCTTTCTGTAGAAAATGCCTCCGGCAAAACCGGCTGCAGCAAGAACAAGAATAATAATGATCCATACAAATGTCGGCATAGTAAGTAAACACACCTCCATTCTTTTTGAATTTTGCGGTGGTTTAGCATGCTGATGCAGATTGCTATAAGAGAAACGGAAAAGATCCGTTAAAAAAGCGAAAATGAAAGAAATTCGAAAGCTTCCCCATGCTTGCGAATCATCATATTGCCATCTTATTTATTCTACCCGCAGAGAGACATTATGTCAAGTGCATAGAACCGTAAAATACTATGTTTCCGCATTTTTTCTTCTGAAAACAAACGACAGGGAATCGTATAAAATCCAGTACGATAGTTTGTTTAATCTAACTAATTTGCAAGATTTTTTCACAATTTTTCTGTTGATTTTTAGGAAAGATATGTTACAATGATGCCGTAAAAGTGCTGACGGAGTGTTTCCGTCGTTATTTTGATTAAAAATGGAGGGTTGATCATGGCTTTTGTTATTACCGACGAGTGCCTGTCCTGCGGTTCCTGCGCAGCTCAGTGTCCTGCTGAAGCGATCGAAATGGGCGAACTGCACTATGAGATCGATGCCGAAAAGTGCCTGGAGTGCGGCTCCTGCGCCGCCCAGTGCCCGGCTGAGGCGATCATTTCTGAGTAATTCTTTCTGAATTCTCAGCAGAGATCACAAACGGAGTGGAGAAGCGTTTGCTTCTCCACTCTTTCTTTTTTTCTATCTGTTTTGTATAATGAACGATAGAGAAATAAACTGCGAGGAGACAGACAATGGATCTGAAGAAGACTGCCAGATTGGTGGAAAACAGAATCGAAAATCTTTGGCCTGATGGTCCTCAGCTTCAGCAGGCGCCTCACGCAAAGCTTACTACCGACACGGTCCTGCTCGCGGATTTCATTTCCCTGCGCGGCGTAAAACGGGGGATCGATCTGGGCTGTGCGTCCGGCGCGCTGATGATCCTGCTTCTGGCGAAAGAGGAGAAGCTGAGCATGACGGGAATCGAACTGTTCCCGGAAGCGGCACGAATGGCTGAAGAGAACATGCGCCTCAACGGTTGGGAAGATCGTTCGGATATTAGGACCGGTGATCTGAGAGATGTTCGGACCGTGTTTCCTGCCGGAGCGTTCGATCTGGTGGCTGCCAATCCACCGTATTTCCGGCAGAACAGCGGGAAACTGGCTCCCGACATCGGACGCGCCGCAGCCAGGGCGGAGACGGCATGCACGATGGAAGACATGGTGGAAGCGGCTGCGTATCTCTGCAGGAGCGGAGGAAAAATCTGTTTTGTTCAGAAGCCGGAGAGGCTCTCAGAACTCTGTGTTCTGATGGCGGCGCAAAAACTCGAACCCAAACGGCTGCGGTTCGTCTGTTACCAGGAAGGGAAAAAACCCAGCCTGATTCTGCTGGAAGGAAGAAAAGACGGAAATCCCGGACTTGCTGTCGAACCAGTGCTGGTTCTGAAAAACAGCGACGGAACAGACAGTCCGGAGTATAAACGTATCTATCACGCAGAGTAGAATGGAGAGAGGATATGCTCAGATTACTGTTGGGAAAAGCACGCAGCGGCAAGACGGCTGAAGTATTTCGTATGATCCGGGAAGACGGGAAAAGAGACGGACACGGACGCAGTCTGCTCATTGTGCCGGAACAATACAGCCACGAAGCGGAGCGTGAACTCTGCGCAGCCTGCGGCGACGGCATGTCGCTCTACGCGGAGGTAGTCAGCTTCTCAGGACTGGCACGCCACGTAATGGCGGAACAGGGGGGGCAGGCACTGCAGAGTATGGACACGAGAGGCAGGCTTGTCTGCATGGCGGCGGCACTACGGGAGATCCGGAGTCTTCTTTCCGTGTTTGCGTCCGCGGCCGAGAACGTGGAACTGCAGGCGCTGCTGGTGAAGGAACTGGAAGTGCTGCAGACAGCCGCGGTGGACTCTGAAACACTGGCCGCGGCTGCGTTGGAGGATGACGAACCTCTGCGGAGAAAAATAACGGAACTGCTGCTGATCCGGGAAGCGTATGAGGGGGTGCTGCGGCGTTCCGGATGTATCCCGGAGCATCCATTGGCGATCCTGGCCCGACAGCTGGAAAACAGCGGGTTCAATGAAAAAGATAACGTGTATCTGGATGGCTTTATCGACTTCACAGGTCAGGAAAAAGCGGTCCTGCGGGCACTGATGAAACAGCAAGTGACGCTCACCGTCTGCTTTACGATCGATGAAAATGCAAAGGAAAGCGAGCTCTTTCTTCTCTCTGTTCAGGCGATGAACTGGCTGTGCGAAACAGCGGAGGAACTTGGGATCTCCGTCGTGAAGGAAACGATCGGCGCGGAGAAGGAGCAGGGAGCGCTTGGTTTTTATACCGACAGGATGTTTTTCTTCGCGGACGCGCGGTATCCGGAGCCGACCGACGCTATCCGGCTCGTGGAGGCGTCCGACCCGTTCGCCGCCTGTGAAGCGGCAGCGGGAGAAGTGCTGCGCACCGTCCGGGAGGACGGACTGCGCTGGCGCGACATTGCCATTGCGATCCGCGGCTTTGAGGATTACCGCCTTTATCTGGAGGAATGCTTCCGTCTTTATGATATCCCGCTGTTTACAACGCGGAAGGACAGCATGTTCGACCGCCCGCTCCCTGGGATGATCCACAGCGCGTATGAACTGATCCGGAACGGCTGGGAAACGGAAGATATGTTGTCCTATCTGCAGAGCGGACTGTGCGGCCTTACCGATGAAGAGACAGATCTGCTGTCTGGCTATGTCTTCAAATGGCAGCTGAAGGAATCGGCATGGAAAAGCAAAACACCCTGGCGCCAGCACCCCGATGGATATGGAAAAGTCTATACGGAGGATACCAACGCAGAGCTCGAAAGGATCCACACGCTTCGCAAAAGAGTTGGCAGCCCGCTTCTTCATCTGCAGGAGCGGACAGAAGCGGCAGATTCGGCAAGAGAGCAGGCTGAGGCGCTCATCGGTTTCCTTCAGGAACTGGATATTCCCCAACGGATGCGGGAACGTCTTCATTTGCTGGATGAAACGGCACGGCGGGAACGGCAGAGTGAGTACCGGCAGATCTGGGACAGCTGCGTCAATGCGGTGGAACAGATCACACTTGTCCTGGGAGAGACATCGATGGACAGCGGAGCGTTTTCCTCATTGCTTTGCATGGTCCTCAGCCAATGTACCGTCGGCCAGATCCCTGTTGCTCTCGATCGCGTATCCGCCGGCGATTTTGACCGGATGCGCCGGCGTAATCTGCGGCATCTGATCGTGCTGGGCTGCAGTGATGACAGAATCCCCATGGCCCGGACAGAGACCGGAATTTTCTCTGCAGATGAAAAGGACAGGCTGGCGAACCAGGGAATCTGGATCGGTGGCGGAGAGGCGGAATTGTGGAGGGAGTATGCCATGATCTATCATACCCTGACGCTGCCGGATCTGCGCTGCACGCTGATCAGCCCGCTGACCGGATTTGAGGGGGAGAAGCTTGAGCCTTCGATCCTTTATACACGCGCTGGGAAAATGCTTGCGATCCTGCCGCAGCAGGCAGAGCTCACGGAAACAAGAATGTCGGCTTCAATCCCGGCTAAATTTCTGGCTGCAAAGACATTGCGGGACACCGGTATGTGTTCGCCGGAGGACAGAATGGCGGCAGCCTGGTATGAAAAAACAGAGCCGGACGGCTGGAACGCTCTGCGTCAGGCCGCCAGATTAAGACGGGGAAGACTTTCCCCGCAGGCGGCAGAGCGTCTGTACGGGAAAAGACTGCGTCTGAGCCCCTCACGCATGGAGCGTTTTCACAGCTGCCGGTTCGCGTATTTCTGCGACTACGGCATGAAAGCGGAGCCTTTTGAGCCGATCGGATTCACCCCGCCGGAGATGGGCACTTTTCTGCATGGGATTCTGGAAAAGACGGCAGCGGAAGTAAAGGAGTCTGGAGGATTCTCGCAGATCTCGGATGAAGAATTGAGAAAACTCACGGAAAAACATATTGCGCAATACATTCACGAAGAACTGAACGACTTTGAAGAGAAAAGCGAGCGCTTCCGCCATCTGTTTGAACGCAGCTGTGAGGAAGCGTGTCAGATCGTGCTGGACATGGCGGAAGAACTTCGGCGCTCGGAGTTTGAACCTGTCAGTTTCGAACTGGATATTTCCGGACTGGAGCCATGGGAAGATGGTCTGGAAGCTGGCCCGCAGCAGGAGTCAGCGATCCGGCTGACCGGGAAAGCAGACCGGGTGGACGGATGGGTACACGATGGCATGATGTATCTGCGCATCGTTGATTATAAGACAGGCCGCAAGCAATTTGAGCTTTCGGATGTCTGGTACGGCAGAAACCTTCAGATGCTGATGTATCTGTTCGCGGTGAGCAAAAACAGTGAGAAGCTGTACGGCTATCCAGGAAAGAGTGCGGGCATCATGTACATGCCGGCAAGGGACGACCTGCTGTCGTTCCCAAAGGACCCATCAAAAGAAGAACAGGAAAGAGAAAAAAACAAAGCAAAAAAGCGCAGCGGCCTGCTCCTGAACCAGGGAGAGGTCCTTTCAGCATGGGAGAATGTTGCAGAAGACGAGAAGAAATATACACCGTCAGCGGGAAAAACAAAAAAGCAGCCGCAGATATCCGAGGAGCAGATGGAGCTTCTGCGTGGTTATCTGCAGGGGATCGTGAAAAAAACCGCTGAAGAGATGCACAATGGCAGCATAGACGCGAATCCCTTCTACGTGGGAGAAACGGAAAATGCCTGCCAGAACTGCCGGTTCCCGGAAGCCTGCCAGTTCCGGGACGGAGAGCAGGGTGAAACCTGCTGTCGGATGCCGAAGCTGAGTGACGAAGAAGTATGGGGCAGAATCAGGGGGGAGAGAGAAAATGGCTGATTTTCAGGCGACACCATCGCAGGCAGCGGCTATCGGCCTGCGGAACTGCTCGCTTCTGATCTCTGCGGGAGCCGGAAGCGGCAAGACCAAAGTACTGACGGAAAGGCTGATCGATTACCTTCAGCCGAAGGATCCCAAAGCAGTCCCCGAGAACATGGACCGTTTCCTTATTATCACCTTTACAAAAGCCGCAGCGGGAGAACTGAAGAGCCGGATCGGAACAGCGATCGCAGAGGAGCTGGAAAAGGATCCCGCCAACACACATCTGCGCAGGCAAAGTATGCTCTGCCGCAATGCGGAGATCGGTACCATCCACTCTTTCTGCGCCAGGATCCTACGGGAACATGCCGCACAGGCGGGGATTTCTCCAGCGTTCCGCATTCTGGAGGAAGAACGCGGGGAGATGATGCGCGTCTCCGCACTGGAACGGGTTCTGGAACGGCACTATGAAAAACGGATGGATGATCCTGATTTTCTTGCTCTTGCTGACAGCATCGGCGCCGGCAGGAACGACAGCCGACTGGCAGAGATGATCCTGAAACTGCATCGCGACATGCAGAGCCAGGAACGTCCGCGGAAATGGGCGGAAAAGCAGAAGGAGATCATTCTCAGAGGGAAGGCCGACGTTGCCGAAACAGTATGGGGAGGCGTTATCCTGCACTTTGCCGGAGAAAAGGTACGGTATTGGGCACAGGAAATGGAAAACGCGGCTGCGGAGATCTGTGCGATGGAACCGGCGCCAAGATCATATGCGGAAAGCTTTCCCGTAACAGCAGCAGCGCTGCGACGTCTGGAAAGCAGCCTGCAGCGATCCTGGGATGAAGCCCAGGACTGCTTCCCGATTCCGTTTCCCGGCCTTACCGCAGTCAGAAACAATCCGGATCCGGAACTGACGGAACGGGTGAAAGCCCTCCGGCAGCGCTGCAAAAAAGATATAGAAGAGCTGCAGAAACAGTTTTACGCTCCCTCCGGGCAACTGCTGAAGGAATTGAGGAAGACAGCCCCGGCTATGGGCAGGTTGCTGGATCTAGCACTGGAACTGGACGAAGAATTCCGGGCGGTAAAACGGCGGGGAGAATACCTTGACTATTCTGATCTTGAACACTATGCCGTCCAGCTTCTGACCGACAGCGAAGGAAACCGGACAGAGACAGCCGCTGCCATTGCGCAGCGTTACCGCGAGATCATGGTTGATGAATATCAGGATGTGAGCCGTGTGCAGGACGCCATCTTCCGGGCTGTCAGTCAGGACGGAAAGAACCTGTTTTTTGTCGGCGATGTCAAACAGGCCATCTATCGGTTTCGGCTTGCGGATCCCGCGATCTTTACGGAGAAGTATGACGCCTATACGCCTTACCCGTCGGAGGATACGTCCTCTTCGGCGTACAGAGTTTGCCTGCAGGAGAATTTCCGTTCACGCAGGGAGATCCTGAACGCCGCCAATGCGGTCTTCTCCTGCTGCATGAGCCGGGATCTGGGAGGGATCGAGTATGACGAGGCGGCATCTCTCCGCTATGGATCTAAAGCCTATACCGGGAATGTTCCGAATCCTGAGCTGCTGCTGATCAAAACGAAAGATGAAGCGGGAGAAAAAATAAAGAATCCGACGGAATGGGAGGCGGAGGTCGCGGGCAGAAAGATCCTGAGCCTGATGGAGGCAAAGATACCTGTCACAGACGACGGAGCCCAAAGACCGCTGCGGTACAGCGATATTGCCATTCTGCTCCGCAGTGCCAACCAGACCGGCCCGATCTGGTGCAGAGTCCTGCGCTCACTTGGTATCCCGGTTACGGAAGGCCAGGGCGGTGAGTTCTTTCAGAGCACCGAGATCGTGATGGTGCGTTCGATGCTTCGCCTGATTGACAATCCGCATCAGGATATCCCGCTGCTGGCGCTTCTGCGTTCGCCTGCTTTCTGCTTCACCCCGGATGAACTGGCCGCTGTCCGCATGGCAGACCTCGGCAGCGACCTGTACGACGCACTGCAGATCTATGCGAATACAGACGAAAAAGCAGCACGGTTTCTGAGTCTTCTGAAAAAGAATCGGCATATAGCGCCGGATCTCCGCCCGGCAGAACTGATCACGCAGGTGATCGGGGATCTTGATCTTTATGTGCTTAGCAGCGCCTTTTCTGACGGTGCACAGAGGCGGCACCGGCTGACGGATCTCATTGCCATGGCGGAAAGGTTTACTGAAGGCGGAAGCTTCGGACTGCACCGATTCCTCAGCTGGCTGGATCAAAATGAAAAACGCGGACTCGAACCGGTGGCGGGAGGAGAAGGCGGCAACGCCGTTCAGATCCTCACGATCCATCGCTCCAAAGGCCTGGAATACCCGGTCGTTTTTTACAGCTCACTCGGAAAGAGGTTCAATCTGACTGATGGGTCGGGAAGGGTGCTTCTCCATCCCACGCTCGGGCTTGGACCGAAGGTGCTGGATGAAGATCGAAAAGTGGAGTACCCAACCATAGCCCACCACGCGATCCGGCAGCAGCTGAAACGGGATACGCTGTCGGAGGAGATGAGGCTGAGCTATGTTGCTGTCACCAGAGCAAAGGAACGCCTGTTCCTGACCGGGACGCTCGATAATCCGGAGAAAAAAATCGAAGAAGCAGGTAAAGTGCTGCAGGATCCGATGCCCGCGGATCTGCTGCTTCAGGCATCCACACCACTGGACTGGTTGCTGTATGCCGCGCTGGCCGACAGGGGAGAAACTCTCGACTGGAAGATCGTATATCCGGAAGCAGTTACGGAAAAACAGAAAGTGAAAACCACAGAAGAGGTCGGTATCGAATCGGAGGACAGTATCGACACGTCAAAACTGGAACAGAAACTCAGCTTTGTTTATCCTTACGGCAGCGACGTGGATCTTCCATCCAAACTTACGGCGACAGGACTGAAGGAACTGGGAGCGGAAGACGCGGATGGGAAAGAACTGCTGCCGGATCCAGCTATGGAGAGATTCCGGATGCCTGAGATACGCCCTGTTTCAGCAGGGAAGAAACACACGGTATCTGCTGCCCGGCGCGGTACTGCCGCGCATCTGGTCCTGGAGCATCTGAACTTTGAAAAAACCGGGAGTGAACAAGACCTGGCAGAAGAGATCCGGCGCCTGGTGGAAAAACACTTTCTGACACAAGAAGAAGCGGATTCGGTCAACAGACAGGACCTGCTGCGGCTTTTCCGTTCTCCGCTCGGCGTCCGCATGAGAAACGCAGAGAAGTGCCGCCGAGAATTCCGCTTCTCTCTGTTATGCAATGCCTGCGAGTTTTATCCGGAGAGGGAAAAGAAGGCCGACGATGAAAAGATCCTCCTGCAGGGTGTTATCGACTGCTGCCTGGAAGAGGATGACGGTATCGTTCTGATCGATTATAAAACGGATCGTGTGACCAAAGGCAGAGAAACAGCGGAAAGAGCACAGTACTATCTGCCGCAGCTGGAAGCCTATACAAAAGCATTGATACGGATTTTTGCCAAGCCGGTGAAGGAACGCCTGCTCGTATTCCTGGATAACGGTGAAATCGTTTCGGTTTGATCCCGTAAGAAACAGCGCCCGGTTCCGTGCAATTCCACGAAACCGGGCAAAAAATAACCGCTGCGGCAGAATCCGCATCGGAAAAACGTCAGAGATCAATTTTTCGACAAAAAAAGAAGTAACCCTTGACTGCAGCTTTAAACGCTCAACACAGCCAAGGGCTACTCCTCTGAGTTCTTGATATCTAACATCTTTTAACCTCTCTTTCTTTAGATTCAATCGCATTGGAGTATTGCCGCGTCATCATCAGGATCCTCTCTCGGGCTTCCAATACGTCCCTCAGGACAATCTCATAAGCGAGATAGACTCAATGCCGGAGCGTTCCCTTTGCCTAATCCTCGGCAATCCCTCATCCGGTCCCACTCACACGGATGAAGTTTTATCAAGTACTCTTGATTTCTGTCATTATAATACACAAAAAGAGTTGATTCCGCAAGAGGCAATGTTGTACAAATATTACAACACGAATTTGGGCATATTGTCAAAAGAAATTGCCATATTTGGTAAATGTACTATTTTTTTTGTGATATTTACCAGAATCAGAACCGTGAACTTGCCGCAGCAGACGAGAAGTGGTATCCTGTTACTGCAGTTCTCTGTCGTGTTTTTGAATAATCGCTGAACAGAAAAAGGAAAGAGAGACGGAACATGATAAAAAAACTCTCCTTTGAAGAAGCACATCGAATGCTGCAGAACGATCCGACGATCACACTGATCGACGTGCGGGAAGAGCCGGAATACATCACCGGCCATGCTGCCGACGCACAGCTGCTTCCCGTGGATGAAATCACCGCGGAGTCCGCCGGGGAACTGATTCCCAATATAGAGAGCCCTGTGATGGTGTATTGCCGGACCGGTTTGCGCAGCGCCAGGGCAGCGAAGCTTCTGGAAGGACTGGGATATCGAGAGATCTACGATATGGGCGGCCTTGTCGGCTGGCCGTACGGGCTGACGTGATCAGGCAGGTTTTACATTTTATTATTGAATTCTTCCTGATTGCGCATATAATAAAACCGGAAAAAGATTTTATTACTCAGAGGAGGACAACGATATGGCCAAAAGAGCGCTTGTAGTAGAAGATGACGCAAACATTGCGGAACTGCTCCGCCTTTATCTCGGCAAGGACGGGTTCGATGTGATGATTGCTTCGGACGGAAACCGTGCAGAAGCGGATTTTGATCTGTTTTCTCCCGATGTTGTTCTTCTGGATATCATGCTGCCCGGTAAAAACGGATGGGAGATCTGCAAGGATATCCGCAAAAAGTCTGCAGTGCCGATTATTATGTTAACCGCTAAAGGCGAAATCAGCGATAAGGTGACGGGTCTGGAACTCGGCGCGGACGACTATATCACGAAGCCCTTCGAGACGCAGGAACTGATCGCCCGCATTCATGCAGTCATGCGCAGGACTGATCACGACGGGCCGATGGAAAAGAAGCTGACATTCGACAAACTCGTGATCAATCTGGATTCCTATGAACTCGTTGTCGATGGCAAAAAAGTCGATACCCCACCGAAAGAAATGGAATTGCTGTATCATCTGGCTTCTTCGCCCAATCGTGTCTTTACAAGAAACCAGCTGCTGGACGAAGTATGGGGCTTTGATTACTTTGGTGATTCCCGCACCGTGGATGTGCATGTGAAACGCCTGAGAGAAAAACTGGAAGGTGTATCCGACAAATGGTGCCTTAAGACCGTCTGGGGCGTCGGATACAAGTTCGAAGTCACCGAATGACAGAAGAGTCTTCGCTGTAAACAGAATAATCAAAACAGAAGGAGTATTATGAAGTTTGCTATGTTTGGATCCGGCGCTGCCGGCAGTGTGTTTGCCTCTTATCTTCGGGCGGGCGGCGCGGATATCATTCTGATCGACCGTTACGAAGCGCATATGAAGAAAGTAGCCGAGGAAGGCATGACCTTCACCATTCACCAGATGGAGAACGGTGAGTATAAGGATTATACCCGGCTCGTGACAGGGTTCCGTACCTATACCTCCGCCGAAGCGGCTTTCGAGGAAGAAGGAAAAGTTGACGTCATTATTTATGTGACAAAAGCCACTCAGCTGGAGCAGGCCGTTATCGACTCTCAGCCTGTTGTCGCCGAAAACACGGTTGCATGTTCGTTGATCAACGGTCTTGGCAACGACGATATTCTGCTTAGGACTTATCCTAAAAGCCGTATCGTGATTGGCTCTGGCGTTCTCGGCACATCACTTCCCGAACCCGCCCGCTGTATCTGTACCCCGGTCGGCGGCCCGCAGATGAACTTCGGCGGGATGGAAAGAAACGAAAAGCTTGATGCTGTCTGTGAAGAGATGCTCAAGTGCTTTCGTGCCGGCGGTAACGATGCCTACTGGCGGGCTGACGATATTTACAAGTTCATCTGGAAGAAAGTGATCTGCAACGCCACAGTCAATACAGTTTGCGCCGTTCTCCGGCTGAAGGTGGGCGAAGTGGAAGCAGACCCGTACGGCGCCCAGCTGTTCCGCGCGGTGATCCGCGAAAGCTGTGCGGTCGCCACAGCAAGAGGCACTTTTCTGGATGCGGAAGAGTATATCGCAGTCGACCATCTGGATGTTGTAAACAGTGTTGCCGATTATTATCCCTCCATGTGCCAGGATATGCTCATGAACCATCGGCAGACAGAGATCGATGTTCTCAACGGGAAGATCGCCGAATATGGTGAGCAGCTTGGCATCCCGACGCCTGTCAACGCCGTTTTGTCCCAGGTCGTCCGCGCGATACAGGGCAACTACGATAAACAGTATCTGAAATAATCGGTCAGACTCATCCGGAAAGCCGGGCTTCAGGCCCGGCTTTCTTTTCAACAAGGGGAGAGCGGAAATGAAAATTGCGATGATCGGAAGCGGGGCGGCTGGAAGTGTTTTTGCTGCCTATCTGAAGATGGGCGGAGGAGACCTGTATCTCGTAGACCGCTACAAGGCACATATGGACAGGATCCGGGACGAGGGCCTCGTGTTCCGGCTTTTCGGGGAAGAAAAACGCATTGAGGGGTTTCACACGGCGGCAAGCGCGGAAGAGATCTGCCTGATGGACATGGTCATCCTCATGGTGAAGGCGACGCAGACGGAGAGTATCATGCCTTCTGTGATGGCGTGCATCGGAGAAAACACGGTCGTTGTTTCTCTGCAGAACGGGCTGGACAATGATTATGCGCTGGAAAAGTATATCCCCAAAGAGAGGGTCCTTTGCGGATTCGGACAGATCGGCACCGAGCTTCCGGAACCCGGCGTCTGCATCAGCCGCCCGGAAAGCGGTGTTGTGATGCGGTTCGGCCCTGCGCAGGAGAGTGCGGAGAGCCGTGCGGCTGGGTTTGCGCTGCAGGATCTTTTTATCCGCGGAGGCTGTGAAGCGCGATACGAGAAAAACATTTTTCCTTTTATCTGGAAAAAGGCCATATCCAATGCCGGCTACAATGCCTGCTCAGCGCTGCTCGGACTCAAAGTCGGGCAGATCCTTTCCAACGAGAGCGGCAGGGCACTGGTGCTAAGCGTATGGAAAGAAGCATGTGCGGTCGCTGAGGCAGCCGGCGCCGGTGATCTCTGGCCTGAGATGCAGGAGGAACTGCCGAGGCTGGCGAACGGATTCAAAGAACTCTTCCCGTCGATGGCGCAGGATGTGCTGTTCCACCATCGGCAGACGGAGATCATGCATCTGAATGGCGCCATCGTACGGTACGGCAAAGAACTGGGGATCCCGACGCCGGTCAACGAAACGCTGATGAACAGCATCCGCTGTATTCAGGACAACTATCCTGAACAATAACATTTACTCAAAGTTAATAAATGCGGATTGAAAAGAAATCAGCCACTGTGGTATGATACATTCGATCCGCATTTTCTTTTTGAGGCAAAATGTTTATGAAGAGCATTTTTCTGAAAAACTTTACCGCAACGTTTGCTATGCTCGCCATCGGCTTTCTCACGATCGCGCTCAGCTTTGTCGGCGTCGGCAGGACTTATCTGATCGAAGACTATCGAGACAAAATGAAAAACAGTGTGCAAGAAGTCTCGCACACAGCATCCGCTGTCTCCCAGACCGATTCGCTTTCCGGATGGACACTCAGAATGGCGATCAGTTCCATCTCCGGAGCCAGCGGCGATCATATCTTCGTCACGGATGCCGACGGCGTCATCCGAAACTGCTCGGACAAATATCCGTTCTGCGAACATATCGGACAGGTGATCCCGGAAGAATTCTTACAGGAAGCAGCAAGCGGAAGTTTTGACCAGCTGACGACATTGGACGGCTTTTATCCCAAAAACCGCTATGTTGTCGCGGAACCGATCCCCGGCGAAGGCGAAGGAGAGGTGCTGGGATACTGCTTTGTTACCTCGGAGATCTCCCACATGCTCGGCACGTGGTCCGGTTATCTGACTTCCCTGATCCTGATCTACGCCGGCGTTACCATCATCGCAATGTTTGCGATCTTCATGTACAGCCGCCGTATGGCCAAGCCGCTGGACGAGATTGCTTCAGCCTCCCGGCACTTTGCCCGGGGCGATTTTTCTGTGCGTGTGAATCTTCCGGCGGATCCGACGGATGAAATGGGTGCCCTGATCGACTCATTCAATAAAATGGCCGACTCTCTGGAAGTGGCGGAAAACCGCAGGAGCGAATTCATTGCCAACATCTCCCATGAGCTCCGCACGCCGATGACCACGATCGCCGGATTTGCTGATGGTATCCTCGACGGGACCATTCCACAGGAAGAGGAGCGCAAATACCTGATCTCTATCCGGGATGAGACAAGGCGCCTATCCCGCCTGGTGAAGGATATGTTGGATGTCTCGCGCATGAGAGCTGCGGCAGCGGATGTTTCCCGCCGCACGACCTTTGACCTCACCGAACTGATCCTGCAAACGCTGCTCAGCTTTGAAACACGCGCTACCAGAAAGAACCTGGACGTGGATCCTCAGCTTCCTGAAAGTCCCATCATGGTAAAAGCCGATCGTGACGGCATTACGCAGGTGATCTACAATCTGCTGGATAACGCCGTAAAATTCGCCGCTCCCGGGAGTTGTCTGGTCGTGCGGCTGTATAAAGAGGACAGGAAAGCATATGTAGCGATCAAGGATCATGGCGAAACGATTCCACCGGACGATCTGCCATATATTTTCGACCGTTTCCACAAATCCGACCGGTCCCGCAGCATGGATAAAGAGGGTGTCGGACTGGGGCTGTATCTGGTGAAGAGCATCATCAACGGACATGACGAGGATATCGCCGTTCGCAGTGAGGACGGTGTTACGGAATTTGTTTTCACACTGGCACTGGATGAGTAACGACGACAGAAGGAATTGCTATGAGTGATCATTGGTATGATACCCAGGGGTGGTACGAACCCCTGAACAGAAAAACAGAGGATCAGACGCTGCTGCATTCGAATCATACTGACAGTGGCGGGAAAGGATTACACCCGGCTGCTTCGCAGCCTGCCCGGAAAACTAAGAAAACCTGGCCGGATAAGGACACAAAGACCCGCCTGCGCATCATCAGCCTGGTTCTGGTCGTGCTTCTGCTGATCGCTGCCACCTCGGCGATCTTCGGCAAAATGGGCAGTGCGGTGACCTTTCCTTTGCCGGATGAAAAGGAGGAAGAGGAACTCCCGGACAATCCGAAGGAATTCTTTGAACAGTTTTATGAGCCGATGGAGGACAACTCCACGGCTGAATACCGGATCGAACGAGCCGGACTGCCCATTGATTTTACCCTGGCACCCGTGTCGTCTGGCATCGAGCTGACTCTGCAGGAACTGTACGAGACCTGTGAGCCGACGATCGTCGGGATCTCCGCCTATACCGATAAAGTGAGTGGCTACAGTTGGGGTTCCGGCATCATCATCTCCTCTGACGGTCTGATCCTGACCAACGCCCATGTTGTGGAAGACAGTGACAGCGCAAAAGTCAGCTTTTCCGATGGCACGGAGTATGATGCCCTGCTTGTCGGTGCCGACAGCATCAGCGATATTGCTGTCCTGAAGATCGATGCTGCCGATCTCCCCATCGCCGAGTTCGGCGACAGCTCCGGTCTGCGCGTCGGCGACAGGGTGGCCGCGATTGGAAATCCTCTCGGCGAGACGCTCCGCAGCACGCTGACCGACGGGATCATTTCTGCCATCGAGCGCGGTGTCAGCTATAAGGGCCGCAGTATGACCCTGCTGCAGACGAACACCGCCATCAACGAAGGCAATTCCGGAGGTGCGCTGTTCAATATGTACGGGCAGGTCATTGGAATCACCAACATGAAGATCATGTCGTCATATTCCAGTATCGAAGGCATTGGATTTGCCATCCCGTCCGCTACCGTCTGTGCGGTGGTGAACTCTCTGGTGCAGCACGGGGAGGTGACCGGAAGAACGGCTATCGGCATCACGGTCGGCGAGATTCCCGAAACAGCCAAGGATAAATATGACATGCCCGACGGCCTGTACATTACCGCGGTCAGCGAAAACTCCGATGCCAAGGCAAAGGGTCTCAAACCCGGCGATGTGGTCACGGCAGTGAACGGGACACCGGTCACCACCACCGAGGAGATCAGCAAGATCAAGGACAGCTTCCACGTGGGCGACATCCTGGTGTTTACGATCTGGCGCGAAGGCAGGACCATGGAAGTGGAAGTGGCCCTTGTCGATATCAACGATGTTTACGGATGAGAAGATCCGCGTGATCCGCAGCTGTAGAAAAACAACGGTGATAGAGTTCCTCCCGAACGGCGAACTGCTTATCCGTGCGCCGCTTTATGCCACGAACTATGAGCTTCGTCGGTTTATCCGCGAGCACGAGGCGTGGATCGCGAAAAAAAGAGAAAAGCTCAGGAAAGCCAAGGCGGAAGCGGGCGGATTCGCTGTGCTTTCGGAGACTGAGCTGCGGGAACTGGTGAAACAGGCGAAACGTGTGCTTCCGGACAAAGTGAAGCAGTACGCGGATCAGATCGGCGTGACGTATGGACGTATCGCCATCCGCCGCCAGAAAACACGGTGGGGTAGCTGCTCTTCCAAAGGGAATTTGAATTTCAACTGTCTTTTGATGCTGGCGCCCGAAGACGTACAGGACTATGTGGTGGTCCATGAGCTCTGCCACAGGCTGGAGATGAACCACTC